>Ga0137415_10005448_pt1 | contig 12608 bp, 6 predicted proteins | sample CZODoug3_1_1_16f_FD_183082 | JGI IMG/M metagenome (GOLD analysis project Ga0137415, IMG submission 183082) | Vadose zone soil fungal communities from Angelo Coast Range Reserve, California, USA - CZODoug3_1_1_16fungal (Hybrid Assembly) | ecosystem: Environmental > Terrestrial > Soil > Vadose...
GCCGCCGTCATGCTCCGAGATTACCCGGACCACGGTGTCCACGATCCCGGGGAAGGAGATCGCCCCGGCCAGGAACGCCGCCACGCACTCCTCGTTGGCCGCGTTGTAGACGGCCGGGCAGGTGCCGCCGGCCATCCCCGCCTCCCGGGCCAGCGCGACGGCGGGGAAGGCCGCCTCGTCCAGCGGCTCGAACGTCCAGGTGTGGGCGGACGTCCAGTCCACGGCCGGGGCCGCGCCGGCCACCCGGCCGGGCCAGGCCAGCGCGAGAGCGATCGGTATCCGCATGTCCGGCGGGCTGGCCTGGGCCAGGGTGGAGCCGTCGGTGAACTCGACCATGGAGTGGACCACCGACTGCGGGTGCACCACCACCTCGATCCGCTCCAGCTCGACGCCGAACAGCTCCCGGGCCTCGATGACCTCAAGACCCTTGTTCATGAGGGTCGAGCTGTCGACGGTGATCTTCGGACCCATCGACCACGTCGGATGGGCGAGGGCGTCGGCCACCGTCACCCGCTCCAGCTCGGCTCGGGGCCGGCCCCGGAACGGCCCGCCGCTGGCGGTGAGCAGGATCCTCCGGACGGCCTCCCAGGGGCCCGACTGGAGGGCCTGGTAGACGGCGGAGTGCTCCGAGTCGACCGGCACGATCTCGCCGCCCCCCTTGGCCCGGGCGGCGGCCACCACCGGGCCGGCGGCGATGAGACTCTCCTTGTTGGCCAGGGCCAGGCGCTTGCCGGCTTCCAGGGCGGCGACGGTGGCCGGCAGCCCGGCGAACCCGACCACGGCGTTGAGGACGATGTCGACCTCGGGCAGCGAGGCCAGCCCGGCCAGGACGCCGGGATCCGCGGCGGCGCAGCGGGCCCGCAGTTCGGGCACGCGAGCAGAAAAGACACCGGCACCTCTCACATCAGCACGTCAACAATCACGCGCGGTCCGTCGTGGCGCGTGGAACCCACCTCGAACAGGACGGCCGTAGCCTAGCGTATTCTCACGCCCGGCTGGTGTCGAATCACGCCAAATCTTATCAAGAGTTATTAGAATCCCTCAGGTAGCCGGCTGACGATGCCCGTGTATCGCTTTGGAGCGTTCCGCCTCGATCCAGTCAGGCGTCTGCTGACGAAGGGCGACGAGCCCGTGCCCTTGCCGTCGAAGGCGTTCGATCTCCTCCTCGTGCTGGGTGGAGACGGCACGCTCCTGTCCATGGCCCGCCTCGTGGGAGATCTGGGCGTGCCCATCCTGGGCGTCAATCTGGGCGGCCTCGGCTTCCTCACTGCCTTGACCAAGGAGGAGCTCTTCCCGGCTCTGGAGGCCTTCCTGGCGGGCGGCCTCGTGATCGAGGAGCGAGTCATGCTTGCCGCGCAGGTGTGGCGTCAGGGTGAGCGCCTCTCGGAGTACGCGGCCCTCAACGACGTCGTCATCACCAAGTCGGCCATGAGCCGGATCATCAACCTCGCGGTGTCGGTGGACGGCCAGTTCGCCACCGCGTATCGAGCCGACGGGCTCATCATCTCGACGCCGACGGGCTCCACCGCCTATTGCCTCTCGGCGGGCGGCCCTATCGTGTTCCCGACCATGCCCGCCGTCGTCCTCACGCCGATCTGCTCTCACACCCTGACCAATCGGCCCATCGTGCTGCCCGCGGACCAGCGCATCGAGGTCACCCTGCAATCCGACCAGGACGTGATGCTGACCCTGGACGGCCAGGTCGGCTTCGCCCTCAAGGAAGCCGACGTGGTGGCCATCAGCCAGGCCACCGCACGCATCCGTCTCCTCCGCTTCCCCCAGAAGCATTTCTTCTCCGTGCTCCGGACCAAGCTCAAGTGGGGAGAGCGCTGAGCGGGCCGCCTCGGGATCACCCGGCGTGTCCGGAGGGATACGGTTTGAGTCTGGCGCTCCTCGCGACGTAGCATAGCGGCCGACATGCTTCGCGAGCTCACCATCCGCAACCTCGCCGTCCTCGAGGAAGCGAAGGTCGCCTTCGCCGCGGGTCTGAACGTGCTCACCGGGGAGACGGGCGCGGGCAAGTCCATCGTCATCGACGCTCTCCTCCTGGTCCGGGGAGCGCGGGTCCAGGCCGACCTGATCCGCACGGGCGCCGAGACGGCCTCCGTGGAAGCGGTCTTCGAGGTGCCCCCGTCCGGCCCGGTGGCCGCCGTCCTCGACGAGGCGGGGCACGCCCCCGCGGATGGACAGCTCGTCATCAAGCGGGAGCTGTCGCGATCGGGGCGTCACCGCGTCTTCGTGAACGATTCGGCGGCGACGGCGGGCTTGCTCGAGCGGCTCGGCGATGTCCTCGTGGAAATCCACGGGCAACACGAGCACCAGCGGCTCATGGAGCCCGCCCGGCAGCTCGACCTGCTCGACCGCTTCGCGGACTGCGAGGAGGCGAGGCTCCGGCTGGGCGAGCTGTGGCGGCGCTGGGACACGGCGCGGTCGGAGCTCGCGCGCATCCGGGACGAGGCGCGCGAGGGCGCCCGCAAGGAGGAGCTCTACCGCTGGGAGCTCTCGGAGATCGACGCGGTCCAGCTGCGGGACGGGGAGGAGGACGAGCTGCGCGGCGAGCGGCGGCGCCTCCAGAACGCCGAGCGGATCTATACGGGCCTCCAGGAAGTGATGGATCTCCTGCAGGAGGATGCCCAGGCCGCGGGTGCCCGTCTCGGGCGCGCCGCTTCGCTCTTGCGCGAACTCTCCCGCTTCGATCCCGATGTGGGCGCGCCCATCGAGGCGCTCGAGGGCGCCCAGGCCTACGTCGAGGACGCGGTGGCTCGAGCCCGCGCGCTCCGCGACCGCGCGGTCATGGATCCAGACCGCCTCCGCCTCGTCGACGAGCGTCTGGACGCCATTTCGAGCATCAAGCGGAAGTACGGCGAGACGACGGCCGCGGTGAGCGCCTACCGGGAAGAGATCGCGCGCGCCCTCGATCGCATCGAGCGCCACGATGCCATCGTCGAGGAGATGCAGGCCGAGGTCGCGCGGGCGAGCGAGGCGGCGGGCCGTCAGGGGCGCGAGCTCTCGGAGACGCGGACGGAGGCGGCCCCGCGGCTCGAGCGGCTCATCCAGCGCGAGCTCCGGACACTCGGGATGGATCATGCCCGCTTCCGCGTGGCGCTTCGCCGCGAGGTCGCGGGCGCCGAAGACCTCGCGAGCGGCCCCGACGGATGGCGGCTCGGCGCTCGGGGGGCGGAGAGCGCGGAGTTCCTCCTCTCGGCCAACCCGGGCGAAGAGCTGAAGCCTCTGGCCAAGGTCATCTCGGGCGGGGAGCTCTCGCGCACCATGCTCGCCATCAAGACCATCCTCGCCGCGAGCGAGGACGTGCCGAGCATGGTCTTCGACGAGGTGGACGCGGGGATCGGTGGCCGCGTGGCGGACGCCGTGGGCCACAAGCTCCGCCAGACGGCGGCGGGCCGGCAGGTCCTCTGCGTCACGCACCTCGCTCCCATCGCCGCGTACGCCGAGCACCACCTGCTCGTGGAAAAGCGCGTGGCGAAGGGAGCAACCAAGACCACCGTCACCGCCCTCGACGCCGGGGGCCAGGTCGAGGAGATCGCCCGCATGCTGGGCGGCGAGCGCATCACGGACGCGTCGCGGCGTCACGCGCGGGAGCTGCTCAAGGCCGCGCGCTCGGGCGAGTAGTGTAAGATACAGCGCATGCTCTCCGTTCTCTTCCGCGCCGTTTTCGGGACCAAGCACCAGCGCGACGTCAAGCGCATGCGGCCGGCCGTGGAGGCGATCAACGCGTTCGGCCCCGAGCTCGAGCGCGTGAGCGACACGACCCTCGCCGCGAAGACGGACGAGTTCCGCAAGCGCCTGGGCGATGGCGAAGAGGTGGACGACCTGCTCGTCGAGGCCTTCGCGGTCTGCCGTGAGGCCGCCCGCCGCACCGTGCGCATGCGCCACTTCGACGTGCAGCTCATGGGAGGCATGGTCCTGCATCGCGGCACCATCGCGGAGATGGCCACCGGCGAGGGCAAGACCCTCGTGGCCACCCTTCCGGCCTATCTCAACGCCCTCCCGGGACTCGGCACCCATATCGTCACCGTCAACGACTACTTGGCACGGCGCGACGCGCAGTGGATGGGCCCCATCTATCACGCCCTCGGGCTCTCGGTGGGGGTCATCCAGCACGAGGTCTCGTACCTCTACGACCCCTCGCACGCCTCGCCGGACATCCGGCTGCAGGCTCTCCGCCCCTGCTCGCGCCGCGAGGCCTATCAGGCCGACATCACGTATGGCACCAACAACGAGTTCGGCTTCGACTATCTCCGGGACAACATGCGCTTCAGTCTGGAGGACATGGTCCAGCGGGAGCACTGCTACGCCATCGTGGACGAGGTCGACTCCATCCTGATCGACGAGGCGCGGACCCCGCTCATCATCTCGGGCCCCGCGGAGGGCTCGACGGAGCGGTACTACAAGATCGACCGCATCATCCCCAAGCTCAAGCGGGCCGCCACGATCGTCGAGGGCAAGCTGTCGGAGATCGAAGCCCAGGCCCCCGGGGACTACATCGTGGACGAGAAGTCGAAGGCGGTGTCGCTGACCGAGCAGGGGATATCCCATTGCGAGCGCCTCCTGAACATCGACAACCTCTACGATCCTTCTCAGATGGACCACCTGCATCACATCAGCCAGGCGCTCAAGGCCCACGCCCTCTTCAAGAAGGACGTGGACTACGTGGTCAAGGACGGCCAGGTCATCATCGTGGACGAGTTCACGGGACGACTCATGCCCGGGCGGCGATGGTCCGACGGCCTCCACCAGGCCGTGGAGGCCAAGGAAGGCGTCAGGATCGAGTCGGAAAATCAGACCCTTGCCACGATCACCCTCCAGAACTACTTCAGGATGTACGACAAGCTCGCCGGCATGACGGGTACCGCCGCCACCGAGGCCGAGGAGTTCGCGAAGATCTACAAGCTCGACGTCACCGTCATCCCCACCAACCAGCCCATGTCACGCGTCAACTATCCGGACGTCGTGTACAAGAGCGAGCGCGAGAAGTTCGAGGCGGTGAGCTCCGAGATCGTGGCCGCCCACGAGAAGGGGCAGCCGGTCCTGGTGGGGACGGTCTCCATCGAGAAGTCGGAGCATCTCTCCCGCCTCCTCAAGAAGCGCGGCATCCCTCACCAGGTGCTGAACGCCAAGTATCACGAGCGCGAGGCGGAGATCGTCGCCCAGGCCGGCCGCGAGAAGACCGTGACCATCGCGACCAACATGGCGGGCCGGGGCACGGACATCCTGCTCGGCGGCAATCCGGACTTTCTCTCCAAGGAGATCCTGAGGAAGAAGGGCCTCGATCCCGCCCTCGCCCCCGCCGAGGCGCGCGAGACGGCCTGGGAGGAGGCGCGACGGCTCACGGATCCCGAGCACGGGCGCGTGGTGGCGCTGGGCGGGCTACACATCATCGGGACGGAGCGCCACGAGTCGCGTCGCATCGACAACCAGCTCCGTGGTCGATCGGGACGCCAGGGTGATCCCGGCTCCTCGCGCTTCTACCTGTCTCTCGAGGACGATCTCCTGCGCATCTTCGGCTCCGAGCGCATCCAGCGCATCATGGAGCGCCTGGGCATGGAGGAGGGCGAGCCCATCGAGCACAAGCTCGTCACGCGCGCCATCACCACGGCCCAGAAGCGCGTGGAGACGCGCAACTTCGAGATTCGCAAGCACCTGCTCGAGTACGACGACGTCATGAACAAGCAGCGGGAGATCGTGTACGGGCTCCGCCGGGAGACCCTCGAGGGCGAGAGCCAGGAGGAGCAGATCCTCGAGTGGGCGAGCGAGGTCGCGAGCGCCATGGTCGGCCGCTTTGCCCCGCGGGACGCTCATGTCGAGGACTGGGACCTCGCGGGGCTCAACGAGGCCCTCTACCGTCAGTTCGACGTGCGGCTGGCCGCCGACGAGACGGAGGCCGCCGTGGAGTCGGGATCGGCGGAGGCTCTCGAGGCCAAGGTGCAGGAGGCCGTCGAAGGCGTGTACCGGGAGCGGGAGCGACAGGTCGGCCCCGAGCTCTTCCACCGCCTCGAGCGCTGGATCATGCTCGGGCTGCGCTGGGAGGACGGCGAGTTCCGCGGCATCGATCAGCTCTGGAAGGACCACCTCCTGAACATGGATCACCTGAAGGAAGGCATCGGTCTCCGCGGCTACGGGCAGCGCGACCCGCTGACCGAGTACAAGAAGGAAGCCTTCGACATGTTCCAGGAGATGACGGAGCGCCTCAAGGAGATCGTCCTGGAGCAGCTCTTCAAGGTGCGCATCGGCCCCGCGGAGCTGGGGGCGCCGAGCGCCGCGGAGACGCCGCCTCCCGAGCCGCGGTGGCGCGAGATCCACGGGGATGCCGGCGCTGCCAATTCATCACCGAAGGTCATGGCCTCGTCGAAGGTGGGTCGTAACGACCCGTGTCCCTGCGGTTCGGGAAAAAAGTACAAGAAATGCTGTCTCCTGAAGGGCGCCTGAGCTAGCGCACAGCCCCGCATTTAGTGCCCGGCAGCCGCCCGGTCCCCCACGTGTAGGGTTTTTTCTTTGGCGGTACAGGGTCCCCCGTGGTATCAGTAACTGCGCTTTGACGGCGCAAACCATGCGACTCCAGCACATCCTCATCCAGGGCTTCAAGTCCTTCGCTGAGAAAACCGATGTCGAGGTCTTTCCGGGCGTGACGTGCATCGTGGGGCCCAACGGATGCGGCAAGTCGAATGTCGCCGACGCCATTCGCTGGGCCCTGGGAGAGCAGAGCCCCAAGACCCTCCGCGGCCACAAGATGGAAGACGTCATCTTCCATGGCTCGGCCTCGAGGAAGGCGGTGGGGCTGGCCGAGGTCGGCCTCGTCTTCGACAATGACGGCAGCCTCGCGGGGGACCTCAACGTCCCCTGGAGCGAGATCGGCGTGGCGCGCCGCCTCTACCGCACGGGCGAGAGCGAGTATCTGCTGAACAAGAACGTGTGCCGTCTCCGCGACGTGCAGGATCTGTTCGCGGGCACCGGCGTCAATCCCAAGGCCTACGCGCTCATGGATCAGGACCGGCTCAATCACGTCCTCACGGCCAAGCCGTGGGAGCGCCGCATCTTCATCGAGGAAGCCGCCGGGGTGGCCCGTTACAAGCAGCAGCGCACGGAGACGCAGGGCAAGCTCGAGGCGACCCGGCAGAACCTCCTCCGCGTGCGCGACGTGATGGACGAGGTCAAGCGGCAGGTCGGCTCCCTCGAGCGCCAGGCCAAGAAGGCCCAGCAGTACAAGGCCCTCCACCAGGAGCGCCAGACCCTCGACCTCGCCATGATGGCCGCCGACTATGCGGGGCTCACGGCGGCCCACGAAGCCCTCGAGCAGGAGATGGGCCGGCTCCGCCGGGAGGAGGAGACGCATCGGGTGACCATCGCGCAGATCGAGTCGCGCGAGGCGACGCTGCGCGCCACCATCCAGGAGAGCGACTACCGGCTCGCCGACCTGCGCCAGTCGGCGCAGAAGTTCCAGGGCGAGCTCGAGCGCCTCCTCGAGCGCCGCGAGCAGATGGGCGCGCAGATCCGCGAGCTCGGCGAGGAGGAGCTGCGGCTCGCCGAGGAGGTGCGGTCCCTCGGCGAGCGGCGCGCCGCCGTCGGCGTGGAGCGCGAGGAGACGATCCGGGGGCTGGGGGAGGCGCGCGAGCGCTTCGGCGAGCGGGAGCGGCAGGTGCGCGCGCTCGACGCGGATCTCGAGGCGTGCCGGGGGGAGCTCGGCCGGCGACGCGAGGCCCTGGAAGGCCTGCGCCTCGAGCAGATCCGGACGGCGGGAGAGCGGGCCGAGATGACCCGCTCGGTCGGCGAGCTGCGCGAGCGCCTGGCTCAGGTCGAGAGGAGGCGCGAGCGGCTCCAGGGCGAGACGACGGCCGCGCGCGCCGAGGCGGACGTCCTGGCCGCCGCGCGGCGGCGGCTCGAATCGAGCTTCGAGCAGGCGGGCGCTCAGCTCTCGCTCCTCACGGGGGAGCGGGAGCAGGTCGACCAGGAGCTTCAAGGACAGGAGGAGCTGAGGGCGCAGGCGCAAGAGGCCCTGGCCCTCCTGCGCGTGAGCCTCGCGGCCAAGGAATCCGCGCTCGAGTCCCTCCTTCGCCTCGAGCGGGAGCGGGAGGGTTATGGCTCGGGAGTGCGTTCCCTCTTCTCGGGACACGGGGCGCCCGCGGTGGCGGGAGTCATTGGCACCGTGGCCGATCTCCTGGACGTGCCCGCAGGCCTCGAGGCCGCCGTGGAAGCCGTGCTGGGAGACCGTCTCCAGTGGGTGATCGTCGACCGCTTCGAGCAGGGCCGGGCCGCCCTGTCCTACCTCGAGCGTGAAGGCGCGGGTGCGGCCACGCTCCTGGCGCTGGAGACGCTGAGGGCAAGCGCGGCCACCCCGCCGCTCGACGACGATCCCGAGATCGTGTGGGCGGACCGGCTCATCGGCGGTCCGCGTCCCGAGCTCGTGCGCCATCTCCTCGGCCGCGTGGGCGTGGTCAGGCATCTCGACGCCGCCGAGGCGCTCTGGCGACGCAATGGCGTGGTCGCGACCTACGTGACGCGCGCGGGAGAGGTGCTGTCGCCGGCGGGAGCCCTCACGGGCGGGCGACGCGATGGCGAGCGGCACGTCAACGAACAGTCCCTCCTCGGCCGCAAGCGCGCCATCCGGCAGCTCGCCGACGAGGTCGGCGCCCTCGGGCGCGACGTCGAGGAGAGCCAGCGGCGTCTGCACGCGCTCGAGGTCGCCGTCGACTCGCTGCGCGCGCGGCAGAGCATGCTGCAGGTGTCGGTGCATGCCCAGGAGACGGCCCGTCTCAGCGGGGGCAAGGACCTGGAGGCGACCCGGCGCGAGTCCGAGCGGGTGCTCCGTCATCTCGAGACGCTCGAAGCGGAAGCGCGGCTGGTGAGCGCGGAGAGCGTCGAGACGGACGGGGAGCTCACCAGCCTCGAGGGCAGACTCAGCGATATCGAAGCCCGCGAAGGCTCGCTCGAGCGCGAGATGGCCACGCTCCGTGAGCGCCTCGAGGCGGACCAGGCGGCCGAGGGCTCGCTCCTGTCAGGGGCCACCGCCGGTCGGGTGGAGCTCGCGACGGTCCTCGAGCGGGTGGAATCGCTGGGGCGCGATATCGAGCGGCTGGCCTCGCTGGGGAGCGAGTTCGAGACGCGGATCGAGGAGTCGGGGGCGCGCCGGGCGCAGATCATCGAGCGCCGGCAGGAGCTCGCGCGCGAGCAGGAACGGACGGACGACCACGCCCGGGAGGTCGGCGTGGAGCGCGACCGGATGGAGCGGGACGTTGCCCTGCGCGCCGAGGAGCACAACCGTCGCCTCGAGGAACGGCAGGTGACGGAGACGGAGCTACGCGACGCGCAGCGCCAGCTCGACTCGCTCGTGGGGCGGATCCACGAGATCGACATCCGGGAGACGGAAGGGAGGGTGCGGCGCGAGGAGCTTCTCCAGGAAGCGGGTCGCCGCCACGCCGTGTCCGGAGCAGAGGGGCTCCTGGCGGCCCACGACCCCACGCGCGATCTCGAGGCAACGCGGTCCAGGCACCTGGAGCTCGCGGAAAAGCTCGAGGGCATGGGCCCGGTCAACCTGGTCGCCGACGACGAGTACCGGGAGCTGACCGAGCGGCTCGAGTTCCTGCGGAGCCAGCACGACGACCTCGTCCAGTCCATGAAGGATCTCGACAAGGCCCTCCGGGGCATGACGCGCACGGCCCAGGACCGCTTCCAGGAGGCCTTCGAGCAGATCAACCGGCACTTCGGGGAGATCTTCTCCCGTCTCTTCGAGGGTGGCCGGGCCGAGCTCCGCATGGTGCCGCCCGAGGACGGCGACGAGGACCCTCTCGAGCTGGGAGTCGAGCTCATGGCCCAGCCGCGGGGCAAGCGCCTGCAGGCCGTCACTCTCATGTCAGGAGGCGAGCGTGCGTTGACGGGCCTGGCCTTGCTCTTCGCGATCTTCTACTATCGCCCAAGCCCCTTCTGCGTGCTCGACGAGGTCGACGCCCCCCTCGACGACGCGAACATTCACCGCTTCATCCGGGTGCTGCGTGAGCTCTGCACCCAGACCCAGTTCATCGTCATCACCCACAACCGCAAGACCATGGAGGCGGCCGATGTCCTCTACGGCGTCACCATGCAGGAGCCGGGTCTCTCTCGGCTCGTTTCCGTCAAGCTGACCGAAGCGTAACTATCCCTCCGAATTGACTGTTCGCCACGCGGGGGCGTAGACTCCGCGTGAGTAACCATGAGCTCTCTAGGGGTGTATCTGCGCGGGCTGCGCGAGGCCAAAGGGGTGTCCCTGGACGGCATCTCGCGCTCCACGCGCGTCGGGCGACGTCACCTGGAGGCGCTGGAGGGCGACAAGCTGGAGGAACTCCCCGCCCGGGTCTTCGTCAAGGGCTTCATCCGCGCGTACTGCGACACCCTCGAAGCCCCTCCCGACCAGGCTTTCGACCTCTTCCGCCAGACGGCGGGCGAGCCTGCACGGCCTGAACGTCCCACGTCACGGTCATCCTTCGGCGCGCGGCCGCGCCGCGGAGGGCCGCTCCTCGTGAGTGCCATTCTCGTGCTGGCCCTGGGCGGGAGTCTCTTCGCCCTGCACCTCGGGCTCAAGGGTCCTGCTCGCGAGAGGGTCCAGGCCTCGAGCGTCACCCCTCGAGCGCCTGAGCCGGTGGCTGTCGCCCCGGCGGCGCCCGCGACTTCGACGGCGCCCTCGTCGGCGGCGCCCGTCGCGGCGACTACCGCCGCGGAAGTCACGCGGACGGGATCCCATCGGCTCGTCATGCGCGCCATCGAGCCGACCTGGGTCCGCGTCCAGATCGACGATGGCCCGGTCGCCGAAGAGCTCCTGCCCACAGGGGCCGTGCGCGAGTGGACCGCCGCCCGCCGATTCGTGCTCACGGTCGGCAATGCCGGGGGGCTCGAGGTCGATTTCAACGGGCGCCGCATTCCGCCGCTCGGGGCGCGAGGCGTCGTGATCCAGCGGCTCGTGCTTCCGCCTGACAGGGCCGAGGCTTCGTGATGGGCTTCTTGAGCGGGATGGCCGACCGCTTCCGCCAGGGGCTCGAGCGCTCCCGCCAGGCCATGAGCCAGGGGCTCGATGATCTCCTCGCCCTCGGGAGGCAGGTCGACGAGTCCATGCTCGACGAGCTGGAGGAGCTTCTGCTCGCCGCGGATCTCGGGGCGGAGACGAGCCAGGAGTTCGTCAGCCGGGTGCGCGCCGAGGCCAAGCGGACCGGCTCCCTCTCGGCATCCGATCTTCGAATCCTCTTGAGACAATTCCTCGAGGAGACGCTCGCGGGGGCGGCGGCGCCCCTCGAGCTGGAGGCGAGGCCGAGCGTGGTGCTCATGCTGGGCGTCAATGGCTCGGGCAAGACCACGAGCACCGGCAAGCTCGCGGCCGCCCTCAGGCAATCCGGCAAGGGCGTGCTGCTCGCCGCCGCCGACACCTTCCGGGCCGCAGCCGTCGAGCAGCTCGAGGAATGGGGCCGGCGCTCCGGCACGGAGGTCATCCGCCAGGGAACCGGCGCCGATCCCGCCGCCGTGGTCTTCGACGCCGTGAAGGCGGCCATGGCCCGCCGTATCGACGTCCTCCTCGTCGACACGGCGGGGCGCCTCCACACCAAGAGCAATCTCATGGACGAGCTCGCGAAGCTCAAGCGCGTGATCTCGCGACAGCTCCCGGGGGCGCCCCACGAGTCGCTCATGGTGATCGAGGCCCCCACCGGCCAGAACGGGCTCGAGCAGGCCCGGCTCTTTCACGAAGCGATCGGGCTCACGGGGCTCGTGCTGACCAAGCTGGACGGCACCGCCAAGGGCGGCATCGTGGTGCGGATATGGAAGGAGCTGGGCGTGCCCATCAAGCTGATCGGGGTGGGTGAGAGCATCGAGGATCTCCAGCCCTTCGACCCGAAGATATTCGCCGCGGGCCTCGCGAGCGAGTGACGGCGACCATGACCGCGAGCATGCCGGACATCCGACCGACAGACATCGGGCCCACGGACATCAGCCCGACGGACATCAGGTGGATGGGGCGCGCGCTCGAGCTGGCGGAGCGGGGACGGGGCATGACCTCGCCAAATCCTACCGTGGGCGCCGTCGTCGTGGCCGCCGGGCGGGCGCTCGGTGAGGGCTTCCACTCGCGCGCGGGCGCGCCCCATGCCGAGGTCCTGGCCCTGGCCGCGGCGGGAGCCCTCGCCCGCGGCGCCGATCTCTACGTCACCCTCGAGCCGTGCAATCACACGGGCCGGACGCCGCCCTGTGTCGACGCCATCCCGCGGGCCGGCGTGCGGCGCGTCGTCGCGGCTGTGGCCGACCCCAATCCGCGAGTCACCGGGGGCGGCGCCCACGCGCTGGCCGCCGCGGGACTCGCCGTGACCCTCGGGTGCCGGGAGCGGGAAGCGATCGCGCTGAACCGCGCGTTCTTCACGGTTGCCGGCCTCGGGAGACCGCACGTCACGCTGAAGTGGGCCGCCACCCTGGATGGCAAGACGGCGGACCACGATCACCGCTCGCGCTGGATCACGGGCGCGGGCGCGCGGACCGAAGCGCACCGGCTGAGGAGCGTGAGCGATGCCGTCGTGGTGGGGATCGGCACGGCCCTCGCCGATGATCCCGCCCTCGACGTACGCCTGGCCGCTCCCTGGCCGCGC
>Ga0137415_10005450_pt1 | contig 12606 bp, 9 predicted proteins | sample CZODoug3_1_1_16f_FD_183082 | JGI IMG/M metagenome (GOLD analysis project Ga0137415, IMG submission 183082) | Vadose zone soil fungal communities from Angelo Coast Range Reserve, California, USA - CZODoug3_1_1_16fungal (Hybrid Assembly) | ecosystem: Environmental > Terrestrial > Soil > Vadose...
GATGCGGATATGGGTAGCTACTATCACTGGCTGAACCAGCAGCGTCTGCCAGGATCGGATCAATCTTCGTTCCTGGTATGGTTCGAAGGCCATGGTCAAGCCCTCGCGATTAGCCCCACCTTACCTCGGGGAGCTGAGTCAAACTCAACAATGGATCTCGGAGAACTGTTTTCCCTGGCCACCTCTTGAAAACATAGATTTGAAGCCAAAACTGCAGCGATTGCATCCGGTCTTTGCTTGACATCGGAATTTGCGCCAACTATGGTTGACGGCGCAAAAGAATCCGGAAGCGTGCGCCGGAGAAGTGCAAACTCCAGCTGAACGCAAGCGACGCATCTTCTTGAGGAGAGCCAACCATGATCTCCAGAAACTCATGGCGCCCGGTTGGGCCAGCGTTCTACATCCTGCTATTTTCACTTTGCGTCTTCGATGTCGCTATGACGCGTGCGCAGTCCGCCCAGCCAATTCCTCCTGGGGACGTACGTATCCACTACTATCGGCCGGACGGCAATTACTCCGGCTGGGCGCTCTACACATGGAATGCGTCGACGGAAAATGCTTCCTGGTGCCAGAGCGAAGTGGCGGTGACCGGGACAGACAGTTATGGTGTCTATTTCGATGTAACCGTAAATCCTTCGCAAGGTAGTCCGGCGGGTGATCTTGGCTTCATCATCAACAACTGTGCCGCCGGACAGATTAAAGACCCAGGGCCGGATCAGCATCTGCAGATCACACAGCACAATGAAGCCTGGGTGATTCACGGCAACGCGACAATCTTTACTACTCAGCCGACCGCGCAACAGATTTCAAACAGCATCCTACAAGTAGAGCAGGCATATTGGATCGATCGAACACGGCTGGCTATCCCACCGCAATCTTTTTCGGCGGGTGCAACTTACGCGATCAACATCAGCCTGACCGGTGGCTTGATGGTGACGAACGTGGGAATCACCGGTGGGTCATCAATCCTATTGACGGCGGGCGGGGCGTTGACGCCGGATGAGCTAACCCGATATCCGCAGCTTGCGGGCTACTCTGTATTTCAGGTGCCTTCAAGTGTGCAACTCGCAACGCTGAAGCAGGCGCTCAAAGGGGAGCTCGCATTTTCGGTAGTCGGGCAGAATAGTGCGCTACTGTATGCCACTGGTATTCAGAATGCGGGCGTACTAGACGATCTCTACTACACGCAGGCAAACTTGGTGTTGTCTTCCACCATGGGCAAGACTCCGCATGGTACGACTGGGATGACGATGACTCCTCCGCGGTGAAACTCAAACTGTGGGCGCCAACAGCGCAGCAGGTTTCGCTGCTGCTCTTCGATCATGAGGCGGATACCACCCCTTCAGCTACGATTCCCATGCACGAGCATAAAGGTGTCTGGGTGGCCAACGGAGAGACCAGCTGGAAGGACAAGTACTACCTATATAGTGTGAAAGTCTGGGCACCGGTTGATGCAGCCGTCGACATGAATGTAACTACGGACCCGTACTCGATCGACATTGCGTTGAACGGGACCAAGAGTCGGATCACCGATCTCGACTCTGAAGAGACAAAGCCCGAGGGATGGGACTCGTCGAGTTCACCATCTCTGCGCAGCCTGAGCGACTTGAGCCTGTACGAGCTACACATCCGCGACTTCAGTGTGAATGACGCAACGGTTCCGGCTGCGCATCGCGGTACGTATGAGGCCTTTGATGATCAGAACTCAAACGGAATGCGGCATCTCCGCTCGTTGGCTCAGAGCGGTTTGAAGGCAGTGCATCTTCTGCCTTCGTTCCACTTCGCGAGTGTGAACGAAGACAAGTCCACTTGGGAGACTACCGGCAATTTGTCGCCGTATCCGCCGGACAGCGAACAGCAGCAGGCTGCCGTGACCGCGATTCAGAGCAAAGATGGCTACAACTGGGGCTACGATCCGGTGCACTACATGACTCCGGAGGGCAGCTACGCGGTCAATCCAGACAACCGGATTCGCGAGTATCGCACCATAGTGAAGGGGCTGCACACGGCAGGGCTGCGCGTTGTGCAGGATGTGGTTTTCAATCACACCAGCGCAAGCGGCGAAGGGCCGAACTCGAATCTGGATGAAGTAGTGCCGGGGTACTACCATCGGCTGGACAGCAATGGAAATCTTGAGACTGGCTCCTGCTGTCCGGATACAGCCAGCGAACACCGCATGATGGAAAAACTGATGATCGACACGCTCGTGCTGAATGCAAGTGAGTATAAGATCGACGGTTTTCGCTTCGACATTCTGAGCTTCCACTTCCTCTACAACATGCAGCACATTCAAGCGGCGCTGCGCGCTCTCACTCCTGAAAAAGACGGTGTTGATGGGTCGAAGATCTACCTGTACGGCGAAGGGTTCAACTTCGGCGACACGGCAAACAATCAGATCGGGCCGAACGCCGACCAGGTCAATCTCTACGGCTATAGTATCGGCACCTTCAACGATCGCATCCGCGATGGTATTCGCGGCGGCAGTCCCTTCACTGATGAGCGGGTCCAGGGATTTGCCACGGGTCTCTTTACCGATCCGAGTGACTACACCAATCAGAACCCACCACAAAATGGTCAGCTGAGCCAATTGCTGCAGTACTCCGACTGGATACTCGTGGGACTCACCGGTAATCTGCGCGACTACACCTTCATCGACAGCACGGGAACGACAGTGACTGGAGCACAGGTGAGCTACTATGGACAGCCAACCGGGTACACAGCAACTCCTATCGAAGCGGTGAATTATTGCTCGGTCCACGACAATCAAGACTTGTTCGACGCGGTGCAATTGAAAGCGAATTTCAACGATAGCATTGCCACGCGAGCACGTAGACAAGTGCTGGGCATGAGCCTGATAGCACTCGGGCAAGGCATTCCGTTCTTCCAGGCCGGAGATGACCTGCTGCGCTCTAAGGACATGGACCAGAATAGCTATGACTCCGGCGACTGGTTTAACAAGATCGACTGGAGCGGTCAAACGGCCAACTGGGGCATCGGCCTGCCCTTGGCGAGCCAGAACAGCAGTCAGTGGCCACTCATGCAGTCGCTGCTGAGTAATCCTGCTTATACACCGCAACCGGTAAATATTGCCTACAGCGGTGCAGCGTTCCGAGAACTGATGCAGATTCGCTACAGCTCCAGGCTGTTCCGCATGTCTACGTTCGAGCAGGTTCAGCAGAACCTCACCTTCCTGAATACCGGGCAGAGCCAGACACTTGGATTGATTGTGATGAGGCTAGATGCGAATGGTCGAGACTACGGTGACTACAAGCACATTGTGGTTGTCTTCAACGCAACGAATGCGCAGGAGACCTTCACCGACGCCCGACTGCAGGGCCTACGGTTGCATCTGCATCCAGTGCAGCAACACTCCAGCGATCCTGCGACACGCCAGTCGAGCTTCAACGCACAGTCGGGCACAGCAACTGTTCCCGGTCTTACCACAGCGGTCTTTGTGAGCGATGCGAGGTAGTGAGGCAATACGTCCGAGGATAACCACCACAGTGCGCATGCAAGCAAGTCGGTGACTACTTAAATGTGCGGGTTCAAAGTCAGAGCTACTGCAACTGATTGGCTCGGGTAAAGTGAGATGCCTTTGCATCTATTTGGATTGGACGCAGCAGTTTCCTTACGAAACCAACTGTTCCAACTTTTTAATCAGGTATTCCAGTTCAATGATGTGCGCCTGGCTCAAAACCTTTAGAGTTTCAGGTTTAAGAAAAGGACGACAGCCCTCTGCACGTCTATCGATAGCGATCATTCCATACTTGCGCAGTTCAACCCGGCTCTTCAACGAGATGATGAGCTCCTTGATTTCAACATCTGAATCGGACATGGCTTACCTCCAGCCCGCTGAACGCAACGGCTTCTTGATTGCCTCGTAAGAGGCTCTGCCTTGAAAGATTTCAGATGGAAGATATCGTCGCTTTTCGCCACACAAAGAGCATTGCGCAATAATCCATGACGAAGGCATCGTCTCGACTGGCACGGGGATATGCGATTGGCAGCTTTTGCAAGCAACCACAAAGGAAAAACGGGCGGGTGGTGAATCTCGAAGCATGGCGGGATCAGTATAGGCGAATATAAAGCGAAAATCATCCACAAGATTAAATTTATGCGGTGCTCCGCCAACATATTGAAACTACTGGTGATAGTTACAGTGCTATTGAACCATCCTGGGACGATGGGGATAGGTCTGCTTCAGCACCCCGACACAGTAATCTTCTGAGAGCAGTTTCATAGAAATCGGCTAATTGTATCGTCAAGAATTTCGATGGCAGAGACGGTGGCATAGTTTGAGATTGGCTCGAATGTAAGATTCAGTTTCCATTGCGCTGTCGGTTTTAGATGGTAGAACGTCTTCCTAAGCATATGGAAACTACCCGCTTCCTTATAGATATCAAAATTATCGAGAAGCGTGTTTCCATTGCACATGACACGAAATACCCGGCTGCCGATGCCGCCCTCGCCAGCCGCTTCAGTTCCAAAATAGAGTTCTACAAAATGGAGCACAACCGTATATTGATCGCGAGTATCGACGGGAAACGCATACGTGAAGTGCCCATACCGTTCAGCGGAAAGCCGTTGAATAATTCGGAGTTGCTTGGGACACCAGACATCAACCTGCAACCCTTCTTAAATGCAAACCTAGCGTAGGGCTGCGCTCCAGCAACGGCGCGCATTCATTCATCAACCAAAACTGCTTTGCCGTGCCGGATACCACTGCGAGCACTATCCCAAATGGGCCGTTCTGGTGGCCATATCTTCATGGACCTTCTTACCTGAGCAACGACGCATCCGTGTATAAGAACTTTCTCCATCACGAATCGCAATCTGCAGCTCCGTCTCTCTGCGTTCAACTTCCTGAACCACGGGCTGGTCGCAGCCAATCCCGGCAACAACAACCTGAACATGAGTTTGGCAAACAAAACGAGTGGAGCCAAATTCACGGACTTCCTGACATATAGCAATTTCGGTATTACAAATTACTCGAGTGGGCGGCGAATCGTGGAACTTGGAGCCAATAACCGGCACCCCATGAAGTCCCAATGAAGGTAAAGCCGCTTGTTAATCGATTTACTTGAGGAGTTTTTCTGGTCCTAACACCAGCCGGACGTATACACTCATGCGTGCGTGGCAACCATAGATTTTTCTTGAAGATCCGGAGTGCGATGATTCGAAGATTTTGTTTCGTGTTGGCAGTGTTGGCAGGAGTGTTAGCCGCCAGGGGTGGATTTGCCCAGGAGCAGGAATATGTCCTGGATCATCGGGGCAGCACCATCATGATCGAGCCTTATGCGGACAACATCGTTCGCGTAACGCTGAGTCTTCTGAAGGATCAGGCAACCGCCAAGCCGGGTTATGGATTCGCAGCCGAGCCTTCAAAGAAAGGCTGGACCTCCGAGCGGACCGATGAGGGTTATGTCTACCGGTCTGATCACATGACAGTCACGGTGGAAGATCGCCGCGGCGGCAAGCCCTGGGTGCCGATGGCGACACAGGTGGACATCGGCAAATTCTTCAATGGTTCGACACCCGGTGCACACATCACCTTCAAGACAGAGGATGGCAAGACACTGCTGGATATGAACGGCTGGCAGATGTCAGTGCCGAACTACAAGGACGGTAATGCACAGATCAATAATGACCGTCGCCCTACCGATCAGCCTTTCTATCGAGTAGGCGCATCATTCTTCTCTCCAGACGACGAGCATTACTACGGACTGGGACAGAATCAGGAAGGCTATCTTGATCGTCGCGGGCGCACGCTGGTTTGCGCGCATGACTACAACGCAGTCGCTGCGCCAAGCGTTTGCGTGCCTTTTCTTGTGACGAACAAGGGCTACGGAGTGGTGTGGGACAATCCATCGAAAACGACATTTGCTCCCGGTTTCGATCACGAGACAAAGTGGACATCCGAGGTGGGCACGCGTGTCTCATTCTTCGTCATCGCAGGCAAAACCTACGACGAGATTTATTCCGGTTATCGTCAACTCACTGGCATAACGCAAATGCTGCCGAAGGCCGCATATGGCTTCATTCAGTGCAAGCAGCGCTACATAACGCAGGATGAAGTCCTCGCCGTGGCCAAAGGCTATCGAGAGCGCCATCTTCCGGCGGACATGATCGTCGTCGACTGGTTCTACTACACCAAGATGGGTCAGATGGATATGGACCCGGTGAAATGGCCCGATCCTGTCGCGATGAACAAGCAACTTCATGACATGGGTTTTCAGTCAATGATCAGTGTGTGGCCACGCTTCGTGCCTGAGTCGCGCTACTACGATTTCATCTTCAAGAGCGGATGGTTTGAGCATCTAGCCGATGGCACTCCGACGAACGGTCTGCCCTACGACCGCGCAGGCTCAGACATCGACACGACGAATCCAGATGCAGCGAAGTGGTATTGGGGCGTAGTGCGCGACAATTTAATAAGCAAAGGATTCGATGCCTTCTGGGCGGATGAGACAGAACCCGATATGCCGACAAACGGAAGCTACTGCCACATCGGGCCAGGCACGCAATACTTTAACGTCTATCCCCTCTTCCACACCGCTGCGTTTTACGACGGCTTTCGCCGCGATCTGAAGACGCGCTCTCTCATCCTCTCTCGCGATGCGTATCTGGGAGCGCAGCGGAATGGAACTATCTTCTGGTCGTCGGATATCTCTCCGACATGGGACACGCTGAAGCGGCAGATTCCTACCGGTATCAACTTCACGGCTTCAGGTATCGCGTATTGGGGCAATGACGTAGGCGGGTGGCAGTACCTGCCTGGATGGCATCATCCGGAAAGGACACCGCTTATCGACCCATCGGATGCGCGTGACAACGTAGGGAACTACGACGATTATCCAGAACTTTATGTCCGCTGGTTCGAGTACGGAGCCTTTCAGCCAAACTTCCGCACGCACGGCAGCCGCAAGTACAACGAGGTCTGGTCCTACGGCAAGCAAGCCGAGCCGATCTTGGAGAAATATCTAAAGCTGCGGTACGAGCTGATGCCATATATCTACTCGCTCGGATATGGCACGCACCAGACAGGTGCACCCTACATGCGCGGCCTGTTCATGGATTTCCCCAACGACCCGAATGTCACGAACCTCGGCGACGAGTACATGTTCGGCCCGGCATTCCTTGTAGCGCCTGTCTATGAGCAGGGAGCCACGACCCGCAAGGTCTATCTGCCCGTAGGCACGGACTGGTACAACTACTGGACCAATGAGCGCGTACGCGGTGGACAAACAATTACCGTCAACGCGCCTATCGATACTATTCCCCTGTTCGTGAAGGCTGGCTCGATCATTCCTACAGGCGTGCCCGTCGAAAGCACAAACGAAGTACAGAAGCTGGCAAAGCTGAAAATCTATCCCGGAGCCAACGGCGAGTTCACCCTCTATCAGGACGATGGCAAGACCTACGCGTATGAAAAGGGCGAGAGCAAGACAACCCTTCTAAAGTGGAACGATGCCCAGCACAAGCTCACACACGAAGGTGCAAAAGCCTGGGAAGGATCTGATAACAATCTCGTCGAGATTGTTGGGCACTGAACCAATCAAGCGCACAACGCAAACAGGCTGGAGGAATTTCCAGCCTGTTGTTTTTTGCACAGGATATCGTCAGGAAACAGCAGCCTTCCGATGTTAAGTTAAAGCGAGTCAGATGAGTCGCAGTAAATCCCCCATACCCCTGTATCTGTTTTTTCTATTGTTGTGCATCTTCTTCTACTACTTCCGCCACGATCTCTTCCCTCGGCAGCTAGGCAGAAAACGGCCGAGGGTCTTCCGTTCAGCACCAGAGCGGCGTTACAACGATCAATCACGCCGAGGTGAAGTAAGGTCAGAGACATGCAATGCTCTCGGCGTCACTTGCTCTTCGACTTATTTATCCAGATGGAGCGAGCCTGATGATCAGAGCTGTCATACGTCGATCCACAATGGATATCCCGTTCCCGATGCTCAATGCACGCCCGGCGGGATTGATTCTTCGGTGGCCATCGAGACGCTTCGCAATCCAGGCTGGCGTACGCGCTGCATTCGCAACTGCGCAACTTCGGAAGCCGAGAAGCATCGCGCCTATGAGTGGTATGGAATTCCGTGCCCCAAGCACAACTCTGGTCAGAATCAAGTCTGCGAACTCGATCATCTTGTTCCGCTGGAGCTTGGCGGAGCCGATGGCCCTGGCAACATCTGGCCGGAATACGGTCCAGATGCTGCGACTCTCAACGAGCGCTACTTCAAGATCAAAGATCGCGTTGAGAACTACCTTGCCGACGAAGTACGTGCAGGAAGAATACCGCTAAACGAGGCGCAAAAAAGAATTGCTCTGGACTGGACGCAGTATCTGGACGCCGCAAATGCTTATTGTCAACATGGCGGCAGATGCTGAAGAAAAATCTGGCGGGCTGCAATACGTACTCTCACAGCAGCCCGGATGAATGTATGAGTTAAGTTAGTTATGGCTTACGATGCTTTTCCCCGCAGTTCCTGTTCGGCGCGGAGCCAATCTTGCTCGGCATAGCCGTCGTGTCTGCCACGTTCTATCCAGAACTTTTCTGCTAACGCTGCGATCTCTTCGTGCGACGGAGGCGTAACTGCTTTCTTTTTGGTTGTGGGTTTGCGTTTTTTGGGCGCAGACTTTACTACTTCAAGCGTGCTCATGGAAATTTCTCCTCGAATGAAATGGCCCTATTCGAGCAAGAGCCGTCCCTCCAATGATAAGAGGAAACAAAAATCTATCTTCCACATCTCTTGGCAAACGTCGCTAGAGAGTTAACGCTTGCGGCGTTCTGATACAGAAAATTTATCGCGTAGATATAGCACTCTCATGTATCCGCTGCTCGGGTCTGGTATGAACAGGTCTCGCATGCATAGCCGCATGGATTGTTTTCAATAGTTCAGCATCCGGCGTGTCGTTGCCCAGCTCCCAGACCATAGCTCCGCCAAGTTTTTGCTTTTGCGCATAATTCCATTTATGCCGAATGGAAACCGGATCTTCGTATGTCCAAAACGTATGTCCGTCGAATAGCCACGGAGCCTGCGTCAACGGATCACGATACGCGTCATAATCATCCATGATGGTTTGGATGTAGTTATAAGGCTGGTCGGCACGCACTGCCTGTCCAGCCTGAAAGAGGCCGTGGTTGCCGTCGTTTACCTTCTCCCAGTGATACGCATAGAAAGGCACACCAAGCAGCAGCTTATGTGCCGGAACGCCAGCACGAATGTAAGCCTGCATCGTCTCATCGATATTGTTATGCGGAATCGGATCGCCCGGAATACTGTATAGCGGCGCGATAAGCCCGGTGGTGTGACTCCACGGACCATTGTAGTCATAGTTCATAACGCCAACCTGATCCACCAGGCCGGACACAACTTCAAGATGAATATGCTTGAAATGGTCTTCATTCGCGCCCACGGCAATACTCAAGCGCTGCCCAGGCCGCACAGCATTCAATTGCCTGCGAAATTCAGTCAGAAGCGCCACATAGTTGGCTCTGTCATCCTCATTGGGGTATTCCCAGTCGAGGTCGATGCCGTCGAAGATGCCAGGAGCGCGAATGCCTGGTGCAAAGTTTCCATGAATAAAGGTATCGATGCACGAAGCGACAAAAGCCTGTCGATGTTCAGGCTTCGCAGCCTCTGCAAAAAGCGCGGCCTTGCCTTCCAGAGAAATGAGAATCTTCAATTTGGGGTATTTCTTCTTTAGCTTTTGCAATTGGTGAAAATTGCCCCGGAAAGGCTTCGCCGGATCGTCCGCGATCCCATCCACGCTGTTCTCCGTTGTGAAGACAAGATTCAAATCTGCATTTGGATCGGCGACAGCACATCGATTGTCAACCACAAAGCCTTGCGCATAATTTAACTGGTCCAACAAAGACGCAGAACCGCTGGTAATAAGATTCTTCACGAAGTAAGCAGGCTGATTGTAGATACCCCACTGAGGAAAATAGCCAACGAGCAGGGGATGGCCCGAGCGTTCTTGTGTTCTTGCAGCAGGCGTAAATAGTAGAAGGACCAGGAAAAGAAGTTTACGCATCTGGGTGAAGCTCATTCCAGAAGAGGGATTCACAAATTCAGCTTGCTTTGTGCCTTTCCTGTGCGCTGATCGAGACATTTACTGTTTAGACGGACTTCCAGCCCATTCAGACCATAAAAACGGCGTTACAATGAAATCAGTACGATGAACCACCTCTATGTCCAGCCTCGTCTGAAGCGTTTTCGCCGCGGCCGCCCTGACCGTGGACGAACTATACACGCCTGATTTAGTTTTGCTTACCGGATGCACTTCGCCACCTGGCGCAAGTGATGGACCGCGCCCCTTAGCTCTGAAAAAGGAAGGATGACCCATGTCTACTATTGGGAATAGTTTCGGCAGCCAGTCCGAGCTGAAATCTGGCAATAAGACCTATGAGATTTTCCGCCTGAGTGTGCTTGAGAAGAAAGGCATCACACTTAATCGCCTGCCTTTCAGTCTGCGTATTCTGCTTGAGAATCTGCTGCGTTATGAAGATGGCAAGAGCGTCACTGCCGAGGACATCGAGTTCCTCGCCAAGTGGGACCCCAAGGCCGAGCCCTCGCGCGAAATTGCCTACATGCCCGCACGTGTGCTCATGCAGGACTTCACCGGCGTGCCCGCCATCGTCGACCTTGCCGCCATGCGCGATGCAATGAAGCAGCTTGGTGGCGATCCGCAGAAGATCAATCCGCTGCAACCGGCAGAGCTTGTCATCGATCATTCCGTGCAAGTAGATGAGTATGGAACCAGCAATTCCTACGATCTAAATGCGATGCTCGAATTCCAGCGTAACCGTGAGCGCTACGCATTCCTCAAGTGGGGGCAATCGGCCTTCCATAATTTTTCCGCCGTGCCTCCGGGTATGGGTATCTGCCACCAGGTAAATCTGGAGTATCTGGCTCGTGTTGTCTTCACTACTGAAGTCAATGGCAAGCTGCGGGCCTATCCAGACACGCTCGTCGGCACCGATTCGCACACAACCATGATCAACGGACTCGGCGTACTTGGCTGGGGCGTGGGTGGGATCGAAGCCGAGGCAGCCATGCTTGGCCAGCCCGTCTCGATGCTCGTTCCGCAAGTCGTCGGCTTCAAGCTCACCGGCAAACTTCGTGAAGGCGCAACCGCAACCGACCTAGTGTTGACCGTCACCGAAATGCTGCGCAAGCTGGGCGTCGTCGGCAAATTTGTTGAATTTTACGGCTCTGGCATCAGCGAGCTGCCGCTAGCTGACCGCGCCACCATCGGCAATATGGCGCCTGAGTATGGCGCGACTTGCGGAATCTTCCCCGTCGATGCAGAGACGTTACGTTATCTCCGACTCAGCGGGCGCAGCGAAGAGCAGATCCAACTCGTCGAGGCGTACTACAAAGAACAGGGCTTGTTCCACACGCCCGACGCGCCGGAAGCGGAATACTCGCAGACCATTTCGCTCGACCTCTCTACAGTACAGCCAAGCGTGGCCGGACCAAAGCGCCCGCAGGATCGCGTATTGCTGAAGGAAGCAGGCGCAAGCTTCAAGAAGCAGTTGCCCAGCTTGCTCGGCCCCAACGCCAGCCAGAACGGAGTACGTCAGGTAGTTCGTTGGGAAAGCGAGGGCGGCCATCCATCTGAAACACCCGATGCAGCACAAGGCGTTCATGAATCAGGTCCCACCACAACGATCAAGGAGCGCTTTGGTGTCGATGTCGACAAATACCTCGATCACGGCTCCATTGTGATTGCTGCAATCACGAGTTGTACCAATACTTCGAATCCTTCTGTGATGGTGGCCGCTGGCATCCTCGCTAAGAAAGCGGTCGAGAAAGGTCTTAGCGTTCCGCCATGGGTTAAGACTTCATTGGCCCCGGGCTCTCGTGTTGTCACCGACTACTATGAGAAGGCTGGTTTGCTGACGTATCTCGACAAGCTTCGCTTTAACGTTGTCGGTTACGGCTGCACCACCTGCATTGGTAACTCAGGTCCGCTGCCGACGGATGTTTCGAAATCGATTGACGATCACGGCCTCGTGGCTGTCTCTGTGCTGAGCGGCAATCGTAACTTTGAAGGCCGTATTAACTCCGATGTGCGCGCGAACTACCTCATGTCGCCGCCGCTCGTGGTCGCGTACGCGCTCGCTGGCCGCATCGATCACGACTTCGACAACGATCCGCTTGGCAAGAGCAAGGACGGTCAGCCTGTCTACCTCAAGGACATCTGGCCAACACAGGCAGAAGTCTCTGGCGTCATTGCGTCCTCTATCGATTCGGAGATCTTCCGCAAGGAGTATGCAACCGTTCGCGATGGTGACCAGAACTGGCAACAGCTGAAGTTTCCCACCGGCGATGTCTACCAGTGGGAAGCGGATTCCACCTATATCCGCAAGGCTCCGTATTTCGACGGTATGCCTGCGACACCTGCTCCGGTAGAAGATATTCATGGCGCACGCGTGCTTGCTGTCCTTGGCGACAGCGTCACCACCGACCACATCTCGCCCGCGGGCTCGATCAAGCAGAATGGCCCAGCAGGTAAATATCTGGTTGAGCATGGAGTGAAGCCAGCGGACTTCAACTCCTACGGCTCGCGTCGTGGCAATCACGAAGTGATGGTGCG
>Ga0137415_10005451_pt1 | contig 12604 bp, 9 predicted proteins | sample CZODoug3_1_1_16f_FD_183082 | JGI IMG/M metagenome (GOLD analysis project Ga0137415, IMG submission 183082) | Vadose zone soil fungal communities from Angelo Coast Range Reserve, California, USA - CZODoug3_1_1_16fungal (Hybrid Assembly) | ecosystem: Environmental > Terrestrial > Soil > Vadose...
CGCCGAACCGCCAAACCGCCTAACCGACCGGTCACCCACAGCGAGCCCAGCCGCACTGCAGGCACACGACGCAGCCGGATTGGTGAATGGTCTTTGCGCCGCAATCGGGACACGGAGGAGTCTTGGGAGGGGCTTCCCGGGGTTTGCGCACCGCCATACACCCCGAATATAACCCGAAGATCGTGCTCAGCAACCAGGGCTTTAGGCCGGCTTTACGTACCGCCTCCACCCGAAGTACACGGGCACGCCGAGCAGCACGAGGATCAGACCCAGGAATGCGTAGGTGCGGGTCGAGTCCTGTACCAGCAGATCGACGGCGATGAGGCCGGTCAGCACAACGTAAAGGCCAGGCAAGAAGGGATAGCCTGGGGCTTTGACGGGACGCGGGATGTCAGGCCGTTTTTGTCGCAGCCGGAAGATTCCAACCGCCGTCACCGTGTAGAAGACCACCGCAGCGAAGATCACGAAGTTGAGCAGTTGTCCGTAGGTGCCCGACAGACAGAGGATGCAGGTCCATATCGCCTGGACGATCAATGCGAGCGCGGGCGTCTTGTACGTGGGATGCAGATTGGCTGCCGACTTGAAGAAGAGGTTGTCGGTCGCCATTGCGTAGTACACGCGCGCCCCCGACAGAATCAGGCCGTTGTTGCAGCCGAACGTCGAGATCATGATCGCGATCGCCATGATGTACAGGCCCGGCGTACCGAACATTGCCTGCAGTGCCGCCGTCCCGACGCGATCCTGTGGTGCGTGGGCGATAGCGTCCTGCGGCAGCACGACCAGGTATGACAGGTTCGCAAGGACGTACAGCGTCGTCACGATCAAGACGCCTGCACCCATCGCGAACGGCACGTCCTTCTCGGGATTCTTGAGCTCCCCGGACGCGAAGCCGACGTTATTCCACGCATCCATCGAGAACAACGACCCGACCATGGCCGCGCCTACGACCGGTAAGACCGACAGCGTCAGGGCGCCGCCAGCCCAGAAGTTCGCGCCCCAGTTGGCGGCGATGGCCTCGGCGTTCCGCCCGATCGTGATCCCCAACAGAATCAGGATGGCGAGGGACGCCGTCTTGATCGCCGTCAGGGTGGTCTGGATGAACGCCGCCGTCCTGACGCCGCGCACGTTGATCCAGGTGAGCACCACGATGGAGGCGATGGCGAAGAGGCGTTGCGGTGAGATACCGACGGCGATGTCGCCGATCGGCTGCGGCAGATGCAGCGTGGTGCCGAGACCAGGAAACACCTCCGGCGAGAGGCCCGGCCACAGCACCGAGGTAAAGCGGGCTAAGGCAACGGCGACCGCGGCGATCGTACCGGTTTGAATCACAACAAACAGCGTCCAACCATAGAGGTAGCCGAAGAGCGGTGAGATCGCTTCGCGCAGATAGATGTAGTTGCCGCCCGCTTTTGGGTACATCGCCGCTAGCTCGCCATATGACAGCGCTCCCAGCAGGGTCACGACTCCCGACAGCACCCACACGAACAGCAGCACCCCGGGGGAATGGACCTGCCGCAGGATATCGGCGGACACGATATAGATACCGGATCCGATCATCGATCCGACGACGAGCGCCGTGGCGTCGAGGCGTGAAATCGCCCGGACGAACTCGACCCGCTGCGGCTGGACCGGGGTGGCAGTCATGAGGGTGATAACCTAGTGGTCGTTTTGCGAGGCCGCTATGTTTCTCGCGCTCACTTCCAGGGGACTGCGTGCGCCTGCTGCCGCGTAACGAGGAATTCTTCGACCTCTTCACCGAGGTCGCCAATCGTAACAAGGAAGCGGCCCAACAACTGAGCAATCTGTTCGAGGCCGCGCCAGACCGGCGCACGCCGTACGTCGAGGCCCTGAAGCGCCTCGAGCACGAGGCGGACCAGGTGACGCACGAGGTCGTGAACCGCCTCGACCGCACGTTCATCACGCCGCTGGATCGCGAAGACATCCACCAACTCGCTTCCGATTTGGACGACGTCATGGACGCGATGGACGGGACCGCCCGCCGTGCCCAGATCTTCCGGCTCGGTGTCCCGCCGCAGGGCGTGCGCCGACTTGTAGAGGTGGTGCAACGCATGATGGCGGTCCTGTACGAGGCAGTCAGCAGGCTGAAGAAGGGCGATGACGTCATGAAGTACTGTGTCGAGGCGAAACAGCTGGAGGAAGAAGGCGACTCGATCTATCACGAGGCGCTTGGGCAGCTCTTCGAGAAGGAGCGCGACGCGATCGAGCTGATCAAGTGGAAAGAGATTTATGACGATCTGGAGGGCACGCTCGACCAGGCCGAGGACGTCGCGAACGTGGTCGAGTCCATCACGATCAAGCACGCCTGATGGCCGGCTCTGTCTGGTTCGTCCTCGCGATCGTCTTCGTCGCGCTCATCTTCGATTTCATCAACGGCTTTCACGACGCCGCCAACTCCATCGCGACCGTAGTGTCGACGCGCGTGCTTTCGCCCAGCGCGGCGGTCGTGTGGGCGGCCGCATTCAATTTTCTCGGTGTGTTCGTTCTGGGCACGGCGGTCGCCAAGACGATGGGCAAGGGTTTGGTGGACTTGAACGTCGTGGATGGGACCGTCATACTCGCAGGGCTCATCGGCGCGATTGGTTGGGATTTGATCACCTGGTGGATTGGTCTTCCGACGTCGTCGTCGCATGCGTTGATGGGCGGTTATGCGGGCGCCGCGGTCGCCAAGGCGGGATTCCACGCCATCATCGCCAGCGGTTGGATAAAACCGCTGTTGTTCATCGTGCTATCACCGCTCATCGGATTGCTGCTCGCGCTGACACTCACCGTTGCGCTGTCGTGGGCACTCCGGCGCTCGCTGCCGCGTCGGGTGGACCGCACATTCCGCGTGCTGCAGTTCTTCTCGGCGGCCGCTTTTTCGCTCGGCCACGGTACCAACGACGCGCAAAAGACCATGGGGATCATCGTTGGGCTGCTCGTCGCAGAACAAGCTCTGTTCGTCAATTTTCCGGTGCGTGCGTTCCATATCACCGCAGTGGATACGATCCCGCTCTGGATCATCATCTCCGCCGGCGCCGCGATCGGCCTGGGCACCGTAAGCGGCGGTTGGCGGATCGTCAAAACGATGGGCCAGCGGCTCACGAAGCTGACGCCGTTCGGTGGATTCTGCGCCGAGACGAGCGGTGCGATCACGCTCTTCGTGGCGTCGCACTTCGGCATCCCCGTGAGCACGACCCACACGATTACCGGCGCGATCAGCGGCGTCGGTGCCGCGCAACGGTTCTCGGCGGTGCGCTGGGGCGTAGCGCGGGGGATCGTGCTGGCGTGGATCGCGACGATTCCGGCAGCGGCCGGCATCGGTGGGCTCAGCTACCTGTTGCTGCGGGCGATCGTTTAGCTTGTCACTTCAATCAGTCACTGAACAGTCGACGCAGTCCACGTTCCGTTTCCGCCAGTGCCTCCTGGAAATGCTGCAGCTCGCCGCCGAAGCCAAACCGCAGGAATCCGGGCGTGCCGAAGTGATCGCCGGGGCAGAGCAGCACGCTGTGCTGCGCGCGCAGCTTTTCGACGACGTCGAGCGCCGGGATCGCGCCGCGGTAGCGCGCCCAGCAGATGGCGCCGGCGCGCGGCGCGTGCCAGCTGAACGTGTCACCGAACGTCTTGAGCCACGCTTCCATCACCGGATAATTCGCGTGCAGGATGCGCCGGGTGCGCTCGATCAGCTTGTCGCGAACGTGGGGATCGAGCGCGACCGAGGCGAGATGATCGGACGCGCCGGACGGCCCGATGGTGGTGTAGTCGTGGCGCGTCCATGCTTCCTGGGTGAACCCGGGCTGTGAGACGATCCAGCCGATGCGCAGTCCCGGGAGCCCGTACGCTTTCGACAGCCCGTTGACGATGATGAGCTTCTTGTAGCCGCTGCTCCAGAACGACTCGGTCGTCTTGCCATCGAGCTCCGCGCCTCGATAGACCTCGTCCGCCAGGATCCAGGCGCCGACTTCCGCGGCGCGGTCCTGGATCATCTTGCGCGATGCATCGCTCAGCACGTGGCCGGTGGGGTTATGCGGATTGGTGACGACGACCAGCTTGGTCCCCGGCGCGATGGCGGTGCGAATCTCCTCGGCGTAGGGCTCCCAGCCTTCCTTCTCGTGCAGCTGAAACGGGCGGACCTCCGCGCCGAAGTTCTGGGTCAGCCCGGCGGTCTGCATGTAATTCGGCATCATCACGGCGACTTTGTCGCCGGGCTCGATCAGGCGCCAGCAGGTGAGGAAGTTCGCTTCGGAGCTGCCGGTGGTGACGAGGATCTGGTCGGGCGAGGCGCCGGGGTAGAGCGCGGCAATGCGCTCGCGCAGGAGGTCGGTGCCGTTCGACTGCGCGTAGCCGAGGCGGACATCGAGCAGCGGGAGGGCGGAGGCGCCGGCGAGACCGAGCAGCTCCTGGATTGATAGCGGATGCACGCCGGACTCGGAGAGATTGAAGCGCACCCGGTTTTCCCAGGTGCTCTGCCACCGTTCCAGCTCGAAGGGGACGAATTTAGGGCTCATGGCTCGTAAAGCTCGCGCAAGTCCTGGGGTTTCTCCAGCCAGTAGTCGGGGGCCAGATCTTCGAGGTCCGCCCGGTCGAACGGGCCCCACAGGACGGCGGCGGTCTTCACGCTGGCCGCACGGCCCGATTCCATATCGTGGCGGGAATCGCCCACGAAAACGGTGTTTGCCTTCTTCGCCCCGAGCTCAGCCACGGCTTTCAGGACGGGCTCTGGATGAGGCTTGGCGTGGGTAACGTCGTCGCACCCGATCACGACGTCGAACGCGTCGTCGAGCCCGGAAACGCGGAGCCCGCGCATCGCGCCGTCGCGCAGCTTGCTGGTCACGACGCCGAGCCGCTTGCCCGACTTCTTGAGGCGGCGAATCTCGTCCACTACGCCTTCATACGGTTTCACGAGCGCGTCGTGGTGGAAGAGGTTGTAAGTGCGGTAGGTCTGCACCATCGCCTCGATCTCTTCCTTATCGTCGGTGATCTGGCCGAATTGCGCCCAGAGTGGTGTGCCGAGGCCCTCGATCCACATGTCGTCGGGGGGCGGCGGCTCGTTGCCGCGGTGCAGCTGCATCGTGTGGCGGTAGGAGCGCAGGATCAGCTCGATGGAATCGATGATCGTGCCATCGAGGTCGAAGAGAAACGTGGTGAGGGTCATCGCTGACAAGCTAGCGCACCGGTCGTATGATTGCAGCGTGCACAAGATCCGCACGATTGTGATTCTCGCGGTGCTGCTGGTCGGGGCGATCGCGGCGTTGTACTACGGAGTGCGCTGGTTCGGCCGCGAGCTGCGCGACAAGCCATACGTCGCCAACGTGAAGACTCAGCTGCGCGCACTCGCCGCCGCTGAGGAAGCGTATCGCCGAGACAGTCTTTCATACACGAGCGAAGTCGCGCGCGTCTGGCATCCGAGCGCCGAGACGCAGGGCATCGAGATCGGTATTCTCGAGGCGGGAGCCGACGGCTTTCTCGCGGAAGGCCGGCACGATTCCTGGGCCGGTCGCTGTGTGATTGCGGTGGGTCGTTCTGCGGGTGATAGCCTCCCGGTTGGTGAGCCCGTCTGCCATTGGGGGCACGACTAGGATCTGGCGACAACCATCAGCGCGGCAACAAGCTCGACGCTGATGGCAGAGTCTCCCGTGTCGACCGGCGCCAGCGCGTGATGCCACGCCAGCAGGTCGTGTACAAGCAGCGGCTGTGGCCGCGATAGCAAGTCCTCGAGCAACAGCTCTTCACCGGCCGTCATTCCCGACGACAATCGTGACACCAACGCGTCGAGCGCACTGAGCTGCGCCCCATCGCCACGACGGGCGGCGCGTCGCGCCGCCGAGAGCACCCAGGGAATGAGCCGCCGCGCGAACCGATCCCGGTCAGTCGCCCGCCAGCGCGCGTCCTGAACGGCGGCCAGGCGTGATCGGATCAGGGGAGCGGCGTTGTCGAGCGCCCGCTGCAGCGAGCTGCGATCGACAACGGCCCGCTCTGCGCCACCGGCGGCCGCGAGGATTCGAGCCGCCGCGGCCGGATTGGCGCGCGCCGATTCTCCTTCGACGACGAGTGCTTCGACCGCCTTCCCGATACGAACCACCAGGACGGCGCAGGGTTGGTCTCCCGGAATCGCTGTGCAGGATCCCGTGGGAGCATTGTCCGAGGGGGAAGCGAGTGGCGCCAGCTGATCGCACCAGTCCAGGCGGCCGTTGGTGCCGGCGACCTGCTGGGCCCTGACCTTCCTCGCGAGGCGCTCCTCCATTGCGAGCGCGCGGGCCAGCGCTGCAGGCGGAAGGAACGTGACGGTCGTGATCGAGTCATGCGACGAGCCCAGCCGGTCGATTCTGCCCACGCGTTGTGCCAGTCGCGCGGGACTCCACGGCAGGTCGTAATGAACGACGCGCTGTGCATCCTGAAGGTTGAGCCCTTCGCTCAAAAGGTCGGTTGCGATCAGCACATCGGTCTCCAGCGCCGCGACCGGCCGAGTGCCACCCTGAGCTCGAGGCGCGAAGGCGCGCAACACCTCCTGCCTCGGCGCCTCTCCAGATGCAAAACGGCCGACGTGACCAAACACGGCAGCCACGCGGCGGTGCCGGAGCCGCTGCAGCAGATACCGCGCGGTCGGCTGGGCATCGGTGAAGACGACGGTCTTCTCCGGTCGCGCCGTGAGCAATGCTTCCAGCGCGTCCGCCTTCGGATCGAGTGCGGGCGCGCGTGCTAACAGCTCACGCAGTCGGGCGAGGATGCGGCGATCGTCCGCGAACGGCGTGGCACCGGCGCTTCCCTGCTCGAGCAAGAGTGGAAACAGGACCAGCTGAATGTCGGACTCCGCGGCACGCGGAAAGCACCGCTGGAACTCGCGCGGGGTGAGGGCACGACCTTCTGTCGCCGCGCGAGCCGCGAGGTCGAGGTAGGCGTCGTGACGCGTCAGCGCGGTCCGGAAGGCGGACAGACTCGACCCCAGGCGCCGGAGCAACATCAGACGGAGCAGGAGCGCCGCACCGGCGCCCGCGCGCAACCGCGCGACTCCGGCTACGAGATCGGAGATCAAGGCCTCCGAGCCTGGTCCGGCACGGAGCGTTTCGGTGGTCGAGCGCGGGAACACCATGCTCACGGGTCCGCCGTCATATCCTGCGCGCACACGCTCGCGCGAGCGCGCCACGATGACCCGAGATACGGCGGCGTACGCCAGCGACCGGTCGGCTTCGCGCCGCGCGGCGTTTCGGAGCGAGGGAAGGCCCAACGCCGCGAGCGCGTGGTCGCGCAGAAACAGTCGAAGCAGATGGAGCAGATCCGAGACGCAGTTGTGGATCGGCGTCGCGGTCACGAGGAGCACGCGACTGCCGACAACGAGGCGCGCCAGCGCGCGATACCTATTCGTGTCGGGGTTTCTGAAACGATGGGCTTCGTCAATGACGAATAGTGTCGCGGTACGGTGTAGGGGCGCAGCATGCTGCGCCCCTACGACACGCGCGCCGATGCTTAAGGATTCGTGCGTGATGATCGGTGCCGCGTGCTGGCCGAATCGGGTGAGCAAGTCGCGCCACTGCGAGACCAGGACCGCGGGAACCACCAGCGTGAACGGTCCGTGTCGTGCGAGAGCCACTGCGAGCGCGACATACGACTTGCCCAATCCGACCTCGTCCGCGAGCAGCGCACCGCCGTGACGTGCGATGATTGCGGTCAGCCGCTCTGCGGCCGGGACCTGGTGCGGCGCGAGCCAGGCGGGCCAGATGGGCGACGCTGTGCTGCTTGCCAGTGGCGCGCCGTCGAGCAGGGCCCGCGCCGCGCTGGCGACGACCGCGCGCGGCGCCGCCTCCGCCGTCGGCTCGAGCGCGACGGTGAGAGGCTCAGCAACGGGAACGAGGTGCTCAGAGAGAATCCGCGGCCAGCGCGCGACGGTCGGCGGCATCGAGGTGAAAAGCGTCAGCGACGAGGTCGTCAGCGGGCTCGGCGCATTGGCCGCGGCGGGCGAGCTCTTCCCAAACCGCCCCGGGGGCCGGTACCGGCAAGCCACGCACCACTCGGGCGTTGAAGCGGCGGAAGCCACCGCGCGCGGGATCGGCGACGAGGCGAGCCAGCGCGGTGAGCCAGCAGGAATTGAACAGCGCGGCCAACGCCGCGGCGTCGAGGGCGTCCCGTGTGGCGATGCCGTAGACGGTATTGAGCGGCACCAGCTCCGCAGCCGGGACCGCCGCGGTGAGGCGACGGCCGATGTCGGGCCACACCACACGATGCGCGGCGAACCCGAGGCCGGTACGAAACAGCTGCCACGGTGGTCCCGCTCTGTAGTCGGCTCGCCGGCGCAATCGCTCCTCATGGCGTGAGAGCCGCTCACTGAGCTCACTCGGCAGGCGCGCGAGCGGCTGGCCGTCGATGCCGTGGGTCCAGAGTACGTAGCGGCGCGGCCGGCAGCGCCATGCGGTGACGTCTCGCCCGCGGACCGCCGGTCGCGAACCTGAGCACTCGCGATCGAGGAGGAAGAGATCGTCGGCGCCCGTTTTCACACCGAGCTGCGGCGTCCAGTGATCGCTGACGATCGGGAATTGAGCGCGCAGCCGGCGGCTCACCCGCTCCGCACCCGGGGCGAGAATCCAGGGACCGTCGCGCTGCAGCTGCCGTTGAGAGACTGACGGTGCCGCGGGCTTGGGCCCCAAAGCGGTGGCTACCCGCTCCATCCCGCTGGGATCGGCTCGCGCCGCGACCAACGCCATCGGGTATACCGCCGCGCCAAAGCTCCGGGCCACCGGCTCCGGCAGAGGGGACGCTCGTTCGATACGCGCACTGTGGCTGAGCCGTCGGCGCAAGGGTTCGGCGTAACCGCTGGTTGCCAGTTTTGCCGGAATCAGCAGCGCGACGACACCGCCCGGGCGGGTGAGCTCCAAGGCACGCTCGGCGAAGGCGACGGCAAGATCGGGCAAGTGGGCAAAACCGCGTGTCGCGGACGGACGCCAACAGGTGTAGCGCGCCGCGAGCGTTTCGCGCACGCGCGGCGCCAGCCGCTCGGCCCGTACCCACGGCGGGTTCCCGGTCACCAGGTCGAACCCCCCGTGAACCATCACATCCGCGAAGTGGGACTCGAAGGAGAAGAACGGCGCCGCGCCTTCGAGACGCAGCTTTCGCCGCGCGGTTCGCAGGTCCCGCATGCTCCGCCGCAGCCGCGCGAGCCGCAGCCGCTGCTCGAGGTCGAGGCCACGCCTCCGGCCGAACAGGTCGCGATTGCGGCCGGCATCGAGTAGCTCGGCGACTGCCGATTCCAGCGTCGCGCAGCCATCGTCGAGAAGCTTCCGCGCGAGCGCGGTCTCTGCGCGGCTCAACTCCGCCTGGGCAGAACGCTTCGCTGTGCCTGCGAGGGAGAAGTGCGTGCGGCGCGCCGCGGCGAGTCGCCGTACTTCGGCAGCGCTCCCACGGAAGGCGCGGCCGCCGAGCGATGACGCCATCATCAGCGGGTCGAGGAGCGCGTCACCCTGAAGGACATGGCCGTCGAGGTTGGGCAGCGGCGCAATCCGGGTCACTTCGGCACCATCCTCCTCGGCGACGAGCGCGAGCCACAATCGCAGCTCGGTGAGGCGCACGGCTGTGGGTGTCAGATCTACGCCGAACAACGAGCGCGCCAGCACATCGCGCTTGACGGCCAGAGCCGGCCCGTCGCCGGCCGCGCGCCGAAGGCTTGCCACCTCATCGAGTGCTCCGAGCAAGAACGCACCCGATCCCGCGGCCGGGTCGAGCACCGTCAGGCCGCGCAGGTCGGGAGCGGGATGCGGCGCGACGCCTTCGTGCACCCACCGCGCTGCGGCAGTCGGGGGAATCCCGAAACGATGGGTGAGCGCGGCCTCGAGCCCCGCTCGGACCATCTCACGGACGAGAAAGGCCGGCGTGTAGTAGCTCCCGCTGGTCCGCCGTTCGTCGGGGTCCATGACGCCTTCGAACACGCGGCCGAGCATGTCGGGCGCGACGAATTCGCCGGCATCATGTTCGCGGACGGAAAAGTGAAAACGCTCGAACAACTCGTCGAACGCATCGCGCCACTCGCTGTTGCCCCAGACGGCCGGGCCGTGCCGCCGCTCCAGCGCCGAGGGCTCGAATAGCCCGCCGTTGAGGAATGGGATCTTGCCCAAGCCCCGAGCGACTGCGCCGCGCTCCGCGGGCGGCCGGTTCAACGCTCCGAAACAGAGCGCGTTGAGAAAGGAGCGGTGAAAGTGGCGCCGGGAAGCGACCGCCCGATCGAGCAGGTGCGCCACGTACCGGGTGTCGCCGTTCAGCCAGCCCTTCGATTGGATGAAATAGAGGAAGAGCACGCGCGTGAGAGTCGTGAGCGTCAGCGCGTGACGGTCCACGCGCGATCGCGGGGTCGGGAGCCGCTCGGTGAGGTTGTCGAGCGTCTGCCTGAAGGCACGGAAGAACCGTGGCGTAACGCCCTCGCTCGCCAGCACCTCGCCGATCCGCAGCGAAAGCGCGAGCGCCGATTCTGTCTTTGCGGGGGCGAGCCGTTCGAGCGTCGCCAGGGACGAGCCGGGTGGATTTGCGAGCTGAATGCTCGCCATACGCACTCCCACGGGACCGGCCGCGCAAACGAGCCGGAGCGGCTGGCCTCCCAGTGCACAGGCGAGGCCGCGCTCGGCTCCGGCGGAGAGTCGCCGTGCCGCGGCGCGCGCCGCCTCCTCGGGAGCGGCGGCCTCGAGCGCAAAGACCCGAAATGCGCCGTGCCGCGCGATCAGCGCGGCGCGGTCGATGTTCGTTGCCTCACCGAGCCATGCCTGCACGGGCACGGGCTCCCACGCTGCTTCGTAGCCGAGCGCCGCGAACAGCTCGCGCAAACTCTCGATCCCGGTCGAGCGGGCGAGAATGTCCCGCAACACCAAAAGCCCCTCGTGAAAGAGGGGCTAAGGTGGGATTGTCTCGCTATGAATTAGGTACCGAACGACCGCAGACTGTGGCTATTACGTGCCCTTCTTCAATCTGATCTCGCCATTCACCGTGCTCAGATTGAGCCCACGCCCACCGGCGCCGATCGTGCCACGAATCCGCCGGTTGCTGAATCGCCCGGAAACCGTGAGCGGCCAGTCGGTCTCGATGTCGCCGTTCACGGTGCTGGCCCTGATCTCCGTGTCGAGCTTGCCCGGGATAACTAGCGTGATCCCGCCGTTCACCGTGCTGAACTCGAGATCGTTGGTCCAGTCCGCCCGTCCCATCTCGGCGTACACGGAGCCGTTCACGGTGGACGCTTCGGCGAGGCCGGTCGTGCTCACGCGCACGCTGCCGTTCACGCTGCTCGCCCGCACGTCGCCCTTCAATCCCTCCGCAGACATCTGGCCGTTCACCGTCTGGCCGTTGAACTCGATGCCGGCGGGGACCTGCACCTCGAAATCGACCGTCACGTCGTTGTTCTCCGTGCTGGAGCTCCAGTGGTCACCGGCCTCGCAGGTGTTCTCGCGCCTGGCGCGCCGGGGCGTGGGATAGACGGCGCAGATCGTGATGCCTTCGGCCGATTCCACGACTTCGATTTTCACCTCGTCGGGGTCAGAGCGGCGCGCATGCTTCCGTGCGTTCACCACCGCTTCGGCACCGCTCGCCAGCACCGCCCGCACGTCGCCGTTCACACCCTTCACTTCCAGCCGCTTCCCGGCGGCAAGCCGGCCATGCCAGTTGAAGTCCTGCGCAGTCGCGCTCGTGAGTGCGCCGAGGGACAGCGCGGTGGCGATCAAGACGGTTCGCATCGAATCTCCCCGGTTAGTGCTTTTTCGAACGCTGCCACTTGTAGGTGTCCGCGTATGTCCGACTGTAGGCCCTCGCGTATTGGCGCGCGTATCTGGGCGCGTACTGCGCGGCATATTGCGCCGCGTACTTGGGTGCGTATGCTGCTGCGTATCGCGTTGCGTACGCGGTGACGCTGCCAAAGTCGAAGTGCATGCTGGAATCGGAATTGCGGTCGTTCTCGTTTTCGTTCTCGTCGTGCTTGTGCTTGCGATCGATCCGATCCCGCAGCTCCTGGGGACGGCGCAGGTTGATATCCCCCTGGAACGACTCCAGCTCCATACGCGCGCTGCCCGAGCCGATCTTGAAGGTCTTGCGATGCTTCCCCGCCGTGCTCGTGAGCGGGAGCGTAAAGCTCGCATCGATCTCGCCGTTCGCCGTCGCCGTGGTCACAGTGACGTTGGCACGCTCCGGGATGGAGACTGAGATCTCCCCGTTGTGCGACCCGAAGCTGTACGACCCGCCGTCCGTGACGGTTCCCTCGTAGACCACGTCGCCGTTGATCGTGCCGGCATCGACGCTCGCTGACTGGATCCCGGTCATCATAATGCCGCCGTTCGTGGTTTCGACCTTGATTTCGCCGCTGACGTTCGTCAGCTCGATGTCTTCGTTGACAGAGTTCACCTCGATACGGCCCGACGCGTCCGCGAGTGTCACGGTGCCCTGGATCGAGTGCAGCGTGATGTTGCCTTTGCCGCCGCGCACGTTGACTTCGCCGTTCACGGTTTCGGCGCTGATCGGTCCCTGCATCCCGTCGACGTTGATGTCCGCGTACGTGCCGCTGAGGGTAAGCCCCATGGATTGGGGCACCGTGATGTCGAAGTCGATCACGGAAGGCGCGCCTTCGCGGCTACTCGCCTTGACGACCACC
>Ga0137415_10005452_pt1 | contig 12603 bp, 12 predicted proteins | sample CZODoug3_1_1_16f_FD_183082 | JGI IMG/M metagenome (GOLD analysis project Ga0137415, IMG submission 183082) | Vadose zone soil fungal communities from Angelo Coast Range Reserve, California, USA - CZODoug3_1_1_16fungal (Hybrid Assembly) | ecosystem: Environmental > Terrestrial > Soil > Vadose...
TACTCCCGTGCAATATCGAGAGTCCGGTCCGTGCTGCAATTGTCAACGATCGTGTAGTCCCAACGGGAGTACGTTTGAGCGAGCACACTCTCGATGCACTCGCGCAAATAGCGTTCTCCGTTGAAAACTGGAGTCACTACGCTGACTAGTGGTTCCTGCCTCGACGTCATCGGTTGTCTGTCGCGACCTTTGGACTGCACAGTGGAGATTACTCACATCAATGCACCAGAGCTTTCACGCACCCTGACATGGAACACGGCGCCTTATGCCTGCTCGACTCGCTTTAGCCATATCTCGTGCCAGTATGGATAGATACTCCTCGGGCAGAAGAGACGGTTGGTACTGAAGCACCCACCACAGGTCACGCCCTCAAGGATAATGCAGGCGCCGGGGAGACGCATCATCCTTCCCGTCTTTTCGTCGATTATCTTCTCTATCCGAGATAAGACTCGGAACGTCCGGCCGCAATACGGCACCATCTCCACGTCGAAAGAGAGCCCCCGGTTACGACTGTGCATATTGATCGTGCGCATGATCTCAGCCTTGGAGCGTACCTGGACTAGCTCTCCCGGCTGCAGATTCAATATCTCCGTTGGCGTCTTCTCGCCCGCGAGCCCACGAATGTACGGATACGGGCGTCCGCGCCAGTGCAGACGCATGACGGCATTAAATCCTGCGATGATCAAATAGCGGACAAGATCGAGCGGCCGCATGTTCCGGGAGGTTAGATCTTTCACATATTGCCAAGGGTCCCACCAGCGTAGCGGTGTTGTCGCCTCACGTAGCATGGTGGCCTGGCAGGTATACCGCTCTTGAGCCTCTCCGCCTTCGAGCGTCGGTCGGCGAGTAGCACGAGCGAGGGCCTCCAAGTCGAAGAACGAATTTTGGGCCGCAACCGCTACTGAATGCAGCTCGCGCCTCATGCTCTCTGGACCCGACTCCAATGCGGGGCCACTCACGCGCTTCAGCCACGCCTCCTTCCAGAAGAGCAGACAGCGGGCCTGACATCCGCCGTGCGCCTCGCCGTCGCACCGGAGCCCGTTCAGGTGAACAGCGTTGGTCATACGGCGGGAATTGTGATCTTTGATCGTATCGCAGGCTTTATGGGCAGATTTGAATACCTGGAAGCTTTTCCCACAGTACTTCAGCATTTCCGGCATGAAAGGAAGCGCATCGAGACATCCTCGCTCGTCAAGGGTGGCAAGGATCTCAGCGGCGCTCCGCACCTCCACCCAATCGCCCGCACGAAGACCCAGCGCAAAGCCTACTAAGGATTTGGCATCATTCACATTCACAACCATTCTTCCCGGCCGGTCAGCCGTCGGCAGCGGCGCTATGCTAGGCCTTCTCGTAGATGAAGAACTCAGCAAACGAGCCCTTCCGATAATCCCCGCGATATGGATACCGATTTGGTAAATGCTCCACGAGATTCCAGGTCAGCAGATTCGCCGCTATCCATCTTGTGAACTTTCGATGTCTAACGTGCGTGCCCTCATAACCCCGGTTGTCATCGGAGTCGCTTGCATAAATGATCACGTATCGATTGGACGCCTCAAACAGCGTCCGCATGTAATGTTCAAAGACATCGTCTTCCACCAAGTGATAGACGACGTCCAGTGACAGCGTGAGGTCTGCATTTTCTCCGTTGTATTCGCTCATCAAGCGAAACGACATGTGCCTATCTGATTTGAATAATTTCTGGCATAGTTCAATGGCGGTGTTGCTAATATCCAGTCCAAGGTACGTTGGGTACTTCGCAAGACGAAGTTGGTTGCCGTCTCCGCACCCAAATTCAATTATGCTCTGTACATCATGTGTGCCGACAAATCTATTGAGGACGTCTGCTTTGAACTCTGCAAAGAATGCATACGAACCCACACCGGAATCGCCGCCGGCCGAGTAGCGCTTCTCCCAATACGCTGCTGAGCCAGGGAACGGCTGCGGAATTCTTCTGTGGGCTAAGATCTTCCAATAGATCCGTTTGGCTAGATCCCCAAGGATCGGAATCTGCTTGATGATCTCTTTCATGGCTTCTTCCCACACCTTGAAGGCCTAACATTCGCGTTTAGCAGCGCTCGAAGCGCATAATCTTCCCCAGTCCACTTGAGGCTGGGTCTGGCCAGCTGTTATCGCTGGTGATACGCAATTCAACGCTGAGTGTAGCCAAACCGTTGTGGAAGGAACGTAGGCGTACATGGCTTGCACCATCTCGCGTACGTCGGTGTCCGCTCCGACGTACATCCCCATCGTAGACTGGCTTGTCCTAGGGTTGTGCGGCCGATTCCCTGTCCCGGGTGTATGCGGGTACGGGTGGCGATTCGATCTTCGTCAGACAAATCTCGCTCTGCTTCGGAAACATGCCCCCGTGATACCGGAAGTCGTCGACCATCAGTCCGTGTCGGCTGAACAAGGAAAAGAGCCATTGCCTGTTGTAGCACACAACGGTCAGAGGAGCGCTGCAATCGTAGGGGACGTAGCCCGTGGGATTAAACGACACCTCCGGAACATCGTCTTCCACGAACGCGGTCAAGAAAACCTTCCCGCCATCTCGAGCAATGCGGCTCAGTTCCGATACGTAAATCTGCACGTGCTCAGGCGCCATATTCGTGAACACGCCCCACATGTAGACGATGTCCGCTGAAGCATTGGCAACGGGCAGACGGATCTTGTTGCCATCTACGGTGCCGCTAGGGTTGTACAGTTCATTCACGACATCGACATGCATGAATCGGAAGCTAGGGTGATACCTCTCGATATGCTCCTGGCACCACCCTACGAACTCTCGATTCGCGTCCAGCCCCAAATACCCCACATCCCCGAACTCCACGAGCAGGCCGGTCGCTAGGCGACCCAGACCGCACCCTACGTCGACAAGACGACTGGTTCTCGTATATCCAAGCCTTGCCGGCAACCTCGTCGCCTCAACGACTGCCGACTGCAGGAAGAAGGCGTCGGATCGAAAGGCTTCTCCGCACATCCTGCCTCGGAGAGCCCGCGGGGGCAGGCGGTATCCTCGATAGGGAACGAACTCTCCGTCGTCATCCATTCCCCGGATCTTTCGTCCCAGAACGGCCAGAAACTTCAATCTTCTTAGTTCAACTTGCATATCAGCCGCCGAAGTCGCTCGACTGGACTATCCGCCACCGCACGGGAGCGCGACCCTGGACACCTTGGCTGGATTCGGTCTGCACTCTGCAGTCTACTTTAAAAACACTGTGCCGAGGGTCCGCCCGAAAGCGCATATTCTGAAAGCGGCCGATGGAAGTAACCGGCTCGGAAGCCCTCCGAATAGTCGTCGATTCCGGCCAGGGCATGTAGGGGCGGTTCTTCACACCGCTCGCGGAATGTTTCACGATCGACGTAGCCTTTGGCAGTGGTTGAACGCGACGACCGACACTATGCCTCCCGTGTGAAAACCGTTTTTCTTCAACGCTTACCCCGATGTTCAACAAGCAATGTGACAGCCGTCGGTCTTCTGCGTAGTCCTTTCAGGGTATGCGCTGCGCCGCGTTCTCGGCCTGAGCGCGGACTTCGCGCTTGAAGGCGAGCGCGCGCTTGACGGTGTCGCGCTTCATCATCCGTTCGCCGCACCGACCCCCCGAACGCAGGCCCGGCTCCTACGACTATACTACACCCTCCACCTCTGCGGGAAGTATACAAGGCCATGAGTGCTGTCGAGCATGCGTCCAGATTTGTACACATCCGCAACCTCGACCTCCAGCGAGCCACGTACATCGCCGTCGAATACCATCTTGCTCGATTGGCCAGTGATCCAGAGTGAAAACGGGTACTGTCCCGGAACCAGGTTGAGCGAGTCGATCTCCAACTCGACATACCCGTCCCCGGGCTCGACTTTCGGGATATGAATCCCATGGAGCAAATGGCCAGTTTGCGTAATCAGTGTCCCCATCTGCGTGAACAGCCGAATCCCGAAGCTCGGATCTCGGATGGTCTTCTCGGCGTGGTAGTGAAGCCGGAGGACCAAGGGGTCTCCGCTTCTTACGACCGCACAGGGCGTACCCTCGGGACTCAGATATTCGAACCTTGTGTACCGGATCTCGCCGCTGCCCGATCGGTTCTCCGTTCCCGACAGATCAAAACCCGAAACCCGTTCACCGGAAAACGAGCCCATGTAGCTCTCGATGACGTCCTTGGCCGCGCCGTCCATCCGGACTCTTCCTGCGTCAATCCAAATCCCGCGGGAGCAAAGGTTCTCGACAGCCGCCAGGTTGTGCGAAACGAAGAGCACTGTACGCCCGCTGTTTCGCAACCCTTCCATGGCTCGGATGCATTTCTTCTGAAATCCCGCGTCGCCCACAGCCAGTACCTCGTCGACAATAAGTACGTCCGGTTCCAGGTGAGCGGCAACGGCAAACCCAAGTCGCAGACGCATCCCGGACGAGTAATGTTTGATCGGCGTATCGATAAACCGCTCGACACCCGAAAAATCGACGATGGCATCGAAGCGCTCTTCGACCTCGCGCTTCCGCATGCCAAGAATGGAGCCGTTGAGATAAATATTTTCCCGGCCTGTCAGCTCATCATGAAAACCGGTTCCGACCTCCAACAGGGAAGCGACACGCCCATTTACCCTTATTTCCCCTGAGGTTGGGTAAGTGATCTTTGACAAAATCTTGAGTAGCGTACTCTTCCCTGCTCCGTTTCGTCCGACAATGCCGATGACTTCCCCTTCGTCCGCGTCAAATGAAACGTCTCGCAATGCCCAGATGGACTCCGTCCCTTTCACGCCACCAAAAGGGTGCTTGATCATCTCGACGAGCCGCTCCCGGAGCATCTGGTGGTGTTGGGTCTGTCCGAGCCGATATTGCTTGGAGAGCCTTTGAATCTCGAGGCTGCGGGTCACGTCAGTTATCCCATCTCACACGAGGTCCGCCATGGCCTTCTCGGTGCCTTTGAAATAAGCCACACCCGCGATGAAAAGCACCCCGATGATGGCCGCGGATATCCCCAGAATGTTCCAATCGACACTCCGATTTGGGACCACCACATGCCGGAAAACCTCGATCAGCGCGCTCAAGGGGTTGAGGGCTAACAGCCACTGGAATCGTTCGGGGATCATGCTCGCAGGATAGATAATCGGCGTGGCGAATAGCAACAGCTGAATGAAAAAGGGTAAAGCATACTTAATATCACGATATTTAACGTTGAGTGCCGCGAAGAACGCGCCCAGGCCGAGCGCCAGCAGCATCAGCAGCACGACAAGAACCGGCCAGAGGAGGAGATTCCACCCGAGCGGAACTTCGTAGTAAACAATAAATCCTACTAGGAAAACTGAGCTGATCAGGAAGTCGACTAGGTTGCTGAGCGCTGCAGCGGCCGGAAGGATGATGCGGGGGAAGTAGATCTTTGTGAAAAGGCCGCTGTTGGCCACGAGGCTCATCCCCGCATTGGTCACGGTTGAGGAGAAATAAATCCAGGGCACCAGTGCGCTGAAGTAAAAAATCGGCCCGGGGATCCCGTCAGTGGGGATTTTCGCCAATTGACCGAACAATAGCGTAAATAACACCATGGTAAAGAATGGCTGGATGACAGCCCAGAGCACGCCCAATACGGTCTGCTTATACCGCACCTTCACATCGCGCCATGCCAGGAAGTAGACAAGTTCCCGGTAAGCCCAAAGCTCCCGGATCATTCCGCGCTCCACAAGGCTCCTTAGTCTCGCCGCCTCTTAGGCAATCATGTTGAACTTAGAAAAGTCAATGCAGACGCTTATTCCAACGCCACCATCTCGATATTTATTGATCAAGGCCCATCCTGTCAACTCAGTAAACAATCTTGCGGCAATAGTAAGCTTCAGCATATTTTTCGGGAGCGTTGGATTCGACGCCGCGTAGTCTCAGAATAGAAGAAAAAACATCTTCGGTGAACCAGCTCTTGCCTCTTTGGCTGTTAAAGCACCCTACGATAGTTTGAATTTTTTTGTGGGCGATAGACTCAGGCAAATGAACAAAAAAATTGGGTGCCCCAAGATCTCCATCATACTTGACGATTTCGTATTCGAGAATCAGGTGGTTTCTGAAGGTGTTCCAAGTCAACTCGGAAACCAGCCGGTGGTCCTGATGGAGATCTCCGTGATAATGCGTCAGGATGAGATCCGGGAGGTATTTTCGTTTGAGTTCCTCAAAGAAGTCTTTTATTTCGGTTCCAATATAGGGAAAATAGCCGTCTCTAAATTCCTTGACGACGATCTCTTTTCGTTGCGCGTTTGCCAAGAATAGATTTGCACTGCGAATCGCTTCTGTCCTTCTCTGCCCGGATGCTCCCATCACGACCCAATAGACATCGGTGGCAGGATTTTCTTCAAGTAATCGGAGAATTGTGCCCCCGCAGCCGATCTCGATGTCGTCGGCGTGGGCCCCGAGCACCAGGATCTTCTTCGGCCCACTTCCGTCTTCGAGGATGGAGACCCTGTGCATGCCGCGGCCCTTCAGCGCCCCGCGTCCACTTTGCGCGGCGCGGCATGCTTCCACACTTCCCACGGGACCTGACCGTGTGCGTACAGATCCTCGAGAAGCTGCTTGTCCTTGAACGTGTCCAAGCACGCCCAGAAGCCGTCGTGGAGATAGGCGAGCAGCTTGCCCGCGGCGGCGAGGCGCTGAAACGGTTCCTGGACCAGTTCCTCTCCCGGCCTCAGCCAGTCGAAGATCTGCTTGCGAAAAACGAAGAAGCCGCCGTTGATCCGCATTCCCACGTCCTTCACGTGCTGGATACTCTTCACGCGGCCACCGTCCTCGACGCTGACGAGGTGGAAGCTCTGTGTCGGGGCCACGCCCGCGAAGCAAGCCACCGCATCCTGCCGACGGAAAATGTCGATCATGGCCGGCAACGGCAGGTCGGAAACACCGTCGCTGTAGTTCGCGAGGAACATCTCCTCACCCTCCAGAAGCGGCTGAACCGCCTTGAGCCGCATGCCGATGTTGGAGTCGAGACCGGTGTCCACGAATGTGATCTTCCAGTCCTGGATGTCGCTAGCGAGGAGTTCGACCTTACGGCCGCCCTCGCTCATAACGAAGTCGTTTGAGATAGTTTCGTCGTACTTGAGGAAGTACTGCTTGATGCTGTCGGCCTTGTAGCCAAGGCACAGGATAAAATCCTTGTGGCCGAAATGCGCGTAGTACCGCATCACGTGCCAGAGGATCGGCCGGTAGCCGACGGGCACCAAGGGTTTCGGGATGGACTCCGAGTAATCTCTAAGTCTAGTCCCGAGGCCGCCGCAGAATAGAACGACTTTCATCCGGATTGCCTCCCGTGAGCAGGCTTCTTCATGGGCCGCACCATGACCTCGGTCACCTCGGCGGTCCGCGAAAGAGTCAACGCGCCGACAATCAGTTCGGCGACATCGCCCGCCTGCACGAGTTCCGCCGCTTCATAGCTCCGCCCCTCGAACCGGTGGACCGCCTCCTGCATTGCCGTGGCCGTCCGTCCCGGAAATACGCTGACAACCCGGATCCCGTACGGATTCACGTGGTCGCGGATGCTGCCGGCGATCGAGCGCAGCGCGTGCTTGCTCGCCGCGTAGAGGCCGTTGTCGGCGCCCGCGATGAGTCCCGCCGTCGAATTGACGAACACCACTTGGCCGCGCGTCTCCTTGAGCATGGGCAGGAAGGCCTTGGTCAGGAGGAAGGGGGCGCGCAGGTTCACCCGGTACTGTTCGTCAAGGTCGTCCCAGCCGACGGACTCGATATCGCCAAGGCGTATCGTTCCCGCGGCGTGCACCAGAACGTCAATCCGCCCGATGTCGGCGCCGACGCGCACGACGAGGCCGCGAATCTCCTCGTCGGTCGAGAGGTCGGCAGGGTGCACGAGGACCTGCGGCGCGCGCTGCCCGATCTCTGTCGCGGTATCCCGCAACCGGCCAAGGTCGCGACCGGTCAGGCAAACGCTCATGCCTTGGGCGGCGAGCGCGCAGGCCGTCGCCCGCCCGATGCCGCCCGATGCGCCGGTAACGACGGCAACACCGGCGAGCGCGGAGGTCACGGACTTGCCCCCGCAGGTCTGTCCGTCGCCCGCAGGAGGCCGGCCGTCTCGAGGGCCGACGCCGCGGCGCGCACAGCGGGAAACGCCAGCTTTGACCGTTCGGCAATTTCAAGGAGGGAGTGGTGCCCGTCCGAGAGGTTCAGAACCCAGAGCATGGCAAGCTCGGCTTCCTTGCTTTCAACATTACCGCCCATCGTCCGATAAAGTCCCCTCTTGCCCAGCTGGGGCTCGCATTTTGGATTTTGGTTCAAGTAGTAGTTGTTATTTTCAAGTATGTCGAGCACGGAAAAGTACGTCTTGCATGAATCGGCGAGATATATCGGTTGCACCAGACTCAGGTCGTCCGCGGACGTATGATATTCGGGATAGCGGCCCCATGGGGTTCTCGTCAGGGATCCCATGGCAAGATCAAAACCGGGAGAGCAGAACTGTCGCTCGTCGTAGCCGTAGGGTGAAAAGTCGGTGACTTCGAAGGGACCGCCGGAGTGCTTGAGCGCATGGGCGACCGCCCTGTCGATTTCGGCGTCTCCGCGCCGGCTCTTCTTGTAATTCATCTTGCCGGAATCGCCGACGTTGGCAACTACGAGCCCATGCTTTATCCGGCCTACCGTACTTTCGTTCAATGCCAGCCAGGTAATTGCGCCGATCGTTCCTGGAATAAAGATGAATCTGTAGGAATACTGCAGCCGACGCTCCTGCAGGGATCTCGCGAGGAAAGTGCTGAGAGCGATCCCGGAGAGATTGTCGTTGCAAATCGATGGATGACAGATGTGACAGGAGATGAGCACCTCATCGGAACGTTCCCCGGGGATGAAGCACTCTGCATAGGTCAAGTTCCCCGTTTCAAGAGAAGAATCGATAACCACTTCATACAGGCCCTCCTTGAGATCATCGAGTTGATTCTGGCTGAGGCAGAATCCCCAGCGTTCCTGATAATACGACGTCTTGTACGGAATCCAGTCGGGGTGATCTGGCAGGGTATACAGGTGCTCGCGCAATTCCGCCAACGACATCCGTTTGCGGACGGGAGCGCTGTAGTTCAGAACATGCAAACTTGATTTCTTGAAATCGATGACTTTGAGTCCATCTGAACTCTTGACATAGGCATCTCTGATATTCCATTCCTTCGGCACCGTCCAATCGAATACCTTTGTCCCCGTCGGAACTTCACGGAGCTTCAGGGGAATATGCTCGCCGACCTTGCGCAGGGTTTCGCGAACGCCGTTGCCGGTAATGCTGCGGCAAATCGGATACAGTTCCCGCACAAGCTCGTACATCCGTTCGCCCAGTTGGGTGGGATCGATTCCCGCCTTGACATCGGATGCGGCAATCGCGGTCATGTTCGCACGCGAAAGTCGGGATAGTCCCTGTCTCGCTCGGAAATTACGGCCACTTCAAGTGGCAAGCGAATGCCGAAGAACGGGTCGTTCCATCGGAACCCTCGCGCGCTTTCCTGCGAATAGAACTCGGACATCTGGTAGAAGACTTCGGTTTTGTCCTCCAATGTGATGAAACCGTGCGCGAATTTTTCCGGGATGTAGAGCATTTTCCGGTTTTCCGCGGAAAGCGTCACCGTTATGTGTTTCCTGAAGGTGGGCGAATCCGGCCGCAGGTCGGCGATCACGTCGCATATCGCACCCATGGTGCATCTCACCAATTTCGCTTCCTCATGGGGTGCCTCCTGGTAGTGCATGCCGCGGAGAGTGCCTTTTTTGAGGTTGAACGAGATACTGCACTGGACCAGGCGCGGGTTGAGTCCGTGCTCTTCGAATTCCTGCTGACACCACGTGCGGGCAAAAAAGCCGCGACGATCCTTGCGTTGTTCGGCATTGATGATGTAGGCACCGCCTAGGCTTGTTTCTTCGAAAATCAAAGGTCACCCCTCGGGATCTGTCCGGGCTTACGCGCCCGTCCACTCCAGATTGCCGTCCAGCATCCCTTTTTGCCGTAGTCCCTTGAGTACCTCGAGCCGCATGTACTTGGAGCCGCGGAAATTCCGGTCGCTGAAGCCCATCGCTTCAAGGCCCTCCTTGAGTTCAGCGATGGCCGTGAGCAGATCGACCTCCGGCTGGTGCTTGGGCGCAAGGCGTTCATACAAGGAAAAATCCACCCGATACGAGCGGTTGTCCGGCGGCGCATTCTTGTTTATCGATATGCTTACGCCCGGAACGACTTTTGCGACCGCCTCCGCCAATTCCTTGACCTGGTAGTTCCAGGTGTTGCTCCCAACGTTAACTGCGAGAAAGTCACCGTGAGCCACGTCCCTGCTGATAGCCCAATCGAACGCGCGGGCCATGTCCTTGACGTGTATGAGCGGTCTCCAGGGCGTGCCGTCGCTCAAGATGGTTATATTCCCAGAGGTTACCGCACATGCGACGAAGTCATTGACCACGAGGTCGAGGCGTAGCCTGTCGCTCATCCCACAGGCAGTCGCAAACCTGAGGCAAGTGACCTTAAAGTTCTTGTCCGCGAGCTTTTGGAGTTCGACTTCGGTGCGGACTTTGGACTTCGCGTAGGCCGTCAGCGGATTCAGAGCCGAGGTCTCCTTTCTCGGAGTATCGTCGGCCTGCCCGTACATGCTGCAACTGGACGCGAAGATGAAGGTTTTTACGCCCGCTATCTTGGCCTGCTTGGCCAGCTCAACACTGGCCAGGAAATTAATATCAAACGTGACTTTCTCGAAGGTATTGCCCATGGGGTCGTTCGATATGGCTGCCAAGTGCACGACGGCATCCACACCCTGAAGTGTCTCAGGCCGGAAGCGCCGCACGTCCGAAAAATACTGAATGTCGGCCCTGCACTCCGGAAGGATGTCCGCGTTCGTCAGGCAGTGCGCAAAGAACCCCTTGTCCAGGCCGATTAGCGTCGCCTGCGGATACGACTGCCGAAGCCGCCGAAGGACGGAAGGGCCGATATACCCCGCGTTGCCCGTGATCAATATTTTCATTTCGTCAATGCACTATAGTGATTTCTTGCTCACGGCGCTTTCGCCGCGGGCGCAAGCACGTCTCCGAGAGAAGAGATTTCGGCTGACTTAAGGATAGACGGTTACTTCGGGAATGGGCACAACAAACTTGCCTCCCCATTCTCGAATGCCGGACATCTGCGCCATGATCTCGTCTTTGAAGTTCCACGGCAAAATGAACAAATAGTCGGGCTTGGTTTCCTTGATCTTGTCGGGATGCAGGATCGGGATATGCGTTCCGGGCAGGAACTTGCCCTGCTTGTAGGGATTGCGGTCCACGGTGTAGTCGATGAAATCCGTGCGGATGCCACAGTAATTCAGCAGCGTGTTGCCTTTGCCAGGGGCTCCGTATCCGACGACCGACTTGCCTTTCCGCCTGACGCCGATCAGGAACTCCAGAAGCTTCCGCTTGGTCTCTTTTACCTGCTCTCCAAAATTCCGATATGTCTCAATTTGGCTGAACCCAGCGTCATGTTCTCTTCGCCGCAATTCGATAACGCGGTTGCCAATCGGCTCCGCGTTGTCCTCCTTGTGTCGCCCGTAGACTCTCAGCGACCCGCCGTGCGTCGACAGCTCCTCTACGTCGAACAATTCGATACCGTGCCGAGCAAAGATTTTCTCGGCAGCAATAAATGAAAAATACGAGAAATGCTCGTGATAGATCGTGTCGAACTGGTTCTCGTTCATGAGCCGCATGAGGTGCGGAAACTCCATCGTAATCACGCCGTTCGGCTTAAGCACGGTTTTCATGCCACCGACAAAATCGTTGAGGTCAGGAACCTGTGCCAATACATTGTTACCAATCAGGAGATCAACCTGTTCAAATTGCGCAACGAGCTCCTTGGCCGTTTCGCGACCAAAGAACTTGACGACCGTCGGGACCCCATTTCTCTCCGCGGCCGCTGCAACGTTAGCCGCAGGCTCAACACCTATGGCCTTGATCTTTTTCTGGACGAAATACTGAAGAAGATAACCGTCGTTGCTCGCCAGTTCCATGACCGTGCTCCGACCGTTAAGACCCAACCGGCTGACGATCATGTCAGTGTACCGTTTTGCATGCTCCAACCAGCTGTCAGAGTAGGACGAAAAATAGGCGTACTCGTTGAAAATCTCCTCACGACTAACGTATTGCTGCAATTGGGCCAGAAAACAGTTGCCGCAAACGTAGACGTGGAGAGGGTAAAATGCCTCCATCTGATTGGCTTTTTCGGGACTTACGTAGCTCTCGCAAAGTGGTGACATGCCAAGATCCACGAGCGAATGCTGCAGTTTAGCTCCGCAGAACCGACACCCTGATTGCGTTTGAATAACATCCCGTTGTTGCATAGAATGGCCCTTGCTGTTCGCGCTAAATATACCGTAATAGCCTTTCCCGTTCTCGGGCCCTTCGAGCATTATCGACGACAATCATGGTTCGCTCCCGCTGAGGTTATCGCGATTCAAGAGTAGGCGGATTGCTGTCTTTACCTGTCCTGTGTAAGCAAGCCGAGTTGTACGAGACCGTCTCTCGCGGTGCCGAACTGGAATTCGCCGAGCAAACGCCGTAGTCGTCCCTCACATTTTCCCAGGTTCGTATAGTGCCGAAACCGCGATAACCAGCTTGCAGACACTCGCGGTTGCGCTGGATCGATCTCCCACGG
>Ga0137415_10005454_pt1 | contig 12603 bp, 13 predicted proteins | sample CZODoug3_1_1_16f_FD_183082 | JGI IMG/M metagenome (GOLD analysis project Ga0137415, IMG submission 183082) | Vadose zone soil fungal communities from Angelo Coast Range Reserve, California, USA - CZODoug3_1_1_16fungal (Hybrid Assembly) | ecosystem: Environmental > Terrestrial > Soil > Vadose...
ACCCGCCGCCTGACCACACCCGTCCCCGGCCCAACATCACCGCGACACCGAGCCGGTAGTCCCGCTCGCCCGTCCCCGACTATTTTCCGGTTAGCTCGCCCTGCTGGACGGCCTCCGGGCCCGCTGACCGCCGGCGCCGTCCGGCGGCCGGGCCTCCGGGCCCGCTGACCGCCGGCGCCGTCCGGCGGCCGCCGCTCTGCCCGGCCGCCGCGGCCTCGCCGTGGCGCGCGACCGCGGGACGGAGCTCGTGTCGTCCACACAGGTCGCCCGCGTCGGCAACTTGTGAACAACTCGGCCACGACGCCGCGTACGTTCCGTGGTTCTCGCGTACCTCGTGACCCGCGCGACAACCACCGAAGGTACGCGACGTGGGTCCGGGACCTGCGCGACAACCACGAAAGGCGCGCGACGGCGGCGGGACGATGGGCGGCGGGCGCCGAGAGGGGCGCGGGGCAGCGGTGCGGCGGCTGGGGTCAGTCTTCTTGGTTGCGCAGCACCCGCAGGTGTCGACTCGCGCCCATCACCGGTGCCGGATGCCCGCCCGGACCGCTCTGGCCGGCCTGTACCGCCCGACCGGCCTCCCGCACGGCTTCGGCCAGCGCGGTGAGCTCGTCCGGCGACGGGGGCGGGAGCGGCATCTCCCCCTCGTAACGCACCACGTCCCACCCGCGCGGCACGGTGAGCCGCTTGGCGTGCGCCGCGCACAGGTCGTACGAGTGCGGCTCAGCCTGCGTCGCCAACGGGCCGACCACCGCGGTGGACTCGGCGTAGACATAGGTCAACGTCGCCACAGCGTGCTCGGTGCACCCGCTTCGTGAACACCCCCGCACATCCCGCACCGGGCGACCATATCTCCTGATCCGCACGGGACGTCGCAACGACGCGTACCCTCACCCCGGTGAGGTCCGTACGAAGGAGCCCGAGAGGCTTCACCGGCCGCCGGGACCGCCGCGGCCGGGGCCTGCGCGGGTTGCGGTATCCGGTCACCGCGCCGGTCTTCAAGAACCGTGCGCAGCGGTTCGACGACATGGTGCTCGAGGCGCTGGAGCCGATCGAGGAGCGCTGGGGCGACGAGCTGACCGAATTGGACCTCGCGGTGGACATGGTCCCGGAGATCGAGCAGACCGACCCGGACGCGACCAACTGGCCGCCCGAGGTGGTGGAGGATCTGGGGGTCCCGCTGGCCCAGCTCGTGCCTGCCGGGGTGGACCGCCGGGGGCTGCCCACCCGGGCCCGGATCGTGCTCTACCGCCGGCCGCTGGAGGCGCGCTCGCGGGACGGGATCGATCTGGTCGACCTGCTGCACGAGGTGCTCATCGAGCAGATCGCCTGTTACCTCGGCGTGGAGCCGGACTCACTGGAAGCCGGCGGCAACTAGGCCAGCGGAGTCTGGCTGACCGACATCGAGCCCGCACAAGCCACGTCCATACCGCACAGGATCACCCCTGATGGGGCGCGTACGCCGGGTACGCGGCGTGGACGGCGAGGTGTGCTGAAACGCGCGACTCAGTGTGCTGACAGTCCCGACTCGCGGTGAAGGTACGCGGCGTGGACGCCTCGAGTGCGGCGTCCACGCCAGGCCAAGGGGTGGCCCGGTCAGCCGACCCGGCGCTTCAGCCGACGGCGTTCCCGTTCGGACAGCCCGCCCCAGATTCCGAAGCGCTCGTCGTGAGCCAGCGCGTACTCCAAACACTGGGCACGTACCTCGCACCCACTGCAGATCCGCTTGGCCTCCCGGGTAGATCCACCCTTCTCGGGGAAGAACGCCTCGGGATCTGTCTCCGCGCACAGCGCGCGGTCCTGCCATTCCTGTTCGTCCGCGTCCTCGACGATCTCGAGCATCTCGAACGCTTCAACTCTCGGCAGCGAGCCGGATCCCTCGGGGTCGGCCCCGTCATCCTGCTCGCTGTGGCCTGCCGCCCCGACGATCACATTCACCCGCCCATCTTCAGCGCTGGCCATACGCCCGCCCGCCTTCCCCGGAGCACCTTCGCCCGTGTATCCCCGCTCAGGACCACCGGTCCCAGGGTTCAGCGCGGCCGCCGAATGACACCACTGTGATTACACCGGGGGGATTCTAATAGGTCAAGCTGGAGGCACCGAATGCGGTGGGCAATTCGCCCGGTTGATGCTGGATCGGCACACTGGACGGGTGCCGAGCCAACCTCTCCGCTCCCGGATCAGCCCGATCTTCCTACTCCTCGTCGCGATCACGCTCTGTGGTGGAGCCCTCGCCACCGGGCAGACCGAGCTGATGGTCACGGTAGGGGTGGTGCTGCTGGTGCTCGGGGGGTGGGCGGTGTCGCTGTGCCTGCACGAGTTCGGGCACGCGGTGGTTGCCTACCGGGGCGGCGACACGTCGGTGGCGAATAGGGGATACCTCACCCTCGACATCCGCCGCTACCTCAACCCGATGCTCTCCTTCGGACTGCCACTGCTGTTCTTGATCGCCGGTGGCATCCCGCTGCCCGGCGGAGCGGTGTGGATCAACAACTGGGCACTTCGCTCCCGTCCGATCCGGAGCATGGTTTCGCTGGCAGGACCCTTGATCAACCTTGTGTTGGGGGTCATCTTGGCGATCGTCGTGCGCGCCGTGGCGATGCCGGTGGGGTTGCTCATCGGGCTGTCCTACCTCGCCCTGGTGCAGGTGCTCGCCTTCCTGCTGAACATCCTCCCGATCCCCGGGCTGGACGGCTTCGGAGTGCTCGAGCCGTACCTCTCGCAGGAGACCCGGGAGCTCGCCGACAAGGTCCGGCCGTGGGCCCCCCTGGTCTTCTTCGTCCTGCTGATCGGCGTCCCGCAGGTGTCCTCAGCACTCTTCGGGGTGGGGTCGGTACTCTTCGGCTGGGTCGGCGGGAGCACGCAAGCGGCCTCACTTGGTTACTCTCAGTTCCTGTTCTGGCGCCGCTGAGCCGGGCCCGAGGGAACCCTTCGGGCCTTGATCGTTTTAATCTCCGCGGTGGAACTCCTCGAATTGAGGACCACTTTTCAGAATTTGGGCGAATACCACCAGATGTGGTTATCGCTGGATCGATCGGGGCCACATACGAGTGCGAGCCCGGTGGACCAACTCCGGGATGGTGTCGACTTCGGTGGGTAACCGGTCCACCGGCCACCAGCGCAGGTCGAGCGATTCCTCGCTGATCCGCTCCGTGGCGCCCTCCGGGGCCCTGGCCACGAAGCGCACGTCGAGGTGCCGGGTGGGCACGCCCAGCGAGCAGGTGATCGGGTGCACGTCCAGGTGCAGCGGCTCCGGCTCCAGGTACAGCCCGTCGATCCCGGACTCCTCCTCGGCCTCCCGCAGCGCCGCCCCGGCCAACGTGGTGTCCCCGGGCTCGCAGTGCCCACCGAGCTGGATCCAGCGCCCCACCCGGGGGTGCAGGGTGAGCAGCACGTTGCGCCGGTCGTGGTCCAGCAGCACGGTCGACGCGGTCAGGTGCCCCGGCACACAGGAGCGCAGGCAGGCGTCCTCCCGGGCGGCCAGAAAGCCCAGGAACGCCTCGCGCAGCGCGAGCTGACCGGGCTCAGCCGGCCGCCAATCCCCCAACTCGGCGGCGGCGGCCTGGGACGTCACCATTCGAGCAGCCCGGCGGCCGGATCCACCGGTGGGCGGGGCACCGCCGGGGCGGCCGGGTAGCCGACCGCGACCGCGCCGAGCGGGAGCCAGTGCGCCGGCAGGTCCAGCACCGCGCGCACGGTGTCCTCGGCGAAGATCGTCGAGCCGACCCAGCAGGAACCCAGTCCTTCGGCGGCCAGCGCCACCAGCAGCCCCTGCACAGCGGCGCCGCCGGCCACGGTGAACATGGTCCGCTCGGCGGCCGCCCGGTACTGGTCCGGGTAGTCGTGGGCGCCGTCGGGCACCAGGAACGGCAGCACCAGCTCCGGCGCCCGGCGCAGGATGTCCCCCCTCGCCAGCCGCCGCTCGATCTCGTCCTCCGGGCGGCCGTCGGCGGCCAGGTCGGCCCGCCACCGGGCGGCCATGGCGTCCAGCAGCGCGGCTCGCCGGGCCGGGTCACGCAGCCAACCGAACCGGAACGGCGTGGTGTGGTGTGGCGCGGGCGCGGTCAGCGCGGCGGCCACCGCTCGGCGCACCGCGTCCGGCTCCACCGGGTCCTCGGCGAACGCGCGCACCGAGCGCCGCCCCGGCACCGCCTGGCGGCGGCCCATGGCCAGCGCCTCCTCGGTGCCCAGCCAGAACAGGTCCTCGTCCAGCGGGCGCACCAGGTCGGCAGCGGTGGACCCGTCGTCGCGGGGCCCGCCCGGGCCGCCCAGACCGCGCAGCACCGCCACCGGAACGCCGCCCAACTTGCCCTTCACCAGGTCGGCGGCGCCGGCCACCTCGTCGGCCAGCGCCACCTCGGTGACGATCAGCTCGTTGCCCCGCGCGTCGTGCGCGCCGGCGTAGCGGTGCAGCACCGGCAGGCCGGCCGACCCGATCGCCACGTCGGTCTGGCCGACCCGCCAGGTGCGGCCCATGGTGTCGGTGATCACCACCGCGACGGTGACGCCGAGCAACTCCCGCAGCCGGGAGCGCAGCCGGGCGGCGGAGGCGTCCGGGTCGACCGGGAGCAGGGCGAGCTCGTCGGCGGCCACGTTGGACGCGTCCACCCCGGCCGCCGCCTGCACCAGGCCGATCTTGTTGGCCACGATCAGGGTGCGGCCCTTGCGCGCCAGGATCCGCTCGGTCTCCTGCTCGACCAGTTCGCGGCGGCGGGCGTCCCGCTCCGCCGGATCGGTCGGCGCGGGCACCAGCCGGCCCTCCACCTTGGAGACGACCTTGCTGGTCACCACAAGCACGTCCCCGTCGGCCAGGTCGGGAGCCGCGGCGGCGAGGGCGGCGGCCAGGTCGTCGCCGGGGCGGAACTCCGGCAAGCCGGTGACCGCGCGCAGCTCGAGCAGCGGGACGGCGTGGTCGCCGGGGAGTTGGCCGCCGGGGAGCTGGTCGGCGGGGAGCTGGTCGCCGGGGAGTTGGCCGCCGGGGAGCTGGCCGCCGGGGAGCTGGTCAGGCACCGCCCACCCCGGCCAGCTCGAGCGCGTGCCGGGCCATCTTGGCGGTCGCCTCCACGTCGGTCATCAGCAGCGGGACGGCGCGCACCGCGACCCCTTCGACGTCCGCCCAGTCCGTCTCGTGCACCAGCCAGCCGTCGAGCAGGCCACCGGTGGACCGCGCCCCGTAGTGCCGGCCGACGGCCTGCGCGGTGGTCTCCACCCCGATGGCGTCCAGGCAGGCGTCCGCCATGCCGCGCACCGGGCGCCCGCCCACGATCGGGGAGAGCCCGACCACCGGGGCCGGCCCGGCGCGCAACGCGGTCGCGATGCCCGGCACGGACAGGATCGCCCCGATGCTGACCACCGGGTTGGACGGGGCGAGCAGCACCACGTCGGCCTCCGAGATCGCCTCGGCGACACCCGGCCCGGGTTTGGCCTCCTCGGCGCCGACCGAGGCGAACCTGTGCGCCTTCGGGGCGGCGCGGTGGCGTACCCACCACTCCTGGAAGTGAATGGCCTGCTGGGCGGGCCGGTCGGCGCCGGCCGGCTGATCGGGGTGCTCCGGGTCGTGCTCCGGGTTGTCGATCACAACGTGCGTCTCCACCCGATCGTCGCTGGCCGGCAACAACCGCACACCGGGCTGCCAACGGGCACACAGCGCCTCGGTGACGGCGGAGAGCGGGTAGCCGGCGCGCAGCATCCGGGAGCGGATCAGGTGGGTGGCCACGTCCTTGTCGCCCAGCCCGAACCAGGTCGGCTCCGCGCCGTAGGCGGCCAGCTCGGCGCCGACCGTCCAGGTCTCCCCCTCCCGGCCCCAGCCGCGCTGGGTGTCGATACCGCCGCCCAGGGTGTACATGCAGGTGTCCAGGTCAGGGCAGATGCGCAGGCCGTGCAGCCAGATATCGTCGCCGACGTTGACCACGGCGGTGATCTCGTTCGTGCCGCTCCCGGTGCCCTCGGCCACCTCGTCGGGACCCGGTCCGGGGATACCGAGCGCGGCCTTCAACCCGAGCAGGAAACGCGCCCCGCCGACCCCGCCCACGAGTGCGACAACCTTCATGAACCAACCCTACGTCGCCGAGAGAACCCCGGAATCCGGGCCGCCAAGCCGCCCGATCCCGTCGCCGTGCCCGTCGCCAAGCCCGTCGCGGGTTCACCCGAAGCCGGCCAGTCCCCGGTCCCGCGCCGACCAGGGAGCGGCGCCAACCAGTGCAGGGCGGGCGGCGAGGCCACGAAAGTCGCATCGACCGATCTACTGGCGAGTACTTTCACGTCACCGCCGCAGACTCAAAGCCAGATCACTGTGACGTGGAATATGTAGCCGGTCACGTAGCGCAAGTCCAAGCGGCAGCGACCGGTCACCGTCACGCCCGGACCGGGTCCGCACCGGTCTCCCGACGACCCCGCCCTGCCAGTCGCCCTCAACGCGGGCCTTCACCGAGCCGGGCGTTACCCAACTCCACCACAGGCAGACCCACACCGCCGGAAACCTGCCTCGTGTGCAGTTCGGTAACCGGCCGAGGGCGGACCGGGCCACACCGGCCGCGCCGCCAAGCCCTCCGAGGGGGTTCAGCCGAAGCTGACCCGATCGAGCCAGAAGTCCAGCAGGTCGGCGTCGCCGAGCACCTCGATGTCCGCCTCCGCCATCGGCCGGCGCCGGTACACCAGCAGCAATAGCTCGGTGAGCGGCCCACGCACCGCCACCGCCGCGGCCTCGTGGCCACGCCGCCAGGTGATGGCCTCGCCGGTGAGGTCGACCACCCACTCCGCGCCGAGCCCGGGCGGTGTGTCGGTGGCGTGCAGTGCCACGGTGCGGCCGGGGCCCAGCAGTTCGCGCTGCTGAGGGTGGAACTCGAGCACCTCCGGCAGTGACCCCAGCTCCATCCACTCCTCCAGCGTGTCGACGGCGACCCGCTGCCCGACGGTGAACCCGGCGCCGAGGGCCAGGGTCGCGTCGGCCCGGTGCACCACCGTCTCGTGAGCCATCCGGCGGGCGTGGAACGGCGGGTAGGGGGTGAGGCTGGGCACCGGCACCCACAACCGCACGTCCGGCTCCGCCTCGCGCAACGCGTCGGTCAGCAGCGCGGCGCCCTCGGCCAGCCAGGGGCCGAGCACCGCGGGGTCCTCGTGGGTGTAGCCGTCCAGCTCGCGCACCTCCTCCTGGGGCGGCGCCGTGCTGGCCGGGGTGCGCACCGTCTCGGCCACCCACCGGTGCGCGCCGCCGAGATGACGCACCAGTTGGCCCACGTTCCAGCCGGGGCAGCTGGGCACCGGCACGGTCATGTCGGCACCGGCGATGGTGGCGCGCAGCAGGTCGGTCTGGGTGGTGATCTCCTCGATGTGGCGCTGGAAGTCCATCCCGCCCGGCTCGACGGCGCTGGTCTCCGGGGTCATGGCGTGGTTCACGAGCGTCTCCTCCGGTCGTGGTGGGCGCCGCGGCGGTGCGGCGTCCTGGGGTCGTCGGAGTCGGGGTCGGTCAGTTGCGTGGCCGGACAGTGATAAAGGTCACATCACGCGGTAGTCCTTGGCGGCAAGTCTGGGGCCGAACCGGGGGCGGCGGAAACCGGAGGCCTCCACGTAGCGCACCGCGCGCTGCCGCTGCGGGGCGTACGGGGCAAGCACGGCGAGCATGCCGGCGTCGTCCAGCGGCCGGCCGACCAGCGCCCAGCCCACCACCGCGGGGATGTGGAAGTCACCGACGCTCACCGCGTCCGGGTCGCCCCAGGCCCGCTGGGCCACCTCGGCGGCCGTCCACACGCCGATGCCGGGCACCCGTCGCAGCAGCTCGCACCCGGCTGTCCCGCCCAGCTCGGCGGCCCGTTCCAACCGGTGCGCCACGGTCGCCGCGGCCAACAACGCGCGGCGCCGGGCCGAGTCCACCCCGGCGCGGTGCCACTCCCAGTCCGGGATCGCGCGCAGCGCCGCCGGCGTGGGTGGCAACCAGAGCTTGGGCATCCGGTCCGGGCCCGGGGCCCTGGCGCCGAACCGCCAGCACAGCTCCCGCCAGGACCGGCGGGCCTCCACCCCGGTGACCTTCTGCTCCAGCACGGCGGGAACCAGTACGTCCCACACCCGCCCGGTGGCGCCGAGGCGCAGCCCGGGCAGCCGGCGGCGAGTCTCGGCGACCAGCGGGTGGTGCGCCACGAAGCCCGTGTCGTCGTCCGCCGCACCGAGCAGGGCGGGCAGCCCGTCCAGCGCCAGCTCGGCGCCGGACCCCCAGGCGGTTGCCTCGACGACCCCGTCCGCGAACCGGCGCAGAGCCACGGTGGCCGGCCCGGTCTCGGTGGTGCTCGCCCGCCAGCAGACGCCGCCGTCCAGCCGCATCGTCGGGTCGCCGCGGCCTCGGCGCAACGGCCCGAGCATCCCGACCAGGTCCAGCCGGTAGTCCGGCAGCCAGCGCCTGGTCAGCGCCGGCGACGCCGGGCCTCCGTCACCGGAGAGCCCGGCATCGAAATCCTTTCCGCCGGACACATTTCCGTTGGGAACATTTCCGCCAGGAACCGTGCCGTCGGCGACGAACCTTCCGCCGGGAACATTTCCGGCGGGAACCACACCGTCGGAGCGGGAGCCCGGCGTCCGAGGGCTCACACCCCGGCGGAGAACCGCACGCCGCCGGCCGGCAACACCACGTCCGGCCACACCCGCACCCCGTCCCGCAGCTCGCACCGCTCGCCCACCACGGCCCGGTCACCGATCACCGAACCGCTCACCGTCGCCCCGGCGGCCACCCGGGCGCCGGCGCCCAGCACCGAGCGCTCCACCACCGCGCCCTCCTCGACCACCGCGCCGTCGAACAGCAGCGCGCCGTCCAGCCGGGCCCCGGCGCCGACCACCGAGCCGGCACCGATGGTGGAGCCGCCGAGCAGCACCGCGTCCGCCGCCACCTCGGCGCCCTTGAGCACCAGTGCCTGCCCGGTCGGGCCGGGCAGGGCGTCGGACGGCGCGCGCCCGAGCACCAGGTCGGCCGAGCCGTCCACCAGGTCGAACGGGGTGCCGAGGTCCCGCCAGTAGGTGGCGTCCACGTGCCCGGAGACCCGGGCGCCGGCGGCCAGCAGACCGGGGAAGGTCTCCCGCTCCACGGAGACCGGGCGGCCGCCCGGGATGCTGTCCACGACCTCACGGCGGAACACGTAGCAGCCGGCGTTGATCTGGTCGGTTGGCGGGTCGTCGGTCTTCTCCAGGAAGGCCAGCACCCGGCCGTCGGCGTCGGTCGGCACGCAGCCGAACGCCCTGGGGTCGGGCACCCGGACCAGGTGCAGCGTGACGTCCGCCTCGGTCTCCCGGTGGGTGCCCACCACGGCGGCCAGGTCGGTACCGGCCAGCACGTCGCTGTTGAACACCATCACTTCGGAGCCGCGCAGGTGGGACGCGACGTTGCGGATGCCGCCGCCAGTGCCCAGCGGCTCGGTCTCCACCACGTACTCCAGGTCCAGCCCGAACTCGGAGCCGTCCCCGAAGTGGCTGGCGAACGTCTCGGCCAGGTACGACGTGCCGAGCACCACGTGCCGGATGCCCACCGCGCGAATCCGGGAGAGCAGGTGCGCCAGCATCGGCACGCCGGCCGTGGGCAGCATCGGTTTGGCGGCGGACAGGGTCAGCGGGCGCAGCCGCGTGCCCTTGCCACCGACGAGTACGACCGCATCCACATCACGCATGTCCACGCGCGCAGAGCCTACCGGCCTGGTTGCGGGGTTAACGGGGTGGTCGATCCATCCGCAGGTACCCCGGCCCGCCTCGCCGGACCCGCAGCTCCGGCGGGTGGACCCGGAACCCGAACCGCTCGTAGTAGGGCACGTTCGCCGGGTCGGCGGTGTGCAGCCGACAGCGCGCGCCCTCTTCGTCCGCCCTGGCCAGCACCGGGGTCAGCAGCAGCGCGCCGACCCCTCGCCGGCGGGCGCGGGGGTGCACGCCCATGGCCCGCAGGTACCAGTCCGGGCGGCCGGCTCCGGCGGAGATGTCGCGGGCCAGCCGGGTGGCCACGGCGGCGTAGCGGGGGAACGCGCCGGGTGCGGCGGCCGCCGCGCGCGCCAGCGCCGGCGTCTGCCTGGTGTGCCGGACCACCGACAGCGGGAACGAGCCGGGTGGCAGCCACAGCGCCACCCCGACCTCGCCCATCCCGTCCTTGGCCAGCACCGCCCAGCCGCACCGGGCGGCGTCCCGGGCGCTCGCGGTGAACAGCGCGCGCAGCGCCCGGCGCCGGGCCGCCGAGTCCGGCCAGATCGCCCGGTACGCCGGGTCGGCGCCGTAGCTGGCGGCCAGCAGCCAACCCACGGCGCGGGCGTCCGTGTCGCGCAGCGGCTCGATCCGGGCCGTCATGCGCGCGCGGCGGCGGTCACCGGGGCGTTCGGGTCGTCATGGATGCGTCCGGGCGGTCACCCGAGCCGGACCGGCCGCGCTCAGCGGCCGGCCCGGCGCACCGCGAGCGCCGAGCGGGTGCCCAGCCCGGCGCGCAGCGCCAGCCGCATCGGCGCCCACCCCGGGCCCGGGTGCCGGTCGGCCAGGTAGCGGTAGGCGCTGCGGTGGTGCTCGACCAGCATGCGGGCGGAGACATCGACGCTCGCCGTGGTGGCGTGCCCGCCGGTGTGCACGACCTCGGCGGAGGGCACGTACCGGTTGCGCCAGCCGGCCTTGCTCAGCCGCTCACCCAGGTCGACGTCCTCGAAGTACATGAAGTAGCGGGTGTCGAACCCACCCACCGAGTCGAACGCGGCCCGGCGCAGCAGCAGGCAGGACCCGGACAGCCACTCGGCGTCGCGCTCCTCCACCGCCGACTCGGACTGCCGGTAGGCGCGGGTCCACGGGTTGTCCGGCCACACCGCGCCGAACACCGCGTGCCCTGCGCCCCGCCCCAGCGAGGGCAGCAGCCGCGCGGACGGGTACACCGCGCCGTGGTTGTCCCTGATCAGCGGCCCGAGCGCGCCGGCCCGGGGGGTCCGTTCCCCGGCCGCGAGCAGCTCATCCAGCGAGCCGGGACGCCACACCAGGTCCGGGTTGGCCACCACCACCCAGCCCACCTCGGGGCCCAGCGCGGCCACGCCCCGGTTCGCCGCGCCGCCGTAGCCGAGGTTGCCCCCGGTGCGCAGCAGCTCGACGCCGTCCCGGGTGGCCGCCCGCTCCGGGGCGCCGTCGGTCGAGCCGTTGTCGGCCAGCACCACGGTGTGCTCGCGGCTGGTCGCGGCGGCGAGCGAGTCGAGGAAGGCGGCGAGCGAGTCACCGGGCGAGTAGGTGACGGTCACCACCGCCAACTGGTCGCCGTAGGACTGGGGCATGGGCGCGGATGGTAGCCCCGTGCGGCGGGCGGTCCGGCGGGCGGTTGATGCGCGCTCCCTAGTCGTCCTGGGGGTCGCCGTCCAGCTCCTCGAGCACGGCGGCCGCCTCCAGGCTGCCCCAGTGCGCCGCGTGCCGCAGGTACGCCCTGGCGTCGTCCTGGCGGCCCACGTCGGCCAGGAACTGCCCGTAGGCCAGCGCCCAGCCGGGCTCCTGGGCCTGCTCGGCGGCCGCCATCTCCCGGTCGGCGGCGTCCGAGTCGTCCCGCACCTCCTGTAGGAACAGCGCGTACTCGATATGGCCCCGGTAGGCGCCGAGCTCGGCGGCCCGCCGGTAGAGCTCCTCGGCCTCGTCGAACCGCCGCACGGCCGCCCGGATGAAAGCCAGTCCGAGCAGCGTGCTCGGGCTCGCCTCGTCGGCCCACTGCTCGGCGGTGCGGATCGCGGTCCGGGAGTCGGGCTGGCCTTCCCACTGCACCTCGACCAGGTTGACCGGCGCCATCTCGTGGCCGGCCTCGGCCGCCTTGCGCAGCATCTGCTCGGCCTCGCGGAGCCGGCCGCGGTGCCGCAGGAATACCCCGAAGGTGTTCATCGCCTCGACGTCGCCGCTGTTCACCGCGACCCGGTAGGCGTCCTCGGCGCGGTCGGTGTCCCCGGTGCTGGCCAGCGCGTCGGCCAGCATCAGCGCCAGGTCGGCGCGGCCGGCCCGGACCCGGGGCACGAGCAGCTCGACCGCCTCGAACCGGAAGCCCCGGTCCAGGTAGGCGCGGGCGAGCAGGGCCGGCGCGGCGGGTTCGCGGGCGGCGACCGCCTGGCGCAACACCGCGATCGCCTCGTCGTGGCGGTCGTCGTCGTCGTCCATCAGGCGCTGGCCCCGCGCGCTCAGGCTCTCGGCGGACCGGGACTCGTGGAGAACGCGTTCATCGGCCGCCATTCGACCCATTGTGACCGGCTCGGGTCACGGATATATCACTTGCGGCAAGCGGTCGACGACACGCTCGCCCGCTCCTCGCCGCACGCCGATCTCAGCGCCCGGTGCCCGGCCGTAGGGCGTGTTCAGCTCAGAACCGCGGGCCGATCCGACGGTCGTCGGCCGCGGTGGTGAGCGGCCAGTAGGCCCAGTCTCCGGAGCCGGACAGTTCGCGCTCCGTCGATCGCTGGAGCTCCACCCGGGACAACCGGGCGTGCAGCCGCTTGCTCTCCCGGCACGCGTCCATTCCCAGCCACAGGGCCACCGCCACCAAGAGGCTGAGCAGAACCCATTCGAGACCCATACTTCGGGCAACGACGACGAACGCACAGCGGTATGCGGTGAACGACACTTCACCCGCATGGACTAGTAGATGCG
>Ga0137415_10005459_pt1 | contig 12600 bp, 14 predicted proteins | sample CZODoug3_1_1_16f_FD_183082 | JGI IMG/M metagenome (GOLD analysis project Ga0137415, IMG submission 183082) | Vadose zone soil fungal communities from Angelo Coast Range Reserve, California, USA - CZODoug3_1_1_16fungal (Hybrid Assembly) | ecosystem: Environmental > Terrestrial > Soil > Vadose...
GGCGGTAGCGACCGCGGGTATGACATGTCGCTCTGGTACGATTCGCGGCCCCTCAAGATCGGCTGGTTTACGATGTTGGCGGTGGTGGGAGCCGAGGTCGTGTATCAGCGCATCTTTGGTTTCTCACACGGTTTGGACTCGATGACGCCGGAATTCGAAAATGTCTGGATGGGTCTGTGGCGCTTTAACGTGATTTCCAACATCATCTTCTCGGCCGCGACCCTGGGGTGGATTTGGAGTACGCGGGATCGTAACGTGGCCAACGTGGACCCCAAGACGGAGCTCAAGCGGTATTTTTATTGGATGATGTGGCTCGCGATTTACGTCTTCGGCGTGTACTGGGCGGGGAGTTATACCCTGGAGCAGGATGCGTCCTGGCACCAGGTGATCATCCGCGATACGAGCTTCACCGCCAGCCATATCCTCGCCTTCTACTTCACCTTCCCGCTCTACATCACCTGTGGCGTCGCGAGTTACCTGTATGCGATGACCCGGCTGCCGCAGTTCAGCAAGAACGTCTCGTTTCCCTTGGTGGGGGCGATCGTGGGGCCGCTGATGATTCTGCCCAATGTGGGGCTCAACGAGTGGGGCCATGCGTTCTGGTTCGTCGATGAACTCTTCGCCGCGCCGTTGCACTGGGGCTTCGTGATCCTGGGCTGGTGCGGGCTGTTCGGCGGGACCGGGGGCGTGGCGGCGCAGATCGTGGCCCGCATGTCCAACCTGTGTGATGTGGTCTGGAACAACGAGAGCAAAGACTGTTTGCATGTGATCCCATACTAAGGCGTGCAGTCAGCTCCGGTGGGCTGGCTCCGTGCTCTGAATGACGAGGAACAGGGTTGGCCCAACCGGCCAGTTGAAATATTAGGGAGGGGACAGATGTTCAGAACGAGCGAGGAGGGGACAAATGGCACTGTTTAGAACAGCTGAAATTATCAAAGCCAGCAAGCTGCCGCCGGAAGGCGTCAAACTGTCAAGAATGATAGACGCGGTGTATTTCCTTCCGATTGCGTATCTAGGAGTATTCGCGACCTTTCATATGCACTTCGACCTGCTTGCGGGAGACTGGGATTTTTGGATCGACTGGAAGGACCGGCAGTTTTGGATGACGGTGACACCTATAGTGGAGGTCGCATACCCCGGGGCGGTCATGTACTACTTCTGGACATTCTACCGGCAGCCGTTTGGCGCAACGTTGTGCATCACGGGGCTCCTCGTCGGGAAGTGGATCACGATTGTGTTTGCCTGGTACTGGTGGGCCAACTTTCCGATGAACTTTATGATGCCTGCCACCATGGTCGGCAGCGCGCTGATTCTCGACTGCACCCTGTTGCTGACCCGGACCTGGATTATCACAGCGATAATCGGGGTATGGGCGTTCGCGATGATGTTCGGTCCGACAAACTATGCCCTATTCGGGTACAGCCACCAACCGTTGGTAGTGGATGGTCAGCTGCTCTCGCTGGCCGACTACATGGGGTTCACCTATGTCCGTACTGGGACACCTGAGTATATCCGGATCATCGAGGTGGGGTCGCTGCGCACGTTTGGCGGGCACACCGTCTGGATCTCCGCGTTCTTCTCTGCCTTCATCTCCATGTTGATGTTCACCATTTGGTGGCAAGTCGGGCACTTCGTCGGCCAATCGTACTTTTGGGTCAGGGGCAAACGGGGCGTAAGGACACGGATGAATGATACCATGATAGTCGGTTCCGATGAGTTTGCGCGCAGGCATGGTACGCCGGATGGAGTTGCCCCTAAAAAATTATCAGCGGGGGCTATAGGGTCTACGGGAACCACATTTGCGGAAGGGAAATCATGAACGCCAAAAACTTATTTAAATTGTGCGTGATCGGCTCCCTCGGGATGGCGACACTGGGGCTCACCCTGGTGTTCAATGCCTCTCCCGCTGCCGCCCACGGGGAGCGCTCTCAGGAACCGTTCCTGCGGATGCGTACCGCCCAGTGGTACGACACAAGGTGGAATCCGCAGAAGACTGCAGTCAACGATGAAGCGATAATGTCGGGCAAGATCCACATATCAGAAGACTGGCCGCGGGCCGTCGTCAAGCCCAATCGTACGTTCATAAACATAGGCAGCCCGAGTTCGGTGTTCACACGTCTCAGCTCGAAAGTGAACGGGACGCCGATGTTCACCTCGGGCCCGCTGGAGCTCGGTGGGGACTACGAGTATGTGATCAAGATGAGGGGCCGGATACCTGGTCATCACCACATCCACCCGATGTTGGCCGTTAATGGGGCTGGCCCTATTGCCGGACCGGGGGCCTACATGACTATAGGAGGCAATTATAAAGATTTTACGAACCCGGTGAAACTGCTGGTGGGAGGGACCGTCGATACGGAGACCGTAGGCCTGGGGGCCGGACTCTTCTGGCATGCCCTATGGGGTGGTATGGGGTTCGCCTGGATAGCCTGGTTTGCGATCAGACCAATGTTCCTCATTCGAGCCAGGGTGCTGGCGCAAGAGGGGGGGGACGCACTGCTGAATGACCCAGTCGACCGCATAGTGGCGTATGGCGTTCTAGTGGCGTGCTTTGTTTTGATAGCGATAGCGTTCTTCACGACGGACGCCATGTACGCTTACACCATCCCTCTCCAGGCGGGTGAACCAAAGATCAAAGCGACTCATTTGAAGTCGGACCTCACGATGAAGGTACTCGCCGCGGACTACGACGTTCCTGGTCGCGCCCTGCGCATGACCTTACAGGTCACCAACAGCGGTGAGCAGCCCCTTAGGATCGGAGAGTTCACGACGGCAGGCATCAGGTTCCTCAACAAGGTCGGCGTGGCCAACAACCTGGACCCGACCTACCCAGCGGAGATTATGGCAGTAGACGGCTTGCATCTTGAAGATGAGTCCCCGATCAACCCAGGCGAAAGCAAAGAAGTCAAGCTCGACTCGAGAGACTCGCTGTGGGAAGTGCAGAGACTGATGGACCTGGTCCACGATCCGGATCAGCGCTTCGGAGGGCTCGTGATGTCTTGGGACGAATCCGGCAATCGCCACATCAACAGTATAGCCGGTAACATCATCCCGGTCTTTACGAGGGCCGCGGCAAGCTAAGGGTTTACGCACGTGCAAGCGTGACGCCGATCCGCCCCCGTCGCGCGACGGGATGGCGGATCGGCTTTTTTTCATCGAACGAGATGAATGAAGTAGACCACTCCGTCAAGACACGATGAAGCCAGATTTAAGAGGGTAACCGTGCACACGCAGCGGAACGGCACTACCATGGATTTTTTGTCTTAGCCCTGTTCTGTTCTTGCGCGATATTTTACTCTCTCGCTGAATTTACCAACAATGCTTGCTCCCCCACCGCGTCCTGTCCGATAGACATCATCCGACGTGTTGTAGATCAGTGATGGGTGTGTTCTGTTCTTTCCCTGTTGTCTACCAATGGGACTTCCTTCTGGGCACATAACACAAAGTATTCCGTCAGCCTTTTATGCCCGTGAGGTTTGTGCTACGCCAGATTCGATCCACAAACATATTATCCAATTACGCGACCATCCGTGGTGATGCGAAACGCTCCCCTACAATCAAACCACCTGGCTTGATTGTTGCGCTCGGTATTGGACAAGGCTCCGGTAGCCCAGAGCACTGAGTGGCCGCTCGTGGTCGTACCAGTGGCATCCAGTTTCGAATGATCCGCAGCGTCCCCTCAAATGTCTAAAATACATACTGCCAGACACACGCGTCTTTGAGTCCAGAAAGAACCGTTCAATGATGCCGTTCTGCGCGGGCGTAGAGGCATGATGAACCCCTGCTAACCGAGAATCTCGGCATGCCTACAGAAATCGCCGACTCTGAAAGTTCAGGTCATTGTCGCTGCGCAACACCAGGGCGCCTGTGAATCGGAGCGTGCCGAGTCGCGCGCGAGACAGGCAGCCCTAATAGCCCGCTCAGCTGCGTAACGCGAACTCGTAGCCCACGATTTCCTGATCGTGACTGTCCATGACGGCGGCACGATGCGCTCTGCCATCCTGGCCACACGGAATAGGTGTCACGTCCATCGCCCCCCGTTCATGACTCCTGCTCGCCCAACTAACACAGCCACGGACGCGAGGTCGCGGCGTATACGACCGCTGATAGACCAACCACTGCTTCATGTTGAGCACTCAACGCACCGCGTTGCAATGGACGACGCTCCCTTCTTGCCCGCGGAGATGCGCCTAGCGATGTCGATGGCCGAAGGTCAAGTACTGCGGAATCAACCGGCGCATCGGCTCGGTCCTGAGCGAGTTGCGACCGACGATTGAGCTTCCCGCAAAATTTCGTCTTTCACGGGTGACGTATAATCGAAGTCACAAGGGAAAGGCAGGCGATGAAGATACCGAAATCGCACGGCACATCCGAGTTCAAGGAATTGGCCGTCACGCGAGTTCGAGCGGGGCACTCGGCGAGAGCGGTGGCCATGGAACTGAGGCTGATTGAACAGACGCTACGTAATAGGGGCAAGGTGGCTGCGGCAGGCACTCTCAACGGTGTTGGAGGCACGGTGGTTATTCCGGAGTAGATGGAATTATCAAGACTGCGAGCCGAGAATGCGCGACTGATGCGGGAGCACGACATCTATGCATGCACCACCGGCGGTAGAACAAGGTGATCACGGATTCGAAGCATATCCAGCCGGTCTAACGAACCAGCTGAATCGGCACTGTACGCCATTCGTACCTAATCAGGTCTAGACATCCGACATCAGTGCGCCATGCAGGTGCTATTGGAGAAAGACCAACCACGCCGGCTGGTTGCTGACCGGCATCTGGAATGCTGCCCTGCTCGAGCATGATCAGATGTCCGGGTCTTTGTGGTAGGACGCGTTGTCGTACCCTAGCAGTGCGCCCTTCCTTCGGAATTGCCGCGCAATGTCTTCGAGACATTCCCCGTAGGTGTCCGCGTTGAACACCGTGTCACGGCTGTACAGAACCCGCGCCGTGTAGACCTCGATCGCTCCAAAGATCTTGATGCGCTTTCATTGTCCTGTCACCGGGACTTGCGGCCGGCAGCCGATCCGCGGCCAGGTCGGGTGGAGGGTCGAGTCTTGCTGAAAGCTGGCCTCGTCGGTTAGGAGGAGACCCCGCTCTTCTGTTTGGGATTTTTTAAGGGTGGGAGAGGTCGTCGTCGCCAACGCGCCTGGGCGGTGGCGTCGGCGCGAGCCAGGCGACGTCGCGGACATTGAACCGAGAAGCCAATTGCGGCCAGCAACTTCCGCACGTGCCCAGGATGGAACACGACGCCGAACTCGGCCTCGACTGCCCGACCAATCATCGGTGAGGTCCAGAATCCCGAGTCGAGTCCATAGGCCTCGGGGCCGCTTTCAATGATGTCGCCGAGTGCGCTGCGCTTCCGACAAACGTGCCGGTCTTCCCAAGCACTGCCCCATGAGAAGGCCTTCCTCACCATGCCTGTCATAGTTGGCCAGCCACTCAGGCACCTTTGATCGCGGGGCCTGAAGGATCTCCGCGATGCGCACGCTACTACGGCCATCGGCGTTCAGCAATACAGCATGCAGCCTCTTGGCTACGCGATAGGCGCCATCTCTCTCAGCTTCTCTGCGTAGACGCACGAGTCGCTGGTAGGTCTTGGGATGCAACTGGATTGGACCTGGACGCATCGTTCCTTCCGCGGCACCTGTCGGAGAAAAATAGACCGCGTTTCTATCAGGATGTCCCTTTATTTAGGCGCAGCTGTATATCACACGCACACGAGGCAGTACGATGCTCCAGCGGTGGCTGGGGACGGGGTTGCTCTACTGGAGGGGCAGTTTAAGAAGGTGACGGGCGATGCCGAGATGGCGCAGATCATCGCTCGCGCTCGAGGCCGAGGACGCGGAGCGCAACCGGTTCAAACGAAGAAGGCAGCGTGAGACAACCAGGGGGCCTCTCAGAAAACTTTCAACGGACGTAATGCCAACTTCGGTAGCTCTTTCATGCCGTGGAGCTGTCCGCATGATGAACAGCGCTAGTCGTGACTCCTACCCGGACGAGCCAGGATTCGTCAGTCAGACCGCTCAGGGTAAAACTCTTTCTATTCTCTGTTGGAAAGGTCCTCGGACTGAGTGAGAGCACCCTCTCTTGCTGTCGCTGCCACAGCGTAGCAAGTTGAAGTGGTCCGGGTCATGGACCGCACCACCTTCGAAGTGCGCTTTCAGCAGTAGGGTGAGGAGGTCCGCCTCAGCAGTCTGCAACCTTCTTGAGCCGTCGATCGAGCGAAAAACGAGTGAGACCGAGATGCTTGGCAGCCAGTGTCTTATTGTAGTTTGCCAGCCGCAAGACTTCATCGATGATGGTCCGCTCAATGTCGGCGAGGGTCTGTTGTCCGAGCTTCATATCGATCCGAAGCATCGAGTCTGTCCCAGTTCCGGAAGCCACAGTCATGTGCGGCGCGTTCTCACGCAACTCAATTGGTAAACAAGTGGGCGTGAGCATCCGTCCCTGGCAAAAGATCAAAGCCCGTTCGAGGATATTCTGAAGTTCGCGAACGTTTCCCGGGTATTGGTATCGCTCTAGCATCGCACGCGCTGCTGGATCAATATCGGGAATTGGTTTGCTGAACTCTTGGGCAAATCGCACAATGGCACGTTGGCAGAGCGGCAGGATGTCTTCGACCCGCTTCCGTAGCGGGGGGATCTCAAATGACACGACATTGAGGCGAAAATAGAGATCCTCCCGAAAGGCTCCACGCCTCACTTCCTTCTTGAGCTCTCGGTTCGTCGCCGTAATCAGACGAAAATTTACTCCAAGATCGTCGGTGGCGCCGAGTCTACGGAAAGAACGCTCCTGAATCACACGCAGCAATTTTGCCTGCATCGACTGATCCAGATCGCCGATCTCATCGAGAAAGAGGGTGCCGCCCTCCGCTTTTTCAAGCAGGCCGAGCTTACGTTGATTGGCGCCGGTAAAGGCCCCTCGCTCGAAGCCGAACAATTCACTCTCGAACAATTCTTTGGGAATCGCGGTGCAGTTGACACCTATAAACGGCCCCGACGCCCGCGGCCCGTTGTGATGAATGACGTGCGCCAGGAACTCTTTCCCTGTTCCGGTTTCACCGAGCAGCATCACCGATGATTTGGGACTCTCAGCCACCTCCCGAACTTGTTCGAGCAACTGCTTCATGGCAGGACTGTGGGCTTCCAGATTCTTCATGTGGTACCGGCTATCCTGCCGGCTCAGTTCCGACTCAAGTCGCTGGCGGAGCCTCAAGACGTCCAGCGCCCGAGCGATCACCGCATCGATGCCCTCCAGATCCACCGACTTGATCATGAAGTCGTACGCCCCCAATTTCATCGTTTCCACCGCATCCTGCACCGTCCCATATGCAGTCAGCATGATTACGATGGCGGCAGGAGCCAGCTGGCGCACATGTTTTAAAGCCTCGAGACCGCTGAGACCGGGCATCTTCACATCGAGCAACACGAGATCGGGGAGGTTGTGTTGAAGCCCTTCCAGCAGCGCTTCACCGGATTCATACCCCACGACGTGATGGCCTTGCCGAGTCAGCCGTTTAATGATGGCGCCGCGAATCGCCTGATCATCGTCGGTCACATAGATGACTGCGCGCATCGGTTAGCCTTTTACCATCTGGATATCTTGGGTTAAAGGCAGCCAAATGCTCACGATGGTACCTGTTCCAACCTCGCTCGTCAGATGGATATCCCCACGATGCCTCTCGACAATGTTCTTGCAGATAGCCATCCCTAATCCCGTTCCGTGCCGTTTCCCCGACGTAAAAAATGGTTCAAAGACGCGGGACAGCACTTCCAATGAAATGCCTTTACCGGCATCTCTGACTTGTATCATAATGCCAGGCTGTTCATGGTGGAATGACTCATGCGCCGCGATTTCTATGGCCGATCCGTGCATGGGAGAGGCATCAATCGCGTTCTCGATGACGTTCAAGAGCACTTGCTCGATCTGATCTCGATCGGCATGCAGATGGTCGGCTTCCGCAGATAGAGAAGTTCGGACCTTGAGATGTTTACCCTGCAGAGACCCACTCAGTAACTTGAGGACCTCGTTGATGAGGTCGGACAAAACAAATCGAGCCAGCGCAAGCTCGCGAGGCCTTGCATACTCCACAATCTGATTCACGATCCGATCCATTCGTCTGGTCTCTTGTAAAATCACGTCGATCTCCGCACGTCTCGGATCGGACCTCTCGAACTCATCCAATAAAAGCGATGCCGTCGAGCCGATCCCGACCAAGGGATTCCTGAGCTCATGGGCAATGCCAGCCGCCACCTGTCCCAAGGTTGCCAACTTCTCGGTCCGACTTAACCGTGATTGCAGGGCGTCCAGTGCCGTAATGTCGATATTGAATCCCACATAGATCGGCTCGGGGCTGTCGAAATCCGAGATCGGCACGCGACGGCTTAAGATGGTCAACACGTCGCCGTCTGCGTGGACAAACCGGAAGATCATTTCGCACTGGCGGCCCGTCGCGACGGCCCGTGAAAAGTCCGACAGAACACGATCTACATCTTCAGGATGAATTCGTTCACGGAAGGTGGCGGGATTGATCTGCTCGTCAGGATCAAGTCCGGCCAAGACTTGATTATGTCGATTGCTGAACGTGACCTGCATCCCCTTCGTCGTAAAGATGCCGATCGGAGCGTGATCCACCAGACCACGGTATCTGGATTCGGAGGCAGATAAATCCTGGTTGAGTTTCCGGAGCGACGCCTCGGATTTTACCACGTGATCAAGATGCCCCCGAATTTGCTGACTCATCTCTTGCATCACCCTGGTAAGACCCCCGATCTCGTCTTTCCGATCCAAAACAGGGATGGTGGGAACAAGCGCGCCGGATGAATCGCCAACGGCCGCCGACAGGTTGATAAGAGGGACCGCAATCGATTGGGCGATCAGATAGAGGGCACAGACGATGAGGACAAACGTGAGCAGTCCACCGCCTAAAATTGCAAGAAGTGTCGACGTGCGATCTTGGCTCATTTTAGCGAACTCATCTAGCGCGCTTTGCCGTTCAAATTTATCGAGTTGTGTCATCCGATCCCGAAACTCGGACATAGGCGCTCTTCCTCGCCCTTCTTTGATAAGCTGGAGCACAATTGACTTCCGGCCTAATTTAAGCTCCCGGATGAGTTCTTCCATCTCAGCGACGCACTGGCTAACGAGGGCTTCAGCGTCCTTGAAGTGTTGCTGCTGGCTTTCTGAAAGTCTTTCCTTCAGGTCTTGTTCGACCCCGCGAAGGCCTTCCAGTGCCTCCTGATATGATTTGAGATCGTGAGCATCTTCGGTTAACACATATCCTCGAAAACCGCTCTCCATATCGTCCACCATCCGCATGTATTGGGCTGCAACCTTCTGGGTAAGATAGAGATTGTTCAGCCGCTCTTCATCCTGCGAAAAGGTTTGCACGTTGCTGTATGTCACTATGCTGAAGAGGATGAGGGAGGTGAGAGGGATCGTAGAGATAAGGAGCAACTTTTGATGAATCGGAAGATGATCGAACAGGCGGGCGACATGCTTGTACATGGAGTCTCCGTCGCACTCTGGTGAGTGCCTAGGATTTAGATCCAGCCATTGTCAAACATCGCTCTGCTATGTCCCAATTCTGACACGACAACTCTCACGGTCAAGGGGCCGAAGTCATGGGAAAGATGTGTGGCTTTCCGTCACTGAACAGTCCGACCTCGGCTTCTGGCCCTAGTCGTTGATGCAGCAGTAAGTCGCTGATTTCAGGACAGCCCCTGAAGCGCCGGCGCGCGAAGATCCGCCATTTCTCCTGGCGTATGGACAAAAATTCGTCCTTTGCGCGTCTCGACGACTTACCCCGTTTTATCGATGCACGCGCAGTACTCTCTTGGCCGTGCAGCGTCTCGATGTCCGTCGTCCTATCCCTGGCATGGCAACGCATATGTCTTGTCTCGTGGCTATTAGGTGCTGACATATCCGGCGGCGACGACCTGCTGACGATTATTGAAATCAGTGGTCGTACGTTCTTGTCCCTCAAGAGTTCCAAACTCCTTCAAAGTTCACCCTCAATCGAGAAACACGTGCTGATCGTGAGCAAAATACGCCTTGGGCGCCGGAATCAGCATGTGCCATCCCACCGCCTCGGTTCGACTGCTCACCGCCAGTGATGGTATTGGTGCCCTCCATAGCTGAACGCACCCCAGCGTATGTTTCATTCCTTCACTCGCGGGACCTAGAAAATTAATGGGCACCAGGAAGCTCCATGGCAGTCACGGCTTTCCCCACGCACAACATCATCCCCGCTCGATCTTGTTCTGAAGTTCGCGTACATTGCCAGGAAAGGGATACTGCTCCAGAAAAGCGATGGCTTTTGGAACAAGCTCCACCAGTTCCTTGCCGGGGTCTACCCCGTATTTTGCGATGAATCGCTTGCTGAGCGGCACAATGTCCTCGACACGGTTCCGGAGCGATGGCAGTACAAATGCTACGCCATTAAGACGAGAGTACAGATCATCTCGAAATCGCGCAGCCGATACTTTCTGCTTGAGGTCTCGATACGAAGAGGCAATCACACGAAATTCTCCCTGGATGTCTTCGGTTCCTTCTAATGCGACGAAACGATCGATCCTGCAGAATCCCCAACAGCCTCCCCTGCCTCGCTAAGTCAAGTTCGCCGACTTCGTCCAGAAACAACGTACCGGCTTCTGCCTGTTCCAGCAGGCCGTCTTTGCGATGCTCCGCGCCGGCGAAGGCCTCGCGTTCATACCTGAAACGATCACGCTCGAAACTTTCTGGTGAGATGGTCGTGCAATTGATTCGCACAAACGGACCCTTTGCGCGCGCACTGTTATGGTGAATTACTCGAGCTAGAAATTCCTTTCCCGTTCCAGTTTCCCCCATCAAGAGGACGGTCGTTTTCGGATTCTGCGCCACGTCGCGAACTTGCGCCACGAGTCTCACCAATCCCTAGTGATCGGCTTTATCCTTGGCTACGTTCCCTACCTGACGACGTAGCGCGAGATACTCTAATGCCCGGTTAATGACCGGCTCTACCAGCTGGAGATCCACGGTCTTAATGATGAAATCATACGCCCCCAGTTTCATGGCCTCGACCGCTTCTTCGACTGTTCCATATGCAGTCAGAATGATCACCACCGCATCTCGCGCATTCGCGCGAATCGCACCCAGGGTTTCGATCCCCGTTCTCCCAGGCATCTTGAGGTCGAGGAGAATCAGATCGGGAAGTTCTTTCTCAACCGCGGCCAGCAGTTCATCTCCGGACTTGAAGGCCCGGACTTTGTGCTGGTTCTGAGACAGTCGCTTTACAAGTGCGTTGAGAAGCACGGGTTCATCGTCTGCGACATAGATGCTAGCTTGCATTTCGGCATTCCTTTCTATCTAGTTCGGTATATTGACTTGGTGTTCAGGCCGCGGGGCAATCAATCACCTCCATCGCTCGCGACTGCCAGGCGATGACGGCACTGCGCACGTGCATCTTCTCCTTCAGGTTGGGAAATTCGGCACGGATGATCCCAGCGGCAAATTCGGACAAGAAGATACTCTTGAGTTCGGCGCGAGCACGATCAGCTCCGATTTCGTGGTAGGGCGATTCGGCGAGCAGCAGAAAGCCATCATCGGGGATACGGCGGGATTGCATGTTGGCTCCGATTATGCCGGCAGCGTTACGGATGGGGTCGGCGAGGTCGGGACTGTAGGGGTTGATGAGAAGCGCCAAGTTCGGTGCGTGTAGCCAGTCGAACCCGCGCCCGATGCCAATTATCCATTCGTGATGCTCGATGTCGAGTTCGCGGTTGCTTTGCCTGATTTTCTCGATGTGGGAGATGTTGCCCTGCATGAGGGGCAATAGATCTTGGCGAATCTGGTCGGGCATGTCCGGGTAGAGCCGCGCCAGTGATCCGGGCAGGGTGTAGTCAATTGTGGAGGAAACGGTGGAGAGGTCAAGAATCTCGCCGCTACCACCGTGGAGCACAAGGGCATCTTCATCGGTTTCGAAGCCGCACACCAGAGGATATACCGTGCTGTGACTCTTACCAAAGACCGCCTCCACCTGTCGTTTGATCTCGAACGTGTGGCTGCGAGCGGCGTCGGTGTTGTAATTAAAACCTGCACAGCCGCGATGGGGGTCGCCCTTTGAATAATGGTACGTGATAATCGCTAGCGTGCGTCGCCCCTGTCCGACCATGTCCCCTATATGGTTTGCCAGTACTTCCCCGAAATACGGCCAACCCAGGTCGAAGCGTCCGCCGAGATTGCGGAATGGCAGGATGATGTCGGCCGGCGTGCTGGTGGCCACAGAGATGTTGATGCGCCCATCCATGCAACTGAGCGCGATGACGGCGGTTGGGTGCTGGGCGAGGTAGAGGCTGCGCGCCAGAAAGGATTCTGGACTCTGGAATGCCGTGGAGTGGCAGCGAGCACGATGCATCAACCAGGTGATTCGGTCTTGTATGGGCATGCCACGAACAACCGTATTGTCCGTGTCTGGTTGAAACGAAGTCGGATCAGTCATCATGGCATCCCCCTGGACCGTTCGGGCATGGTGGTCTCAGATGTAACCAGTCGCAGATGGCCTGGCATCACAAAAGCTTGACAGCATCACGAGACAAGATGCGCATCATCTTTCTTC
>Ga0137415_10005461_pt1 | contig 12598 bp, 10 predicted proteins | sample CZODoug3_1_1_16f_FD_183082 | JGI IMG/M metagenome (GOLD analysis project Ga0137415, IMG submission 183082) | Vadose zone soil fungal communities from Angelo Coast Range Reserve, California, USA - CZODoug3_1_1_16fungal (Hybrid Assembly) | ecosystem: Environmental > Terrestrial > Soil > Vadose...
CTCTCCGAGGCCGAGTTCCTGGCCCGCCGCGAGTCGGTCGAGCGCACCATGGTGGTCCGCCAGCACGGGGAACGCTCCGAGATCGGGGTGCTGGAGGACGGCGTGCTCGTCGAGCACTTCGTGACCAGCTCCGGCGGGTCGTCCCTGGTCGGCAACGTGTACCTGGGTCGCGTGCAGAACGTGCTGCCCAGCATGGAGGCGGCGTTCGTCGACATCGGCCGGGGCCGCAACGCGGTGCTCTACGCCGGTGAGGTGGACTGGGACGCCGCCGGCCTCGCCGGCAAGGCGCGCCGCATCGAGCAGGCCCTGTCCAGCGGGGACAGCCTCCTGGTGCAGGTCACCAAGGACCCGATCGGGCACAAGGGTGCCCGATTGACCACCCAGATCAGCCTGCCCGGCCGGTTCCTGGTCTACGTGCCGTCCGGCGGCACCCACGGGATCAGCCGCAAGCTGCCCGACACCGAGCGCCGCCGGCTCAAGGACCTGCTGAAGGAGATCGTGCCGGATGACGCCGGCGTGATCATCCGCACCGCGTCGGAGGGCGTCAGCCAGGAGGCGCTGGAGCGGGACGTGCGCCGGCTGCAGGCCCAGTGGGACGTGGTGAAGACCAAGTCCGAGGCCGCCGCCAAGAGCTCCGGCAAGTCCAAGCCACCGGAGCTGCTCTACGAAGAGCCGGACCTGATGATCAAGGTCGTCCGGGACCAGTTCAACGAGGACTTCGCCAAGCTGGTGGTCGAGGGCGACGACGCATGGGACACGCTGCAGGCCTACATCGGCCATGTGGCGCCTGAGCTGGTGGGGCGGGTGCACCGGCACATCGGCACCGCCGACTCGTTCACCGAGTACCGGATCGACGAGCAGCTGTTGAAGGCACTGGACCGCAAGGTCTGGCTGCCCTCCGGCGGTACCCTGGTGATCGACCGCACCGAGGCGATGACCGTCGTCGACGTGAACACCGGCAAGTTCACCGGCTCCGGCGGCAACCTCGAGGAGACCGTCACCCGGAACAACCTGGAGGCCGCCGAGGAGATCGTCCGGCAGCTGCGGTTGCGCGACATCGGCGGCATCATCGTGATCGACTTCATCGACATGGTGCTGGAGTCCAACCGCGACCTGGTGCTGCGCCGGCTGACCGAGTGCCTCGGCCGGGACCGCACCCGCCACCAGGTCGCCGAGGTCACCTCGCTGGGCCTGGTGCAGATGACCCGCAAGCGGGTCGGCGTCGGCCTGCTGGAGGCGTTCTCCACCCCGTGCGAGCACTGCCGGGGCCGGGGCGTCGTGGTGTCCACCGACCCGGTCGAGCCGAAGGGCGACCAGGGCCAGCAGAACGCCGCCGGCGGCGGGACCCGGCGGCGCGGCCGGGGCGACAGTCGGCCTGGCGGCGACAACCGGCCTGGCGGCGACAACCGGTCCGGGGGCGACAACCGGTCCGAGAACCGGGGTGGCGGCGAGAACCGCGACAGCCGCGACAGCCGTGGCGACCACGGTGATGGCAACGGAAACAACGGGCACAGCCGGCGCAACCGGGGCGGTCAGGCCGGCCAGGGCGGCGGCTCCGGCGGGCCGGCCGACGTGGCCAACGGACACGACCGAGGCGCGGCCGAGTCGGGCGTGCCGAACGGCCGACCGGTGCCCAGCGCGCCGGCCCGCGAGGCCGAGCCGGCGCAGGCCGGTCGGCCCACCACGGAGCCGGTCGAGAACACCGACACCGGCCAGGCCGCCGAGTCGAGCCGGCCGGCCGGTGCCGAGGCGTTCGAGGCCCTCGGGCAGCCCGCCTCGGCGAGGGTGTCAGATGTCACTGGTCCGGCCCCGTCGAGCATCGAGCTCTCGGTGCCGACCGAGCCGTCACTGGTGCCGGACAACGCCTCCTCGGCGATCGACGCGAACTCCGTTTCGACCGATGGGGAACGCGCTGACCAGGCAGTTCAGCATGAAGACTGGGAGCCGGTCTCGATCGGCGCCGCGCCGGAGCGGGCGGCCCGCCCGGCCCGGCGGCGCCGTCGGGTGGCGTCCCGTCCGGCCGGCCCACCGGCCGGCGGGGAGGGTAGCCCGGACCCGGTTTGACCCTCTCCGTCAGCGGCCCGTACCCTGGGTTATCGACAGCCGCGTCAGCGGGGTGCTGACGCAGGCGGTAGACCGCCCGGGGTCATGCCCTGAGTACGTGTCACCGTGAGCCCCACGAAATGTCATAGGAGTCGTGCGTCAACGATGTACGCGATCGTAAAAACCGGCGGCAAGCAGTACAAGGTCGCGGTCGGTGACGTGCTCACCGTCGAGAAGCTGGACGCCGAGCCGGGCGCTGAGGTCAGCCTGCCCGCTCTGCTGGTAGTGGACGGCGCTGAGCTGACCACCGATGCCACCGCGCTGGCCGCCTACTCGGTCACCGGCACGGTGGTCGAGCAGACCAAGGGCCCGAAGATTCGGATCCACAAGTTCAAGAACAAGACCGGGTACCACAAGCGGCAGGGTCACCGTCAGAAGTTGACCCGCGTCGAGGTCACCGGAATCTCGAAGTAGCTGAAGGAGGCGAGCAGATATGGCACACAAGAAGGGCGCCTCCAGCTCCCGCAACGGGCGTGATTCAAACGCCCAGCGGCTGGGAGTCAAGCGCTTCGGCGGACAGAACGTCAGCGCCGGCGAGATCCTGATCCGCCAGCGCGGCACCAAGTTCCACCCGGGCGAGGGTGTCGGTCGCGGTGGCGACGACACGCTGTTCGCCCTGATTGCCGGTGCGGTTGCATTCGGCAGCAAGCGTGGTCGCAAGACCGTGAACATCGTGCCGGTCGGGGAATAGGCCCGCACCGCACAACGTCTGCTCGAGGGGCGGGTCCGGGGATCTCCGGCCCGCCCCTTGTGCTGTGTCACCTGTTTCTGAGGAGTTGCTAGCCCGATGTCCCGGTTTGTCGACCGCAGTGAGCTGCGGGTGATCGCCGGCAACGGCGGCAACGGTTGTGCTTCCGTGCACCGGGAGAAGTTCAAGCCGCTCGGCGGCCCGGACGGCGGCAACGGTGGGCGCGGCGGCAACATCGTGCTGGTCGTCGATCCCGGCATGCACACCCTGCTCGACTTCCACCACCGCCGCCAGGCCAAGGCGCGCAACGGCAAGCAGGGCCAGGGCGACAACCGCAACGGCGCGATCGGCGAGGACCTGGTGCTCCCCGTGCCGGACGGCACCGTGGTGCTGGACAAGGCCGGCGAGCAGCTGGCCGACCTGGTCGGCGCCGGCACCGAGTTCGTGGTGGCCGCCGGCGGCCGGGGTGGGCTGGGCAACGCCGCGCTGTCCTCGACGGCCCGCAAGGCGCCCGGTTTCGCGCTGCTCGGCGAGCCGGGCGAGGAGCGCGACGTGGTCCTCGAGCTGCGCTCGCTGGCCGACGTCGGGCTGATCGGCTTCCCGTCCGCCGGCAAGTCGTCCCTGGTCGCGGCGATGTCCCAGGCCCGGCCGAAGATCGCCGACTACCCGTTCACCACACTCGTGCCACAGCTCGGCGTGGTCAGCGCGGGAGAGAGCACCTTCACCGTGGCCGACGTGCCCGGGCTGATCCCCGGTGCGGCCGAGGGCCGTGGGCTCGGGCTGGAGTTCCTGCGGCACATCGAGCGCTGCGCGGTACTCGTGCACGTGATCGACTGCGCGACCATCGAGCCGGGCCGTGACCCGGTCTCCGATCTGGCCGCCCTGGAGTCCGAGCTGGCCCGCTACATCCCCGGGCTCGGCGGTGAGCTGGCCGGACGGCCCCGGATCATCGCGTTGAACAAGATCGACGTGCCGGAGGCCGCCGAGCTGGCCGAGTTCGTCACCGAGGAGCTCGCCGAGCGGGGCTGGCCGGTCGTGTCGATCTCCACCGCAACCCACGCCGGGCTGCGCGAGCTGACCTTCCTGATGTCGCGGGAGGTGGCCAGGTACCGCGCCGCGCTGCCGCCGCCCGAGCCGACCCGGCTGGTGCTGCGCCCGCACGCGGTGGGCGAGACCGGTTTCACCGTGGAGCTGGACCGCGAGGTCGACGGCGGTTTTGTGGTGCGCGGCGAGCGCCCGGAGCGGTGGGTCCGGCAGACCCAGTTCGACAACGACGAGGCGGTCGGCTACCTGGCCGACCGGCTGGCCAAGCTCGGCGTCGAGGATGCGCTGGCCAAGGCCGGCGCGGTGAGCGGCGCCCCGGTGACCATCGGCGACGTGATGTTCGACTGGGAGCCGTCCACCCCGTCCGGCGCGATCGTGGCGATGGGCAACCGGGGCAGCGACCCCCGACTGGCGCGGTCCACCCGGCCCAGGGCGGTGGACCGCAAGTCGGCCAAGCTGGCCCGGCGCGCCAACACCGACGGCGTGGCGGACGACGAGTTCGCGGACTCGCTGGAGGGCTCGGGCGCGGAGCGGGACCGGTGAACACCCGCGCCCAGGTGGCGGCCGCTGCCCGACTGGTGGTCAAGGTGGGCTCGTCGGCGCTGACCAGCCTCGGCGGCGGGCTGGACCACGACAGGCTGGACGCGCTGGTCGATGCGCTGGCCGCCCGGCGGGCCACCGGCAGCCAGGTCATCCTGGTGTCCTCCGGGGCGATCGCCGCCGGGCTCGCGCCGCTGGGGCTGTCCCGGCGGCCCCGTGACCTGGCCAGCCAGCAGGCGGCGGCCAGCGTGGGCCAGCTGCTGCTCGCGCACGCCTACGCCTCGTCGTTCGCCCGGCACGGCGTCACGGTCGGCCAGGTGCTGCTCACCGCCGACGACGTGATCCGCCGCGCGCACTACCGCAACGCGCAGCGCACGCTGGTCCGGCTGCTCTCGCTGCGCACCCTGCCCGTGGTGAACGAGAACGACACGGTGGCCACGGACGAGATCCGGGTCGGCGACAACGACCGGCTGGCCGCGCTGGTCGCCCACCTGGTCGGCGCCGAGGCCCTGGTGCTGCTCTCCGACGTGGACGGCCTCTACGACGGCGACCCCCGCGCCCCCGGCGCCACGCTGCTGTCTGACGTAGAGGACCTAGCCGAACTGGACTCAGTGGACGTCGCCAAGCCCGGCTCCTCGGGGCTGGGCCGGGGCGGCATGGCCACCAAGATCGAGGCGGCCACCATGGCGGCCAGCGCCGGCATCCCGGTGCTGCTGGCCGCCGCCGACGACGCCGCGCTCGCCCTGGACACCTCGGCCGACGGCCCGAAGCTGGGTACCGCGTTCCGGGCCGGTGGCCAGCGGCTGTCCGCCCGCCGGTTCTGGCTGCGGCACGCCGCCGACGTGCGCGGCCAGCTGGACCTGGACGCCGGCGCGGTGGCCGCGGTGCTGAAGCGGCGGCGGTCGCTGCTGGCCGCCGGGGTGCACGGCGTGCGCGGCGACTTCGTGGCCGGCGACGTGGTCGACCTGGTCGGCCCGAACGGCGTGGTGGTGGCCCGGGGTGTGGTCGCCTTCGACGCCGGCGAACTCCCCGGCCTGGTCGGGCGCCGCACGCGCGACCTGCCGCCGGAGTACCGCCGCGAGCTGGTGCACGCCGACGACCTCGTGCCGCTGCGCTAGCTCGGCTGGTCGGTCCCGGTCCGGTCGGGTGCGGGGTCCTCCAGGGTGGCGCGCAGCAGCGTGCCGGCGATCCAGGTGGTGACGTCCTCGATGGCGTCGGTGTCGAGCCCCCGGGTGTCGCGGAGCACGATGAACGGCTCCCAACCGACCACGATGCTGAGCGCGGACACGAGTCGCTCGTAGCGCTGCGGGGTGAGCTGTTCCTGGAGCGGTTCGAGGGCGCGCTCGATCCATTCGATCCGCCGGTAGCCGCGGCGAGGGACCCGCTCCGCGCCGGGTTCGGGGTTGGGTGCTTCGAGGGTGAGCCGGAGCAGGGTGCGCCCGAGGTGTTCGGTACCGGCGGTGCCTCGGGCCATGCTGCGCACGAACGCGTCCAGCCGCGCCGCGGGGTCGGCCGAGGTGAAGGCCGGTTCGATCTGGTGGCGGCTGGCCTCCAGCGCGGCGTCGGCCAGTAGGTGGTCCAGGGTGGCGAAATAGGTGTAGACGGTGCGTTTGGCGACGTCGGCCGCGTCCGCGATCTCGCTGATCGAGGGAGTCTCCCCGCGCGCGAGGAACTCGGCGGCGGCCTGGACGATCGCGCGCCGGGTCCGCCGGCGCTGTCGCTCTCGCCCGCCGGTCAGTCCGTGTCTCATCGGTGCGTCGGACATGCCACCTGTTCCTTGACGACGGGTCGCGATGGATATTCACCGTACCTTGGTGCGTTCATTGCACTACTCTGCAATGAGTGCGTAACTGTTCAAAGACGGGAGTCCGTGATGCCCGAACCGGTCGCGTTCATCAACTGCTTCGCCGTGCCACCCGGGCGCGACGAGGAGTTCCTGCGGCTGTGGCGGGTGGTCAACGCGTACATGGCCGCCCAGCCGGGATACCTCGACCATCGGCTGCACCGTGCGTTGTCCCCCGAATCCCGGTACCGGTACATCAACGTCGTGCACTGGGCGAGCTCGGCGGCGTGGCAGGCCGCGCACGACGAGGGATTCCAGGCGCTGGTGAGCGAACCGGCCTGGGCGGAGTTCCCTCCGGTGCCCGCCCTGTGCGAGGTACTCCACCACGGTGCCCTGACCGGCGGCGAACAGTCCGGTAGGCCGGCGCGGGAGTGGGCATGAGCCCGCCGGGCGTGCGCCATGACGGTGACCTGCCACCTCGCTAGCTCGGGCGTTCGCCGCGCAGCCGGGCGATGTAGCGGTCGGCCGAGCGGCGGACCGCGGCCGCCCCGTCCCGCACCACCACGCGCCCCCACCAGCCGCCGTAGACCCGGTCGAAGCGGAACCGTTCCACCCGGCGGGCGATGTCGGCGACGGTGTGCTCGTCGAGCGGGATGAGGTTCGGGTAGCTCCACATGAAGCTCACCCAGTCCCGGTCCGGCACCACGGTGATGGTGTCGCCGGTGAGCAGGGCGCCCCGGCCGCCGGACCCGCCCGGCCAGTGCAGCACGGCGGCGCCGTCGAAGTGGCCGCCGATCCGGGCCACCGTCAGCCCGGGCACCGGCTCGACCTCGTCGTCGAACAGCTCGATCCGGGGCGACGGCCGCTGCACCCACGCCCGGTCGGCGCGCGGGATCAGCACCCGGGCGTCGAAGGCGTCGGCGAGGTCGACGTGCGCGCCGTAGAAATGCGGGTGGGACATCACGATCGCGCTGATACCGCCGAGCGCGTCGATCCGGGCCACGGCGTCGTCGTCCAGCACGGGCACGCAGTCCCACAGCACGTTGCCGGCCGGCGTGCGCAGCAGCAGCGCCCGCTGGCCGATCGCCACCTGGGGCTGCACGCCGACGCCGACCAGCTCGGGCTCCTCCTCGCGCAGCACACCGAGGTGCCCGCCGGCCAGCAGCTCCTCGCGCGTCGTCCAGCGCTGGCCGTCCCAACCGACGTACTGGCGCTCGTCCAGGCAGATCGGGCAGTCGGCCGGCGCGATCTCCGACTCGGCCCGCTGCACCCCGCAGGTCACACAGATCCACGCAGCCATCTCGCCCTCCTCGCTAGCGAAACGTGCAGGTCAGGGGTCGTGAGTGGCGAGTGGTCCTATAGGACCACTCGCCACTCACGACCCCTGACCAGGCATTATGCGCGCGTCATGAGGACGCCGATGCCTTCGGTGGACAGCGCCTGTTCGATGCCGAGCACGGTGGCACCGGCGACTCCGGCGTACTCGCCGAGCACGCTGTTGGCCAGCACCAGGTTGCGGGTGGCCAGCGGCAGCGCCCGCTGGTAGACGACCGCCCGGATGCCGGCCAACAGCTCGTCGCTGGCCGCCGCCACCGAGCCGCCGATGGTCACCCTGGCCGGGTTGTAGAAGTGCACCAGGGTGGCTACCACCTCGCCGATCAGCCCGGCCGCCTCGCGCACCAGTCCGACTGCCGTCGGGTCGCCCCGGGACACCAGCGCCCGCACGTCGTCGATCGTTGCCGCCCCGGCGCCCGACTCCCCAGCCGCCCCGGCGCCCAACTCCCCAGCGGCCCCCGAGCCGGCCGTCCCGGCGCCGGGCTCCCCGGAGCCGAGTCCACCGGTCCCAGCCGCCCCGCCCAGCCGGCGGGCGATGGCCGCGGCCGAGGCCACCGCCTCGATGCAGCCGACGTTGCCGCACACGCAGGGGATGTCCGGCGCGCCGCGCACCCGGATGTGCCCGATGTCGCCGGCCGCGCCGTCCGCGCCGTGGTGCAGCGCGCCGGCCTGGGTGATCAGCCCGCCGCCGATCCCGGTGCCGACCTTCACGAACAGCAGCGGCGACTGGTCCGCCGGCAGCGCCCTGGCCTCGCCGAGCGCGCGCAGGTTGACGTCGTTCTCCAACTGCACCGGGCAGCCGAAGGTGCGGCGCAGCCGGGCGGTCACCGGGTAGCCGTGCCAGCCGGGCATGATCGGCGGCCGCACCGGGACGCCGTGCCGGCCGTCGACCGGGCCGGGCACCCCGATCACCGCCGCCCGCACGGGGCCGCCGCCGCGCACCGTGCCCCCCAGCTTGGCGAGCTGGGCCTCGACGGTGTCCAGCACCGTGTCCGGGCCGTCGGCCACGTCGATGTCCACGTGGGTGTGGGCATGCACTCGCTGGCTGAGGTCGACGACGGCGAGGTGGGCGCCGCGCACGCCGAGATCGGCGACCAGCACGAAGCCGCCGCGGGGGTTGAGCGCGAGCCGGTCGGCGGGCCGGCCGCGGCCGGCGGTGGGCCGGGTCCCGTCGAGCAGCAGCACGCCTCGGGTCAGCAGCTCGTCCACACCGGTGCTCACCGTGCTGCGGGCCAGGCCGGCGGCGGCGACCAGGTCGGCCTTGCTCACGGCGGCGCCGGACGCGACCAGCCGGGCCAGCGTGCTGAGCGTGATCGCCCGGTTCGTCGCGGCGTCCACCCTGGCCACGCCGTCGCCGCCCGCGTGGGCCAGCCGCAGCGGCGGCAGCGGGGACGGCTCGCGCACCGGCGCCTCCTCGGCCTGGGGGGCCTCGGCGCCCCGCTCACCCCGAAGCCTATTTCGCCTGATAAATGACCGAAAGGGACTTTATTCAGTCGTTGTACGGCACTGGTCGTAGCTCGGACACTCGACCAGCACGTCACGCGCACGACGGAGTGGAGCCATGACGAGTCCCGAGACCGCGAGTCCCGAGGCGGCGGCGAGTTCGCGGGCGCCGCTGCTGCGGATGCGGGGCATCGTCAAGCAGTTCCCCGGCGTGCGGGCGCTGGACGGCGTGGACCTGGACGTGGCCGCCGGCGAGGTGCACTGCCTGCTCGGCCAGAACGGGGCCGGCAAGTCCACCCTGATCAAGGTGCTGGCCGGCGCGCACCGCCCGGACGCCGGCGAGATCGAGTGGGACGGGCGGGTCGTCGCCTTCGGCTCGCCGCACGCCGCCGACCAGGCCGGCATCGCCACCATCCACCAGGAGCTGGACCTGGTGCCCGGGCTGAGCGTCGCGGAGAACGTGGTGCTCGGGCACGAGCCGGCCCGCCTCGGCTTCACCCGCCCGGCCGGCGCGGAGCACATCGCGCGGGCGCTGCTGGCCCGGCTCGGCCACCCGGAGATCCCGCCGGGGCGTGAGGTCGGCCGGCTGCCGGCGGCGGGCCAGCAGGTGGTCAGCCTGGCCAGGGCGCTGTCGCGCAACGCCCGGCTGATCGTGATGGACGAGCCGTCGGCCGTGCTGGACAGCGAGGAGGTGGACAACCTGTTCCGGGTGGTCCGCGAGCTGACCGAGGCTGGCGTCGCGGTGGTCTACATCTCGCACCGGCTGGAGGAGATCCGCCGGATCGGCGACCGGGTCACCGTGCTCAAGGACGGCCGCACGGTCGCCCGCAACCTGCCGGCCAGGGCCACGCCGACCGCCGAGGTGATCCGGCTGATGACCGGGCGGGCGGTGGAGTACGCGCTGCCGCCGCGCGGCCCGCGGCCGTCCGGTGACGTGGTGCTCGAGGTGGCCGGGCTGGGCCGGCGCGGCGAGTTCGCCGACGTCTCGTTCACGGTGAAGGCCGGTGAGATCGTCGGGCTGGCCGGGCTGGTCGGGTCCGGCCGCTCGGAGATCCTGGAGACCGTCTACGGCGCCCGCCGGGCGAGCGCGGGCACCGTCCGGGTGCGCGGCCGGGCGCTGCGCCCTGCCTCCGTACCGGCCGCGGTGCGCGCCGGGCTCGGGCTGTGCCCGGAGGAACGCAAGAGCCAGGGCCTGCTGCTCGCCGAGCCGGTGTACCGGAACGTGTCGCTGCCCGTGCTCGGCCGGTTCGCCCGCGCCGGCTTCGTCAAGGCGGACGCCGAGCGCGCCTCGGTGCGCGCGGCCACCGAGGCGCTGGACGTGCGCCCCGCCGACCCGGCCCGCCCGGTCCGCACGCTCTCCGGCGGCAACCAGCAGAAGGTGGTGCTGGCCCGCTGGTTGCTCACCGGCTGCTCGGTGCTGCTGCTGGACGAACCCACCCGTGGCGTCGACGTCGGCGCCCGGGGCGAGATCTACGCGCTGGTCCGACGGCTGGCCGAGCAGGGGGTGGCCGTGGTGCTGGTGTCCAGCGACGTGCCCGAGGTGCTCGGGCTGGCCGACCGGGTGTTGGTACTGCGCGACGGGCGGGTGGTGCACGAGGCACCGGGCGGCGAGCTCGACGAGGCCCGCGTGCTCGACCTGGTCATGGAAGGGAGCCGGGATGAGCGTGCGTGACGCGATAGTCAGCCGCGCGGTGCCGGGGGAGCCAGCACCTCGAAAAGCCCGGCTGGCCGGCCTGCTGGACACGAGTGTGGGCCGCAACCTCGGCCTGGTCGGCGTGCTGGCGGTGCTCTGCGTGATCGGCGTTTCCACCGCGGACACGTTCGCCACCACGGCCAACCTGCTGATCATCATGACCTCGGCGTCGATCATCGGGGTGCTCACGGTCGGGGTCACCATGGTGATCATCGGCGGGGGCATCGACCTGTCGGTCGGCAAGGTGATGGCGCTGGCCTCGGTGTGGTCGACCACGGTGGCCACCCAGTCCTACGGGCCGGTGGTGATGATCCTCTGCGCGCTGGCCGTCGGCGCCGGCGCGGGCCTGGTCAACGGGCTGCTGATCGCGTACGGCCGGATCGTGCCGTTCATCGTCACGCTGGCCATGCTGATCTCCGCGCAGGGGCTGGCCGAGCAGATCTCCGGCAAGCGCAGCCAGATCGTCACCGACCCGACCATCGCCGCCATCGCGAGCACCCGCCTCCTCGGCATCCCGCTGCTGGTGTACCTGTTCGCGCTGGTGGTAGTCATCGGCTGGGTGGTGCTGAACCGGACCACGTTCGGCCGGCGCACCTTCGCCATCGGCGGCAACCCGGAGGCGGCCCGGCTGGCCGGCCTGGACGTGCGCCGGCACACCGTGCTGCTCTACGTGGTCTCCGGGCTGTGCTGCGGCATCGCGGCGATCATGATCACGTCGCTGACCACCACCGGCTCCAGCACGCACGGCACCCTGTACGAGCTGGACGCGATCGCCGCGGTGATCATCGGCGGCACGCTGCTGTCCGGCGGCCGGGGCACCCTGGTCGGCTCCATCCTCGGGGTGCTGGTGTTCACCACGATCACGAACCTCTTCGTGCTGAACAACCTGGCCAGCGAGGTCCAGAACATCGCAAAGGGCGCGATCATCGTCGCCGCCGTGCTCTTCCAGTCCCGCGCGCAACGCACCACCCCGTGAGTGGTATTGGTCGCTGGGCTGATTGATAGCGACCAATACCACTCACGGGCCCGATGAAGGAGGACCCGTGAGTATCAGTACTGGTCTGCGCCGCAGGGGACTGCTCACCGGCGCGCTCGGGGTCGGCGCCGGCATGGCGCTGACCGCCTGCACCAGCAACGCGCCGCCCGCCGCGTCCGGCCCCGCGCCGGGCGCCGGGTCGGCCGCCCCGGCCGGGGACACCGCGGCGCCGGGCCGCCCGGTGACCATCGGGTTCTCCGCGCCGGCCGCCGACCACGGCTGGATCGCCGCCATCGCGAAGAACGCGCAGGCCCAGGCCGGCCAGTACCACGACGTCACGTTCGAGGCGGTGAACCCGACCAACGACATCACCCAGCAGATCGGCGCCGTCGAGACGTTGATCAACAAGAAGGTGGATGCGCTGGTCATCCTGCCCAACGACGGCAGCCAGCTGACCTCGCTGGGCCGCCGGGCGATGGCCGCCGGCATCCCGGTGATCAACCTGGACCGGGTGTTCGACACGCCGCTGGCCTACCGGACCTGGATCGGCGGCGACAACTACGGCATGGGCGTGAGCGCCGGCAACTACATCGGCAACCGGCTCAAGGCGGCCGGCGTGACGAACCCGGTGATCGGCGAGGTGGCCGGCATCGACAGCCTGCCGCTGACCCAGGCGCGCAGCAAGGGCTTCCGCGACGCGCTGAGCAGCTTCGGCTTCACGGTCGGGCCGCGCCAGGCCGCCGACTTCACCGCCGCCGGCGGCCAGCGGGTCGCGGCCAACCTGCTGCAGGCGGCGCCGAAGCTGGACGCGCTGTGGAACCAGGACGACGACCAGGGCATCGGCGTGCTCGCGGCGATCCAGCAGGCCGGCCGCGGCGAGTTCTTCATGGTCGGCGGCGCCGGCTCGAGCAACGCGATGCGGGCCATCCAGGCGGACAACACGGTGCTCAAGGCGACGGTCACCTACAGCCCGACGATGGCCTCCTCGGCGAT
>Ga0137415_10005462_pt1 | contig 12598 bp, 13 predicted proteins | sample CZODoug3_1_1_16f_FD_183082 | JGI IMG/M metagenome (GOLD analysis project Ga0137415, IMG submission 183082) | Vadose zone soil fungal communities from Angelo Coast Range Reserve, California, USA - CZODoug3_1_1_16fungal (Hybrid Assembly) | ecosystem: Environmental > Terrestrial > Soil > Vadose...
GTAGTCGCGGTCGGACACGCACGCTCCTCTCGATGAGCTGGCCAGTAGCGAGACTACGACGGGGCCCCGTCAATTTGCGCACGCCCCGCGCATGCCGCGGTGCCCGACCGTTGGTGATCATGCGCGTTGGGTCGGCGACACGCCGGAAAGTGCAGCCCCATCTGCATGATCGTCGAGAGTTCATGGGTGGCGTCGCCGTCTCGCGAGCGGGACGCGCCGCGCGCTACGGGCGGGGGGTGAACCGGGGTGCCGCTCGGCCAGCTGCGTCAGCAGTGCGGTGCCGGTGTTGCCGGTCGCGCCGGTCACCAGGACGGGGCCGGTGTTGGTGTCGATCGGCATTGGATCAGCCCGCTGTCGACTCGGCCGCGGCCTTGAGGTGCCCCAGCCACGCGGTCAGCGAGCCATCGAGAACGCGTTGCATGCCCGCGGGATCAGCCTCGACCGGCGTCCCGGCGAACGATTCGGTGGTTTCGACGCGGGTACCCGAATCGGTTGCCGCGAAAACCCATTCGTGGATGCCGGTGATGCCGTCAGCGGTCCCGCCCCAGAGCACGCGGTGGTGTTCGGTCAGCGCATAGACCTCGGATGTGACGGTGAACCCGTAGCTCGTCCACGTGAACGAGGCTCCGGGTTGCAGCGCGCCGTCCAGACGAGCCGCCGTGATGCTGGTCTGCCACGACGGCCATCGGCCGACCTCGGCGTGCAGCCGCCACACGCGGTCCAGCGGTGCGGTGATGTCGATCTCGTGGTGGACGAGCACTGGGGCGCCTCGGTCGACGTCGGTCGGAACGGTCACGGGTTCTCCTCGTACGGATGTCGATCTCGATTTGGTTAGAGGGTCTAACGTAGACGATAATAGCTGTCGGCGTCTCGTCGTCACACGGCGGGTGCGATCGCCCTTCGCCGGCTGGAAGGTGGGTGTGGCTGGTGACCCGCGACCGGTTGCGCGCACGATTCGAGGGCCAGATCCACGAGACGATCAAGCAGGTTGCGCTGGGCCAGTTGGCCGAGCGCGGACCGGATGGGCTGTCGATCAACGCGATCGCGCGAGAACTGGATGTGTCCGGCCCCGCCTTGTACCGCTACTTCGCCGGACGCGACGAACTGCTCACCGCGCTGATCATCGAGGCGTACGAGGACCTGGCGCGGGCTCTCGACTCGGCGGTCACGCCTCGGCGAGGAAGATCGGCCGATGCCCGATTGCGGTCGTTCACCAGGGCCTACCGGCACTGGGCACTCGAACAGCCACACCGGTATCGGCTGCTGTTCCGCCCGCCGGTACCGGGCTACGACGCGCACGCGGACGCCCTCGTCGACGCCGCCCAGCAAGCGATGACCGTGCTACTCGACATCCTGCGCGATACGCCGACGCGAAGCCGTCGACGAGCAGCCTCCGCGCGCGATCTGGCCGGCTGGATCGAACGTCACGACATCCCCGACGACGCAGCGCCGCACGCGATTCAGGCCATCGTCATCTGGACCCGACTGCACGGCCTGGTGAGCCTCGAGATCGACGGCAACTACGCGTCCGTCGGCCTCGACCCGACGCCGCTCTACGCCAGCGAAGTCGCGCGCGCTGTCGACCAGTACCTGCCCTGAGTGGCCCTGCATCACTCGTCGGCGGGGTCACGGGATCCTGGGAGACGGCATCGCCTTTCCGGTCAGGGTCAGTAGTTCGCCGAGCACGTCCGCTGCGATGTCGGCGAGCGAGCGCTGTTCGCCCTCGCGAATCCATTGCGTGAATGCGATCCCGAAGACGGTGGCGCCGGACTCCGCGGCCAGGGTGGCCGCGAGTTCGTCGACGCCTCGGGCGCGGAGGGCGTCGGCGACGGTCGTGGCGAGGCTGGCCAGCTTGTGCGACTCGCGTTCCTGCAGCGCGGGGTTCTGCTCGATCACCGATTGTCGGGTGCGGGAGTAGGACCGCCGGTCGTCCGAGAAGAGAGACCCAGCGGAGTGCAGGGCGCAGGCGACGATCTCGATCGGGGATGCGTCCGGTGGTGCGGAGTCCACGCCGTCGAGGAACGCCTGGACGAACACGTCCTGCCCGTAGAACAGGACCTCGCGCTTGTCGCTGAAGTGCCGGAAGAAGGTGCGCTCGGTTAGGCCAACGGACTGCGCGATCTCCGTGGCGGTCGTCTCCTCGAAGCCACGGGTAGCGAACAGCTCGAGCGCGGCCTTCTGCAGCCGCTCCGGAGCCCCCGGTTCCCACCGTGCCATGAGGTCGAGTGTAGTGATGACAGTGACTGACTTGGCGGTGTAAGCTATGTCTGTGACTGACATCAGTCGCTGATATCACCCACTCGAGTCAATCGCTTCGCAGTGGCGGGGCGTCGAAGGAGTACACGTCATGCGCGTTTTCGTCACCGGAGCCTCCGGCTGGATCGGCTCCGCCACGGTCGACGAGCTGCTCGCCGCGGGCCACGAGGTCACCGGACTGGCCCGCTCCGACGCGTCCGCCGCGGCCCTGCAGGCCAAGGGCGCCCACGTCCGCCGCGGTGACCTGGACGACCTGGACAGCATCCGGGCCGGCGCCATGGACGCCGAGGCCGTCATTCATCTCGCGAACAAGCACGACTTTGCCAACCTGGCCGCCTCGAACGCGGCCGAGCGAGCCGCCGTCCAGACCATCGGCGACGCACTCGTCGGTACTGGCCGTCCGTTCCTGCTCGCCTCCGGTGTCGCCGGCCTCACCACGGGCAGGCCCGCCACCGAGGACGACGCGTCCCCGGCCCACGGCCCGGACTCCCCGCGTGGCGGCGGCGAAAACCTGGCGCTGGAGTTCGTCGAGCGCGGCGTGCACAGCGTGAGCCTGCGCTTTGCGCCCACCGTGCACGGCGCCGGCGACCACGGGTTCATCGCGACCATCGCCGGCATCGCCCGCCAGAAGGGCGTCTCCGGCTACCCCGGTGACGGGACCAACCGGTGGGCCGCCGTGCACCGAACCGACGCCGGCCGCCTCGTCTCCCTCGGCCTCCACAAGGCGCCGGCCGGCGCCCGCCTGCACGCCGTCGCCGAACAGGGCGTCCCCACCCGGGAGATCGCCGAGGCGATCGGCCGAGCCTTCGACCTGCCCGTCACCTCGATCGCCGCCGACGACGTCCAGGACCACTTCGGGTGGATCGGCGCCTTCTTCGTCATGGACCTCGTGGCGACCAGTACCGCGACGCAGGAGCTCCTCGGCTGGACGCCCACCGGACCGACCCTCATCGAGGACCTCGACGCAGGCGCCTACTCGACCCGATGACCGCTGAGCGGTCCGGGCCACCCAGCCGATCACAGAACGCCCGGCGACCAGCAGACCGAATAGAAGATCAGGATTCAGTCCGTGAAGACGGGCAGGACCTGCGCCAACTGCGCCGCGGTCGCGTGCAACCGTCGGACAACATCCGCGTCGGCGTGGATGTCCTCGGACGTCACAGCGGAGATGTCGTCGTACTCGATCTGGTTGCGTGTGCGCCGCAGACGTGCGAACGCGCGGAACGCATCACGCGGCGGCGGCTTGGTGAACTGCGCCGTGATGGCCTCCTGGATCGCGTAGTGACCGCCGCGGCTGGTGGCACGCAGTCCCTGCGTCTGCAAGACGGCGACCAGGCTCTTACGGGCTGCGTCGTAGAGCAAGGTGTACGCGCCGTCGGGATCAGCATCGGCAACCTGCAGTGCACTGTCGAGATGTCTCGCGGCAGCATCGAGGGACGCGCTCGCCGCCTCCCGCGATGGCGCGACCTTCTGCAGGTTGTCGGCCGCCAGTAGTTGCTTGATGGTCTCGATCCCGGTCGGCCAGCTACTCATCGCGGCCCAGATCGAGTTCCACCAGAGAGCTCGCCTTCGCGGTGCGGGTAAACGCATCGCGGGCATCGCGCCAAGCGGTCGGGCTCCGGAAGATCACTTGAGCATCGTGCCCGATCGCGCGCATCGCGTTCACGACCGCCTCGGTGACGTCATCGCGGTCGGGCGACCCGACGACGATGACGTCGACGTCGTGCGGAAACCGCCCAGCCTCGCCGCGATAGCGCGCCGCCCATGACCCTCCTATGTAGGCATGCGCAATGCCGGGGATGTCTCGAAGTGCTTCTTCGGCGGCCACCTTCGGCCCGTATCCCAGCACCAGCAGGTTAGCCAACGGGTGTACCAGCGGACTGTCCGAGGCGCGCAGTAGGCGGGTTCGTCCGACTCGGCGGTCGGCCAGAATGCCGGCCTGCACGAGTCGTTCTACCTCCGCGTGAAGATTGCCCGGATCGGCGCCGGTCTCGCGAGCTATGTCGGCGATACTGGCCTCCCGGTCCGGCTGCAACAACAGCGCAGCAAGCAACCGCGCCTGCGTTTCACTCCGCAGCACCGGTACCAGAATGGAAGCCTTTCGTGTCATATGCACAGCATATCATGTACTAACGACATGACAGCGCGGCGAGCGAACCGTCGCCGAGGCCGACGCGAATCGCTCAACTGTTGGCTGATGGGGCGGCGGCGTCCGCTTGTGCAATAAGTCCATGGATCTGTCCATGAAGCCGAACTGACCCCAATTTGAGCTACCCAGGCAGATCGCTGTTCAGCTCCCGTGCGCGCACGCTGAAGTCGCAGGCCACGCTGCCAAGTCAGAGACCCGCCGATCAGTTGCCGAGCGCCGTAAGGACATCGTGCTCGGTCTTCATCGCCTTGCTGAGGTCGAGCAATGCCTGCTTGACCTCCGGCATCGTCCACCGGTATGTCGCTAAGCAGTCGGCAGCCGAGAACACTGGACCGGCCACCTGCTCGCGGCGTTCCTGGTAAGCCGTCATCGCTGCGGTTTCGTCCTCACCGGCCAGAACGGCGGTCACGGCTTGCGCGAGCAGCTCGGCATCTCGCAAGGCATCGGTCATGCCGTGGGCACTCAGCGGATCCGTGAAGGAAGCCGCGTCACCGACGAGGGCCCAGCCTGCACCCCACGGTTGCCGGATGAAGCCGCTCATGCCGGGGAACGTCCACAGCCGATCGGGACACTCCGAGGGACTCACGCGATCGCCCACGACCTCCTTGAGGAGGCGGAGATAGCCGGCGCGGATGTCACCAGCGATCTCCCCCCGGAACCGGTCGATCGACGTACCGGCGAAGACAACCACTTCACCGCCGTTGGTCGGAATGAAGCCTGCTGCCGCTCCAGGGCGATAGAACCATTCGTAGCCTTCGACGTCTGGTAGAGCCCAGCGACCATAGACGACCGCGCCGGCGCCCTCCCCTGTCCGCAGCACCGGCGCTTCGACAGTCCGGGCGACGAAGGACCGCATCCCGTCAGCGCCGACGATGAGTCGGCCGCGCGCTGAAAAGGAGTGGCCGTGATCATCACGTCCGCTGACACCGGCGACGCGGCCATCGCGTCCGCGGTCCAGCGCCGTGACATTGGTCCCGAACCGTACCTCCGCGCCGGCCTGAACGGCCGCGTCGACCACGATCGCGTCCAGCACCGTTCGGCGCGGGGCGTAAAGCGCGTCGACTCCGCCCACCGGCTCAAAGTCGATGGCGACGGTCTCAACGCCCGCGGCCTCGTCGTGGTAGTGAAATCGAGCCCCGCGGATGGCCGGTGTCCCGGCCGCCACCACCTTGTCCAGCAATCCCCATCGATGTAGCTGAAGGACTCCGCCACGCATGAAGGCGTGGGTGGACAGCGTGTCGGTGCCGCGACGAGCCCGATCGAGAACGAGGACCCGAACGCCACGGCGCGCGAGCAGCATCGCGGTCGCCGTACCGGCCAGCCGGCCACCGACGACGACAACGTCGTACTCATCCGGGCTGCTCATGATCCGGTCTCGATCGGCCGACCGAAGGTCACGGCGTCGAGCACCGGCCGAGGCGCCGACGTCCGCAGCCCGGCGTCAGGCAGGACACCCAATGCCCCGTTGATGGTGGCGAAGGCCAGCCGAAGCCCGACGAAAGCGGTGACGGCGAAGATTCGCGAGTCGTCGAATCCCGCATCACGCAGCGCCTGGACATCGTCTTCGCTGATCCCACTGGGATCGCGGGCGACCAGTCTCGCCCACCGGGCGAGGGCCCGGTCGCTGGTGTCCAGGCCGTCGTCCTTGCCCTGGATCACGCCTGCGGCCGTGTCGGCGTCACTCGCCTTCGCCAACCGCGAACCCCAGACCAGCGTGCAGTACGAGTCGCCCAGGGCGGACAGGCTCGCGGCGAGCAGGACACCGCGCTCCCGCTTGCTCAGCTCCGCGGGCAGGCTCAGCTGCCGTGCGAGTGACAACAGGTCCTTCAGACCGTCCGGCTGGTAGGCCCACAGCCGCGACACATTCATCACATAACCGGGGTCCGCGACGTCCTCGTCGAAGACCTCCTGCACCTCAGGTGTGACCTCCGCGGGACGGAGAAAGCCAGTCGCACTCATCAACGTATCCTCTGTGCGCGTTCCCGATCCCTGCTGACCGAGAGCTGTCAGCTATGTCTAGGCGCCGAGCACTCGGTGAGGCATGAGCTTGTGCTACTCAGATGGGTCGGCTCGCGTACTCATATCTGTTCGGGGTGCTACGCCGTACGGGGGTCATTCCTGGTTCAGTTCGGCCCATTTGGCCGCGGCGTCACGCCGGTTTCGCACATCCAGCTTCTGCAGGACGGCCGCAACATGATTGCTGGCGGTACGGACCGAAACCACCAACCGCTCGGCGATCTCTGCATTGCTGAGGCCAGCCGCAACCAGCTCGAGCACCTCGACCTGGCGGGTCGTCAGGCCGGCCAGATTGCGTTTCGTCGCTGCTGCCGGACCCCGCGAGAATCGTTCTACTCCGAGCTCGCGAAGCCGCCTGCGCACAATCCTGCTCAGCGGTGTGGCACCGAGTGCCTCCAGCTCCTCGCGCGCTTCCAGAAGATCGTCTGGCCGCGGACTCTCAGCCAGGGCAAGCGCATACTCGTAGCGACATCCCAAGGATCGCCACTCCTCCGCGGCCTCCCGCCATCCCCCGGTGGCAACGGCCCCGTAGATGTTGTCCGGGGAAGGTGCCGGCAGCGAATGACCGCATTTGCCGAGCCAGTACGCGAGTTGCGCAGTCACGTGCGGCGCCTCGCGCCTCGACAGCTCCTCGTACACCGACAAGGCAGCAGCAGCCGGAGCGGAATCGTTGCGGAGCCACCCGTCCTCAACCGCCGCCGAGGAAGCCTGCGCCAGCCATTGCATCTCGCCGGCCGCGGCGGCCGACTGGACGGCAGCCGTGAGCACCTCCGCACTGTCCGCCTGCCCGCTGCGAGCCGACAGCCGACCACGAATGGTCAAATCGGTCGAACTGGGGGCCGGTACCGCCAACGCTGCGGAATCCAATGAGCCGAGGACCTTGTCCCACTCTCCGCGCAACAGCTCCAAGTGGGCGCGATTCTCGTACATGGTTCGAAGGTAGGCGAGCTCCTGCGTCTCGTCGGCGTACGCGATGGCATCCGGAAGGTAGCGCTCCGCCTCGTCGAGCTGAAACCAGTGGAGCAGTTCCTCGGTGATGTTTCCGTACGCACGGCAGGCGTGGTCGGTCGCTCGCGCAGCCATGGCGACCTGCAGACTCTCCTCGAGAAGCTGACGCCCGCCCTCATGCCCAAGACGCCAGCGCGCCAGACCGTAGCCGTTGAGCGCGTACGAAAGAACCCCCGGATCGCCGGCCTCGCGCGCGAGTGCGACCGCCCGTTCACCGAACCACATCGCCGCCGACGCCCGATAGGCGAGGCCGTGGTTCGTGGTCTGCAAGCCGTAGACCCGAGCGAGCACGAAATTGTCGCCGACGCGCTCCCCGACCTCGACGGCCTCGTCCGCGGTGCGCTCGGCGCTGGTCCGGTCGTAGCCCCACCACTGAATCCTTGACAACTGAATCAAGCTCACCGCCAGCGCGGCCTCGTCCCCCAGCGCTCGCCGGAGCTCAACCACCTGCAGCTGCTTGGCAATCGCAACATCGCCCAGGCCGACAGTGCGGCACTCATGTGCATAGGCCTCGAGGAGATCGGCACGCTCCGCGGGCGACAGTTGCTCCGCGTGCTCGACCACCAGGCGGTAGTGGCCGACCGCCTGTCGATGAGCACCGCCGGCGGCGGCATCCCAGCCGGCCTGCGGCCCGTACCGCATGATCGCCGCAACGTCGCCACACTCCGCGGCATGGTGGACGATCCGGGCAAGATCGGCGCCCGGCTCGGCAGTCAACGCCGCAAGGACTCTCGCATTCAGGTCGGTACGACGAACCGACGGCAGCGTGTCCACAATCGCCCGCCTGGTCAACTCGTGCCGGAACGTGACGCGGGCCGATCTCACCTCGACCAGGCCGCGCTCTTCGGCCGCCTGCAGAGCGATCAGACCACCAGGGACCAAGGTCTCGACCAGATCGCGCTCGACCGACGTAGGCACGACGCTGAGCTGTTCAACTGCATCGCGAGTCGGCTCATCCAGCTTGGCCAGGCGCGCGAGTACCGCGTCGGAGACCGTTCTGGAGACCCGTTGGGAGCCCGAGGCAAGCACCTCGCTGACGAAGAACGGGTTGCCCGACGTCACGGCGAACACCTCGTCGGCATCGACCGTGCCGCCGGCGCTCAGTTCGTGAACGGCCTCGGGCGACAGACGATGCAGCAGAATCCGGTGCGCGGTGATCGCCGTGCCACCGGTCAGCCGGTGCAGCGGGTGGTCGCGACCGACCTCATCGTCGCGATACGTCAGCAGCAGCACCACTGGGAGCCCAACGACTCGGCGAACCAAGTAGTGCAACAGGTCCAGGGTCGCTTCGTCGGCCCAGTGCACGTCTTCGATCACCAGCGCCGTCGGAAGCCCCGACCGATCCAAGTCAGCCAGCAGAGCTGTCTGGATCCGCTCGCGATCTGACCCATCTCGCAGAGCGGAGGCGAGGTCGCTACCGACTGATCCAACGAGATCCCGGAAGGGACCGAGGATTCTGGCGGTCGCCAGGTCGTCGCAATGTCCGACGAGCACTCTGCTCTCGGCGGGCAGCCGGCTACGCATCGCCCGGACGAGGCTCGACTTGCCGATCCCGGCCTCGCCGTACATCAGCACGACGCTTCCGCTGCCCGCGGCGGCCGCTCGACCGGCCGCCGCTAGCTCATCGAGCTCACGCTCACGCTCGAGCATCCTCGCCATGGTCGGATTCTTCCAGTGTCCAGGGATCGGCCGCCGTACGGTCGCACCTACGGCTTGGCCTCGTAGACGAGGTTGAACGGCGTTTCGGCGACCCGCCGGAACGTGCGGAACCCCGCGTCGGCGACGACGCGGCCAATGGCAGCCTCGCCGGCCTGGGCGCCCAGCGCGTACCCGCCGTCCTGCGACAGCGCGTTCGGAACGCACAGAAACGACGAGAACGAGTAGTACACCCGGCCCACCGGATTCAAGTTGTCCGTTACCGCCTCCCCTGCGTACGGCTCAACGATCATCCACGTCCCGTCTGAGGCCAGCGATGAGCGGATGTGTACCGCAGCGCCCAGCGGATCACCCAGATCGTGCAGGCAGTCGAATGTCGTGACCAGGTCATACGGGCCACCCGGGAAGTCCAGAGCGCCGGCCGGCTCGAAGTTCACCCGATCTGCCAAGCCGGCCTCCGCCGCACGTTTGCGAGCCTGGCCGATCGACGCCTCGTGATAGTCCGAGCCGGTGAACGTCGACTGCGGGTAGGCCTGCGCCATCAGAATTGTCGACGCGCCCAGCCCACAGCCCACGTCCGCAACGCGAACTCCGTGCTCCAACTTCGACGTGACCCCTTCCAGAGCCGGGAGCCAGTTTCCCACGAGATTCCCGACATAGGTTGGCCGAAAGAACTGTTCACAGCCGACGAACACCTCGGAATCATGGTCGTGCCAGCCGACACCTTCTCCGGTGCGGAAGGCGTCAGTCATGCGATCCAGCGCCCGCAGAGTCCCGACGGCGAGCCGAAATGCGCCCGGGGCGTACACCGGGCCGTCGGGATCCGTGAGCACGAAGGACTGTTCTTCGGTCATCCAGTACACAGCTGAGGCCGCGTCGTACTCGACGTAGCCGCCCGCAGCCTGACCCCGCAGCCATTCCTCTACGTATCGCGGCGCAGTACCCGTTCGAGCGGCCAGCTCCTCCGGCCGCAGCCGGTGTCCGCTCAGCGCTCGATACAGCCCGAGCCGATCACCGAGTACGACGTTGCCGGCAGCAATCGTCGCGCCGAGATCACCGACGAACCGGCTGAGGAAGCCCGTCAACCGCGCCTCGTCCACTGCCACTGGTGTAGCCGCCCTTCATCCGGCGCCGGATAGCGGTCGCGCTCAGGCCGGCGGCGCGAAGAACTCGAGCGGCACGCCGTCAGGGTCCTTGAACGACAGCCCTGACCCGTAGTGCGCATCGACGATGCCGTCGTGCTTGACGCCGAGCTCGTCGAGTCGGCCCTGCCACTGCTCCAGCTCCGCGCGCTCTCCGCAGGCGAACGCGACATGGTCCAGCCCCGGCCGCCGCGGGTCGTACCCGGTCGTCCACGGCCGGTCCGGAAAGCCATGCAGGCCGAACAGCATGCCGCCGTCGAGGGCGAACACCACATGCCGGAACGGGCCGGTGTCCTCGTCGAGCACCGCCTCGGCACCGAACAGCTCCGAGTACCACGGCACACTCACGCCGAGGTCCGAGACCGTCACAGCCACGTGCGTAAGGCTTGGAAAGGTTCCCATCACAAACTCCTCATTCTCGATAGTTCCCCGGTGCGGTCACACCGAAGTCAAAGACACGCGATATACGTGCGCATCGCCGTCCAGCACGACGACACCGTCGCCGTTGGTCACTGTTGTGCGGATCCGAAAGACCGGCTTGGTGGCGTGCACCTCGAGCACCTCAACCTCGGCCGTGATCTCGTCACCTGGCCGTACCGGCGCCTTGAAGTTCCATCCGACCCGCAGAAACACACTGCCCGGCCCGGGCAGCTCATGGGCGACGACCGCGTTGAGCAGCCCAGACGTCACGCCGCCCTGCACGATCAGCCCGCCGAACCGCGTCCCAGCAGCCAGCTCCTCGTCGTAATGCAACGGGTTGCGATCCCCCGTGATCTCGGTGAACAGCTCAATATCCCGCCGCGACACAGTCCGCGTACGCCGGGCCTTGTCGCCCACAGCCGCACTCATCAGCCACCCACCAGACCCGGCTCAGCCGCGACGAACGCCTCCGCGGACCACCAACGCCGAAAGGTGTCCGGGCCAACAAGGTCGACCAGCTCGCTCGCCTGCGAAGCATGCGCCCGCACAGCCGCGATCTTGCGATCAAGCGCCGCACCGGCGAGCTCGACGTACACCGCCAGCTCATGCTCTGGCGTCACGGGCCCACTGCCCGACATCCACAACCCGACCCGCTCGTTGAGGTCCCCCCACTCCTCGTGGAACCCCGGCGTCAAGGTCGCGTACAGCAATCGTTCCCGCCTACCCCGTGTCCGCCAAGCCGCGGCGGTCCACGCCGACACATTCCGGTGATCTGGGTGCCCGGTCATCCCATCAGGCCCAAACGTCAGGATGGTGTCTGGCTTGACCTCGGCGATGACCTCAGCTACACCGGCGTGCCCGACCCCCGACCCGACCGTGGCGCACGAGCCGTCCGCGAAGCCCAGCCAGTGATGGTCGTCAACGCCAGCCAGTTTCAGGCTTGCGCACAACTCGTCGCGCCGGACCGCCGCAAGCTCCTCGGGCGGGAAACGCTCCGGATCGGCCGTCCCGTGTTCCCCGTACGTAGCCGTCGCCACCTCAACTCGATGGCCGGCCTCCCGCAAGGCCCCCATGATCCCGGCCGACAAGTAGGCCTCGTCGTCGGGGTGTGCCCAAACACCCAGCACGGTCCCCAGCTCCTCCAGCTGCAGCGCGACCACCGTTTCTCCCTTCCCTGCGGTTCCCCTGCCACATTTGTAGGCCTCACCAGGGTTCGGGCTCATGAGCTGTCCCTACTTATCTCTGATGTCGGCCTACTCAGCTTTGCCTCGGCGTCGAACCGGGCCAGCCTCTATGGGCACGACTAGGACGTGTCTGCTTACTCCCGCTCGTCGCGCTTGAAGCACTCGCTTCGAGATCTACGAGCCGCACTCCGGCACGTTTCTGCGCCACGACCAACCGGGCGTCAAGGACACGTTCATCGACCTGTTCTGTCACCACTCGATCAGCTCGATCGACAGCGGCGTTCAGCTGCGAACCGTACTGCTCGGCTTCCCCAACGTGATCGTGATGATCGACGGGCACGCTCACAAGAACAAGATCACTCCGCATGCACGACGCCGGGCTCGAACTCGCCTCAATCAGCGGGTGGCAATGATTGGTCGCACCCGCGCACGATGCGCGATCTCCAGCAGATCCGGATCAGCATCGTGCCGGCGTTGGTCGCGGGCTTGGTCGCCGGCGCGGACTCGATCGACGATATGGATCTGCTGCGGCACGGCGGGATGGGTCGGCTGTTCAGCGGGGTGCGGGCGCCCTCGACGACGTCCAGGGCCACTTCGGGTGGATCGGCACCTTCCTCGCCATGGACTTCGCGGCGACCAGTACGGGGACGCAAGAGCTCCTCGGCTGGACGCCTACCGGACCGACCCTGATCGAGGACCTCGACGCAGGCGCCTACTCGACACGATGACCGTCGAGCGGCCCAGCCACCCGGCCCGGGCAGCACCTG
>Ga0137415_10005463_pt1 | contig 12596 bp, 13 predicted proteins | sample CZODoug3_1_1_16f_FD_183082 | JGI IMG/M metagenome (GOLD analysis project Ga0137415, IMG submission 183082) | Vadose zone soil fungal communities from Angelo Coast Range Reserve, California, USA - CZODoug3_1_1_16fungal (Hybrid Assembly) | ecosystem: Environmental > Terrestrial > Soil > Vadose...
TGCCCGCCGCCGTCCATTTGCGCGACCAGGCGAACGCGGGGCTTGGAGCGCCGCACGTAAATCGCGCCGACACCCTTGGGCCCATAAAACTTGTGCGCCGTAATGGAGGCGAGATCGACGTTCATCTTCTGCACGTCGAACTCCACTTTGCCGATGGCCTGCACCGCATCGCTATGAAACAAGACACCGCGGGCACGGGTGATCTTTCCAATTTCCTCGAGCGGCTGCAGCGTGCCGATCTCGTTGTTGGCCGCCATCACGGTGACCAGAATGGTCTTGTCGGTGATGGCCTTGGCCACGTCGTTCGGGTCGATGCGCCCGTCGCCGCCGACGCCCAGATAGGTGACTTCGTATCCTTCCTTTTCGAGGCGCTTGCAGCTATCGAGCACCGCCTTGTGCTCGATGACCGTGGTGATGATGTGATTGCCACGATCCTTGAGAAACTCGGCCACGCCCTTGATGGCGAGATTGTCCGATTCGGTGGCGCCCGAGGTGAATACGATTTCCTTGGAGCTCTGCGCGTTGATGAGGCTCGCGATCCGTTCGCGCCCGTAGTCCACCGCTTCTTCCGCTTCCCAGCCGAATTTGTGGCTGCGGCTGGCGGCGTTGCCGAACTTCTCGGTGAAGTACGGAATCATCTCTTGAACGACCCGCGGGTCCACCGGCGTCGTCGAGTGATAATCCATGAAGATCGGAAGCTTGACGGACATGATTTTCCTCGTGTCTCCTAAATAATGAGGTGTTCGCCTCGACTCGTTCAACTCGCTCGAAACCCCGCGATGAGATCGGGTACGTGCTCACCGCAGGTATGAAGATCACATGCTTTGCAGGCCGACAGCATGCGGTCGGGATCGCATACCTCGCAGGTGTCGAGGTAGACGAGACTCGCTTCGAGCTCGTGCTCGAGCCGCTGGAGGCGCCGGACGTGCTCGCGCGTTTCTGCGAGCTTGCGCTGATAGGTCTCCTTCATTCGAATCATCGCGCGGGGCGCCGAATGCAGTTCTTCCCACTCGCGCACGACGGTTTGAATATCGGTCAGGCTGAATCCCATTTCTTGAAGGCGGCCGATCCAGCGGACTCGAACGAGCGCGTCGCCACCGTAAAGTCGATATCGCCCCTTCGAGCGGGCTGCAGGGTGCAAGAGCCCCAGCTCCTCGTACAGGTGAATGGCGCGCACGGTCTTGCCCGACTCGCGCGCCAGATCGCCGATCTGCACGAGGTTGCCGTCGCCCTCGGCGTCCACTTCGGACTCCGGCACGTCCTCGAGCGTCGCCGAAGACGAGCTGCTCAGGTCCTCGGGCGTCGCCAAAGGCGAGCCTCCGGAAGCATGAGGATGTAACATGGGCAGGCGCACGTTGTTGCTCACGGGTTCTGCCGAACACTCTGACGCGTACGTGAGGGTTTGACAATACCCTTACGTTAGGGTGCGAGTCTTTTCCTGACGAGCCGCAAAACGTCTTGCACGACCGAGCGGGGCCGAGAGATACACGAGGGGTTCCCATGCGTAAGCCAGCCTTTCGTCGCGAGGGTCGGGCGGTCCGAAACGAGCTCCGGAGTGCCCCTCCTCTTCTTTTACCTCGCTCGCCGCTTTCGCCGCTCGAAGCAGAGCTCACCGAGATCACGCGGGAATTCGTCGCGCGCATCGTGTCGGCCATTCGCAACGCGTCATTTGCGGATGTGGCGGGCCTGGACGCGGCCGTGAGTCTTCGCGGCCTCGGCGCCGCACCCATGCCGACCGGTCGCAGCAAGAGCCAACGAAAACCCGCAAGCGGAGCTGGGGCAGACCTGCTCGACTCGTCGCCGGAGCGACAAGGACGCCGCGGTCGGCGGCCACGCCAGACTCAAGAGAAACGCGGCGAACTTGCCGAGCGCATCGTCGGTGCCCTCGCTTCGGCCAGCGCCCCGCTCGGGGTGCGCGCGCTCGCCAGCGAGTTGGCCACCGCACCCGATCTGCTTGCCATTCCGCTGCGCGAGCTTCGCTCCCAGGGCAAGATTCGGAAGCTCGGAGAGAAGCGAAATACCACGTATTCGCTTTAGCGCACATAGGCGCATTCCTGATTTGTGCGGTGCGTCGGGGGGAATGGACCACCGAGTATTCGCGAGTGGGGCGAAGGGCGGATATCACCGCCAGACACCTACAAACACGCCGAATAAGCGCTTTTTCGCGGAGTGATGGGCACGGCCTTCGCTAGAGGACGTCCGTAATCGTTCGTCGGAAGCCGACCCAGCCGCATCCCGGCTTTTCCGACGCGCGATGACGTCACGGGAGGGGACCGCAGTGCTAGCCCTAGATCCGCAACATCTTCACACTCACGACTATACGCTTCAGACTCTCAGCCACGACGACGATCCGAAAAGAAAGGCCCAAAAGCTTTTCACCCTGTCGGAGGTCGTGCACCACAAGATTGGCGACGCCCGATGGGCCGTCGATCTCCTCGGAGAGACGCTGGCGCTCGATCCCTCGCGGCTCGACGCGTTCGAGCGCTTGTTCGAGCTCTACTCGGAGCTCGGCGATTGGCCTGCGCTGGCCCATTGCTATCGCGAAAAACTCGATCGTACGAGCGAGCGTGACGTGGAAGCGCGCCATGCGCTGATGCACGAAATGGGCATCGTCTATCGCGACCGCATGGGCGACGCGGCGGGTGCCATGGAGTGCTTCCGCGCGGCGCTCGAGCTCAAACCGGACAGCGACGTCGATCGCAAGATGCTGTGCGAGCTCCTGGTCATCGTGGGCGATCTCGATGAAGCGCTCGATTTCACGCGGCACGTGGCGGAGCGCAAACCGCTCGACGCCGAGCCGATGAAAGAGCTCTACACGCTCTTTCTGCGAAAGCGCCAATTCGATACCGCGTGGTGCGCGGCCGACATTCTCGCAGACACGCTGTCGGCGAAGCTCACCGAGGAACAAGAGCGCTTCCTGGTCGGCTATTCGCCCATGCCGCTGGAGGCCGTGCCGGGCAGGCTGATGCCCGAGGCATGGGACAGCCACATTTTGCACCCCGAGCTCGATCCGACGATCACCCAGATCCTCCGCATCGTGGTGCCGGTGATCGTTCGCGCGCGGCTGGGGACGAAAAAGCGGCGCGAACGGGAAGAGATCCTGGGCGGGGCGCTCGCCGAAGAGCAAACGGGAAGCACGTATCCGGTTCTGGGCACGTTCCTCGATGCTTCGGAGATTCTGGGCCTGTCGCCGCCCGATCTGCGGGTGAAGAACAATCTTGCGAATCCATTCGCCATCGCCATCGCCGAAAAGCCCACCGTGCACGTGTCGCTGGATCACGTTCGCGAGCTCTCGTCCGGATGCCGCGCGTTCCTCGCCGGCAAGTACATCGCGTTTTTGCAGCCGGAGCTTTTGGCGCGGGCGCTCTTTCCCTCGGTGCCGCTGCTCAAATCGTTGATTGGGGCGGCCGTGCGTGCGGCCACCGCGCACAGCGCCATGTGGCTCTCGGGCGACGAGCTCGATGGGTGCATCCGCGCGCACATTCTCCCCGACGAGCTGGAGGCGCTCCGGCAGATCGTCAAAGCGGCGCTGGCCATGGGCTCGCTGCTCGACGTGGGCCGCTGGGCGAGGTTGGCGGAGTTGTCCGCTTCGCGCGCCGGGCTTCTCTTGGCCGGCTCGCTCGACATCGCGCGGCACGCGAATCTGTACGAGCCGCACTATCTGGGCGATCCCACGTCCACGGACTGGATCACGGAGATGATCTCGTTCGCCCTCAGCGAACCGTACGCCGAGCTACGGACGGCCATCGGCGTCGGGGTGCCCAGCGGGGCGTAGATCGCGCCGGGCTAGACTTTCACTTCGAGTCCCGTGGCGTCTTTGACGATGCGCGATAGGGTCTCGAACAATTCGGCGCCGGTGCCCTTATCGTCGAGCCAGCGGTCGTGGGGTTCGTCGTAGAAGAAGTGCCAGGCGCGCGCGTTCGCCGCGAGCCAGATCTGGCGGGTGGGGCGCTGCGTGTTGACGATGCATCGGGCGCCGCCGCGGAAAAGAAGGGTCACGACGTCGCCTGCCGTTTCGCAATCGACCTCCTCGGCGTCTACGTCCTGGAATGCGTCTTCGATGCGGCGAAATGCGGCATCGGTCAAATGCTGGTAACGCGATTCATCCATCACTTGGGACATGGCGGGAGCGCCTTTCCGTGTCGAAACCTGGAATCGCTAATTGAGCGAATAGGGAAGCGCCAGGGTGAATGGGGCGATGGCCGCGTCGAAGCTGCGACCGTCGGAGCGGTACATTTGGTAGGTGCCGTGCATCTCGCCGCGCGGCGTGGTCAGCACGCATCCGCTGGTGTACTCGAAATGGTCGCCTGGACGCAAAAAAGGCTGTTGCCCCACCACGCCCGGTCCGCGAACTTCTTCGACCTTGCCATTGCCGTCGGTGATGATCCAGTGGCGCGTGCGGAGCTGGGCGGCCTCGGTGCCCTCGTTGTGAATCTTGACCGTATACGCGAACACGTAGCGCTGCGAGCGTGGAGACGATTGCTCGGGGACGTACACGGACTCGACCGAGACCCGAATGCCTTCTGTGATGAAAGTCGACACGACAGCTACTCTTGTACTCGCCCGCTCCCGGCTTTGCCTAGCCCCAGCCTGTCAGTCGTACTCGCTTGGAACTCGGAAGGGTTGACAGACGCGGAAGAGGAATCATGCTTTCGGTGGCGTGAGGCATGTCGCCCACGCTGATAACCCCCGCCGGGAGCGAGACAGCCTCGGCGAGTCGGAGAAGAAGAAAAATGCATCCTGGAATGCTTCATTGGTGGAGAAATGCCCGTCGTGCGGAAGAGCACGGGGGCGAGGCTTGTGCGTCGGCGTGGGCCGAACATCACGGCGGTCGACATGGGCACGGCGGCAGACACGAGAGGTCCGAAGGGCCTTGGGAGGTCTTGCACGCGCACTGGGGCCATCATCACGATGATGGCGGTGGTTTCGGTGTTCGAAGGCCGCTGCGCTTTCTGGCGCACAAGCTGGACTTGAGCGAATCGCAAGTCACCGAGCTCGCGAACATCCTGCACGATTTGAAGACCGAGCGCGCGCAAGCCGAGGTCGACGATCGGCGCACCCTCGCGGCGTTTGCCGACGCCGTCGCCGGCAATTCGTTCGACGAGGCGCGGGCCAAAGAGGGCGGAGAGCTGCGCACCAAGAGCGCCGAACGACTGCGTGAAGCGGTCACGCGCGCGCTCGGCCGCATCCACGCGCTCCTCGACGACGAGCAACGCGGGCGCCTCGCTTACTTGATTCGGACCGGCGTCCTGTCGTTGTAGGATAGACGGCGGGGAGTCGAAGGGTTCGGTGCTCCGACCGACTTGCGATAGAGTCGGAGCATGTCCCGACTCCCCGCTTCTCCGCGCATCTCCGGTGCGCTCTTGCGCGCGGTCGCGCGCGCCGCGCGAACCAAGACTGGCAGCGTGGCGCTCTATCACGCGCTCAAAGCCGATTTGAAGGTGTCCGAGCTCGAAGAGCTGCCGGAAGATGCGCGGGGAGCTTTCCCGCTCGATAACCGCGCCGCGCAGGCGCGACCGCCGCGAACGGGGCAAACGGAACGAGCAGCGCTGCTTCCACTTCCCGCGCCCCCATGGTCGGGCACCAGCGCGAGCTATGTTGCACATTACACGCAAGGGACCCTCACGCCGGAAGCCGCGGCAGCGCGTTGCTTGGCGGCGGCGCGCGAGCTCGCGGCGCGGTCGCCCAATCTGGGACCGTTTCATGAGCTCGCGGACGAACGCGCCCTGCGAGGCGCAGCGAGCGAGAGCACGGCCCGCTATGCGCAACACGCGCCGCGTGGGCCGCTGGATGGCGTGCCCTATGGCGTCAAAGAGCAAACGGCGGTGGCCGGTTTTGCGCGGCAGGGCGGCACGACCTTCTTGAGCAAGGAGCCGCTGCCCGATGCCGCGTGCGTCGCGGCGTTGCGGCGCGCGGGTACGCTCGTCGTGGGCACCACGTCGATGACCGAGTTGGGCATGTCGCCCCTCGGACAAAATATGCATCGCAACTTGCCGAAGAATCCGCACGATCCGCGGCACGTCGCGGGTGGCTCCTCGACGGGTTCGGCGGTGGCGGTGGCCGCGGGGCTCGTGCCGTTTGCGATTGGGGCCGACGGCGGCGGCTCGATTCGCATTCCCTCCGCGCACACCGGCGTGTTCGGCATCAAGCCCACTTGGGGACGCGTGAGCCGCGCGGGAGACGTCTTCGAGGGCTCCGTCTCGCATCTCGGGCCCATCGCGTCGTCCACGGCCGATCTGGCGCGCGTGCTCGAAGAGATCAGCGGTCCCGATCCCCTCGACAGCGAGACGCTCGTTGGATCCAAGATCGCGCCGGGCTCGCTCGTGGCCGCGCTCGGGCGAGGCGTGCGCGGCCTGGTCATCGGGATCGACGACGCGGAGTGGGGCGACGCATCTCCGGCGGTGCAGCGCGCCGGACAGGATGCTCTGCGCGCCCTGGAGAAGGAGGGGGCCACGCTGCTGAAGGTGCGCATCGAGCGCGCGCGCTATGCGGCGCCCATCGGATACACGACCATCGGCGCCGAAGCGCGCGGTCTCATCCGCGCGTATTGGCTAAAGCACGCGGCCGAAATGGGACACGATTTGCAGATTGCGTTTGCTGCCATCGGCGAGGCCAAGGCGGCCGACTACGTCGATGCACAGCGGTTGCGCGCGGGCCTGCGGCGCGAGGTGGCCGCCGCATTTCAGCGCATCGATCTGCTCGCCTTGCCGACCACCGTCGACACCGCCACCGCCGCGACCAACGAGGAAATGAAGAGCGGCTTTCTCGACGCACGGTCGCTCGCCGAGGTCACGCGATTCAGTTTTCTCGGGAATCTCACGGGGCTTCCGGCCGTCTCGGTGCCGGTCGGCCACGATGCGCGCCTTCTTCCCATCGGCCTTCAATTGATGGGCGATGCGTGGGACGAGGCCACTGTGTTGGCCGCATCCGCCCACCTTGAGCGCATAGGTGCGGCGCGCGTGCAGCGGCCCGCGATCTCCGTGACGATTTTGCCGTGAGAAAACGCGGGGGGTCGTTTGGACATCCTTGTCATTGGTATGCATTCGCGGCATGGACAGAGGGCGCGGTCATGGCATTCTGCTGTGGGGTTCGCGCGTTTCGTTGGCTTTGATCCGCGCGGAATAAGGAGGGGGACCAAGCCAATGGTGCACTCGTTCACGCCAATCGGGGCCATATTGGTCGAAAAAACCGTCTTTTGGAACATATCGATGGACCGCGAACGCCACACCGTGCGGCTCACGCGAACGTCGGCGCCGTACGTCGAGCTCTCGGACATCGCGGCATCTTTTGGACGCATCGACCGCGCGCTGTTGGACATCGATCGAAAGCAGCATCGACTCCTGCTCGATCTGCGCGAGGGCCCGCGGCGCAACGACACCGAGTTCGAAACGCAGATGGAACGCTACCGAAAGACGCTCATCGTCTCGTTCCGGCGAACTGCCCTGGTGGTGAAGACCGCGAGCGGTTTGCTCCAAGTCAAGCGACATATCCAGGAAGACGGCGCGATCCACGCGGCGGTGTTCATGTCCGAAGCGCAGGCCCTGCAACATCTGGATCGGGGATGATGCCGCCCAGGTGACCGACGGGGGCGCGGCGCGATTTGCCGATCGTGGCGCGTGCCCTATGAATGACCGCATGTGGAACCCCAAGCAATACGAGCGCTTCAAGGCGGAGCGCGAGCTTCCCTTCTACGATCTGCTGGCCATGATTGAGCGCGATGCGCCGCGCGAAGGGGACGCGCGGGGACGCAAACGGGTCGTCGACCTCGGCTGTGGCACCGGCGAGCTGACGGGCGTGCTTCATCGCGAGCTGGGCGCGAGCGAGACGCTCGGGGTCGACAGCTCGGCGGAGATGCTGGCACGCGCATCGAAGGCCGAGGGCGTGCATTTCGAAAAGCACGACGTCGCGACCTTCACCCCCGAAGCGTCCTTCGACGTGGTGTGCTCGAATGCGGCCTTGCAGTGGGTGGACGATCATCGGCGGCTCTTCGCGCGCTTGACGGAATACGTCGCACCGGACGGGCAATTCGCGGTTCAAATGCCTGCCAACTTCGATTACCCGACCCACGTGGTGGCCACCGAGATCGCACGCGAGGCGCCTTTTTCGGACGCGGGGACGTCCCCATTCCGCACGGACTTTCCCCTGCTCGCGCCGGAAGAGTACGCGCAGCTTCTTCACGATCTCGGTTACACGAAGCAGACCGTGCGTCTTCAGGTCTACGCGCACCTGCTCCCGTCGCGCGACGAGGTCGTGGAATGGGTCAAGGGATCGCTGCTCACCGCTTACCGTGCGCGGCTCTCCCCCGAGCTCTACGAGCAGTTTTTGGCGCGCTACACCGAGCGCTTGCTGCCCCAGCTCCCCGATGCGCAGCCGTTTTTCTTTCCCTTCAAGCGGATTCTCATCTGGGGTCGGAGATGAAGGGGGCGGCGGTTGGTGCTACGTCATCGGGATGGTGATCGTCTTCGGCGGCGGGTCCGCGGGTGCCATCGTCAAGATGATCTGTCCGCATTGCGGCGTGGCACAAGTGCGCGCGCGGCAGAAGGAGACGGACTCTTACGAGTGCCGCGCCTGTCATCGCCGCTTTCTGCGCAAGGACGCCGCCCCGGCGTCTGGTACCGTCAGCCCTCGAGGACGTGGCGGGAAATGACGATGCGCTGCACCTCGCTCGTCCCCTCGTAAATGGTGGTCACGCGCACGTCGCGGAGATGGCGCTCGGCAGGGAAGTCTCGGACGTAGCCGTAGCCGCCGTGGATTTGCACGGCCTCGTTGCAGATGCGGTTGGCGGCCTCGCTCGCGAAAAGCTTGGCCATCGAAGCTTCGCGCGAAAAGGATCGGCCTTTTTCCTTGAGCGACGCCGCGCGCATGCTGAGCATGCTGGCTGCGTCGAGCTCCGTCTTCATGTCGGCGAGCTTCCACTTGATGGCTTGGAAGTCCCCGATGCGGTGCTCGAAGGCGCGGCGGTCTTTTGCATATTGCACGCTTTCGTCGAGGGCGGCGCGGGCGATGCCAATGGCTTGCGAGCTGATGCCGATGCGGCCGCCGTCGAGCGCCATCATGGCGATCTTGAAGCCTCCGTGGAGCTCGCCGAGCAGGGCGCTGCCCGGCACGCGACAGCGCTCGAAGTGCAGAGAGACCGTGTTGGAGGCGCGAAGGCCCAGCTTGTCCTCGGCCTTGCCGATGGAGAGCCCGGGGGTTCCGCCCTCCACGAGAAAACAGGAGATGCCGCGGGTGCCGGGCAAGGCTTCTTTGTCGCCCGTGCGTGCCCACACCACGAAGACGCCCGCGTGCGCGCCGCTGGTGATCCATTGCTTGTCGCCATCGAGGATCCAGCTATCTCCCTCGCGGTGCGCCGTGGTGGTCATGGCGCCGGCATCGCTGCCTGCCCCGGGTTCGCTGAGCGCGAAGGCGCCCGCGATCCATTCGGCGCTCGCCAGCTTGGGACAGCATCGCTTGCGTTGTTCTTCGGTTCCGAAGGTGGCAATGACCTCCCCCACCATGTTGGTCACCGCCATGGTCACGGCCGTCGATGCGCACGCGTAAGCCACCTCTTGCATGGCCAGCGCATACGAGACGACGCCCGCAGCCGCGCCCCCGAGCTCCTCGGGCACGTTCACCGCGAGCAGACCGAGCTCGCCGAGGCCGCGCAGGATTTCACGCGGGAATTGCTCTTTGTGATCCAGCTCCGCGGCTTGCGGCAGGATCACGCGGCGCGCGTAGTCGCGGGCGGTCTGTTGGATGAGTTTTTGCGTTTCGTTGAGTTCAATTTCCATGGTCGTCTCGGTCGGAATTCGATGGGGCGTCGTGGGAGGCGTCGGCCTCTCGTTCCCGTTTGGCATCCTGCTCCGCCCACGCGAGCTCCTCGAGCGCGTCGCGCCGGAGGTCTGCGAATTCTCTACGTAGCTCTCGCGGGACCTCGCTCTCGAGGAAGATGTAGCGGGTGTCGTCGATGCTCTTCAGAAGCTCGGTGATATCGGCGAGATCTTTGTTGCGGCCCGAACGGAGCTTGAGCTCGAAAAGGCCGCTGAGGCCGATGAAGGTTGCATCGTGCGGACTCGCCCCCATGCTTTCAGGCGAAGGGAAGGTCACATCTGTTGACCTAGGGATAGGCTCACCCGCGACGAGCAGATCGACCCGAACCCCCGTGGGCTCGTGAAGAAGCCTTCGTTGCGACAGGATGGTGAACCCGTGCTCCGGCGCACGCGCTTTGATCGCTTCGAGCGCCTCGCGGCCGACGAGCAAATCGATGTCCACCGTGAGTCGTTCGTACCCATGATGAATCACGGCCAGGCCCCCGACCAGCTTGTACGGGGCATCGACCTCTGCGAGGAGCGCACGTAGAGCAACGAAAGCGGTATCGACTTCACTCACGTCCGACCTCCCGAACCGGGCGAAGCGGCGCAATCGCCCGAGGACTTGCACAACATCCTGCATGCCTACATCCTAGCAGTCATTGCAAATCGAAGCTCACCTTCGCGGGGTAGCTTCCGGGGCTCGGGGGGGTGACGGCTTTGAGCGCGTCGATGAGGCAGTCGATCTTGTCGATGCCTTCCTTGCTCGGCGGGGTGAGGCCGATGGCCGTGAATTTCCCTTGGCTGCCGTCGGGCGCAACGTACGCGGTCGCGCGAAAACGACCCGCGACACCCTCTTTGCATTTCTGGATGTCGTCGGCGTGTTTTCCCAACGACGCGGTCACGCGGTCGGCGCTCCAATCGACGGGCGCGCGCACGTCGTCGGGGCCATCGAAGCCGAAGGTGTTGCGGACCTCGGCCTCGCCGCCTTCGGGCTTGGGCCACGCGGCCTGCGTGAGCACGCGGAGCATGCACTTTTCGCTTTCGCGATCGCCGAGCGTGGACTCTTCGAAGTAGCCGTAGCGAATGGTTCCGTCTTGGCCGACGCGAAGGAACACTTTCACGTCTCCCGCGAGGTATTCGACCCGCTCGAGGCCGGCCTTGTAGCAAGCATGCAGCTTCGACTCGAGACGGCGAAAGGTCTGCTCGGCCGCCCGCGCATCGATGACCCCGAGCTCCGTGGAGACTTGCATGCCCGAGCCGTGAGGGCGCGAGCCCTGCGAAGTCGCCTCGGTTTCCGAGTCCGGAGATTGCGCGTCCTTTTGCGCGCCACCGCACGCGACACACGCGAAGGACATCGTCAAAGCGAAAAGGGCCGCCGTCGTTCGCATCGTCAACCGAGCAGGCTGGCGGCGATGACCAGACGCTGGATTTCGCTCGTGCCTTCGTAGATTTCGGTGATTCGGGCGTCGCGGTAGTGGCGCTCGACGGGGAACTCGGTGGAGTAGCCGTAGCCGCCGTGAACCTGGATGGCCTTGTGCGCGACGCGCGTGGACATCTCGCTCGCGTACAGTTTGGCCATCGCGCTCTCGGCGCTGTGGCGCACGCCTTGCTCTTTCATGACCGCGGCGCGCCACGTGAGGAGGCGCGCGGCGTCGAGCTCCGTGGCCATGTTCGCGAGCATGAAGGCGATGGCTTGGTGCTGGGAGATGGGCACGCCGAAGCTCTTTCGCTCTTTGGCATAGCGGGTCGAGGTCTCGAAGGCCGCGCGGGCGATGCCCAGCGCCTGCGAAGCGATGCCGATGCGGCCTCCGTCGAGCGTGGCCATGGCGACTTTGAAGCCGTCGCCCACTTTGCCGATCACGGCGCTGTCCGGCACTTTGCAGTTCTCGAAGAACACCGTGCACGAATGCGCCGCGTGAATGCCCAGCTTGTGGTCGCGCGCGTTTTGCGTGTAGCCGGGCGTGCCCTTTTCCACGAGAAATGCCGTGTGGCGCACCTTGGCGCCGCTGCGATCGGTCACCGCGAAGACGATGATGTGATCGGCGTGAGGTCCGTTGGTGATCCAGTTCTTCGCGCCGTTGAGAATGAAGCCGCCTTCGGTCTTCTCGGCGACGGTCACCATGGTCTGCGCGTCGGAGCCGCTCATCGGCTCCGTGAGGCCGAAGCAGCCGAGTTTCTCTCCGCGCGCGGTGGGCGCCAGCACGTTTCTCTTCTGCTCTTCGGTGCCGAACTTGTAGAGCGGATCGCAGAAGAGCGAGTTGTTGACGCTCATGATCACGCCGCACGAGGCACAGGCGGCGCTGATCTCCTCCATGACCAGCGAGTAGCTGAGCACATCGAGCCCGCCGCCCCCGTATTCGGGCGGGATGCACATGCCCAGAAATCCGAGCTCGCCCAGGCGCGCGACGATCTCTCCGGGCCAGCGTTCGCTCTTGTCGAGCTCGGCCGCTTTGGGAGCGATTTCACGCGCGGCGAAATCTCGCGCCGTATCGACGATCAGCCTCTGTTCTTCGGTCAAATCGAAATCCACGCGCCGCACCCTAAGCCTTTCGCGACAGCTCGTCGAGCGCCTCGCGCCATTCCGGGCCGAGATCTTCGCCGTCGCCGTCGTGTTTTTTCCCTTTGCGTAGAACCACCTGCGGGCCCTCGGTCACCCCCAGGATGACGATCTCGGGCTCGTCGTCGACCGGGGGTGGTACTGCGCTCTGTCGCTCGCCGGTGGGGACCTGGAAGGCGCGCTCCACGAGCAAAGGCGCGGCCAACGTTTCCGCGGAGATGCCCTCGAAGGCTTCAAAGAAGACCACC
>Ga0137415_10005464_pt1 | contig 12595 bp, 10 predicted proteins | sample CZODoug3_1_1_16f_FD_183082 | JGI IMG/M metagenome (GOLD analysis project Ga0137415, IMG submission 183082) | Vadose zone soil fungal communities from Angelo Coast Range Reserve, California, USA - CZODoug3_1_1_16fungal (Hybrid Assembly) | ecosystem: Environmental > Terrestrial > Soil > Vadose...
CGCGTGCAGCAAGAGTGGTCTGAAGGCGAGCACGCCTCCTCGCTCGACAGTAGGCCCAGCCGGAGCGCGCTCTCCTCGCCAACGAGCAATCGCGTCCGATGAAAGGCGCCCTTCCCGATGTGAGCCCGGCAGCACGCGCATCGGGCCGTTCTCGACGCCGCAGGGATCGAGATGCACGCGGACTGCGAGCATTCGCTCGAGGAGCGCCACGGGAGCCTGGACATGCGGAACTCCTCCCTTGTTTGTCCATGGACCGAACCCCGGGGCTTCAAGTCGTCGCTCCACTGCAATGGTCAAGTCTTGATGCCAGATCACCTTCCAGTTTGACGTCGGAGTCTTGTCGAAGAGGCTCGCGCGCACGGCGAAGCAGGCTGGGCCAAGAACGAGCTCGGCAACGGACCGGACCTGCGCCGAACATGCCAGTTCGCGGACGACAGGCATCAAGAGGATGTCGCGGACACCGCCTCGCCGCCCCGAACCATCGTCTTGCTTTGCACCGAGAGGCACAAGATGGTCGATGGCTCGGTCGATGCTCTCTGGAGGAACCAGCGGCTCGATCGCCGCCCACCCGTCCTGCTCGATGGCCACCAGGAACTCGACTGGAATCGCGCTCGCCACGGCGCCATCATCACCCGACCCAGCTACTGCGAGTCAACGAGGCGCTCGACGCACGTTCGCACCATGCTGCCAGATCCGGCTGACTAACGTTCATGCTCGAGCTCGCGCCTCCGCCGCTCGAGAAGTCTTCTTTCCGCGAGTGTCGGTGCAGCGTCGATCGCATGCAGGAGATGCGCGAGCGACCGCGCGGAATCACCAGCTCGACGGTAGAGCTCGCTCCAGGTCGCGTCCCACAGGTAATAACTGAGAAGCCAAGGCGGAGGCTCGCCGCTCTCGAGCGCAGCGATTCCTGCTTCAGCGCCTTTCCACTCTGCGATCGCGATCGCGCGATTCAAACGATTGAGCGGCGACGGTACTACGCGATCGAGCGCCGAATAGAGCTGCGCGATCTCGGCCCAAGGCGTTTCCTCGTAGGTCGGAGCCAGACAGTGCTCGACCGCGATCGCAGCTTCGACATGATAGCGCGAGAACTGATCCCCGCGGGCTGAGCGGCGCAAGTACAAGACACCCTCTTCGATGAGCGATCGATCCCATCTCGAGCGGTCTTGCTCTTTCATCAGCAGGAGCCCTCCGACGCTGTCGAAGCGGGCATCGAACCGGGATGCATGAAGGTACATGAGCGCCAGGAGCGCATCGGTCTCTGGAACTGCTCCGATCGGATGCTCGACGAGCACGCGCGCCAACCGAATCGCCTCGTCGCACAGCTCGCGCCGAATCACGCTATCTGGACTCGCGGAGCTGTATCCCTCGCTGAAGAGCAAATAGAGCATCTGGAGAATGCTCGGAACGCGCTGTTCGAGCTCGGGCAGCGAGGGCACGTCGAGCCCGGTGCCACGTTGACGCAGCCGCGCGCGCGCACGCTGCAGGCGCTTGTGGATCGCGTCGGTACTTTGAAAGAGGCGCAGCGCGATCTCTTCCGTGCTGAATCCGCACAGCGTCTTCAGCGCTAGCGCAAGCTGAGAGTCGTAAGGGATCTCAGGATCGGCGCAGAGGAAGAGCATTCGCAGGAGATCGTCCTGGATCTCCGTCGACAGGACCACCGCGTCAGCCGCTGGATCTTCGCTCCTCTCTCTGTCTTCAGCCGCGCCCGCCGGATGTCGTCTTTGCGCGCGCACGGCGTCGATGACGTAGTGATGCGCGACGCGATACAGCCAGGCGCCGGGCTCGTCGGGCACGCCAGCGTGCATCCACGTCTCGATCGCCCGGAGCAACGCGGCTTGTGCTGCATCTTCACAAAGCTCGATGGACTGTGCACCGAATCTTCGGGACAGGATGGATACCAGACGCCCGTGCTCGTGTCGGAAATAATGCTCCGGTAGCTCGGGCGTCATGTGGTCTGTGGGCAAGGCGTCTGAGTCCTCAGGTGGAGCTGCTCTTCTGCGCGCGGCCGGCGAGCGCGCGGACTTCCACGCTTGCACCAGGATTCGTCGTCATCGGCCCTTCCTTCGCGATCTGAATCGCGCGCTCGAGCGAGCTCGTCGCGACGATCATATACCCGCCGATGACTTCCTTCCCTTCGATGTAAGGGCCGTCGGTGACCCCGGCGGATCGACAGACCGCGCCCGCAGGGGTGAGCGCATCGCCCATGTCGACGATCTCATCCTGGAACTTCGCCTTCCAGGCCCTCCATTCCGCCATGGCCTGCTCCATTTCTGCAGGAGACGGAGTGCGCCGGGGTGCATCGGTCGGCGAGCGGTAGAGGAACAGGTATCTGGTCGTCGTCACGATTGTATCTCCTTGGGTTGCCGCCGCCGGTGCGGGCGGCTTTCGGATACGACGTTCTCAGCTCGCGGAACTGGACACTGGGGGCGTCGATTTTCCTCCTCCGGCACGGTCGCCGTGAGCTCGACGAACCGGCGCCTCCCGGCGCATCCTACCTCACGCCGTGGCAGGCTCTTTTCGAGCCGCGCCGAACGCATTCGCCGCTCGGAGCCCGATTTGGCGCGGACAGGTCCGGCTCCAGGGGCTTTGCTGTGGAGCCGATGCGTCAGAGGCCGGTGACATGGCGGAGCGCGTGCTCCTTCGCGTCCACCACGTAGACGCTTCCGTCCGGCGCCACCGCCACGCCGTGCGGCGATCCGAACCCCACCTGCTTGCCGGGCCCGTCCGCCGCGATCGCGCGCCGCCCGCCGGCCAGCGTATCGACCCTGCCGTTCAGGAGGGCGCGGACGCGCGCGCTGGCGCCGTCGGCCAGCACCACCTGCCCGTCCGAGCGCCGCGTCGCCAGCGCGACGGTGTGGAACACGGTCGCGACCGAGACCGGCCCGTCGTCCCACCCTTCGACGAAGAGCTGGCCGGCGAACCGCGAAACGGGGTGCCGCGCCGAGGCGCCCACCCGGCGCATGACGCCGGTGTCGGGCTCGAAGATGAGCGCATCGCCGCCCGGGAGCACCGCGACGGCCATCGGATAGTACAAGTTGGCGGAGGCGCCCGGGCCGTCCTGCACACCCCTCTGTCCGTTCCCCGCCCAGGTACTGACCAGCCCCGCCGGCGTGACCTCGCGCAACCGCATGTTCCAGGAATCGGCGACCAGCAGGTTCCCGTTCGGCTCGATCGCGATCCCCATCGGCCGCCAGAAGCGCGACGCGCTGCCCCGCCCATCGGCGAATCCCTGCGCGTCGGCGCCGGCCATCCCGCCCGCGAGCGTGGAGACGGCGCCGGGGCGGATGACGCGGATGCGGTGGTTCTTCGTATCCGAGACATAGATTGTCCCATCCGGCGCGACCGCGATGCCGCGCGGCCCGTCGAACAGCGCCTCCCTGGGCGTGCCGTCCAGGTTGCCGTTCGCGACGCTGCCGGCGACGCTCGTGACGGTGCCGGACGCGTCGACGCGCACGATCCTGTTGCCGTCCGCGACAACGACGGTGCCGTCCGGCGCCACGGCCACCGCGGCAGGCTGCGTCAGCGCGGTCGTCACCGTGCTCACCAGCACGCCGCTACGATACTCGGGGTTCTGCGCGCCCGGCGGGAGCTGCAAGGACTTCACCGGAGCGGGCAACGTGCCGTCGCCCCCGAACCTGGAGAACAGATTCGCGACGAGTTGCTGGATGACAGGGTCCCATCTCCCTGCACCCGCCAACGCCCGCGACCATCCGACGCTTCCGGCCGCGAACACCTGCGCACCGCTCGATGCGGTGTAGAGCGAAGTCTCCGCGGCAGCGAATGACCCGAAGTAGGATTGCACCAGCCCGACGCCAACCGTCTCCACGCCGGCTGGCTCAGCGCCGTTGTCGAAGCGAACGTCGTTCTCGGTCTGGTAGACCCCGGCCACGGTGGTCTGTTCGTCGGCCCCGGTACCGACCCAGATCCAGCTCGACGGGGCGATGACCTGCAGCGGCGCGGCGGCCCAGATCCAGTTGCCGTACATCTCGCCGATCATCTTGTTCTCCGGGCGGTCGATCACCGGGTCCCGCCATTGACACGTGGCGCGCGAGGGGTCGACCAACGCCATCGGATCCTGGCGGCAGAAGTCCTTGTACCCGAGCAGCAGCCGTCTCGCTGGATCGGAGAAGCGCACCTGCCAGTAGGCGTCGTTGGCGGAGAAGAAGGCGGAACTGCTCCCGGCGGCGATCGCGCCCTCCACGGCGTTGCGCATCGCGAGCGTCCAGTACTCGCTGTGGCCTTGGATGATGAGCATGCGCCGGTGCTCAACCAGCGTCGGATCCGCATCTAGATCGGTGTCGGTCACATACCCGATGTCGTATCCCTGCCCTTCGGCGAAGGTGACGAAATCGCGGTCCTTCGAGAGGAAGTCGCCGGTGCCGTTGCCGTTGTCATACGGCCGGTCGAAGGAAACGGCGTAGGCATGCCACGGAGGAGAGGGCGAGCCGGGCGGCTTCCAGCGGATCCGGTTCGCATAGAGGCTCGTCCCGCCCCAGGTGTTGTATGCCTGGTACGTGTTGGTGGAGACCGGGTAGAGAATGACCGCGCGCGGCGAGTTCTCCCGCACCACCAGCGGCGTGACCGTCTCACCGGACGGCGTGCTCACCTTCACCAAGTAGATGCCCGTCATCGCGTCCGCCGGGATGGTGAAGGTGAACGAGATGGCCCAGGGTGCGCTCACCGCACCCGTCGTGGAATCCAAAACGTCCGCGGGTTGCGCCTGGACGGGCACGGGGCCGCCGGACGCGAGGAGGCGGCCGAGTGCGCCGCCGTAGTAGCCCATGCGCCAGAGCTGCCATGTCCCAGTGGTGGCGCCGCCTGCGAATGCAGCATGCACCGACACGGTGTCCCCCGACATGTAGCTGGTCCGGTCCGTGTAGGCGCCCAGGTTGGGATTGTATTGCGAGAGCTTCCAGCCGGGGCTGCCGGGCCGCTCGTTCTCGGCGGCGATCGGGGACGGTCGGGCCAGGTAGAAGTTCCCGTTGGGCGAGCCGGCATCCGGTTGCCCAGCCCCGCCTCCGGGATTGGACTCTCCCCTCTGCGCTGCGCCGCATCCTGCGACGATCGCCGCGAGGTACGCCGCAAAGATGCGGCTTTTCATGGCCGGCCCCCAGTTCAGGCAAAAGCAAACCGCGCGCCAGGGCCAGGGTGTTCATCAGAAGTCAGAGAAGCCGGTCCGACGGAAGCGCACTCGCACCGGAGGGAATGGAACCGCCCACCCGGGTCAGCGCACCGATCCGCCGTCCGTCGGGCGCGGAGCTCTTCGACGAGGCGCCACACTCAGAACATGGGGGTTATCCGGAGGTCGATCCGGCGACAGGGACTGCCGGGGATTCAAGCCGCGCGCGTTCGCGGCAAATCTACTTCCCTGCGTACCAGTCGACCACCCTTGGATGCTGCTTCACCGCCTCGACCAACCGCAGCAGCTTGGGGAACGCGCTGAACACGTCGGTCGGAATGTAATCGATCGTTCCTTTGAGGTACGCCCCGACAGCGACGAACAGCTTCAGGTCCGCCACGCACAGCTTCGCGCTCGCCAGGTACGGCCCTCCGCCGATCTGCCGCTCGACGGCAGCGCCCCACTCTTGCAGATAGCCCGTTGCGGCCTCCTGCCGTGCCCGCTTCTTTTCCACCTCGTCCTTGATGCGAATGATTGGCCCCATCCGCATCCGCAGATCCTCGACGGCGCACATCAACGACTCGTGCAACGCGGCCTGGAACGGCTCCGCAGGGTGCAACCCATGCTGCGAGCCGATGAAGCGAAGGATGGCATTCGACTGCGCCAGCTGACGGCCCTCGATGGTGAGCACCGGCAGCGCGCCGAAGGGAGTGCTCGCCTTGCGCGCAGTCCACTGGTCGCGGTTCAGCCGGTCGTCCTCGAAGGGGAGACCGGCCACATGGAGCGCCAGGCGGCACTCTTCGCCGCGGCTGGTGGCTGTGTCGAAGTAGGTCAGCTTGTACAGGGCCATCGGAGGACCTCGGGGGAGTTTCGCCGCTCGAGCGCGGCTGTCTGACGCGAGCGTGTGGAAATTGGATCCTACACCCAGATCGTCGGCCGCGCCGCGGGACCGTCGTGCGTCCGAGGCGAATCGTTTCAATGCGAGAGGAGTAACCCGGTTGGCTCAGCGGCGCTCGTAGGTGCCGACCAGTTCCCCGCGCGCCAGGACGCCGCCGCCCGGCAACGCAGCAAGCAGCGCTTTTCTCGTGAGCGGCCCTGCCAGTTGCAGCGGCTGCGCCAGCGCGAACAGCTGAAACACGTACCGATGCGCCCCGTGCCCCAGGATCGGCCGCGGCCCACGATAGCCGCGTGCGCCCAGGCTGTTCCTGCCGAACCCTGCGAAGCCCGGCGCGTTGACCTCCTCCTCGTCGAGGCCATTCGCGCGCGCCGGTAGCCCGTGAACGATCGCGTGGACCACCGGTCGCGGCAGCGGTGCATCCGGATCCTCGATTACGATCACCAGCTCCTGCGCCGACCCTGGCACACCACGCCAAGCGAGCGGCGGAAAACGGTCGTCACCCTCCTGTGTGTAGCGCCTCGGAATCGGCGCACCGGCCGCGAACGCCGGGCTGGTGAGCTCGACGGTCGCAGGCACTTCCGCCAGACCAGGCGAGCGCGCTAATAGATTTTTGTCGCCCGCGTGTCGTCCCGCCAGCAGCCGTCCCATGAACCGCTCGAACGCTCGCAGCATCTCGGTCGCTCCTTGATCCATGACCAATAACGTCAGTCGACCGGATGCGCTGTTCCGCGGACCAGGCCGCCTGCAATCGAGAGACGGCACATGCGTTTGAGTCGGTGCCAGAACCACTACCGATGCGAATCACGTACGGGCTCGCCGCCGCCACGTGGCCCAGAAGTCGTCGGGTGATCCAGCGGCCGGTAGGATGACTCGCATGCAAACCTGCGTCGCCGAGATCGCCTCCGGGCTCTTTGCCCGGATAGCCGACGGGATCCGATCCGTAGCTTGGATAGCCGCAGTGCTCGCCGTCATCATCGCTTTCGGAGCTCCCACCTCGGGCTGCGGCTCTGCGGCATCCGATTTCGGGACTGACGGCGGCACGGACGCGGGCCTCACGTTCCACGTCGACATCAGCCTCACTACCGGTCTGATCGCGTTCCCCAACAAGTATTCCGGATGGAGCGTCGGTGGCGGTTCAGCCACGAACTTCGTGGGCTATCCATCCGCACAGGGATGGACGGTCGGAGGAGGCTCAGCAACGAACTTCACCGCGCTCCCCCCTGGCTGGAGCGCTGGCGGAGGTTCATCGACGAACTTCATCGCTGTCCCCCCGGGTTGGGTCGTGGGAGGCGGATCAGCGACCAATTTCGTAACCTATCCCGGTCCATCGGTGACGACGATTCAGGTGAAATTCGACGACCCGGGATGGCTCGGTTTGCTCAAGGCAGCCCAGGACAGCGGGAGCTACTCCGAGCAGACGCTCGCCGACATCGTCATGTACGCGTTTCTCAATCTGAGGGCGCGGGCTCCTCACCGGATGGAAGCGCCCGCCGGAGAGTGGTGAGGCGCTGCAGCCGACGTGGCTCGCCGCGTGAGTTGGGACCTCTCCCTCGCCCGACGAGTGCGCAGTGCCGAGGTTCGATCGCAGCAAGCTCCATCTCCTACTAGAGTTCGCCGATGAACGTGATGATCAGCGTCACAGGGTTTGGAACAGGGGCCACAAGCTCCACGACTGCCCCATACGCGAACCTGAACTAGAACGCGGCAGGAAGCCCGGACTACCGTCGGTCCGGGCTTCCTGATGGTGTGGCAGGTTCTTGCGCCGCTTCCCGTGAGTCTATGCGCCCGTCGCGCACCTCAACCGCGTTTCGGGTAAGCCACCAATCGTTCACCGGTCGGGGGGGTGGTGAACTTCTTGACGGTGCTCTTCACCCCATCGCTCTTGCCACTGCTCTCCTCCGAGCTGACCCTGTAGTAGTAGGTCGTTCCTGGCTCGAGGCCCTCGATGCGCACGCGGAACGTCGTGTATCGTTGGCCCTGGTTCAGCCGGAGGGGAGATTTCGCCGTCTGGCTCAGGTCCTTGGGATCCGTGCCGTATTGCACGATCCCATAATGCACGTCCGAACCCCCAGGGTTGTTGGTGGTCCATCTGATGATGGTCAGATAGTCGCTGGCCACCTCGAGCGCGGGTGATTTGGTAATCACGACGCGCTCGGCTTTCTTCGCAGGAGGAAGAACCTGGGCGGCGCCTGGGGTCGAAGCGAGCAGGATGCCTACCGTCGCCGCCGTGATCGCCATTGTCAGAAGCAGCCGATTCATGGATGTACCGGGCAGGAGGGCGCGCTGGGGGCGTCCGTTATGGGCGGATTGGGGACAGGCGCGACGCCGCAGACAGCGGCTGTGCAGGGCGGAAGCGGCGGTGTTGGGATGAGGAACTCATTCCCCTGCGTCGAGGCAGAACCGCCGCTCATGCACGTACCCGTAAACGTATTGACGTTCGGATACGGTTTCGTGAAGCCGTCCGTGAGGGTCTGCAGGAAGGCGACGATCTGGTTCTCTTCCTGATCGCTCAAGCCGAGATTACCGGTCGTGCAGTCGATATTGTTCTTGACCTCGGGCATCGGCCAGCAGTCCACCTTCTCGGTTTTTCCTGGCGGGCAGTGCCCGGACGTGACCGGAAAGGCGTAGAGGTCGCGCGTATTGTAGAAGTGGACAAGCTGCTTCAGGCTCTTGATGTAACCATTGTGGAAGAACCCCTTCTGGAAGTAGGGCCCCGGGGCTTCGGTGGTAGGGCACTGTGACGGTGCGAGGGCCGCATTGCGCGCAGTCGAGACCTGGAACTGGCCGTCGGTCGTCGGCGCGAACGGGATCCACTCCGAGTTCGGGTTGGGAGCCGAACCGAAACCGCTTCTGAGGAAGGTCCCCATTCCCAGATCCCGGTAGCCGAAGCCGAAGGGGTTGGGGGTGAAGCCGAAGAAATCCGGCGTGGTCTGATAGTAAAAGGCATTCCTGGGATTCAGGGGCAGCCCTTCGTTGGCGGAGCCGAAGCAGGTGAACAGAGGGTTGGTCGTCGCTGCAGTGCTGGTGTCGGTCTGACCCCGGGTCAGGGTCGTCCCTCTTCCATCGACGTGGCATGAGTTGCAATTGCCTTTGCCTTTGAAGAGGTCGTAACCAGCCCTCTCGTCTGAACTCAGCGTGGCCTTGCCTGCCAGGAAGGCATCGAATTTCGATGTGAACGGGCTGACCTCCTTTGATTTTTCGAAGGCATCCAGCGACTGTCCCCAGTGATTGAAGACGCTGGTCGCGCGGGTCCGCTCCTCTGGCTTCAGCTTGATGGGCATGGTGTCGGTGCCGAACCGTGCGGCCCCTCCAGGGGTTGCGCAGATCTGCTCGGTGTCCGGCGGGAACTTGATGTCGAGCGAGCCCTCGCCCCAGACCTGCTCGAAGAGAGTTCGGTACTGGGACTGGGACAGCCGGTAGGCGATGCACGCCGTGTCAGGCAAACCCATCTCTTGCGTATCGACCGGAGGATGTTGCGCCTGATCAGCGTCGGGATTCTGTAGCAGGTATCCGGTCGACCGTGAATCCCAGAAGTTTCCGCCGAAGAACAGACCGTTCGTTTCGTCGCGCTGAAGTACTGGGAACCAGGGGGCATACGTGTATCGTTGCGCGGTCCGCTTGCCGGCCCGGAAGTGGAACGATCCGGGAAATGCGACCATCGTCAAATTGACGGACGGGATCGGTCCGCTAAAACCAGCGTAGGGCATATGGCAAGAGGCGCAGGCTTGATTCTTGAGGGTAGACATGTTCTCGTCGAAGTTCATCAGCTTGCCGAGAGTCTGCACCATGTCATAGCCGCTGCCCTGCAGTGTTGGCGGTTGCCCCGTCAGATTCGGAGGCGGTAATGCGCGCCACTGTGCGAGAGCCTGGTCGAAGATGAAACGGACCTCGCGCCGGACCCTCTCGATCTCCGAAACCAGATCGCGCGGGAGGATGCCCGGCGGATACGGATTATAGGTCGGTGGTGGTTGGCCTTTCCCTTGATCATTTCCTCCGTTGTTTTGCTCGGCCTGTATGGCTAGGGGCGCGACGATCATGGTCAACGCCAGGATCGTGGACCTTCGCCGCGATGCGATCGATATTTCTCGATTCATGCCGCCTCCGGTTTTTGCGATGATGACCATCGCAGGGGCACACGTATCGGCGGCGGCCGGGCTCGTCCCACGACATCTCCAGACATTTCGCGCCAATCTACTGTCCGCGAACCGCAGTTGCGCTCATCCGGCGGACCGGGACCTGGTCAGACGAAAAACCGCCCCGCACGCATCGCACAGGATACGAGGCGCCAAATTGAAGAACAGCGATATAGTCGAATCGACGAGCGGGCTGGGCAACGAGCGTGAGCGGCAACTACGGACGGATGGCGCGCTGCATCACTGGCCACTCTGAACGACGGGCTCCTGCCCGATCGGCCGTCATCAACACGTCTCTCTCTCGAAAGAGCAGGCGGCCGCCCGGCGTCCGGTAGCACGTGATCTTCCCAGCAGCCACCCAGCGATCGACGGTGCGAATCTCCACGCGACAGAGCTGCGCAACTTCGCACTTCGTCAAAAGCTTCTCGCCCCGGGGATCGTTGGCGTGTTGCCCCACAGCATGACCCTTCTCGCTTCGTGCGACCCTTCACCGGATCGGACGTCCCACCAGTCCGCCGCGCACGGAGGTGGGCGGCGACAGGGCCGATTTGCAGTCGACGTGCCAGCGCTGATCAAAACAAGGACCCCACGGGTGCCGTGTGCTGATCGATTTCGGAACAATTCGTGTCACACGACTGGACAGCGCGGCCTTCTCGTGGGGCGCCGTCCACCGGCAAAATTCCGGTCGCGCCATCCTCATGGCTGACACAGCGCGCCGTGGGACGAGCCGCGGGGCTCCAAGTGGACCTTCACGTCTAGGGGTTCGCAGGTCGCGAGACCGTCTGGCTCAACCATGACGCGCTGAAGAAGTTCTCTGAGCGTCTCGGCTGGATTCGAGCTCGATCCGGGCACTCTGCCCGACGTCGTGGCCGAGTTCCAAGATCTGGGGCGGGTGGCAAGATCGGCAAGCCGGCCGTGACCCAGGGCACGAGAACGTTGACTGTTTCAGAAGATCAGCGCGTGGACGGACGTTCGAGCTTCTTCTTGACCGCGAGCGTGTCGCGCAGGATGGGAAGCACGGCGCGGTCTTTCGGCCGGTTCGCCGCTCGTTTCGAGCGGATGACATCTGCCAGGGCGGCGACCGCGAGCTTCTCATCTCCCACCGCAACGAGTTGGGCGCGAGAGCGGATGGAAGAGAACGTCAACCCACCCGAGATGCGGTCGTAATGAATCTCCACCGGCACCGCGAGACCTCCCTCGATCCATTCTACCTTGCTGAGCTCGGAGACGGGCATTGGCGCCGCACCGCCAATGGCCTTGGCGAACCGCGCAAGCTTCCGCCGGTTGAGCCTGGTGTCCCGAATGAGGAGGTCGATGTCCTGGGTGGTCACCGGCGCTCCGTTCAGCATGCTCGCCGAATTACCGATGACGATGGCTTCCAGTCTCACCGCGCGAAGCGCCTTGGCGAGCGCAACCAGCGTCTTCTCGGAAATGTCAGAAGACGTAGCGCCCATCCTTCCGGCGGGCGATGAACACGGCCCGGCGCACTGGCGGGAGGAGGAGAGAGCGCACGATCATCCGCAGGTCGCCGGGATCTACCGCTGGAAGCTCGGGCGCCAGCCGCAGGCACACGTCTCGTATCCTGCTGGCGAACCGGTCGATGTTGCGCGGCCGCCCACCGCGCGCGCCATTCCGGCGCGACGCCGCGCTTTTCGCCGCGGTCCTGCTCTTCCCTCCTCTGCGACCCATCTGCCTGGCATCCACGCACCCATGATAACCCAACCGCTTGGGTTTTCCACACCAGGAGCAGGCTTAGCGCTCCCCGGCCGCTACCGCCGCTGCCCGTACCTGCCGGGGCCGAGCGACGGCCAGGATCGCGAGCGCCGCCGCCGCGCAGGCCGCGCCGACGGCGCAGACGCCGCTCCAACCGGCCGTGGAGAACGCCAGCGCGCCGGCGTAGGCACCCAGGGCGCCGCCGGTGAAGTAGGTCACCATGTAGACGGTGTTCAAACGGCTCCGCGCCCCTTCGCGCAGCGCGAAGATGCGCGTCTGGTTGGAGATGTGGTTCGCCTGCACGCCGAAGTCCAGCAGGATGCACCCTGCTCCGAGCCCCCAGAGCGAATCGCTAGACGACCAGAGCACCGCAAAGCTCGCCACGATGGCAATCGTGGCTATGGTGTTGATGCGCCGGTCGCCTCGTGCCTCGGCGCTCTTGCCCACGAGCGGGGCGGCAAGAGCGCCGAGCAGGCCGACCGTTCCGTACGCTCCCGCCGTGCGCGGCCCGTAGTGCGCGGGAAGCGTCTGCAAGTGCAGAGCGAGCGTCGCCCAGAAAGCGCTGAACGCCGCAAACGTGAGCGCTCCCAGGGCTGCGTGGAGCCGGAGCGCGGGCTCGCTCTTCACCAGCTCGCCGAGCGAACGCAGGAGAGGCAGGTAGCGGAGCTGCGAGTGCGCCTCCGAGCGGGGCAGCTCGATGCGCAGGACGATTGCCAGCGCGATCATCAACGC
>Ga0137415_10005465_pt1 | contig 12593 bp, 6 predicted proteins | sample CZODoug3_1_1_16f_FD_183082 | JGI IMG/M metagenome (GOLD analysis project Ga0137415, IMG submission 183082) | Vadose zone soil fungal communities from Angelo Coast Range Reserve, California, USA - CZODoug3_1_1_16fungal (Hybrid Assembly) | ecosystem: Environmental > Terrestrial > Soil > Vadose...
TTGTTGGTAGGTCAGGAGCGCTTCCTGCTGCTGTGCCTCCGCTAAACGCACGCCGTTGCGAAGTTTTCCTGCCGTGAAAATCGGTTGCGTGATCGCTCCGCTGAAAGTCCAAACGCCGGCTGGCCCGCTGAAAAGGCTGCTGAGCTCGGCACTTTGAAAACCAGGGGCGGCCGTCAATGAAATCTGGGGAAAGTAGGCGGCTTTGGCGACCCCGATCTGCGCGTTGGCGGCAATCATGAACTGCTCGGCGCGCCGGAGGTCCGGGCGGCGCTCCAGGAGTGATGACGGAAGCCCGGGCGGAACTTCCGGAGGATGAATTTGTGCGGTGAGTTCCGTGCCGCGCGGAACGGCGGCTGGATTATTTCCCAACAGAATGCTCAGAAGATTTTCCTGCTGTTCGATGCGCCTTTCCTGATCAGCAATTTGTCCCGTGGCGGTGTAAACCAATTGCTCCGCTTGACGAACGTCGAGAATTGAATTGATTCCGTGCTCCTCGAGAGTCTGCGTCAACTGCAGGGACTCACTTCGGGAGGCCACCGCGCGTTTGGTGATATCCAGTTCCAGGTCGAGCTCGCGAAGCTGAAAGTAAGCGCTGGCCACATTTGCTACGAGAGTGGCATTCACTTCCTGGCGCGCCCATTCGCTCGCAAGCAACTGCGCTCGCGCCGCCTCCGTCGCCCGGCGATACAGCCCCCAGAAATCGGGTTGCCACGTGGCGTTCGCCTCGATCCTGCCGTAATTGTATTCATAGCTCGGAATCGGGCCGCTCGCAGGATTGCGCAAGCTGGAGCCCGTGCCATTCACACTCACGGAAGGATATTGATTCGAGCGTGTTATTCCGAGTTGCGCCTGAGCCTCAAGAACGCGCTCCGCCGCGATGCGCACATCATAATTCTGTTGAAGCGCGGTGCGAATCAACTGCTGCAGTTGCTGGTCCTGAAAAACTTCCCACCATTTCTGATCGCCCAGAGATGCAGGCGTCACACTCGCCGCCTCGGATTCCGTCAGCCCGCGATACGTGCCTGGCGCATTCACCATGGGCCGCTTGTAATTCGGACCCACCACGCATCCTGTTAGCGATAAAACGACCACGCAAAAAACGAGCGAAAGAAAATATTCGAACCCCCGCAACGCGAGCGGGGTTGTTGTAGTCCCCCTCTTCAGAGGCGGGGTCTCTTCTGCGGTGTTCGAATTCCTCATGTTTAGCGACACAGGCGCCATCTAACGTATCTCCATCGGGGATCTCCAACGATTAATCTGCAATGCCATCCTGTGTCGCCACGGAAGCACCCGTGGAAGGGATTGCCGAATGCCCCGAATGGAAAAACGACGTGCGGTCCAACACCTTTTCCTGAAATTGCTCGAGGTAAAGGTAGATCACGGGCGTGACATACAAAGTAATGAACTGTGACACGATCAGCCCGCCGACGATCACCATTCCCAGCGGCCTGCGGGATGCCCCGTCTGATCCGTAACCCGCGGCGATGGGAACTGCGCCAATGACGGCCGCGAGCGTGGTCATGAGGATTGGCCGGAACCGGTCCAGGCTCGCGTCATGGATGGCTTGTTCCGCCGTTTCGCCGGCATTCACGCGTTGCCGGGCGAAATCGACGATCATGATTCCGTTTTTCTTTACGATTCCCATCAGCATGAACATTCCCACGAACGCATACAGCGACGCCTGCTCGCCAAAAACAAACAACGTCAATAGTCCACCGACGAGCGCGGTAGGGAGCGTCGAGAGCACCGTCAGCGGATGCACGTAGCTTTCATACAGGATGGCCAGGATCACATACATGACGAAAACGGCCAGCGCCATCAGGATCGTCAAATCGCGAACCGTGTCGCGGAACGTCAGCGCCTCGCCTTGCAGGCTCGCGCGCACCGTGGGGGGCACAATTTCCGCTGCAGCTTTAGCGATGAAATCCGTTGCGTTGCCGATGGGAACGTCCGGCTTAAGGTTGAAGAAAATCGTGACGCTCGTGAATTGGTTCAGGTGAGCAACGGTTTGCGGCCCCAGAGATTGCTTCCAGCTAACCAGCGCGTTGAGGGGCACAAGATTTTTTCCGTCGTCGGACTTGATGTACAAGAGTGACAGATCTTCGGGTTTGGAACGCTCATTGTCTTTTACTTCCAGTATCACCTGGTACTGGTCCTCTGGTTTTTTGATTAAGTAAAGATAGTTCTGCGAATACGCGTTCCGCAGCAAATTTAAAATCCGCGTTTCCGAAACTCCGTACGTACGAGTCTGATCGCGGCGAATATTAATTTCCAGGCTCGGGGTGTTGGCAAAATAATCCGAGGAGACAGTAGCAAACCCCGGAAATTGTCGCATCCTGCCCATAAGCTGTTGCGACACTTCATACACTTGTTGCGGATTCACTCCGGAGAGAGCATAGGCATATTGCCCCTGGTTCTGGTTCGTCGCGCCCGTGCTGATATTCAAAACCGGCATGGGACGCAGGAATGGGAATACTCCAGGAATGCCGGCAAGCCTGCCCATCAATCGACCGGCGACAGCCTGGATGGGCGGGCGCACCTGCGGCGGCGGCAGAAATGCCAGCAGCAGTCCCTGATTGGACGCGAGAAACTGGCTATTGCCGGTCAGCGTGAAAGTTGCCCCGACGGCGGGATCCTCCCGCATCACTTCGGCGGCCTGATTCTGCAGAGCCTGCATTTGGTCGGGAGATGAACCTTCCTTCCCAATCATGACGCCCCAAATGAAGCTGCTGTCTCCGACCGGCAAGAACGCCTTGGGAACAACGTTAAAAAGCAGAACAGTGCCGGCCATGCAAAGCACCCAGGTCACCGCGGAAATCCAGCGATGCCGCAGGAACCACCAGAGCGATCTGCCGTAAACGTCGAGAACGCGCTTTTCAATCCGGCCCGTGCTTCGCTCGATCCAATTTTGCTTGACGCCATGTCCCCGAGCCTTCAGCAGCCGCGCGCACATCAAGGGAGTAAGCGTCAGCGAGACGAGGCCAGACGCGATGATGGCGACTACGATGGTAATCGCGAATTCGCGGAAGATGCGGCCCACAAGGCCAGACATGAACACGAGCGGAAAGAAAACCGCGGCGAGCGAGATGGTCATGGAAAGAATTGTGAAACTGATTTCCTTGGCGCTATCGAGAGTCGCCTGCAGCGCCGGCTCTCCCTTTTCCATCAAGCGCACCGTGTTTTCCAAAAACACGATAGCGTCGTCCACCAGGAAACCAATCGCCAGCGTCAAAGCCATCAAGGACAGGTTGTCCAGGCTGTAACCAAGCAGTCGCATGGCGACGAGTGTGAGCAGCAGCGACATCGGCAGCGCCACAGCGGGAATCAGCGTATCCGTCGCCCGTCCGAGAAATATAAAGATCACGGCCACAACCAGGACGAACGCAATAAGCAGGGTCACTTGCACGTCGGCAACAGAGTTCACAATCGTCCGCGAGCGGTCATAAATGGGAGTGACGCGCACCGATCCCGGAAGTTCGGCGCTGATTAGCGGTAATAAGTCGGTGACGCTTTTAGCGACTACCACGGCATTCGAGCCAGCCTGACGGTTTACGGCGACCACGACGGTGGCGGACGGCTCGGGATAGCCGCGCACCCAAAACCTCATCTTCAAGCGCTCGTCCTGAACTGAATCCCGTACCTCGGCAATATCGTGGAGATACACGGGAGCGCCATTCACGCTGTTGACGATTAGATTCCCGTACGCCTGGGCGTTATCCAATTGGCCGTTGGGTCGTAGCAACGCCGTGCCCGCCGCGCCGTCCAGTTGTCCCGCGCCTGTGTAGCTGGTGCCGTTCTTCACGGCGGCCACCAAATCGTCGATCGAAATGCCACGAGCCCACATCTTGGAAGGCTCGACCTTAATGCGCACGGCGGATTTAGTTCCAAACACATTCACGCTGCTGACGCCCGGCAGAATGCTGATTCTCTGGCCGACCTGTGTGCTCCCGTAGTCGTAGAGTTGACCCGGTGTCACGGAATCGCTGGTTAGCGCAATGTACAAGATGGGCTGATCGTTCGGATTGGTTTTCGAATACGTCGGCGGCGATGGCAAATCTACCGGCAGACTTCCCGTAGCTTGCGAGATCGCAGTCTGCACGTCGGTAGCGGCCGCGTCGATGCTTTTGTCCAGAGCGAATTGCAGCGTGAAGCTCACGTGCCCCTGGGTGCTTTGCGAGGTCACCAACTCCAGCCCGTTAATCTGCATGAATTGCCGCTCGAGTGGCGTGGCAATGTTGTTGGCAACCGTGTCAGGACTCGCCCCGGGATAATTCGCCTGGACTGAAATCACGGGGTAATCCACAACGGGCAGATCGTTCACCGGAAGACGTTGGTAGCTGATCACTCCAAACACAATGACGGAGACGGTCAGAACCGCGGTCATGACCGGCCGGCGGATGAATGGTTCAGATAGATTCATGATTGCCCTGCCGTTTTCGACGCAGGCGCGGCGTTGCCGCCCGCGTTCCCTTGGTCGACACGCACCTTGCCTCCGGGAGTCACCGCGATTTGGCCGTTGAGAATGACGCGCTCTCCCGGTTTTAGGCCGTCCTCGACAACAATCAAATCTCCCTGGCGCTGCCCGAGCTTTACAGGCCTCGCCTCGGCGGTGGAGTCGTCTTTCACGACGTAAACGAACGGACCTTTTGCGGAGTCTTGCGGAGAAGCCGCGGGCACGAGCACAGCTCCCGGCTTCATGGCCAAAATCAGCCTGACGTTTACAAAACGTCCCGGCCACAAACGGTGCGCACCATTCGGCACGGTGGCGCGAAGCAACACAGTTCCACTGGCGCTTTGCACGGCGTTGTCGAGAAAAGTAAGTTGCCCCACGAATGGCTTGTCCGGTTCATCGGGCAAACGCACTTCGACTTTCAAATTTCCTTTTGTCGTATGCAGCTGAACGGCGGAGAAATCATTTTCCGTGACCGTGAAGTCCGCATAGATCGGATCCAGCCGCTCGATGTTCAGCAGCGTGCTGTTATTGGCGGTGACGACGTTTCCAACGTCGACGAGCCGGTGTCCGGCGCGCCCGTCGATAGGAGAGCGGATCGCCGTGTATTCCAGGTTCAAACGCGCGGAGTCGACCGCCGCTTCGTTTTGCTTGACTTGCGCCTCGGCCAGGTCAACGGCATTTTTCCGGGTGTCATAATCCTGCCGCGCGATGGCCCTCGATTCCACCAGGTCTTTGACGCGTTCAAACTGAATCTTGGCGAAATCCAGCGCCGCTCTCGATTGCACGAGGTTGGCTTCAGCGGCGTTCAACTGAGCCTGGAAGGGACGCGGGTCAATGGTGAAAAGCGCCTCGCCCTTCTTCAAGTCAGCCCCATCGGTAAAATGAATCTCGGTGATGCGTCCCGATACCTCGGGCTGGACCGACACAACCTCCCGGGCAACGCAGCGGCCCACTTCATCAAGGTAATAGGGCACATTCTGCGAGACTGCTGAAGCAACGGTCACGGGCGCCGGTGGGCGGTCAAAAGACGGCGCCGCATTCTTCGCGCAGCCCGCGAGGACGAGTGTACTGACGCACACCAAACTGAAGATCTTTTCAGACAGGGACATCAAACTTTTACTCCCGGTGTTTCTCGAGATGGGGACCACTCACTTAGAATACGATTTCTCAGTATTGGATGTTTCAAATGGTTCGGGGTCATATTTAGAATAGCACTAGTTTCCATGAATTCCCTGTTACAACAGGGGTTTCCCAACTCGGTACTGACGCTACTTAAAGTTGTCGTCAGATGCTTCATTTTCCGCAAAACCTCCAAAAACAGGGAGCAATTCCCATCGATACCAGGCGCAGATAATGCTAATGAACAATGGCCTGCTCGCCCGATGACGGCTTATTTCTTCTCATGATCAGGAGGAAGGGGACCAGGCAAATCACGATGACGGCCAGGATCGAAATGACTTCGACGTAGGCCATGGTCATCGCCTGCCGATCGATCATTCCGGAGACCATGCCGTAAGCCTGCCGCGTGGCGTCGGCCGCGCTGGCGCCCTTTTTCGTTAATGTTTGCGTCAAACCGCCCATCAGGCTTTCGTACGCGGGACTTCCGGGCGTTGTATTGGCGATCAACGTATTGCGGCGTTGCTGCCCAATGCGCGAAATCGAGGCCGTGATGAGCGCGATTCCTATGCTCCCCCCAACATTGCGCATGAAACTGTTCATCGAGGAAATCTGATTATTTTTCTCACGGGGAACGCCCACGTAAGCCAGAATATTCTGGGGTACGAAAATAAACGCCAGTCCGAACATCTGATAGACGCGCATGAGGAACGCGGTGCGGAAATCCATGGTAAGGCTGATTCGCGTGGACATATAAAACAGGGCCACGGAAATGCAAACAAAACCAAAGGCCATCAGTTTGCGTGGATCGATTCGAGAAACTAACATGCCCACGATCGGTAAGACGCAAATCATAATGAATCCGCCGCCCGCGAGCGCTTCCCCCGACGTCACCGCTGCATAACCCAGCATCACCTGCAGAAATTGAGGGATCATCACCGTCGTGCCGTACAGCACCATTCCCAGCGTAAGACTGAAAAACATCGCTGTTGCAAAATTGCGGCGCTTGAAGAGGTGGACGTCCACGACGGGATTGGGATGATGCCACTCCCACTTGATCCAAACCACGAACGCGTACGCTGCCAGTATGGTCAGGCCAACAATCCAGGGAGATGAAAACCAATCGGCCTCCTGCCCTTTGTCGAGAACGATCTGCAGGCTGGCAATCGCGATGGTGATCAACCCCAGGCCGACATAATCGGCGCGTATGCTTCTCCTTCTCGCCTGTTCTCGCTTCAGGAACGGAGGATCTTCAACGAATCTGTTCGTCAGATACAAAGAAAGTATTCCCACGGGCACGTTGATGTAAAAAATCCAGCGCCAATTGAAATTGTCGGTAATCCACCCGCCGAGCGTGGGACCAATCGCGGGCGCGAGCACGACTGCCATGCCGTAGACGGCGAATGCCATGCCGCGTTTCGAAGCTGGAAACGTATCGGCCAGGATGGCCTGTTCACTGGGCTGTAGTCCACCGCCGCCGACTCCTTGCAGGACACGAAAGAAAATCAGCATCCCCAGGCTGGGCGCGAGGCCGCACAGAAAGCTGCTGCAGGTGAAGAGCGCGACGCAGGTCATGTAAAAACGTTTTCGTCCGATGATGGTCGAGAGCCATGCACTGATCGGAAGAACGATGGCGTTGGAAACCAGATAACTGGTCAAGACCCAGGTCGACTCTTCATGGCTGGCGGAGAGGCTGCCGGCAATGTGCGGCAATGAAACGTTGGCAATGGAGGTATCCAGCACCTCCATGAACGTGGCCAGCGTAACCGTCAGCGCGATAAGCCACGGATTAAATCTTGGCCTCCAGTTGGCGTCCTGAATGTCGGTCACTGGCCTTTTTCCTTACTTCACCCAAACTTTGGGGACGACCGACATGCCTGGGCGCAAGCGGTCGAGACCTGGCTGTCCGGGCTTAAATCGAATTCGCACCGGGAGGCGCTGCACAACCTTGACGTAATTTCCCGTGGCATTCTCCGGCGGCAAAAGGCTGGTAATGGAGCCGGTGGCCCCAGGCATGGCTTCGATATAACCATCGAAATCCTGGCCGAACGCGTCCACGGAAACTCTCACCGATTGCTGGGGATGCATTTTTCTTAACTGGCTTTCCTTGAAATTTGCCGTCACCCAGAGATCGCCGAGATCCGCAACGGTGACGAGCCGCTGCCCCTTGCTGACGTGTTCGCCCACATCCACGGTGCGCTTGCTGACGACTCCGGCGACAGGCGAAATAATTTTGCAATAGCTGAGGTCCAGCTGTGCGCGGTCCACTTCAGCTTTCATCGCTTGCACATCGGCCTGGTGCGATTGCAGCGTAGCCCTGGAAATGGCGATCTGATTGGGCGCGTCCACGTTTGCCTGTTCCAAACGGCTGCGCGTCTGGTCAAGTTGCGCGCGGCGCTGTTCCACAACTTTCTGCGCGGCTTCGGCGGAAGAGCGTGCCGAGTCGACAGCCGCGGCGAGCGCTTTTGCCGTCGCGACCACCTGGTCATACTGAGAGCGCGAAACTTCTTCCTTGTCCACAAGTGATTTATAGCGCCCTACATCGCTCTGCGCTTTAGCGTTATTCGCTTCCGTCTCCTGCAAACGGGAGAGCGCCGCTGCCTGGTCCCGCTCAGCGCCCGCGAGTGCGGCCTCGGCGTTGGCGACTTCGGATTGACTCGTCGAAATGTTGGTTCGCGAGGAACTCTGCGTGATAGGGATGTTCGGATTTTCAGCTCGCAGATTCGCCTGAGCCTTCAGCAACTGCGCTTGCACCTGTTCCAAGGCGACTTCGTAGTCGCGCGAATCCATTTCCGCGACGAGTTGGCCCACCTGGATGGTTTGATTCTCTTCCACGTAAACGGCCTTGATCACACCATCGATTCGCGACGTGACGCCATTGAGATGACCGTCCACCTGCGCATCATCGGTCGATTCGTAGGTTCGCGAGTACAACCAGAACGCGAGAGCGCCTACCAGAATCATGACACCGAGAATCGACGCGAAGAGAATGCTCTTGCGGCGTCCCTGACCGTTTTCGGCACCAGAGCCGCCATTGTTTTGCTTTTCCTGCAAACGCTCGTCCGGCCTCGGAAGTGTGGATTCGCGCAGTTCCTCTACGGCCATTTTTATTGACTCCTCAAAAGATCACGCATGATTTTTTCGGCCTGGCCGGACGCCCGTGCGACGCTGGCCTTCGCCAGATTGTGCGCGTTCAGACTGGCGATGTAGTCCTGCTCGGCGCTGGACACCACTTCCTGCGCCTGCACGACCTCGACCGTGTCGGCTACGCCGGAGGCAAAGCGATCCCTGGCCTGCTGAAGCTCATCCTGCGCGAGCGCGCGCCGGCTTTGCGCCACGCGAACTTGTTCCGCCGCGGCCGTAAGATCGAGGAAGGCCGTACGCACATCCGCTTCGACTCGGGCGCGTAAATCCTCATATTCCGCGCGACGCTGCTGCAGGCTGGCATCCGCCTCCTCGATGTCTCCCCGAGCGTGGCCTCCCGCCCAGATGGGAAAGCGAAGCTCGCCCGCAACGGAAAACGTTCCGTGCGAGTTGGCCGGATTGGTTCCAATCACACCGTAGTCCGCGGCAAAATCGAGAGTTGGAAAACGTTCGGCGACCGCCGCCTTACGCGAAAATTCCGCGGCATGCACTTGCGCTTCGGCCGCCTTCAGGTCAGACCGATTTTGCGATGCGAGGGCGATGGCCTGTTCGAGAGTGAGATTTTCCAGCGGCGCATAAGGCAATGCATCGGTCAAAGTAAATTCCTGGCCTGCGGACAACCCGATGAGCCGGGCGAGCGCGATTTTCTGCTTGGCGTAGGATGCTTGTTCCGAGGTCAACCGTTGCTGCTGCGTTTGCAGCTCCACCTGGCTGCGCGTCATGTCGATTCGCGCGCTCAGGCCGGAATTGAAGCGATCGAATGCCTGCTGATAAATCGCCTGCGCGCTTTCCACTTGCACTTTGGCGGAATCAACGCGCGACGATGCGGCAATGACCTCTAAATATCCCGAGGTAACCACGTAGACGACCAGTTCCCGCGTGTCCTGGACCGAAAAATCCGCGGCGCGAAACGATTCGCGCGAAGATTGATAAGTGCGCAGGGCCTGAATGTCAGCTAATTTTTGGGTCAAGCCGGCGCGCAAGTCGAAATAGTTGAAGGGTCCGACAATCGAGGGGATGGAGAACCCCAAGCTCGGCGGGGCATTAAATTTGAATCCGAAGGAAGCCAGGTCGATTTGCTGATCCACTTCGCGAAGATATGTGTTCAGGTTTGGCAAAAGCGGGCTGCGCTCGACAATAATTGCTCCGTGCGCCTGGCGTAAGCTTTGCTGCGATTCGATGGTCCCCAGATTGTAGCGAAGGCCCCTCTTCACCGCCTCGTCGAGAGATAAAGATAGCGGCCCGGACGGAACATCTCCTGGAATGCTTCCCTGCGATTGCGGACGGCCACTCGATGAAGTGGCGAGCGAATCGCTCTGCGCAAATGCGGAGGCGGCCACGGGCAATAAGCCCAAGGCTAGGAGCATGGAACGAAGCCATCGGTATGGCATCAGGACGCACTCGATTCTTCAGAATCTGCCGACGGCATCATGCACTTTCGGTTAAAGCCGGCAGGTCAAACGCAAAATTCGCAAACGGGAAGAGCACTCTCGGAGAGCGGCAAAAAACACTTGCGCGGCCGGGAGTACCCAAGTAAGATACATACACGAATGTATGATGTCAAGCACAGTGACTGGGTTGGGTGTGTGCGCCCGCATGAATTATGAGAGGGTTCTCATCATCCGTGAAACAGTTAAGCAAGCGCCGCATCGGCATCGCGCCGGTGACACATGTTCCCTCCAGGCAGGCCGAGAGAACCGAGGCAACCCGGCGGAAGCTCCTGGCTGCCGCCGAAAGAATTTTTGCTCGTGACGGCTTTGAAGCCGCTCGCCTGGAAGACATTGCTGCGGGGGCCGGCTATACACGCGGCGCCTTTTACGCCAATTTCGGTGGCAAAGAGGAAATTTTTTTCGCCCTGCTGGAAAAGTGGGTCTGGCAACGAATCGATTCCGTCAGAGCGGCACTACGCGAGCAAAAGACTCCACGTCAAAAACTGGCGGCTCTGCGAAAGTATTATGCGGAAATTGCCAAGGACCGCCGGGTGGTCCTGATCTCCCTGGAATTCAAACTTTTCGCTCTGCGGCATCCCGAAGCGCATGCCAGGTTGCAAGATAGGCATCGGCGCCTCCGCGCAATGTGGGGAGAGCTGATTGCCGAACTGTTGGAGGCGCTCGGTCGCACGCTCCCCATTTCGAATACAGCCGCTTCAGCGGCCTGCAGTTCACTTGCTCAAGGACTGCTGCTCGAGCAACTGGTCGATCCCAAGACGCTTTCGGAAAAAGATGTTCGCCACATCCTGGGCCTCTTCTTCGATTCCGTTTTTCGAGGAAACTGAAACATATTCGTACAGGTTTAAAAGGTTTTGTAACGGAATGGCGAAGGTTCGCATCGAATAACCATGCGGATGGGACAGTGCGGGTTTTTTTAGCAATCGCAATAAATTGTATGGGTCCGGATTGCCTCAGGTTACGAGCCGTCTGCGGGTTCTGCTTGGAGTCCGCGGAAATTAAGTTCCACGGAATAACAGCGATGTCCGCGCTTCCTTTGTCACCGTTTTTATCCGAAGAAAGCTAGCGTGAGCGGATATGAAAATCACTTTGCGGATTGGTGTTGATCTATCAGCAGGCGTCGGGAGGCGCCAGGAATAGCCCATGTGGATTGTCCGGCTTGCTCTGCGCAGGCCTTACACCTTTGTGGTGATGGCCCTGCTCATCCTGATCATAGGACCTCTGGTCATCTATAGGACTCCCACGGATGTTTTTCCGGACATTAATATTCCGGTCGTCAGCGTAATTTGGGGTTATACCGGCCTCTCCGCTGATGAGATTGCTTCACGAATCGTAGTGGGGTACGAGCGCGGACTGACGGCGACGGTCAACGATATCGAACACATTGAGTCGCAGTCTTTGAACGGACTCGGCGTCGTAAAAATTTATTTTCATCCAAACGTGCGCCTGGAAATGGCGGTGGCGCAAGTCACAGCGATCTCGCAATCAGCGGTGCGCAACGACCCGCCCGGAACCACTCCCCCTTTTATCATCACGTATGACGCGTCCTCGGTGCCAATCCTCCAACTGGCGCTCTCCGGAAAAAATCTCTCCGAGCAGCAGTTGAACGATATTGGTTCCAATTTTATCAGGTCGCAACTGGCAACCGTGCAGGGAGCTGTCCTTCCCAATCCTTACGGAGGCAAACAGCGCCAGGTTCAAGTGGACCTGAACATGGAGGCTCTGCAGGCGAAAGGGCTCTCGCCGAATGATGTTGTTGGCGCGATCGGCTCTCAGAATTTAATCCTGCCCTCTGGGACCGTAAACATCGGGACTCTTGAGAACGATGTGGAGCTCAACAGCAGCCCGAGAACCGTCGAGGAATTAAACAATCTGCCGATCAAGGCTGTCGGCACGAACACGATTTATATACGGGATGTTGCGCACGTGCGCGATGGAAGTCCGCCCCAGACGAACGTGGTGCACGTGGATGGACAACGCGCCGCACTGATGACTGTTCTGAAATCGGGCAACGCGTCAACGCTGGACGTCATCGCCAAAGTCAAGGATGCAATGCCCCTGGTGCTTGCTTCCCTTCCTCCCGAACTGCAAGTCCGGCCCATCGCGGATCAATCGTTGTTTGTTCGGGCTTCCATCAACGGCGTGCTGCGCGAAGCGATCATTGCGGCATGCCTTACCGGGATCATGATTCTGGTTTTTCTCGGAAGCTGGCGCAGCACGCTGATCATCGCGGTGTCCATTCCATTGTCGATTCTTACGTCCATCATAATTCTCAGCGCGATCGGGGAAACCATCAATATCATGACGCTGGGAGGCCTGGCGCTGGCGGTTGGTATTCTGGTCGACGATGCCACTGTAGAAATAGAAAACATCAATCGCAATCTCGCGCAGGGCAAGGAAATCATTCAGGCCATCCTGGACGGGGCGCAACA
>Ga0137415_10005466_pt1 | contig 12591 bp, 8 predicted proteins | sample CZODoug3_1_1_16f_FD_183082 | JGI IMG/M metagenome (GOLD analysis project Ga0137415, IMG submission 183082) | Vadose zone soil fungal communities from Angelo Coast Range Reserve, California, USA - CZODoug3_1_1_16fungal (Hybrid Assembly) | ecosystem: Environmental > Terrestrial > Soil > Vadose...
GCCCTGATCTTCGCGATCCAGGAGTACGACCCGTCGCCGTTCTACCTGCTCGATGAGATCGACCAGAACCTCGACGCGGTCAACGCGGAGAAGGTCGCCCGGATGATCCGTCGGAACAGCGCGACGGCGCAGTTCGTCCAGATCTCCCTCCGCAAGGTGAGCCTGAAAGAGGCCGATCACCTGGTCGGCGTGACGATGACGCCCGAATCGTTGTCGGAAGTCATCATGCGCGTGAACCTGGCCGACGTCGAGGACGAGAAGCCCACGGAGGTGATCCCGGCATGAGCGAGAACTACCAGGCGATCCTCAACCACCTGCTCTTCCACAAGGCGCTGATCAGCGAGACGGAGGGCGGCCAGCGGATCAATCGCTACCTCGCGATGCTGAACGAGATCGATCAGGGGATGCACGTCGCCGTCCGAGACCCGTTCGAGAAGTCCGTCGTCGCGGCGTTCGAACTCGCGCTCGAGCGGCGCCTCGACCCGTGGGAGATCAACCTCGTGCCGTTCACGAAGCTCTTCCTGGACAAGGTGAAGAAAGACGGCGCCGTGAACTTCGTGACGGCCGGCAAGCTGGTCTTCCTGGCGTGGTCCATCCTGAAGATGCAGAGCGACAAGGTCCTGCTCGACGCGATGCCCTCGGAGCCCGAGACCGACGTGGGCGGCTGGGATCTCGACATGTTCCGGGATCCCGCGGACCTCGACTACAACCAGGTCGTCCTGGCGGGCACGGCGACCCCGCTCACGGAAGCGATCCGTCGGGAAGGACGTCGGGCCGTCACGCTGATGGAGCTGATGGACGCCTTTGATGAGGCCCGCCGCGAATCGGAGATCCAGCTCCAGCTGAATGCGTTGCGCGAACAGGCCATCCGAAAGTTCGCCCCGAACTTCCATCGGAAGGTGCACGGGGAAGACCTGACGGAGGACATCGCCCTGACGTGGCACCGGCTCACGCAATTCAACGGAGAGCCGATTCCGTTGCGCCAGCTGACGGCGGGCGGCGTCTGGGACGAGGTGACCGTGTTCATGTCCCTCCTCTTCCTGGCCCATCTGGAGAAGGTGAAGCTGTGGCAGAAAGACTTCCCCTACGGCGAGATCTACGTGAAGCGACTCGCGATGACCGCGGAACTGCCGATGGAGGAGCTCCTCGCAATCCCCGCTCTCGGTCCGAAACCCGAAGTCCCCCAGGAGGCGGTCCATTGAAGGAGCGAGCCCTCGTCGAAGCCGCGTTGTACAGTGCGGGCCGCGCCCTGACGATCGACGAGCTGGCCCGGACCACGCGCGTCGACCCCGAGGCGATCAAGACTCACCTGCGTGCCCTCGCCGGCGAGTACACGAAACGGGAGAGCGCGCTCGAGGTCGCGCAGATCGGCACGAAGTGGACCATGCAGATTCGAGAGGCGTACTCGGAGAGGGCTCGGGCGTTCGCGCCCCCGGAGATCGATCGCGACATCCTGAAGACGGTCGCCCTGATCGCGTACCACCAGCCGATCCTCCAGAGCGATCTGTTCGACATGATCGGGTCGAAGGTGTACGAGCACACGAAGGGCCTGGAGGAACTCGGGCTGATCTCCCGCAAACCCTCCGGACGTTCGTTCGCCCTCGCGACCACGCGGTACTTTGCCGAGTTCTTCGGACTCAAGTCGACGGACCGCGAAGGGATTCGAAGGCTCATGGCCCAGAAGGCCGGCGTGCCCTTCACCGAACGGAGCGAGGCGACACCGGCCGACGATCCCGGCCCCGAGGCATCGCTCCCGGCCCCGCCCCCAGGGGATGCCATCTCCCATCCGGCGGTGTCCTCCGCGGCCGCGGCGAACGAGTGACGCCGACAGGGCAGGGCGCGGTGCTCCCGTGGCCTGTCACCCGACTCCGTCCGCTGGGTAAATCACTCGTGATAATCACGGGCTAAGCCGTTTATAAGCTCGACTTCGTCGTAATTTCGCGATTCCTCGGGGAGGGCCGATGCCGTTCCCCCGAGGCAGCGGAGCCGACGAACCGTGAGCGGGTACCTGCGGGACAGCCAGCTGCGCAAGCAGCTCGAGGAGAAGGTCAAAGAGGCCACGCGGACGCGCCAGGCCGCGGAAGAAGGCCTGAAGGCGGCGCAGGACCTCATCGATCAAGCCCGCCGAACGGATGCGAACGTCGTCGAAGCGGAGAAGGCCCTCGCCGAAGCGAACGCGGCGATGGCGTCAAAGGATTACAAGGTCGCGGCCGACAAGGCGGGCGAGGCGCTCGAACGAGGGAAGCGCATCTACCGAGAACGGGCGCGCGGAATCGTCGATTCGAGCGCGGCCCTGGGCCGGCTCGCCAAAGGCGTCGGCGGAGATCTGGCGGAGACCGAGGCGGCCCTCGCGAAAGCGGAAGGCTCCCTTGCGTCCGAGGATCTCGGCACCGCGATCGACCTCGCGAAGAAAGCGTGGAAGCGAAGCGAGAAGATCCTCCAGGAGCACTTGTCTTCCTCGTTCTCGAAGGCGCAGTCGCTGATCCTCGCGGCCAAGAACCTGAGCCGAGACGTCGCCCCGGTCGAGGACCTCCTCTCTCGGGCTCGGACGGCGATGGAGAACAACGACTTCCAGAGCGCGCTCGATTTCACGAACGAAGCGCTCGAGACGATCACGGACGACATGACGTCCGCGGTGGACAAAGAGGTCCGCGACGTCGAAGATCTCGTCCGGACCGCCGCGGAGCTCGGCGCGGACACGACGAAGGCCACGACCCTGATCGAGCGCGCGCGGGGCGACATCGGGAACCTCGATTTCGAGAAGGCGAAGAACGCAATCCGACAGAGCCGCGCGGAATCCGAGAAGGCCCTCCAGCGGTCGCTCGACGGGCGGGCCGGCGACTTCTCCAAGTTCGTGCAGGAAGCCCGGGCCCTCGGTGCGGACCCCGCGGCCGGGCAGGAGTGCTTCGACAAAGCCGAGGCCGCGATCAAGAAGGGCAACTACCGGGAGGGCGCACAACTCGCGAAGCAGGGGTTCCAGGCGCTCCAGCAGGCCCAGTTCCAGCGGGTCGTCGGCGTGATCGCCACATCCCGCGAGAAGTTCACCGCCGCGGCGAACATGGGGATCGACATCCAAGGCCCGATGGCCGATCTGACGAGTGCACGAGATTTGCTCAAACGCGGCGCGTTCCGTGACGCCCTGGATTCCGCGAAGCGCGCGGACGGGGCGGTCGACACGATCATCCAGGGATACCGCACCGTGGAAGGGCGGCTCAAGGAGATGCACCGGGCCTTCGCCGAAACGGAGGCGTTCGGGGTGCAGACGGTCCGCGCGCGGAAGCTCGCCGAGGTGGCCCGCCAGGCCTATCAAGAGCGCAATCTGGCCGACGTCGCGAAAGCGGTCGACGCCGCGGCCGAGGAACTGCGGAAGGCCGAACGCGAACGGGTCATGCAATCGATCGAACGCGCGGAGTTCGTCCTGACCCTCGGAGAGCAGGCCGGCGCAGACCTCGCGGACGCCTCGAAGCTCCTACACGAGGCCATCGTCGCGACGAAGGCGGACGAGCACCGGAAGGCGTTGCAGCTCGCGGGGGACGCGCAAGCGAAGGCGGAGCGGATCCTGTCGGACCGCGCCGGGGAGAAGATCGTCGCCTTGCGGGCAGCGCTGCCCCACCTCGGGGACGACGCGGGAAGCCTCAAGGCCATGCTGAACCGCGCGGACGCATCGATCGCCTCGCGGGATTTCGAGGACACCTTCCGAGCCCTTGCCGAAGGAGAGAAGTTCGTCGAGATTCAGATTCACGCGCACGCGGAGGAGATCGTCGGAGACCTCGCGCTCGCCGTGCGGATGGGCGTGGACGTCGGCGCCAATGTGGCTCCCCTCGAGGCGATCCACCGGAATCTGAACGGGTTCCTCGCCCGGGGCCAGGCCGGAGACATCGTCGCCGCCCGGGAGAAAGCGAGGGCCATCCTCGCCAACGCCTCCGAGGAGCTGGCCGCGTTCGTCCGAGCGCGCATCACGACCGCGGAGGGTCTCAAGATCGACGTCGACGAGATGTCCGATCTCGTCCGCCGCTCGCGCCTCGCCTTCGGGGTCCAGAACTACCACGAGGGACTGCGCTTGCTGAACGAAGCCAACGAGCGGGCCAGCAAGGTGACCGCGCTCCATCGCCAAGCGTACAACGCGATCGCGAGCGGGGCCGCGTTCGTCGCCGAGGCGAAGAAACGCAACGTCGACGTGTCGAAGGTCGTCGAGATGCTCGTCGACGCGAAGAAGGCCTTCGAGCGGCTCGAGTACGAGCAGGCGCTCCAGATGGCGTCGTCGGCGCGCGCGGAGACGGACAAGCTCACGGTCCTCTATTCATCGGCCCAACGGATCCTCTCGTCGCGGGGCCGCCTCGAGCTCGCGGGCAAGATGGGAATCGACGCACCCCACCTGCGGGACGTGTTCGGAGCCGCCAAGGAGGCGATGAAGGCGAAAGAGTACGAGAGGGCGCTGGCGCTGGCGCAGCGCGCGGAGGAAGAGTTCACCTCGCTCATCAAAGAGAAGCTCACCTCCTCCCTGACGGCCGCGGAATCCGTCCTCGGCTCGGTCGAGGGCGTGAACCTGGCGCAGTCCAGCGACGCGATCGTGCGAGCCCGCCAGCACCTCGACGCCGGGGAGCTGGAGCAGGCCGCGGACCTCACGCTGCGGCTGCGGGAGCAACTCGACGTCCTAAAGCGGCAAGGAGACGAAGCCGCGACGGCCCTCCGGCGGCTCCGCGAAATCGTGACGGACGCCGAGGCGATGAGCTTGCCCTTGGCCACGACGACCGGCTTGCTCGAGCGGGCCGACCGGGCGTACAGGATGGGCCAGTTCGAGGAAGCCCTCGACCATGTCGCGCAAGCCGAGGCGGAAGCATCGAAGGAACGGGACCGTGGGATCGCCTCGAGGATGAAAGGGTTCGAAGAGAGCCTCCTCCGGGCCCGCATGGACGGAACGGACACCCGATCCGCCGAGCGACTGTTCGAACGGGCGCGCGAGTTCTTCCGGGCGAAGAAGTACCGCCAGGCGATCGCGGCCGCCGAGCAGAGCGAAGAGGAGGCCGAACGCGTCGGCCTTCAGCAGGGGATGTCGAAGCAAGCGGTCGAGTCCGTCGAGCGGAAGCTCCGGGCGATCGGCAAAGGGCCCCTCGCCGTCACCTCGCTCGTCTCCGATTCCCGGAGGATGTACAACGACGGGGACTACGTGAAGGCGCTCGACACCGCGATCCGCGCGTCGGATGCCATCGCCGATCTCCGGATCCTGCTCGAAGAGGTCCAAGACGTTCGGAACCAGGCCCAGGGGCTCCTGCAGACCGCGTACGAGGTCGGCGCCGATTCGACGAAGTTCGAGAAGTTCTTCCAGGAAGGCGAGGTCGCCTTCGAGGCCGGCGAAGTCGAACGTTCGCGCTCTGCATTCGCGGGCAGCATCGATTGGGGCCTCGGCCTGTTGAAGTCACACGTCCGCGAGGAGCTGGCGAAAGGCGAGTCCCTCGTCGACACCTGCCGGAAGATGGAGATCGATCCGACCCCGGTCCAGAACAAGTTCTCGGAGGCGAGGACCCTGGCCGACGCGGAGAACTTCCGCGAAGCCTTGGCGCTCATCCAGTCCGGGCGGGACGCGGCCCAGTCGGCCCTCGCCGGAAAACTGAACCGCGCCCTCCAGGAGGCGGCGGACAACGTCGCCCACGCGAAGAAATTCGGATCCGATTCCCGGGACGCCGAGGCGCTCTTGCGGCAAGCGAACGAGCAGATCCTCCAGGGCGAATTCACCCAGGCGATGGACGTGGTCAACAACGCCTTGGAACGGATCGAATCCGCGAAGGTGATCGAGAAACGCTTCATCGACCTGACGTTCAAGGCAGAGACGACGATCCGCAACGGCCGGAAGTTCGGCATCGACATGAAGGTCGCGGAAGGGAAGCTCGCCCAGGCGATGCAACTGCGCAGGGCCGATCTCCCCGAGGCGATCCGGGCGGCGGAGGAAGCCTACCGCGTCGCCTGGGAGGCCACGGAGGAGTTCGCGCCGAGCATGAAAGCCTACGTCGACGTCGGCCCGGTCCGATTGAACGAATGGGCGGACGCGACAGTCACCGTCGAGAACGTCGGCAAGGGGCTCGCGAAAGACGTCCGCGTGCGCATCCTCGGGGACGCAGAGACGGACGGCTTGAGCGAAATCCCCGCGGTCGGGGCCCACCGTTCGGAGGCACTGAGGCTCCGACTCAAGATGACCGCCTCCGGCTCCGTGCCGCTAGCGATCCAGATCGTCTCCCACCGGGTGTTCGACAACAAGGAATACACCCAGGAGATGATCGCGCAGATCGACGTCTCCGAGCGCGTCCAGGAGAAGGCGAAACGCCTCACCGCGGACCTGGAGAGCCGGTGCCCAATCTGCAAGGGACTCATCAAGGCGGGCTTCAAGGTCACCCGGTGCGGCTGCGGCCGAGACTTCCACGAGCTGTGCGCGAGCCGCGTGGGTCGCTGCCCCGTCTGCTTCCGCTCCCTGCAGAACGCCGTCGAATGATCAGGCAAGCCGACCCGCGGCCCCTTCCACGGCCTTCAGGAGCTCGCCGGTCGCCATCCACTCCAGGATCCGATTGGCATCCGGCGCGAGGGAGCGGTCGTCGACCAGCGGCTCCACTCCGGACCGCACGAATGCGTGCGCGGCGCGGGGCCCGAAGCCAGGACGCAAGGGCTTGAGGAACTCGAGGCCTTGGGCCGCCGCGAGGACCTCCAACGCGACGACCCGCGCCGCGTTCTCGAGGGCCTGCCGCGCCTTCAGGGCGGCGGCCATGCCCATCGGCACGAAGTCCTCCTGGTTCGCCGAGGTCGGGATCGAGTCGGCCGACGCGGGATGGGCAAGGACCTTGTTGTCGCTCGCGTAGCCCGCGGCGACGTACTGCACGATCATCATGCCGGAATTCAAGCCGCTCTTCTCGGTCAGGAAGGGCGGCAGCTCGCTGAGTCGCGTATCGACGAGACGGGCGATCCGACGCTCCGAGAAGCCCGCAAGGACCGCCATGCCGAGAGCGACGTGATCGAGGGCCATCGCGAGCGCCTGCGCGTGGAAGTTCCCTCCGCTGACGCTCGTCCCCTCCGGGAAGATGAGCGGGTTGTCCGTCGCAGCGTTCATCTCGATCCGCAGGGACGCGGCCGCGTCTTCGAGCGTCGCGCGGACGGCCCCGAGGACCTGCGGGATGCACCGCAGCGTGTACGGGTCCTGCACCTTGTGCGGACCTTTGTGGGACGGGATGATCTCGCTTCCCCGGAGGAGACGTCGCAGGTTGGCCGCAACCTCCCTCGTACCCGGTTGTGGCTTCAGCCCGACGAGGCGATCGTCGAACGGCTTCGGCGAACCTCGGAGGGCCTCGAAGGACATCGAGGCGGCCACCTGGGCATCCTTCAACAACCGCAAGCCATCGTTCACGACGATGGCACCGACCGCCGCCATCACGGACGTGCCGTTGATGATCGCGAGGCCTTCCTTAGACTCGAGGACGAGGGGAGCGAGTTTCGCCTTCGCGAGGGCTTTCTCCCCGGGAAGAATCTGTCCGCCGACCTCCGCCTCGCCCTCGCCGACGAGCACGAGGCCCAGGTGCGCGAGGGGGGCCAGGTCGCCGCTCGCGCCGAGCGACCCTCGGGACGGGATCACCGGATGGACGCCGCGGTTCAGGAAATCCAAGAGGCGCGTCACGAGGATCCGACGGACGCCGGAGTAGCCCATCGCGAGGGTGTTCGCCCGGAGCAAGAGGGCGGCCCGCACCTCATCCCGTCGGAGCGGAGGGCCCAGGCCGATCGCGTGACTCCGTAGGAGGTTGAGCTGCAGCGCCCGGACGTCCGCGTCGGAGATGGCGACGTTCGCGAGTTCGCCGAAGCCCGTCTTGATCCCATAGGCGAGGGAGCCCTTCGCGACGACTTTCTCGAGGGCTCGGCGGCTCGCATCCACGCGCTTCGCCGCGGCCGGGGCGAGTCGCACCGGTTCGCTTTGGCGTGCCACCGCGATCACGTCATCGAGGTCGAGCGACCGGCCGTCGATCGAACGCATGGAGGACCGCCGCGGCATCCCGGTTCCGCGATATAGCTTTCGCGCGAAGTCCAAAGGCGTTAAGCCCCTGCGGGCGTTCGGGAGCGGTCCATGCAAGTCGTGTTCCTCGGCACCTCCGGATCGTGGCCGACGCCGAAGCGGAACGTGAGCGCGGTCGCGATCAAGCGCGGTCCCGAGGTCATCCTGTTCGACTGCGGCGAGGGCACCCAGCGGCAGTTCATGCTGAGCAAGCTGAGCTTCATGCAAGTCTCTCGCGTCTTCGTGTCCCACTTCCACGGGGACCATTTCCTCGGCCTGCCGGGGATGGTGCAGAGCATGTCGATGAACGGACGCGAGGCGCCCCTCGAGGTCTACGGTCCGCGGGGCATCGAGCGGCTCGTCGGCGAGCTGTTGTCCCTCGGCTACTTCACGCCCGGATTCGCGGTCCATGCGAAGGAGCTGCCGCCGGGCGGAGAGATCGACTGCGGGGAATATGTCGTCCGCGCGTTCGAGGCGGTCCACACCGTTCCCTGCGTGAGCTTCGTCTTGGAGGAAAAGATGCGGCCGGGTCGGTTCAGCGTGGAGCGGGCGGAAGCCCTCGGGATTCCGAGCGGTCCGCTGTACCGTCAGCTCCAGGCGGGCGAACCGGTGACGATCGGTGGTCGGACGATCCACCCCGAGGACGTGCTGGGTCCTTCGCGACGCGGACGCAAGATCGTGTACACCGGCGACACGATGCCGCACGAGGCGCTCGTCGAGATGGCGCGCCACGCGGACCTCCTCATCCATGACGCGACCTCGGATGCGGCGCTCGAGGAGAAAGCGAACCGCTACGGACATTCGTCCTCGCGCCAGGCCGCGGAGACCGCGAAGGAGGCCCGGGTCGAGCTGCTCGTGCTGACCCACCTGAGCCCGCGGTACGAGGACCCGACGTCGATCCTGGAGGATGCGAAGACGGTCTTCGCGAACGTCCGGGTGGCCGAGGACTTCCTCGAAGTGGACGTCCCATACCCGGAGTGAGGCCGAGGGCGGAGCTCCCGTCTCCGCGGCAATGTTATCGTCGGATAACGATAACGCCGAGGCGCCGCCGATCAGCTTCGCGTGACCATTTCCGATCGGGTGAGCGCGACGAACCGTCCCATCTCCACCCTCGCTCGCTCCGCATAGGCCGCGACCTTGCGAGCGACCGCCTCACGGGTCTCCGAGTCGTTTGCCGGGCCGACGTATTCCTCGACCTGTTCGCGCCGCCCGCCGCGGTTTTCGTAGTGCCAGAAATACAGATACCGCCGACGACGCACCGTCTTGATGCAATACCCGCAACCGATCATCACAGGCCTCACCGCTCGAAGTTGTATCGATGAAAGTGTTATCGTTATTTAACGATAACGGGGAGGTGAGCGAACCCGTTCTTGGGCCGATTCATCTCCTATCACAGGAGCTTCATGAGGTCCGACTTCGTGACGATCCCTGTAACCTCGCCTTTCGCGGTCACGAGGACTGCGTTGTAGTGTCGCAGGAGGCTCGCCGCGAGCTCGACCGGCGCTTTTGTGTCGACTTGAGGGAACGCGGGCTCCATGACCTCGTCCACGCGAATCCGCGCGAGGTCTTTCGGGTCCTTGCCGGACAGGATCAGGTTGTTGATCACCTTGTCCGAGATCGAGCCGACCGGGTGGCCGTTGTGCATGACGGGCATCTGGGAGAACTTCCAGTGGCGCATCTCGTCGACCGCGGTCGCGAGGGGGATCTTCGCTTCGACGTACTGCACCTTCCTCGTCTGAATCTGCTCGACGAGCGCCTTCTTCTCTTGCCGCCTCAGCTCGGCTTGGAGCGACGTCATGACCCGCCGGACGACGTCGTAGGACGGGTTCATCTGCTTCTTCTCGATCTTCACGATCGTCGACTGGCTGACGTTCGCGAGCCGCGCGAGCGCGGTCTGCGTGAGCCCGAGGGCCTTCCGCAGGCGGGGGACCTCCTCCAAGTCTGGCATCATTCGGACGGGGAATGGGCATGCGGTACATATTCCTGCCGGAATTTTCAGAACCATTGCATATGATTGGCCGATGGGCCGCGGCCAGGAGGGCACCATGTTCCTAGAGGTGCCGTCGACGTCATGCAGCCCGGCGACAAAAGCCATATATGCACCTCCGCATCCACGCCGTACAGCCGTCGGAGGCTTTCCGTGGCCCGAAATATCTACGTCGAGGAACTCATCCACACGCCGATCGAGCAGCAGAGCTCGGAAATCGTCGAGCGCAAGGGGATCGGCCACCCGGACAGCATCGCGGACGGCCTCGCGGAAATCGTCTCGCGGGCGCTCTCGAAGATGTACCTGCAGCGGTTCGGGCGCATCCTCCATCACAACACGGACCAGGTCGAGGTCGTCGGAGGACAGAGCGCGCCGAAGTTCGGCGGCGGCGTGTTCCTCGAGCCCGCGTACATCCTCCTGGTCGGCCGGGCGACGACGATGGTGAATGGCGAGCGCCTCCCGTACCGCACGGCCGCGATCCAGGCCGCCCACGACTACCTCACGACGACCTGCACGAACCTCAACGTCGACGCGGACGTCACGCTGGACTGCAAGATCGGTCAGGGGTCGGTCGATCTCCGCGGTCTCTACGACACGCAGAAGCACCTTGCGAACGACACCTCGTTCGGCGTGGGATTCGCCCCCTTCTCCGAGTTGGAGACCGTCGTCTTGCAGACCGAGCAGTTGATCAACGGGCCGCTGAAGAAGGACCTCAAGGAGGTGGGGCAGGACATCAAGGTCATGGGCGTCCGGCACGACGACGAGATGCGACTCACGGTCGCCGCCGCGTTCGTGGACAAGTACGTCCCGGACAAGGACCACTATCGCAGCGTCGTCGAGGAACTCCGAGAGCGGCTCCTCGATAACGCGGTCAAGTACACGGACCGCACGGTGAAGGTCGACATCAACACGGGCGACAATTACGACGCCGGGATCTTCTATCTCACGGTCACCGGGCTGTCGTGGGAGAATGGGGACGATGGCAGCGTCGGCCGCGGGAACCGGGTGAGCGGCCTCATCACCCCATACCGGCCGATGTCGATGGAGGCCGCGGCGGGGAAGAATCCCGTGACGCACGTCGGCAAGCTGTACAACCTCCTGTCGTTCGACATCGCCGACCGCCTGGTGCGGGAGCATCAGGGCAAGGTGAAGGAGGTCTGGGTCCGCATCGTCTCCCAGATCGGAAACCCGATCGACGAGCCGCAAGCGGCGACCGCCCAGATCATCCCCGAGAAGGGCACCCACCTCAGCTCGCTCCAGAACGATGCGGAGGCCCTGATCGACGAGGAGCTCGAGAAGATCTACAAGATGACGGAGCGCATCGTCGAAGGGAAGGTCCACTGCTTCTAGCGCGAGTCAACGTATTTATCGGGCGCGTCGGTTCCTGTCCGGTCTCGGATGAACGAGGACGCCGCCTTCATCAACGAACAGGTGGACCGCCACCATGCGTGGTTCTCGAAGTCCCTCCCGATGATCGCGTCCGAGAACGTGATCAGTCCGATGGCGCGGGAGATGCTGCTCACCGACTTCGGCGACCGCTACGCGGAAGGCCTGCCGCACGAGCGGTACTACCAGGGGAACGTCTTCGTCGACGAGGTCGAGGACCGGGTCGTGGCCCTCGCCAAGAAGCTCTTCCGGGTGAGGCACATGGATCCGCGGCTGATCAGCGGCACGGTCGCGAACATGGCCGTGTACTTCGCCCTCCTCGAACCGGGCGACATCATGACGTCCGTGGCCCTGAGTCACGGCGCCCACATCAGCTCCGCGAAGTTCGGGGCCGCGGGGATGCGCGGCGTGAACAACGTGAACTATCCCTTCGACGTGGACCGGATGAACATCGACGTGGACGGGACCGCGAAACTGCTCCGCCTCGTGAAGCCGAAGGTCGCGGCGTTCGGGCAGAGTGTCTTCCTCTTCCCGACGCCGCTCCGGGAGCTGCGGGACGCGTTCCAGGAGGCCGGCTGCCACGTCTGGTACGACGGAGCGCATGTGATGGGCCTGATCGCCGGCGGACAGTTCCAGGACCCGCTCCACGAGGGCGCGGACGTCCTCACGGGCTCGACGCACAAGACGCTGCCGGGACCGCAGCACGGGATCCTGCTCTCCGACTCCGAGGACGAGAAGTTCATCAAGCGGCTGCAACGGGCCGTCTTCCCCGGCGTCGTGTCGAACCACCACCTCCACGCGATGGCAGCCCTCGGGATCACGCTCGCAGAATTCCTGGAGTTCGGCCGCGACTACGCCGCGCAGATCGTGCGGAACGCGAAGGCCCTCGCCCAGGCGCTCCATGAACGCGGGATCAAGGTCCTCGCGGAGAAGCACGGTTTCACACAGAGTCACGCGATCGCGCTGGATGTCGCGGCCCTCGGCGGCGGCGCGAAAGTCGCCGGGGACCTGGAGAAGGCGAACATCATCACGAACAAGAACCTCCTTCCGTGGGACACGTCCTCGGTGAAGCCGAGCGGCATCCGCCTTGGGACGCAGGAGCTCACGCGGCTCGGGATGGGAGAATCGGAGATGGACGAGGTCGCGGACCTGTTCGCCCGCGTCGCGGTCAAGCACGAGCCGCCGGAGAAGGTCG
>Ga0137415_10005467_pt1 | contig 12591 bp, 9 predicted proteins | sample CZODoug3_1_1_16f_FD_183082 | JGI IMG/M metagenome (GOLD analysis project Ga0137415, IMG submission 183082) | Vadose zone soil fungal communities from Angelo Coast Range Reserve, California, USA - CZODoug3_1_1_16fungal (Hybrid Assembly) | ecosystem: Environmental > Terrestrial > Soil > Vadose...
GAGCGCGAGCATCTCGTCACCGTGCAGCCCCGCCAGGGCTACCGGGTCAATCCGATCTCGCTTGCGGACGCGCGCGACCTGTTGCGATTCCGGCTAGCGCTCGAGCCCGCCTGCGTCGCCGAGGCAATCGAGAACGCCACGCCGGAGGTTCTGAAGGCGCTGGACGAGTTTCGCCTGTTCGCGGGCAACCACGAGGACTTCATCACCTACAACCGGGCCTTTCACTCGGCGCTGGCGCATGCGTCGGGCAACCGCCGCATGGCGGCGGCGCTGTGCGACCTGATCGGACAGGCCGATCGGCTGGTGCGCGTCAGCGTCGCCAATGTGAGAGGCCACGACCCGACGCAATTGGTTGCCGAGCATGTCGCCCTGATCGAGGCGATGCAGCGGCGCGACAGCAGGGGCGCGGCGCGCATCATCAAGGCGCATATTTCGCAAACCGAAAAGCGGGTGCTGCCGGCGCTTCGGCGCAACGCGGTGGTCGTTGAAGGGAGAGGCGCATGAACATCTCCGCGAAATCGGCCGCCATCGATGTCGAAATCCACGGCAATTTCGTCGATGGCCGCGAGGTCGAAGCCGGCGCCGGCCAGATGCTGGATGTCCGCAATCCCGCCACCGGCGACGTCATCGCGCGAATTCCGAATTCGACCGCCGATGACATCGATCGCGCGATGAAAAGCGCGCGGGCCGCGTTCGAAGGCCGCGCCTGGGGCGGCATGGACATTCGAGCGCGCGCGCGGCTGGTCAATCGCCTGGCCGACGCGTTCGAGGCCAATCTGGAGGCGCTGTACCGGCTGGAAACCCTCAACAACGGCCGTCCGCTCAACGAGACCCGCGCGCAGCTGTCGCGGCTGCCGGACTTTTTTCGGTATTTCGCCGGGCTCGCGCTCTCACGCCGCGACGCGGTCATTCCGGTCGAGGGCTCCTATCTGAATTATACACTGCGCACGCCGATCGGCATCGTCGCCAACTGCACACCGTTCAATCACCCCTTGATGATCATGTGCAAGTCGCTCGCGGCGGTGCTGGCGAGCGGATGTGTCACTGTTGTAAAACCCTCGGAATATACGCCGCTGACGACCCTGAAACTGGCGGAGATTTTTACCGAGGCGGGACTGCCGCCCGGCGTGTTCAACGTCGTGCTCGGCCTTGGCCAGAGCGCCGGCAAGATGCTCGCCGAACATCCCGATATCGACAAGCTGGTGCTGACCGGCGGCACCGAAGCCGGCCGCATCGCCGGCGGCGCGGCGGCGAAAGTGTTCGCGCATCAGACCATGGAGCTCGGCGGCAAGACGCCGGTGATGGTGTTCGCCGACTACGACATCGACCAGGCCGTCAACTATGCGGCGTTCGGCGCCTTTATCGGCGCGGGCCAGACCTGCGTCTGCGCCTCGCGCCATATCGTGCAGGCCTCGATTTATGACGAGTTCGTCGAAAAGCTGAAGGCGAAGACCAAAGCCATTCGCATCGGCGATCCCTTCGATCCGGCAACCCAGCTCGGGCCGGTGATCTCGGCGCGGCAGCGCGACCGCGTGTTGTTGTACTCAGGGTTCGGCCGCGAAGACGGCGCGCGGCTGGTGACCGGCGGCGTCGCCGCTCACGTGCCCGGCCATGAAGGCGGCTTCTTTGTCGAGCCGACCGTGTTCGCGGATGTGAAGTCCGATATGCGCATCTTCCAGGAAGAAGTGTTCGGACCCTTCACCTCGGTGACGCCGTTCACCGACGAGGCCGATGCGTTGCGGCTCGCCAATGATTCCCCGTTCGGGCTTGCGGCGGCGATCCGCACCCGCGATGTCGGGCGCGCGCATCGCGTGGCCTCCGCCGTCAAGGCCGGCATCGTCTGGATCAACGATCATCACCGCCTCGACCCGGCCTCGCCCTGGGGCGGCGTCGATGACTCCGGCATCGGGCGTGAGTTCGGCACCGAAAGCTTCGACGATCATTTCAACACCAAGAGCGTGATGATCGCGACCCACGACCAGCCGTTCGACTGGTACCGCGACACGGCGACGCAACGACGATTGAACTAAGCGAATTGCAAGCGGCCCACCGCGTCCAGAGACGACCGGCGCCGCATTAATATCAAAGGGGGAAACTTGATATGGCTCTCGCAGTGAACGCCGGCGCACGTCTCGACCGGCTCCCGATCTCATCGTTTCACTACCGGATTTTCTGGCTGGTCGGCGCCGGCATGTTTTTCGACGGATACGATCTCTATATCGCTGGCGGCGTGCTGGCGTCCGCGATCCAAAGCAAATTCTCGACCGCTCCGCAAAACCTGCAATTCATTTCGCTGACCTTTGTCGGCATGACGCTGGGTGCGCTGATTACCGGATTTGTCGGCGACAAGTTCGGGCGCAGGTTCACCTATCAGATCAATTTGCTGATTTTCGGGCTGGCGTCGCTGGCGGCGGCCTTCGCGCAGGATATGAATCAGCTGATCGCCTGCCGCTTCATGCAGGGCCTCGGCCTTGGCGCCGAAATCGTGGTCGGCTATTCGACGCTGACCGAATTCGTTCCGCCGAAGACGCGCGGGCGCTGGCTGTCGATGATGGCGTTCCTGGTGGTGGCCGGGTTCCCGGTGACCGCTTTGCTCGGCTATCTGATCATCCCGGCCTGGGGATGGCGTCCGATGTTCATCATTGCCGGCGTCGGCTCGCTCGTCGTCTGGTATCTGCGCAAGAATCTTCCGGAATCGCCGCGCTGGCTTGAATCGCAAGGCCGCACCGCGGAAGCCGAATCCTTGATGCAGTCGATCGAACAGGAATCCGCCGGCGGCGGGACGCTGCCGCCGGTGGTGGTGCCGGCTCAGGTCGCCCAGGTCGCTGCATCCGACATGCTGAGGCCGCCGCTGCTGCAACGCATGCTGGTCGGCTGCTGGGTTTTGATCACCATCAACACACTGATCTTCGGCTTCGTGATCTTCCTGCCGCAGTTCTTCCTGCGCCAGGGGCTGACCATCGCCAATTCGCTCGCCTATACGCTGGTGCTGTCGGTCGCGTCGCTGGTCGGCTGCGCGGTCGGCGCCTATCTGTCCGACGCGATCGGACGGCGCGTGAGCATCATCGGTGCGTCGATCGTGACCATCGTCAGCGGCTACATCTATGCCCGCTTCAGCGCGGCGTCCGATCCGGCGATCGTGCTCAGCGTCGGCTTCGTACTGATCGTCGCGATCTATGTGCAGACCGCGATCCTGTTCGGCGTCTACACGCCAGAACTATTCCCGACCGAAATCAGGTTGCGTGCCAACGGCATCTGCAACACGTTCGGTCGGGGCGCGACCGTGGTCTCGCCCTTCATCGTCGGCGCCCTGATGGCATCCTACCAGCTGCCAGGGGTGGTCTGGCTGATGATCGGCCTTGTGGTCGTTCAGATCGTGGTGGTGTGGGCCTGGGGCGTGGAGCCGCGCAATCGGGGGCTGGAGGATGTCGCCACCGCTACAGCCTGATGACATCACGCGGCCGCCAAGAGATTAATGGTCGGCACTTGTGAGCACGCTTTGCGAAAAGCGTGATCAACGAAATGTGCAGTCTTGCAAAGCAGTCTTGCAAAAACAATTCGGAATTGAGATGATTTAAGTCCTTACCACGTGACGCCGTTTTCAGCCGTAAAATCAATTTCAGCATAATACAACTTGCAGTAGCAACAAACCACCCCCTAATATAGGCAATACAGGCCGCAGCGCGCGAGCCTTTGCTCCGCCCTCCGAACAATTCGAGACGGTCTCATGAACGCATCATTCAAGTCCTTGCTGTTTTCGCTGGGGGCGATGGTCTGCACCACCGCTCCGACATTCGCCCAGCCAGTTGGAGGCACGCCCGCAAATCCAACGCTGCAATACGCCAAGCAGGGCTGGACCGCGGAAGACCGCCAGGCCTTTTATACGACGAGCCAGGGCTCGCACATGATGCCCTATCTGTGGTACAAGGCGCTGCGCCGTCTGGATGCTGACGCGCCGTTCGGCGGCGATCAGCTGCAACGCTACGGCTATCTCCCGAACGATAAATCCGCGAAGAACCCGGAAGGACTGCCGGTCGGATTCGTCATCGACGGAGACGCATCGTCCGGCTTCCTCGGCATGACCTGCGCGGCGTGCCACACCGCAGAGATCGAGTACCAAAAAGACGGGGCCACGCAACAGCTTCGCATCGACGGCGCGCCGGCGACGGCTAATTTTCAGCTTTTCCTGACGGAGCTGACGGCAGCCGCCCGGGCGACACTGTCGGATGCCGACCGCTTCGACAAATTCGCCCACGCCGTGCTCGGCAACCGCTATTCGGCGACGCGAGCCAAGGACCTCAAGACGGATTTCGCCGCCTGGGTGAAGCAGTGGGGCGATTTCATGGACAAGAGCCTGCCTGCCTCGCCCTGGGGACCGGGGCGGCTTGACGCGTTCGGCATGATCTTCAACCGCGTCGCCGCCAAGGATTTGGGCATCGACGCCAATTTCAAGGTCGCGGACGCGCCGGTCAGCTATCCGTTCCTGTGGAATGCGTCGCGGCAGGATAAGACGCAATGGAATGGCGGCGTTCCCAACGGTCTGTTTATCCACGCGCTCTCACGAAACACCGGTGAAGTGTTCGGCGTGTTCGCCGATTTCAGCCCAAGGAAACGTGCGTTGCCGCCGTCGTTCGATTTCAGCAAAAACTCGGTGAGGTTCGCGGGCTTGCAGGCGCTCGAGGAAAAGATCTCGACCCTGAAACCGCCGCCGTGGCCGTTCGAGATCAAGCCGGAACTGGTCGACAAGGGCCGTATCCTGTTCGCGCGCGAGTGCGGCCGTTGTCACGAGGAGAAGCGCTTGCCGCTGGGCACCTGGCGCACGCCGGTCATGGCGGTCGGGACCGACCCGAAAATGTTCGACAATTCACAGAGGACGTCACAGACCGGCATCCTGGAGGACGCACTGTCGCCTAATCCGCCGGGATCGAGGCTGTCAAATCCGGCCGCGACCGGCGATGTCCTCGCAACAACGGTGGTGGGCGCTCTGCTCAACGAGGCCTTTCCGTTCCCGCCCAAACTTCCCAATCGCAATAGCGGCGTTTGGCAGGCCATCCGAAAGGATATCGATAACCTGTTCTCCGATTCAGAAAGAGCTCCTGATCTGGTGTCCCTGCTGGACCCGAAGGTGAGAGCGGATCTGAGGTCCCATGTGGAAAGCCGGCTTGCGAACATGTTCAAGGTGCCCGGCGAAACCCGCGCCTATGAATCGCGGGTGCTGCACGGCATTTGGGCGACCGCGCCCTATCTGCACAACGGATCGGTGCCGAACCTCTTGGAATTGCTGTTGCCGCCAGATCAAAGGAAGCCATTCTTCATGGTCGGCAGCAAGGCATATGATCGAGTCAATGTCGGGTACGTAACCGACAGCTCACCGTTCAAGGACGGCAAGCTTGTGGTGGGTTCGGGAGCCGAACCCGGCAACAGCAACGCCGGGCACGATTTCGGCAAAGACCTTAACGATGACGACCGTTGGGCGCTGATCGAATATCTCAAGCAGCTCTGAGGGGCGCCTGCCGTTACGCGTTCTTCAGCGCCATCCGAAATTCGGCTTCGGTCTTCGATTTGACCTCGTCGAGCGTGACGCCGTCGGCGAGCTCGATCAGCGCCATGCCGTCCTTGCCATGCTTGTCGATGGTGAACACCGCCAGGTCTGTCACCACCAGGTCGACCACCTTCTCGCCGGTCAGCGGCAGGTTGCATTTTTTCAACAGCTTCGGGCCGTCCTTGGCGGAATGCTCCATCACCACCACGACGCGCTTGACGCCCGCGACCAGGTCCATCGCGCCGCCCATGCCCTTCACCATCTTGCCGGGGATCATCCAGTTGGCGAGATCGCCGTTTTGCGCCACCTGCATGGCGCCGAGGATCGACAGGTCGATATGTCCGCCGCGCACCATGCCGAATGAATCGGCGCTGGAGAAATAGCTGGTGGTCGGCAATTCGCTGACGGTCTGCTTGCCGGCATTGATCAGGTCGGCGTCTTCCTCACCCTCGTAAGGAAACGGGCCCATGCCGAGCATGCCGTTCTCGCTCTGAAGATTGACGTCGATGCCGTCGGGAATGTAGTTCGAAACCAGCGTGGGAATGCCGATGCCGAGATTGACGTAGTAGCCGTCGCGCAATTCCTTGGCAGCGCGCGCGGCCATCTGTTCACGGGTCCAGGCCATGGGGCTCTCCTGCTTGGGTTGCTTACGCGGCGGGACGTGGCCGGGTGTTGCGGAATTCGATGCGCTTGTGGCCGGTGCCGACTTCGACGATGCGTTTGACGAAAATGCCGGGCGTATGGATCTGGTCGGGATCGAGCTGGCCGGCCGGCACCAGATGCTCGACCTCGGCCACCGTGACTTTCGCCGCGGTCGCCATCATCGGATTGAAATTGCGCGCGGTCTTGCGATAGATGAGATTGCCGGCGGTATCGCCCTTCCAGGCGTGCACGATGGCGAGATCGGCGAACAGCCCGCGCTCCATGATGTATTTCTCGCCGTCGAATTCCTTCACTTCCTTGCCTTCGGCGATCAGGGTGCCGACGCCGGTCTTGGTGTAGAAAGCGGGGATGCCGGCGCCGCCGGCGCGGATCCGTTCGGCCAGCGTGCCCTGCGGATTGAATTCGAGTTCCAGTTCCCCGGCGAGGAACTGCTGGGCGAACAGCTTGTTCTCGCCGACATAGGACGAGATCATCTTCCTGATCTGCCGGGTTTCGAGCAGCCGACTCAATCCGATGCCGTCGACGCCGGCATTGTTGGAGACCACGGTGAGGTTCTTTACGCCCGAGTCGCGCAGCGCGTCCGACAAGGTCTCGGCGATGCCACATAGGCCAAAGCCGCCGGACATGATCATCATGCCGTCCTTGAGAATGCCGGCAAATGCCGATTTGGCATCGGGATAGACCTTGTTCATGAAAATGCGACCTGACGGTGGGATGGCGCTGAGATGGCCAGCACAAGGGTGCGTATCGTGGATTATTAGGCGAAATCTTCGCAAGCCGTCAATCATTGGACTTTTGCACTGGTCCGGAACACCGGATGGCCTTGAAAGCGTCAAGAAAACCCCTCAAGTTGCCGGCGTTGGCATGGGGCCCATCCAAGTCGGCTGTTATCGAGTTGGCAGGGATAGACTTGGCAGGGATAAACTTGGGCAGTGATATTTGCCGCACGCGGGGTAATCCGACGTCGGTTCACCGGACCTGGATAAGTCATTGACGATGGCCCAAGGAATGAAGCGCCTGGGGATGCCGATCGCGGCGTTGATCGGCGTAGCGCTGACCGGCCTGATCGCGACGTCCTGGTTTCTCGACCGGGACGCCTTGCGCCAGGCGGTAGAGGCGCAAATCCGCACCGTGACCGGGCTCGATCTGGTGGTCAAAGGCAACATCGACGTTTCGCTGTTTCCCGGAAGCTACGTCTCCTTTCACGACGTCGGGCTGAAGGGCGGCGGCACAGCCGACCCCGCGCTCGCCGTCGACGTGCTGACCGCGAATTTGCGATTGCTGCCGCTGCTGCTGCGGCGATTCGAGATCGCCGATGTCATGATGTTGCGTCCGCACATCCACGTCATCCGCGACGCCCATGGCGAGAGCAACTGGACGCCGTTCGTCGATACCATTGCGCGCACCATGAAGCCCGGCGCCGAAAACCAGGTGTCATTTTCGGAAATCAGAATCCAGGACGGCGTCCTCGCTTATGAGGATGTCGCCAATCACCTGTCCGAAACGCTGGGAGATATCGACCTCTCGCTGGCATGGCCGTCGATCTCGCGTTCCTTCGCCGCAACCGGGCAATTCGACTGGCGTGGCGAACGTGTCGACGGCAGCATCAGCGCCAGCGACTTCATTGCGGCACTTTCCGGCGACCGGTCCGGCCTGAAGGCGCGGCTCGCCAGCGCGCCGCTGAAACTGGCTTTCGACGGCACCATCGCCAATCGCACCTCTACCATGATGGAAGGCACGCTGACCGTCGACAGCGTATCGTTGCGCAACGCCTTGCGCTGGGCGGGCCAGGCGCCGCCAGGCAGCGGCGGATTCGGCCGCTTCGCGCTGAAGGCGCGCGCCAATGTCGTCGGTCCATCGATCGCATTGACCAACGTCAATGTCGAACTCGACGGCAACGTCGCCGAAGGCGTGATGACCTACGCCAACAACGGTCGCCAGACCCTGCAGGCAACGCTTGCCGCCGGCGCGCTCGACTTCACTCCCTATGTCTCCACCTTCCGCCTGCTCGCCAGCGGTGCGCGCGACTGGAACAGGCAACTGTTCGATTTGAACTCGCTGTCCACAACCGATCTCGATATGCGCCTGTCGGCGGCGAAGGTGACGGTCGGCTCGTCGAAACTCGGCCGCACCGCATTCGGCGCAAACCTGCGCGGCGGCGCGCTGGCGCTGAGCGTCGGCGAGGCGCAGATTTATGGCGGCATCGCCAAGGGCTCGTTCGGAGTAGCGCGCTCCGACGCGGTCGCCGACGTCAAGGCCCAGTTCTCGTTCACCGACGTCGATCTGCAATCCTGCGCCAGCGAATTGTTCGGCGTCAGCAAATTGTCCGGCCGCGGCAATCTCAGCGTCTCGCTGGTTGCGTCCGGTGCGAGCCCGTTTGGGCTGGCGCAGTCGCTGGACGGCACCGCGTCGTTGACCGGCCATGATGGCGCGATCTCTGGCTTCAATGTCGAGCAGTTGCTGAAGCGGCTGGAGCGACGGCCGCTGTCCGGCGGCGGCAATTTTCGCAGCGGCTCGACGCCTTACGAGAATCTGACCATCGCGGTGAAATTTTCCGAAGGTATCGCCACCGCCGAGGATATCCGCATCGAAGGACCGGCGGCGCGCATCACTTTGAGCGGGACCGCTTCGGTCCCGGCACGCGAATACGACCTCAAGGGCATTGCCAGCCTGACCTCGGCGCCGAACGCCGCGCCCGGCTTCGACCTGCCGTTCGTGGTGCAGGGTCCGTGGGACGATCCCTTGATCTTTCCGGATCCGGAAAGCCTGCTCCGGCGCTCGCCGGCCTCGGCACCCCTCCTCGACGCGGTCAAGGATCGCAAGACCCGCGACGCAGTCCGCTCGGTGCTGGAGCGGTTTACGGGCGGCGGAGCGAAGCCTGCGGTGCCGGATGCGGCCGCGGCGCCTGCGAGTGTGCCGGCCGCTGCCGCTGCGGCGCCGGCGAGCGCACCGGCGGCTGCCGAGGTCGCGAAACCGAACTGACGATTCCGTTTTGCGCAATCTATTTAGGGTATGTCGAGGGCCAGATGCCCGTAGGATGGGTTGACCGCTTGCGAAACCCATCGCCTTGCTGTGTGTCGCTATGAATCGGATGAGCTCTGCTGCACCCGCATCATTGCGATAGTCACCAGTTCTTGCCCGCGAGCGCGACATCACCCGTCGTGAGGTCGATGCTGACGCCGGTATCCGCCGGCCTCATTTCGCCCGCCACCGCGAAGGGTTCCTTCAAGAGCGCGACGACGCGATCGCCGCGAACATAGAGGTTCATGCTGTTGAGAGGAACGCCGCGGACGACCATGGTCGCGCCGTTGCCGGAGGCGGCGCTTTCGAGCCGTCCATTGTGCGTCACACGAAGCGTGGTGCCCGGAGGCGCCGTCGCTGCGAGCGCCGGAATCACGAGCCCAGCGTTATCCGGCAGATGCAGATTCCAATGCGCCTGGTCTGCGTCTCGGGTGACCTTGGTGCCGGGCGGCAGTGTGAAGCCCAAAAACGTATGCGCTGCCGCGAGCTCGCACTCATACACGGCGCCATCGTTATCGAAGGTGATAAAGCCGGCCGCGCACGGAAAGCCACCGACGATCTGATCGCCGGCAAGTGTGCTCCACCAAAGGTGGCTGAAATACTGCCACTCCAGCGTCCCCGTCACCTGCGCGCCGCGGATATCGGTGACGACAGGTAGACGGACCAAGCCGATTTGAGTCTGGGATTTGTCGGTGAAGTCAATATCGCTGCCGGCGGGTAGTGCCAGGCCGGTGACGGTTTCGTCGTGGTCGAGGGTGCGATGCATCTCGGCCCGAAGTCTTTTGTACTTCGCATTGTCATTGATCGTGAGGACCGCGTAGACCACGAACGGCGCGGACAACAGCGCGGCGGTGCCGAAAGCCGCCACGCGCCATCCCCGGGCCATATCGACAAAACAGCCAACGAGACCCAAAACAACAATCGCGGGTACGCTCACATACCACCCCACGACGACGAAGAACCCGGCGGTGAGCCAGAAGGGGAAATCGATTCCGATATCGCTCACAATTGGATTCCCTTGGCGATGATCTCGACCAATCCGACCTTTGCCGGGGCGCCTGATCCTGCGCCCAAACAGGTCAGAGGCCGGCGCAAGAGAATGCACCGACACGGCATCTGTTCACTTACCCGCTTGTTGCCTACTCGGTCACCGACGTCAAACAGACCGTATGCCGACGCTCGCGGCCGAACCGCCGTTTCGGCGTCGTCGCGCATAGCCCCGGATCATTGTAAGGCTTCGCTTGACGATTGTCAGTTATTGCCGTCAGCGCCAGTGGAAACTGGCGCGTTACATTCGGTTGGATCGAAGGCGATGCCATCGACGTCGATCTGGAAGACTGTCACTGAGGAAGCCCGTAGGATGGGTTGAGCGCTTGCGAAACCCATCGTCTCGCCGTGAGTCGCTTATGGCCGCTCTCCAAAATCCTCACCCTCATTCGAGCCAGCGCCTGCCCAATCCCTGGGATAGACGCTGAGCTTCACCATCCGGTGGAACGAGGAATACGGCCAATCACTGACCCGCGCCACAAGCCGGTGCTTGACTGGGTTGATATGAATGTAGTCAGCGTGGCGCGCGGAATCGTTGTCATCGCGAATGATCTGCTCCCAATAGCGCCGCTGCCAGATGCCGCGTTCGCCTTTGGCGGCGCGGCTCTTTGAAATCCGTTCGCCGGTCGCGAGGCTGCGTGAGAACGCCGATTTGATCAGCCGCCAGCGGGTGGCAAAGTCCGCGTCGCCCTCGGGCAAGGTCCAGATCGTGTGCAAGTGATCAGGCAGCACAACCATCGCATCGATCGTGAACGGATGACGCCGGCGCGTCTCGCGAAACGCGGCCCGCAGCTTGTCGATGTAGTCCATCAACAGCCGCAAATGCCGCTCAGCAAGATTGACGGTGAAGAAGAAGCTGCCTCCGGCCAGGAAGTTGCGGCGATAGTCAGTCATGTCGCGATCTTGGACTGATAACGCGATGGGTATCGCTGCGCTCCACCCATCCTACGGGCTGCGTTTCGCCAATAATGCGCCAACGGAGCGAGCACGCTCGATAAAGAGATTGCCGACCGGCGGGAGTTCTCCGTCCTTTAACGTGACGATTGCGACCGGAGTCGGTTCGATTGGAAGATTGACCGCTAGAGGCTTGAGACCGAGCCGCTGGCCACTAAATGCATCATTGTCTCGGGCAGAATTGTGATGAACCGGCCGGTTGCCAAAAGTGCATGGACCGAAGCCGAGATCGCCATGACAGGCGATATCCCAGCCCGCGTCCGCAGCGAAGGCGCAACTAACCAATGCTAACGCCGATTGCCGTCTCAGTGAGGCGATGACGAAATGAACAAAGATAAGCCTCTTCAAACAGCTATTCTTCTTTATCCGGGCGTGACCGCGCTTGATGCGGTGGGACCAATGGAAGTGTTCTCACGCATCCCTAATATTGAAATGCGGTTTGTCGGCAAGGAAACAGGCCCAGTGGTGACAGAGGGTGACGCACTGCTGCTCGGTGTCACGCATGCGGTAGCCGAAACTCCATCGCCTGATCTGGTGCTTGTACCAGGAGGCATGACCACACACGAGGCTGCGGGTGCAGCGGGCACCCGGCATTCCCCACGCCCTCCATGGGCGAAAGCTAAATGCACGACTCGGGCGCTTCGCGCGGCGGGGTCGTGAAGTTGTGTCTGGATTTGCCGTCATTGCGAGCCAACGGGTCGCGCGAATGCGCGCCCCGTTGGCTCGCAATGACGGGCGGGCTTAGCCCGGGCAGGCGTCCCCCTACGCAAGACCTAAACGCACCATCTAGATCGAACCGCGGCGATGGGTTAGTCTTTTATCCAACCGGTTAATAAAATTCGGCAAGATCAGGGAGAACAACGTGAGATTCAAGGCAATACGCGCGCTTTCATTCGCGATCGCCGCTGTGGGGCTTTTAAATGCCGCAGCGCCCGCGATCGCTCAGGAAAAGAAAATAACGGTCTGGTTCGGCAAGGGCTTTTACAAGTCCGAGGACGACGCGCTGCTCGAGGCGATCAAGAAGTTCGAGGCCAAGACCGGCATCAAGGTCGAGCTGTCGCAATACGCCATTCAGGACATGATCCCGAAGACGGTAGCGTCGATGGACTCGGGCACACCGCCCGATGTCGCCTATTCCGATAGCTATGACGTGCAGGCGCAGGGCAAATGGGCGTTCGAAGGTAAACTCGAGGATCTCTCGGATATCCTGCTGCCGATGAAATCGGCGTTCGCGCCGAATACGCTGGAGACCACCTTTCTCTATAACGACCAGACCAAGAAGAAAGGCTATTACGGCTTCCCGCTGAAGCAGCAGAGCATGCACGTCCAGATTTGGCAGGACATGCTGGAACAGGCCGGATTCA
>Ga0137415_10005468_pt1 | contig 12591 bp, 8 predicted proteins | sample CZODoug3_1_1_16f_FD_183082 | JGI IMG/M metagenome (GOLD analysis project Ga0137415, IMG submission 183082) | Vadose zone soil fungal communities from Angelo Coast Range Reserve, California, USA - CZODoug3_1_1_16fungal (Hybrid Assembly) | ecosystem: Environmental > Terrestrial > Soil > Vadose...
TTAGCCCCGGAAATCTCGGCGCGCCGAAAGCCAAATGCAATCGCGGCGCACGCAAATCTGCATCGATGAGCAGGACACGCCTTTCCGGCTGCTGAACGATCGATTGCGCTAGATTTGACGCAACAAAGGTCTTTCCTTCGGCAGCGATGCTGCTCGTTATTAAGAGCCGCCGCAGGGTGCGTGTGGTGGCACTCTGAAATAGACGCGAACGCAACGTGCGGAACCGCTCAGCCGCGCCGCTCCCGTTGTTGGCGTTTTGAAAGACATTAGATAGACCGTTGAGCCGCCAAGTTGGATGGGCACAGCGCTTAACAAGAGCGTCATACTGTAGCGGGCCGTCGTGGTCAGCGACAGCGACTCGACCCTGTTCAGGACGTCCCGGAAGGTTTGGTTCGGTTACGCCAGGTCGAGGGATTTCCGCTGCAATTTCCACGGCACCTCGTCCCGACCCAGGTGAAAGTTGCGTGGACCTCTCTCGCGCCGCTTTCTTTAGAGCTTCGTGAATTCGACTCATCTTATCCTCAGATCAACTTGTGCCAAATTCACTCGCTGGCAACGGCGTGATGTTCTGAAAGTGCCGTACCGCCACCGTCGAAGGCCGGTACTTCCAGCATGGGGATACCCACAAGAACTGGCACCTTCAGGCATGCCTCCACATCGTTCTCGGTATGGAAAGTCTTATCCATTATCATGAGGATGTAGAGGATCATAAGCGCCAAACCCAACCCGGCGCCCACGCCATCGCCGACAAAATTGATCTTCTTAGGGAAGGAAGGACCGGCTGGGAGGCTCGGAGGGTCCAACACGCGAAATTGTTCGCCCTCCTGTTGATGAGCCAAGCTCGTTGCCATCGCGGAATGCTCGCGATTTTTGAGTAGTTCATTGTAAAAGTCCGCTGCGCTCTGGTAATTTCGCATGAACTCTTTCAGCTGTTGTTCAACCATGGGGCTGGCCTGCACGCGGCCTTGAAGGACTCGAATTTGGTCTTGTATTTGCGTCTGTCGCTTCGTCAAATCCGCAATGTTGAGATCCTGTTGCCGTAAACTCGCTCGAAGTTGCTGAATCTGAGGCGGTTCGACGGATGGGCGTTTCTCTTTGGAAGGACTGGCGATTTCCGGCGTCTCCGCGATTTTCTTTTTGAATTCCTCGAGCTGATTCCTTTTCTTGATCACATCCGGGTGCTTTGGAGTATATAGACCTTCGAGAGCGGTGAGTTGCTCCTGAACTATCCGAAGCTGGTTTTCCATTGTTTCAGGGTTCTGCCCGGTTTGAGAGGCTTTCCAGGTTGCTTCCTGCTGATCTAAAAGAGATTCGCCAAACCCCTTATCTTGTTGGGCGCGGTTAAGCGCCTGGCTATTGGCCTCCAGTTGCGAGTTGAGGCTCATGAGAACACCTAAATTAGTCTGCGTCTCTTCCGGAAGTGAGCCCATGTACTGACGCTTAAATTGGGCCAGCTTGGCGTCTTGCTGGTCCAGTTTGGCCTTGGCTTTATCCAGTTCTTCGCTTAGAAACGACGTTGTGCGAACGGCTTGCTGCTCCAGAGCACTTGCGTTTTGTTCCATAAACATCGAGGTGATGCTGGTACAAATCTGTTGCGCCGACTGCGGATTGTTGAAGGTAACTTTGACGCTGAATCCCGGCATGCTGCGATCTTCAGTGCCCGCCATCGGTGCCAGTGGCGATATCTCGATTGCTTTCCGCAAGCGATCAATCAATTCCTCAACGTGAACCTTATTGCGGTCGTCGTGATAGAGGCCAAACTGCTCGATGACCGGCTCAAGGCGAGTCCGGCTCAAAATCTGCTCCTGCATTGACGCGAGACGTCGATTCAAGTCTTCCGTCACAACCGGCTTTACATATTCCGTCGGCACCGTAGGCTTGGCCACCAGCACTAAGGTCTGAGAAGTGTATTCCTTCGGAAGGAACGAGGCGATTAGCAAACCCAGTCCCCCACCAACCACAACACACGTTGGAATTACCCACCAGCCCTTACGGATGACTCGCCGCACGTCTTCCATGCTGAATTCGCCATTCCGAACCATGCATTCTCCTGTTGCGAGACGGACTGATGCATTTCTGAGGTAAGCACGCTTCGTACCACGATCAGTCGCCGAACCGGCGCTAGGCAAGCTGCTTGTTATCAATAAGATAGCTGATCGATGGCGCGACTCCCGTGCTTTTCCTGACTTGCGAGCAGCCACTAACGCGAGATTTCGTTCTACTCTCTCGAAAAGTGGAACTTTTCTGTCCAAAATGTCCCTATTCTTGACCCTCCTAAGACAGTAAGCCGTACAGGGTCACCTCTTGTGACTGGCTTCGGCTGACTATACGTTATTTAGTTTCAGGTACTTGTGCGCGGTCACGCAGGGCTCGTCGACCTCCTTCTGGGATACAAAATTGCTAACTAAATCACTCCATGGAACGTACGAAATCTGCTGATAGCCTCAGACAATCCGTCCGCTCGTCTCGAACTGGCTTAACAGTTCTTGTCGCGGTACAAATTTGCCTTGTTCTAGCTGGATGTCTTCGCGACCCCAATGTCCGAAAACAGAAGTTCATGGAACAGGGGGAACGCTATTTCGCTCAAGAGAAGTATCCAGAAGCATTGTTGACCTACGAGCGGGCTGTCCAGATCGATGCAAGGTTAGTCGCAGCGCACTATGGGATAGCGAAGTGCCACCTTAAGATGTCCAGTTGGGCCTCGGCGTTCCAAGAACTGCAACGTACGATTGACCTGGAGCCCCAAAACTGGCCGGCGCATCTGGACCTTGGACAGCTATACCTGGCTGGGGGAAGAGCCCCAGAGGCGAGGGATGAAGCCAAATCGATTCTGCAAAGCAATCCCGGTCATATCCGCGCACTGATTCTCTATTCGGACGCTGCAGCGCAGCTCGGTGATCTGAAATTCGCACTTCAGGAGGCAGGCGAGGCAGTCGACAAGGCACCGGAAGACCCCACTGTTTATCTCAACATGGCAGGAATTCAACAAAGAGCAGGGCTATTGCAAGGTGCGGAGGCAAGCCTGGTAAAGGCGCGAAAGCTGTCTCCCAATTCCACAATTCCGAATTTAGCTCTCGGTAACCTATACGCTTCTCAAAAACGCTGGGCAGATGCGGAAGGGGAATTTCGCGCAGCGATTGCGATTACCCTGAAAGATCCAGCTCCCCGGGCGGCTCTTGCCAACCTATATGTTGCGCAAGGTCGTGCTGACTTGGCCGAGAACGTCTTAATAGAGGCGAAGGCTCAGCTGGCGAACGATCCTGCCGCTTACCCAATGTTGGGCGCTTTCTATCTCACGCGAGGTGAAAATCCGAAAGCACTGGCCGAGTTCGCTTCCTTAGCGAAAGACCATCCTGATGACCTGAGAGTTCGCAAATCATACGCGCAGCTACTGATTATCGATCGCCGCTTCGACGAAGCAGCAAAGCTCACCGATGAAATTCTAAAGAAGTCGCCTCAAGATGCGGATGGGCTCATCTTAAAGGGTGAAGTTCTGCTCCACAACGAAAAGTTAGACGAAGCTCTGCAAGTCTTGCAGCAAGCGGTTAAGGGCGCTTCTTCAAATCCCGTGGGGCACTATCAGCTCGGAATGGCCCACCTAGCCAAGGCCAACATTAACCAAGCGGAGAACGAATGGAGAGAAGCGGTCCGATTGAGCCCAAATCTTGCCGAGGCTTGGATCGCTTTGGGCGGCAGCGCGACGCAACGGCGCGATTGGACGGCTTTGCAGGCAATCGCAGAGCAATTGAAGAAAACAACGCCGACCATCGAGGGATACCTCTTCCACGCCACGGCCCGAATCAATCAGGGCGATCCAGGCGGCGCAGAGGTTGACCTCAATGAATTGATTCGCCTGCGTCCACAAAATCCACTTGGGTATAACAAGTTGGGCCAACTTCGTGCGTCCCAAAAGCGTTGGGATGAAGCCCTAAACTTTTACCGCGAAGCGCTAAAGCGTTCTCCCGACTTCCTAGAGGCTACCCAAGGAATTGTGGATGTAAATTTCCGTCGCGGAAAGCCCACTGAAGGCCTGCAATTTGTCGCCAGTCAAATTGATGCCCACCCCAATAATGCCCCGCTTTACCTTCTACAAGGTGAATCCTATCTAGGGAACAAACAGCTCCCAGAGGCCGAGCATTCGCTGTCTCTGTGCGTCCAAATTGACCAGCAAAATGCCGCCGGTTTTGCATTACTGGCACGGGTGCAACAAGCAATGGGTAAACCGTCCGAAGCGATAGCGAACTATCAACGCGCCATCGCAATCGCCCCGAAAAACGCTGGGTTGTATACGTCTTTGGGCACCAGTTTCGAAGCCCAGGGAAACTGGAAGGGCGCGCAAAGCGCCTATGAGCAAGCTTTGGCCATCCAACCGGGAGAACCTCTTACGGCAAATAATCTCGCCTACCTTATGCTGGAGCACGATGGCAACGTCAATGTGGCACTCACTTTGGCGCAGTCCGCACGTCGTGAGCTTCCCAATGTACCCAACTCCGCCGATACCCTAGGATGGGCATATTTTCGCAACGGCGCGTATTCCATGGCCGCCCAGCAGTTCGAAGATGCAGTGAAAGGCTCGCCATCCAATGCGACATACCACTACCATTTGGGAATCACGTACCAGAAATTGAATGACCCAAAGCGCGCACGAAAAGAATTGGAAAAAGCGATTAATCTCGATCCGAAGGCGCCATCCGCGGAAAAGGCCTCGCGCGTCTTGGGAGAGCTTTCAGGCACTACCTGACCTTATGGAATGATCGCGGGAACCTGGTTGGAGAAGATGCTCTCTCCTCCGTTCGGATCCACCGCCGTAGTCACAAAGTAATAAGTCAGGCCGTTCTGTACGGTGGAATCGGTATACGCCAATCCTGTGACCGGCGAACTGTTCACCCGAGCGAATAGGCTTCCGCTGATAGTGGTGCGATACACATTGTAACCAGTTACCGTTGTTGTTGGACTGCCAGTCCATGTCAAGGAAACCGAATGTATGGCCTGGGGCGTTGCCGTGAAATTGATCGCGGTCACATTTGCTGCGCTTAAGGTTACCTGCTGGCTTGCTGGTGCGTACGAGAAGCCGCGGCTGGTAGGAGTGACTGTATAGCTCCCGCTGAGTAATCCTGTAAAGGTATAGCTTCCAGCGCTGCTGCTCGTCGATGTAGAAGCGGCGGGGCCGCTGAGCGTCACGGTCGCGCCAGCCCCACCTGTGGTCGGGCTGATCGTCCCAGAAATGCTAAATGTCTGTTGCGATGTGGCCGTGAAATTAACGCCCGTGACATTAGATCCACTAACAGTGACGGCCTGTGTTGCAGGAGTATAGACATATCCTGTATGGCTTGGAGCCACTACGTATGTTCCGCTCGCCAAACCGGTGAATGTATAGTTGCCGGCGCTGTCGGCAGTCGCGCTTGCGGTGCTGACTCCGCTCAGCGTGAGCGTTGCTCCATTACCCCCGGCCGACGGACTAATCGCCCCAGAAATTGTAAAGGTGCCAGGAACTGTTGTTTGTGCGCTTTTCCCGCTGGTCACGCCACCACAGCCCCACGTTAGGGCTAACGCCAAGAGCAGTGTAGCCCAGACAGGGCAACTCTCCCCTGAACATCCTTTGCGTCTGAATGCACGGGCCCCTGCCTTCACCGACACAATGTTCATATGTGAGTCTCTCCGGAGACTATGCGCCCCTAACACATTAGAGGGCTCAGGTAGCTTCCGTACCCTGTTTCAACGTCTAGTTTAAGTACAGGTAGTGATACTGTACGTAAGTCTGCTTCCACCCGGCTAAATGGTCGGGTGACTCAAATTGGATTTAAGGATGGCTTCTGGGCAAACCGGATGATCAATTCGCGGCTGCCCTTTAACACGGCTGTCGACCGCTCTGCTCCTTGGGGCTAGTTGGTGTGTAACTCAGCATTCGAGAGATGTCCTCTTTTACGCCGAACAGCCGCTCACGGCGTGGCATATCCTAATCGTAGCCGGACTTTCCGTCCAGTCGGCTCCCAGTCTGGCCTTCGGGGATTGCGTGACTTCTTAAGTCTGGGGATAGTTTGGAATTCTTGCCACCGAAGATGATTTTATGCGAAGGGAAATCAGTCGGCCGAGGAGGCAGTTGCTAGATGACCAGCTTCACCGGCAGGTTGCACGATGCTGGTCCCACGTCTGGACGCCAGTCCAGCGTCCCTTATCTTATAAATTAGGGCGCGGTAGCTAATTTTCAGTACTTCAGCGGTTTTGCGGCGGTTCCACTGATTACTCCGTAGCGCCTCCAAAATGACGTTGCGCTCCATTTGTTGGATGGCCTCTTTAGCAATATTCCTCAGGGTCACATTGCCAGTGGCTATCGAGCCCGGATTGGATATTTTTCGCCGTGACGGTACGTCTTGGGCAGCGAACGCGTCTTGCCCGATTAATACAAATCGAGCGATGCAATTGGACAACTCTCGCATATTTCCCGGCCAAGACAAGTTTTCCAGATAATTCAACATTTCTGGCCCCAGGGGATCGCACTCTTTTGCGAACTGCTTTTGATACAGCAGGCGAAAATGTTGGGCCAGCGCGGGTACGTCTTCTCTGCGTTCACTCAATGTGGGCATTCGCAGCTGGAATACGCTTATCCGGTAGTACAAGTCGGCCCGGAACCTGCCAGCCGCGATCTCCCTCTCCATGTTGCGATTGGTGGAGCACAGAATTCGAACCTCAACAAAGTTTTCAGATTGCCCGCCAATCCGTGAGAACGTTCCATCTTGAACGAACTGAAGCAATTTGCTTTGTAACCCCATATCCAAATCGGCGATTTCATCCAAAAAGAGCGTACCCTTTTCCGCTAGTTCGACGCGTCCCGGCTTGGAGGCATGCGCGCCCGTAAACGCGCCCTTCTCATATCCAAATAATTCGCTTTCCAACAATGAGCCAGGAATGGCTGCACAATTCACCTTTACGAATTGCCCCTCTTTGAGAGGCGAACGCCCGTGCATCCATCGAGCTATCATCTCCTTGCCTGTACCAGGGTCCCCAGTCAAGAGAACCGGCACAGTCGTATGGCAAATCTTCTCCACGCGCTTGCGGACTGCCGACATCGCCGCGGAACGACCGAATATGATTTCGTCCGCAGGCAGGAGGCTGGAACTGCCTGGTAATCCGTTCTTGCTTTTTGGACCGTGAGGCATCTGGGCGCGGTGATCCTATGCGACACCTTCGACGATGCATCTACAGGCCCAATGAGACGTCTGCCGGAATATAGAATACCGCGATAGGTTCGACACCTAAAGTACCACCCATGAATAACTTACAAGCCTAACCGCAAGGAGGTACTAGAACCTGGGTCGTTCAGGGGATGCGGCCGAAAGAAGAAAAAAGTGTCCGAACTTTCGACCAGGAGTTCTCTTGATGCTGCAAATGGCGAGAAAGGCAATGCATTAGGCAGGAATGGTGAAATTGCGACTTAATGAAACTGAGCGTAGCCTTCTAGGACCGACCTGCTCCCGAAACAATGCTAGCAAAATCACGTCTTACCATTCTCGCCGCGAATGATGTCATAGCGCTCGATAACCGCCGCTACCCCCATTCGCGAGCTTCCGTCTTCCATGCGTTTCTCCACGCGGACGACCTTTCCTAGCGCTCGCACGAAGACATCGGAGCCATGGGTAATCTCTGCCGGAAGCGTCAACGTGATATCCAGTTCAGAACCGGGCTCAAGATCCTGGTCCAAAACGAAGTAAACGCCTCTTGTAGAAACATCTCGCGTCTTGCCTTTTTGCGTGTCCGCCACACGTTCCGCGGAAAGGCGAATAATTACTGGTAACGATAGGTCATAACGTCGTGCGATGCGCCGCTCCGTCATTACCCCCATCCTCCTTGATCCCCCGTGCCGGGCCCCCATTAAGGTGCCTGATCTGCCATTTGGGCTGTGAATCGCAGATCCAGTTCCTTCGAGCCTTGCTCGCTTTAATTCCTGGCGACAATACTGGATTAGCACATCGGGCGCTATGGGAAAATTGGACCGGTACCTACAGGCGTCCCGGTCCTTGGCATTGTCTATGCGTCCGCTTGACCTACGAGTTCCGCGCACCCGTTCCCACCGCTGCCGCGTCTTCGGCCACGGCAGCCGGCGCGGACCGCCTCGTTCGTGGTGTGTCCAGATTAAACTGCCGCATCTTGTAGAGCAGGGCTTTATAACTAATCCCCAGCATCTTTGCGGCGTCCTTGCGGCACCACCGCGTCTTTTCCAAGGCATCTGCAATCGCTTCCATCTCGGCCTCATCCTTCAATCCACGCACTAAGGCTTTTAAGCCCTGCTCTCGCGGAAGGGTGGGCTCCGGACGCGGGGACGTTCGCTGCCGCGCCGCTGACATTTCAATTAGTTCGCGGAGGCTGCCTTCATCATCTTCCAGAATCACGTAGCGCTTAACGAAATTCTCCAGCTCGCGCAAGTTTCCTGGCCAAGGGTAATTGACCGCTGCATCCAGCAGGTGCTTCGACGGCCCCGGCGAAGGCTTGCCGAATTTTTCGCTGTATTTTTCCAAGAAATGACGGAACAACAAAGGGATCTCTGCAATTCTCTCCCGCAGAGGTGGCACCAAGATCGAGAGAACATTCAACCGATAGTACAAATCTTCACGAAATCTACCCGTTTTCATCGCTTCCTGTACATCCACGTTCGTGGCTGCAAGGACGCGCACATCCGTTTCGATCAAGTGCCGCCCACCCAGCCGCGAATATTGGTGGTCCTGAAGAACGTGCAAGAGCTTGGCCTGCAAATGCGTGCTCATCTCCGCGATTTCATCGAGGAAAATCGTGCCCTTATTGGCCAGTTCGAATTTTCCGGGCTTGGACCGCACCGCGCCGGTGAACGCTCCTTGTTCGAATCCGAATAACTCCGATTCCAGCAATTCGCCGGGCAGTGCAGCGCAGTTCACTTTTACGAACGGTTGATTGCGCCGCTTTGATCGCAGATGAATCATCCGCGAAACGACTTCTTTCCCCACGCCGCTCTCCCCGCAAATGAAAACCGGGACATCCACGGGCGCGATCTGCAAAATCTGCTGGCGAATTCGGACCATCTGCGGGCTGGCCGCAAGGAAACTCAAATCTTCCGTCACCTGATCGCAATAATCGCGTAGGGCTTGATTTTCCTGCGTTAGTTGGTTCTTTTGCCGCGACTTCAGCATGGCCGCGTCCAACTCGCTCTTCTCGAACGGCTTAGTCAAATAATCATGTGCGCCAATACGAATCGCTTCTACTACCGTCCCTACTTCATTCGAGCAGCTCAGCATGATTACGTTGAGACTGCGGTCAAGCTGCATCAATTCCTTCAGGGTGTCCAGTCCGTTCATCTCCGGCATGAGGACGTCGAGAATAATGAAGTCCGGGCGTTCACCTGCGTTTACCTTGGCCAGGGCCTCCTTGCCAGAACTCACCGTCTCCACTTCGAAACCATCTACCTCCAGCAGCGTTTGCAGATACTTCCTGATGCTAGGCTCGTCATCGACTACTAGGATTTTTTCTTTCGACGCCATCAAACTCTCCTTATGTCCCAATCGTCCGAAATCGAAGAGCTACCCGACCATCAATCAGTTCTGGTCCATGGGCAGTAGGAACGTAAACCTGCTTCCGCCGACCGGCTCGCTCTCTACCCATATTTTTCCGCGATGCGCCTGGATTAACCGCTTCGCAATTGCCAGTCCCAATCCCATCCCCGTCGTATTGCGATCGACACGCACGAAGTCTTCGAAAATCTCCTGGTGATGTTCTGCCGGAATTCCAGGTCCACTATCCGCGACCGAAACTTCAACGCTATTGGGCCTTGGCAAGCGAAACCGCCTTCGCTCCTGGATCGGTGCGACTTCGGCCACTCGCCGTTCCCAGAAATGGGGGCCCGCATGAAGCGTCACCGTGCCACCTGCGGGAGTATGCTTTAGTGCGTTATCCAGCAAATTCGCCGCAGCCTGCTGCACTTTCTGATAATCAAACCGGAAATTAGGTATTGAAGGATCGAATGATGCATCCAGCTTCACACCTTTACGCTGGAAGGCCTCCGACCATCGCTTTGCGACCTCTTCCAGGCAATCGCGCAAATCATTTTCGCGGAGCTGCAGCACCAGCTTTCCGCTTTCCAGCGCCGAGTAATTGAGAAACATCGACACCAGCCGGACAAGCCTTTCGCAGCTCTCCTTGGATTCTTCCAATATGTCGCGTTGCTTGTCGGACAATTTCCCCAACGAACCGGCCAGCATCAAATCGTAATAACCCTTTATGACCGCCAGCGGCGTCTTCAGTTCGTGCGCCGCCGACGCCAGAAACACCGTTTTCTGCCGATTCACTTCCTGAAGTTTCAAATACGCCGCGAGCAGATTGCGATATGTGATTTCGCGTTCCTGCAAAAGCTCCTGCACCGTGATCTGCGTAGCCCGATCTGGCTCTGGTTGTTCTTCCTGCCGCACAAATTGCGTCAGTATCCAATCTGCTTCTGGCATCCAGCGCACATCGGCAACGAATCTCTCGCCGCCTCGATCCAACTCCAACCTTAATCCTTGCTTTCCGTTTTCAATCTCTCGGAAAATCTCAGTTCCATCGACCAACAACAGTTCGGTAAAAAGGTTGATGGCAAATTCTTCGCTGGGTTGGAGCTTCAGGCATTTGCGTACTTGCGGGTTCGCAAACACAATCCGGCCATTGCGTTCTGAAACGATTACGGCTGTTTCCAGTGCCTCCAAAAGTGCGACCACCGCACCTTTCGAGAGCCCGGTGACACCCGCCAGCGGCGGATTTTCAATTGTTCCACTCATTGATATGTCGAGGACAACCCATCCGTGGGAAAAATATTTCCCTCTTTTCGGTGTTCGCCATACTCCCAAACACATATCAACCTGTCAATGAGAAAAGCGTTCCATTTGCACATTAGGGGAAATGCGTGGCCGCACTATAGCTTTTCGAAGCTAAACTATTCACTGGTGGCCTTTGCAGCTCCCTATAACCGACTGTTGATGCGCGACTTAGGCCGATCCCCCGAACCCGATTACGTGGCATTGAATATGCACTATCGTACTAGTTCGCGGGTACCACGGGGGACGTTTGGAACTTCAAATTGAGAAGAAGGGTGAACGCTTGGAGCAACGCCGCCATTCCCCGCGCATTCGCCTCCAAGTACCTGTTTTTCTTCGCGGCGTCGATACTTCGGGCGCGGAATTCATTGAATTGACTAAGACGCTGAATATCAGCGCCACAGGGGCGTGTATTGCCTCTACACATTTTCTTCGGCCTGACCAAATAGTCAGCATTACCGTACCGGCGCCGTCCCCAACTTCATCCTCGAGTGTCGTCCCTAACGAGACGCCTCCGATCTCTGCCAAGATCCTCCGCCAGTCTGTCGCGGGCGATATTCGCCTGTTCGGTTTGGAATTTTTGAGACCACTTGAGTAATTGCATGCTCTTTGTTCCCTTTCGTGTTCCTGGGTAGTTTCGTTACATCAATGCCTCAAAGTTAGCCACGGACTTCTTTCCGGGACGCCCGTCCAGCTATCTTTATTGTTTGCTGTGCGATAGCATAGGTGGCAGAATCTTTCTCAGCTTCAGGCAGGAACGTATTATGCGGCACAGCCGTGGTATGAATGGGCCGCTACTTGCTCCTCCTGAGACCGAGAATTCGTTCTCTCCCCACACCCCGCGGGGAATAGGCAGAGGTTAGGTAACCACCCAGAATGCCCAGCCCCGGTGCCCCCGTGCCTCCTCGTCTGCCAGTTGAGGATTCCTATCTCGAGCTTCTTGCTGATACGCTCGAAAGCCTCGACTTGCCGGCGCGCGGCCAATTCCTGCAACGCTATATTCGCGCCATCACCCATTTGGATCTACGTGAAACTCAGTGCATCCAGTTGTGGGACGAAATGCTTTCGCGCCGTCGTGAACTAAGTGAAAATCTCGGTCGGCCGGTCGCGCTCAAAACCGCTTTGATGGACGTTCTCGCTTCCGCTGGACTCTTCCGTGTCCCCATTGTTATCGAGTACGACGAACTGAAGACTCTGCAATTGAATGCAGTGACAGATCCACTCACCGGTCTCTACAACCGGCGCCTTTTCAGCGAAACATTTGAAAAGGAACTCAATCGGGGCCGCCGCTATGGTTCACCTTTGGGCTTGGTAGTTCTCGATCTTCATCGCTTTAAGGAAGTGAACGATAAACATGGCCATCCTCGCGGCGACGAAGTTCTTCGCGCCGCTGCCGCTACGCTCAAAAAAGCCTTGCGTACGTCCGATTCCGCGTTCCGAATCGGCGGAGATGAGTTTGCTCTTCTCTTGCCGCAAACAGACGCTGAGCAAGCCTTGGCGCTTAGCCGCCGCGTCGAAACAGTCTTCGCTGAAATGTTGCAGCCGCTGCAATTGACTGTCGGCGTGAGTATGGACCACGGCGTGGCCACTTTCCCGCAGGACGGTGAGCAAGCGGAACAACTGATCCGCGTTGCCGACGAGCGCCTATATCGGCTCAAGCACGCAAACCATGGCAAGTCCGGAAACGGCGGCAGTCGAACGCCATCCGAATCCGTTCGCGCGGAACAAGCTTCGAGTTCCGACCGCGCGGCAACTCCGCCTGCTCCCATTTCGATTGAAT
>Ga0137415_10005470_pt1 | contig 12589 bp, 10 predicted proteins | sample CZODoug3_1_1_16f_FD_183082 | JGI IMG/M metagenome (GOLD analysis project Ga0137415, IMG submission 183082) | Vadose zone soil fungal communities from Angelo Coast Range Reserve, California, USA - CZODoug3_1_1_16fungal (Hybrid Assembly) | ecosystem: Environmental > Terrestrial > Soil > Vadose...
TAGTTGCCGTACGCCCGCTGGACGTCGAACTGGTAGATGAGCCGCCGCGCCGCGCGCACGTGCTCGACGTACTCGTCCACCGGGTACGGGCGGTCGTGGCCGAGCACGTCGTCGTGCCCGAGCACCGTCCCGGCCGGGGCCAGGTCCGCGTGCCGCACCTGCATCAACCGAGCGAGCTGGTGCGGGACCTCGTCCCCGTCCAGGATCGTCACGGTGGTCTCGAGGCCGACCCAGTGTGGGTGCGGCCCGAATACGAACAGCGAGCACCGGGGATCGCGCCGCACGTTCCGCGTCCTGACCAGCTCCGGCGCTCCGGAACCCCAGAGCCTGCCGTCCACCACGGCCACCTCCATGCGGGCCATGTGCGCGCCCCCATCCCGGCGCAGCGTGATCATCGCCGCGTCCGGGTACCGCTCGATGAAGGTCTCCAGCTGCTGATCCATCAGATGTCCCCTCCCCGATCACCCACGTGGAACCACCTGCCAGCCGGCTCGCGCGGGTCATTGCCGGCGCCCGGATGCTCGAACGGGCGTCCTCCGCGGATCCACCGCGGACGGCGAACTTGCCGGTTTCTTCCATGCGTATGCCCGGAATGATGGATTCCTGCCACCGGAGCGGGTGGGGTCAGCGGGTGGCGAGTGCGGCGCTGGCGCGCTCGAGGTGGCGGCGCTCGGCGGCGTTGTGGGTGTGCTCGATCGCCGCCCGGTACGCGGCGGCGGCCTCAGCGGTCCGGCCCAGCCGCCTCAGCAGCTCGGCCCGGACGGTGTGGAACACGCGGTAGCGCTCCAGCTCGTCCCGGGTGCCCGGCGCGGCGGCGATCTCGTCCACCAGGTCCAGCCCGGCGGCCGGACCGTGTACCTCGGCCACCGCGACGGCCCGGTGCAGCGCCACCACCGGGCTGGGCGCGTGGGCCAGCAACTGGTCGTAGAGCGCCAGGATCTGGCCCCAGTCGGTGGCCGCGGCGCTGGGTGCATCGCTGTGCACGGCGTTGATCGCCGCCTGGATCTGGTAGGGACCTGGCTGGTTGCGCCGCAGGCAGCGGCGCACCAGGTACTGGCCCTCGGCGATCAGGGCGCGGTCCCAACGGGTCCGGTCCTGGACGGCGAGCAGAACCAGCTCGCCGTCCTGGGTGGTGCGGCCGGCCCGGCGGGACTCGGTGAGCAGCATCAGCGCGAGCAGCCCGAGCACCTCCGGTTCGTCCGGCATCAGCTCGGCGAGCAGCCGGCCGAGCCGAACCGCCTCCGCGCACAGGTCCGCCCGGACCAGCCGCTCCCCCGAGCTGGCGGTGTGACCTTCGGTGAAGATCAGGTACACCACCGCGAGCACCGCGCGCAGCCGGTCGGGGAGTTCGGCCGCACTCGGTACCCGGTACGGGATCCGCGCGTCCCGGATCTTGGCCTTGGCCCGGACCAGCCGCTGGGCCATGGTTGATTCGGGCACCAGGAACGAACGGGCGATCTCCGGGGTGGTCAGCCCGCCGAGCAGCCGCAGGGTCAGCGCGACCTGGGCCGGGGTGGCCAGTGCCGGGTGGCAGCAGGTGAAGATCAGCCGCAGCCGGTCGTCCCGGACCCCGCTCTCCAGCATGGCGTCCTCCTCCGCGGTGTCCGGGACCTGCTCCCGCGCGGCCTTGGTGTGCCGGTCGTCCCGGCTCGCCTCCCGGCGCAGCCGGTCGATGCCCCGGTTGCGCGCGGTGGTGATGATCCAGCCGGCCGGGCTGGGCGGGACCCCGGTGGCCGGCCAGCGCGCCACTGCCGCGGCGAACGCGTCCTGGACCGCCTCCTCGGCGACGTCGATGTCACCGAAGTGGCGGACCAGGACGGCCACCGCACGGCCGTACTCCTCGCGGAAGACCCGCGCGATCTGCTCGGTGTCCAGCTCCGGCACCCGGTGCCTCAGGCCTCGCCCATGAACGGGCGGACCTCGATCGGCAGTGTCGTCGCGCGGGTCGCCTTGCGGCCCCACTCCAGCGCGGCGTCCAGGTCGGGGGCGGCGATGATGCACAGCCCGCCCAGGTACTCCTTGCTCTCGGCGTACGGGCCGTCCGTGGTGAGCAGGTCGCCGCCGTCCCCGACCCGCACCACGGTGGCCGTCTCCGGGCTGTTGAGTCCCCCGGCGAAGACCCATGCGCCGGCCGAGCGGAGCTCATCGTGGAACGTGCCGACGTTGGCCATGATCTGGTCCAGTACCTCGGGGGCGGGCGGTTCGCCGGGCGGCTGCATCACGCTGAGCAGGTAGTTCTTCATCTCGGGCCTCCTTCGCCAACGGCCGGCACCGTACCGGCTACACCCGCTACACGAACGGCATCCGGGCGAATCGACAGGAAGCGGTGGTGCCGGGAAGAAAATCTCTTCACCGCGGCGCGGCGACCCACCGATCGTGTGCGGCGAGCACCTGGTCCGGGGTCAGCACCGGGCCGTGCGGGTTCTTTGCGGCGTCGTCCCAGCGCCGTACCAGCACGGCCTGCTCGGCCATCGGGTGGGCGCCGAACGTGGCCACCTCACGGGCGTCCATCGGACCGCCCTGGTGGCGCAGGGAGGCGGCCGAGGCGGGGCTGAGCAACGAGGCGTAGCCCAGATCGGTGGCCACCAGGTACCGCTTGGCCGACACGTGCGCCGCGATCATCCAGGCCAACCGCTCGCTGAGGCGAGCCCGGGCGAACTCAGCGCCGGCGTGCTCGTGCGGCAGGTCGGGGTAGGCGGCCCGGACCGGGTCGGTGCGGCCGACGTCGTGCAGCACCGCGGCCAGCAGCAACTCGTCGTCGGCGCCGGCCCGGGCGGCGAGCCAGCCGGCCTGCAGTGCGTGGGTGCGCTGGTCGACGGCCTCGCCGGCGTACGGCAGCCCGGCCATCCCGTCGATCAGCTCGGCCAGCTCCCTCCCGCTCAGCAAGTTCATCGCGGCTCCCCCGGTCAGCTCCGGTCGTTGGCGGCCGCGAGGAAGGACCGCACCGAGTCCGTCGGGTCGCCCGAGCGCACCAGGGCCTCGCCCACCAGGACCACGTCGGCGCCCCAGGAGTGGTACTCGGCGACGTCCTCGGGGCCGGCAACCCCGGACTCGGCGACCCGCACGGCGTGTGCCGGGATGTCCGGGGCCAACGCCTTGAACACCGAGCGGTCCACCTCGAGGGTCTTCAGGTTGCGGGCGTTGATGCCGATCAGCTCGGCCCCCAGCTGGGTGGCGCGGCGCAGCTCGTCCGGGGTGTGCGTTTCCACCAGGGTGGTCAGCCCCAGCGAGGTGGCCAGCCCCAGCAGGTCGGCCAGCGGGCCGTCGTCCAGCGAGGCGATCATGAGCAGCATCAGGTCGGCGCCGAAGGCCCGGGTCTCCCAGACCTGGTAGGGCGTCACGATGAAGTCCTTGCGCAGCACCGGCACGGACACCGAGGCGCGCACCGCGGTGAGGTCGGCCAGCGATCCGTCGAACCGGCGCCGCTCGGTGAGCACGCTGATCGCGGCCGCGCCGCCGTCGGCGTACCGGGAGGCCAGCACGGCCGGGTCAGGAATGTCCGCCAGGGCACCCTTGCTCGGGCTCTTCCGCTTCACCTCGGCGATGATCGATACCCCGGGTGCACGGAACGCCGGAAGGGGGTCCAGCGCGGGTGGCACATCCGCCGCGCGGGCCTTCAGCTCGGCGAGGGGCACCGCGGCTTGCCGGCCCGCGAGATCCTCGCGCACCCCCTCCAGAATGCTGTCCAGCACGGTCATCCGACCGCTCCCCCTTTCGTTGCGCCCATCGGTGTCCTAGCTCCGGGCCCCCGGACGGCGCCAACGCTGACCGTACCTCGGCGGCCCATCGCCAGTCTGGGGTGCTCTCAGATTGCCGGACCGGCGGTTTCCAGGAGCACCACACCCACCCGGGCGACGAGAACGGTGAGTTCTGCCGGTCCGGCGGGTCGGTATAGCTGCCAACCCAATCCCAGGGCCAGGTGGACCCTGGGTCGTGCCAAGGAGTGTTCATGCGGAAGTTGATGCTGCTCGACAACGCCACGCTCGACGGCCACCTCGCGCGTCGATCCGACGCCAACGCGGCCGTGCTGATGCCCGTGGTGGCAGAGCAGTTCGATTGGCAAGCAGATCTTCTCGCCGGTTACGACACGCTGCTCATCGGCCGGGTGTCCTACGTCATGGGCGCCTCGTTCTGGCCGAGGCACCCCAGCCGGCTCGCCGCCCGGCTCAACGAGATGACCAAGGTGGTGTTCTCCAGCACGCTCGACCGGCTGGACTGGGCCAACTCGCGGCTGGCGAAGGCCGAGCCCGCCGTGGAGCTCGCTCGACTTCGAGAAGAACCTGGTCAGAACATCTGTGTGAAGGGCAGTCCGACGCTGGCGCGCGCGTTCTCCCGGCAACACCTGATCGACGAATACGTCCTGATCGTCCATCCGATCATCGCCGGCGGCGACGGTGTCCCACATTTCGACGATCCCGCCGACCTGCCCGCGCTGAGGCTGGTCGACGTCACCGAGCTGGCCTCCGACGCGGTTGCCCTCACCTATGCCCGCGCCTGAAATGCCCTCCTCGAGTACGCACCCGAACGGGCGCGTGCTCGAGGAGCCTGCTGCCGGCATACTGCGGCGACCTATGCGGCCGGACAAGTTCGTCGAGCTCACGAGTCCATTCCGTACGGAGTTGCTGGCCCACTGCTACCGGATGACCGGGTCGGTCCACGACGCCGAGGATCTGGTCCAGGAGACGCTGCTCCGGGCGTGGCGCGCCTACGACGGCTTCGAGCATCGTGCATCGCTGCGCACCTGGCTGCATCGCATCGCGACCAACGCCTGTCTCAACGCTCTCGAACGCGGTCCTGGTGCCCGGGTGCTTCCGTCCGGCCTCGGCGAGGCCACTGACGACCCCTATCAACCACTACGGCTGGCCGGTTCCGAGGTCGCGTGGTTGCAGCCGCTTCCGGATCGGCTGCTCGGCGAGCTCACCGCGGATCCGGCCGAGGCTGTGATCACCCGCGAAAGGATCCGATTGGCGTTCATCGCCGCGCTGCAGAACCTGCCGGCGCGGCAGCGGGCGATCCTGATCCTGCGTGACGTGCTGGTCTGGCCGGCGGCGGAGGTCGCCGACCTGCTGAGCACGACCACCACCGCGGTCAACGGCGCGTTGCTGCGTGCCCGGCGCGCCGTTGCCCTCGCTGATGAGGACCCGGCGGACCTCGTCGAGCCGGATGACCCGGGGACCGTGGCACAGCTCGATCGGTACGTCGCCGCCTTCGAACGCGCCGACATGGCGGCGTTGACCGAACTGCTGCGCACCGATGCGCAGGCGCAGATGCCGCCGCACACCACCTGGTTCCGCGGCCGCGAACCGATCGCGCAATTCTTCGGCGGCAAGGTGACCGAACCAGGCCAGGTGAGGATGATCCCGACCCGCGCCAACGGGCAGCCGGCGTTCGCCACCTACCTGCGCGGCTCGGACGGAACCTACCGCGCCAATTCCATCCAGGTGCTGTCGTTTCGCGACGGCCGGGTACACACGATCATCGCGTTTCTCGAACCCGCGTTGTTCGCGCTGTTCGACCTGCCCCTGACCTGACCACAGCCCCTAGTCGAGGTAATCGCGCAGCACGTCGGAGCGCGACGGGTGGCGCAGCTTGTGCATGGTCTTGGACTCGATCTGCCGGATCCGCTCCCGGGTCACCCCGAACGCCTGGCCGATCTCGTCCAGGGTCTTCGGCTGGCCGTCGCTGAGCCCGTAGCGCATCCGGACGACGCCGGCCTCCCGCTCGGTCAGGGTGGCCAGCACGGATTGCAGCTGGTTGCGCAACAGCTCGAAGGACACCGCGTCGACCGCGACCACGGCCTCGGCATCCTCGATGAAGTCCCCGAGCTGGCCGCTGCCGTCCTCGCCGATGGTCTGGTCCAGTGAGATGGGTTCCCGGGAGTACTGCTGGACCTCGAGCACCTTCTCCGGGGTGATGTCCATCTCCTTGGCCAGCTCCTCGGCGGTGGGTTCCCGCCCGAGGTCGCGCATCATGTCGCGCTGCATCCGGTTCAGCCGGTTCATGATCTCCACGACGTGCACCGGGATCCGGATGGTGCGGGCCTGGTCGGCCATGGCTCGGGTGATCGCCTGGCGGATCCACCAGGTGGCGTAGGTGGAGAACTTGTAGCCCTTGGTGTAGTCGAACTTGTCCACCGCGCGGATCAGCCCCACGTTGCCCTCCTGGATCAGGTCCAGGAACGCCATGCCGCGACCGGTGTAGCGGCGGGCCTGCGACACCACGAGCCGCAGGTTGGCCTCGAGCAGGTGGTTCTTGGCCAGCTCGCCGTCCCGGGCGATCCAGCGCAGGTCCCGGCGCAGCTGCGCCGGACAGGTCTCGCCGCTGGCCGACACGGCGGCCAGCCGCTCGGCGGCGTAGAGCCCGGCCTCGATCCGCTTCGCCAGCTCAACCTCCTGCTCGGCGTTGAGCAGCGCGACCTTGCCGATCTGTTTGAGGTAGGCCCGGACGGAGTCGGCCGAGGTGGTCAGCTCGGCGTCCTTGCGGGCCTGCCGCAGCGCCTCCGACTCTTCCTCGTCCCAGATGAAACTGACGGCTGAGTCCCCGTCCTGCTCGGCGTCCCCGCCGCTCGCCGGGTCTGTCGACCCGAGACGCTTGGCCGCCAGTGTCCCGGTCACCGGCCCCACCGCCTCGGGACCGCTCACCGGGTAGGACTCAGCTGTCATGCGCACCACGCCTGCCTGAGCTCCCGGCAGAGGCCGGGTCTCTCACCGGGAACGACGTGGGCTCGGGCACCCACGCTCGACGAATTCCCGACCCGGGGAGAGTACGCCCCCGTCAGGCGGGGGTCCGGACAGGTGTGCGGCGGGTGTTCTTGCCCACCGGAGCGTGATGTGCGGTTCCATTCAACACACATCTCCCCCGCCGCGGTAGGGCCGGAGCATCACCAGCAGCGCCGTGGTGAGACCCGCGTACCCGGGTGGTGGCTCTTCAACACGGGGGTGAACCCAGGTCGCGCGGTGCGCGCCAGCCCTCGGGTGGCCAGGATGGAGTGGTGACCCTCGACGTAGCCGCCCTGCGCAAACAGTTCCCCTCGCTGGACACCGGGACCGCCCACTTCGACGGACCCGGTGGCACCCAGACGCCCCGCCCGGTCGCGGACGCGGTGGCCACCGCGCTGTGCGGGCCGCTGTCCAACCGGGGCGACGGGGTGGCGTCCGAGCGCAACGCGACCGCGTTCGTGTCCGCGTTCCGTGCCGCCTACGCCGAATTCCTGGGCGCCGACCCGCGCGGCATCGTGCACGGCCGCAGTGCCACCGCGCTCACCCTCGACTTCGCCCGCCACCTGGCCAGGACCTGGGGACCGGGCGACGAGGTGGTGGTCTCCCGACTGGACCACGACGCGAACATCCGCCCATGGATCCTGGCCGCCGAGCGGGTCGGCGCCACCGTGCGCTGGGCCGAGTTCGACCCGGCCACCGCCGAGCTGGACCTGCCCGCGCTGGCCGAGACGATCGGGCCGCGCACCCGGCTGGTCGCCGTCACCGGGGCGTCCAACCTGCTCGGCACCCTGCCCCCGATCGACCGGATCGCCGCCCTGGCGCACGAGCGGGGCGCGCTGCTCTGGGTGGACGGGGTGCACTACGCCGCCCACCAGCCGGTGGACCTGGCCGCGCTGGGCGCCGACTTCTTCGTCTGCTCGCCCTACAAGTTCCTCGGGCCGCACTGCGGGGTGCTCGCCGCCGACCCCGCACTGCTCGAGACCATCGTGCCGGACAAGCTGCTGGCCTCGACGAACCAGGTGCCGGAACGGTTCGAGTTCGGCACCCTGCCCTACGAGGCGCTGGCCGGCGCCACCGCCGCCGTGGACTTCATCGCCGGCCTGGCGCCCAGTAACGGGGGCAGCCGCCGGGAACGGGTGCTGGCCGCCACCGCGGAGATCGAGGCGCACGAGCACGGTCTGCGCGAACTGGTGCAGGAGGGGCTGGCCGCGCTCGGGCCGGCGGTCACGCTGTACTCCCGGGCTGCCCGGCGCACCCCGACCCTGTTCCTGAGCTTCGCCGGGCGCCACAGCTGGGACGCCTACCTGTACCTGGCCGAGCGCAATGTGCTGGCCCCGGCCGGCTCGTTCTATGCGATCGAGCCGTTCGCCCGGCTCGGCATCGACGACGAGTGGGGACTGCGGGTCGGCATGGCACCGTACAACGACGCGTCCGAGGTGGAACGGCTGATCGACGGGCTGGCCGGATTCCTAACCATGACCCCGGGTCACCCGTAGTACCCGCGGGCGATGTGTTCGGCGAGCATGATCGTGGTGACGTTGGTGGTGGTGGAGGGCACCCGCGGCATGATCGAGGCGTCCACGACACGGAGACGGCCGATGCCCCGGACCGCGCCCGAGCCGTCCACCACCGCCCACGGGTCGTCCTCGCCGCCCATCGGGGCGGTCGAGGTCGGGTGCTGGTAGGCGGCCAACTGTTCGCGGATCACCCGGGTGAGCGTCTCGTCGTCGCGCACATCGTCTCCGGGAGTCAGCTCGCTGGCCAGCACCGCGGCCATGATCTCGTCGCGGGCGATCCGCCGGCTCAGCTTGACGCCCTCGAGGAGGCGGCGCTGGTCGCGCGGCTCGGCGAGGAAGTTGTAGTTGATGGCCAGCCCGTCCTTCGGATCCCGCGACCGCAGCCCGACGCTGCCGATCGAGTCCGGGAGGGTGACCGCGACCGCGAGGACGATGGCGCCACCAGTGGGACTGATGGCCGGGTCGACGAAGTGGGTCGCGGAGATGTGCAGGTCCAGCTCACCCGGGGCCGCCTCGCTCGAGGCGGTCCACAGCAGCGCCCCGGCGGCTGGGGACATTCCCCGCGCCTCGGGGCGCAACGCGTGGACGTTGAAGTAGAAGGGCTGCTCCTGGAAGCGCAGCCCGACCGGCAGGTCGGCCACCACGTCGATGTCGTGCCTGCGCAGCTGCGCCGCCGGCCCGATCCCGGACCGCAGCAGGATGCCGGCGCTGCCGAACGATCCGGCGGAGAGGATGACTTCACCGGCGTGGTAGGTGTATCCGTCGGCGGTCCGGACGCCGGTCGCCGTGTTGCGCGCCGGGCCGCCCTCGACAATCAACCGGTCCACCTCGCTGTCGGCCTGGATGGTCAGGTTCGCCCGCCGCCGCACCTCGTCGGTCAGATACACCATCGCGGTGTTCTGCCGCTTTTCGTCGATGAGGTTAAGCGGGTAGGGGCCTACGCCGTGTTGCTCGGCGCCGTTGAAGTCGGCGATCCGGGCGAACCCCAGACGGGCGGACGAATCGATGAACGCCCGCAGCGACGGGGTGAGCTCGGCGTAAGTCCGTTGGCGGATCGGGAACGGCCCTGACCGGCCGTGCAGCGCGTCGTCACCAGTGGGGGTGTTCTCCAGCAGCCGGAACGTCTCGGTGACCTCGTCGACCGACCACCCCGGCACCCCGCCCGCGCTCCACTCGCGGATATCGGTGGCCCTGGCCCGTACCTCGCACGCCCCATTCACCGCGGAGCTGCCGCCCAGGACCTTGCCGCGAGGCGCCGGCACCTCCCGACCGGACCCGTCGACCCTGGCCACCAGGTGCCAGTCGTGTTCGGTGTCCGTGCCGACCTGGGCCGGATCGAGCAGCGCCTCGGGGAAGGCGTCGCTCGCGTAGGACCTACCCGCCTCGAGCAGGAGTACCCGCCGGGCCGGATCCGCCGACAACCTGTTGGCCAGTGCTGCACCAGCGGAACCTCCCCCCACGATGACCACATCAAACTGGTCCGACACGTCCTTGGAACTCATCGTCGATCATTCCCTTCCGTGCAGAACAGAGCTCGGACGAGCTCTTGTGTGGTTGACGAATCGCGCTCGCGTCAGTCCGAGTACGCCGGGGTGAGCAGGTCGTCGAAGCCGATCCGGCGGAAGAAGTCGCCAGGCGTACTGACCGCTTGCATCGCGTGCTTCTAAGGCTCGCATCCGGCGCAGGATGCGTCCAATGCAAGTTAATCAAGCACGGTATGCGGCCGATGCATATTCAACGTGGGCATGAACTTGATCGCTACCGCCTGGCCGAGTCGCGGATCCCACAGCCGGAGCCCGACTGCCCGTCGAATCGACGGAGGCGCTGGCGGATGCTCTATCGCCCGGAGATCCGAACGGGGAATCCTCGCGGACCGTGGGATTTCTAACGTGGCCTCTTGATCGCGACCCTACGCACTCACGGCACTTGACCAGGCACGATTCCCGGTGGTCACCTTCTCCGGCTCCCAGCAAACGGACTGCTCATTTCCCATGCGTACTCGCAACGTTCATGTGTACGTAAAGTAAACCCGCCGGACGCCGAGCCACGATTGGCCTACTAGACCCACGAGTCGACTGGGGATTCTGGATGCACAGATCATCTGTTTCGTTGGTGCGGCCGGTCCTGGCTCTCGGCGCCGCAGCACTGCTGTTTCTCAGCTCGGCTTGTGGCTCATCCGGTGGCGGCGCCGGACCTTCCAGCAATGCACCAAGCAACAACGCCAATAGCGATCGCCACGTTTTGTTGATCTCAGTCGATGGATTGCACCAGGCAGACCTGGCCTGGTATGTCGCCCACCATCCACAGTCGGCGCTCGCCACACTGTCCCGATCGGGAACTGAGTACACACAGGCGAGCGCTCCGTTTCCCTCCGACTCATTCCCCGGCACGGCCGCCCAGGTGACCGGCGGCAACCCCGCCACGACAGGCGTCTACTACGACAGCAGCTATTCCCGCGGGCTGCTCCCGGCCGGTACTACGTCCTGCCCAGCCGGTGCCCCCGCCGGAGCCGACGTCGAGTTCGACGAATCGATCGACCGGAATTCGAAAGCCCTGGACGCCGGTCAGGGCGTCAACGGGCTCCCGGACGGCATTCTGGGGATGACGGGCCAGCCGTCGAGTCTTATTGATCCAGCCAAGTTGCCGGTCGATGCGACGACCTGCAAGCCCGTCTTCCCGCACCAGTACCTACAGGTGAACACCATTTTTGAGGTGGCCAGGGCCCACAATTTCCGCACCGCCTGGTCCGACAAGCACCCTGCCTACGACATCCTGAACGGGCCATCCGGCGCCGGCATACAGGATCTCTTCACGCCGGAGATCAACAGCCAGGCCCCGGCCCTACCCGCCGGCAAGGACTGGACCAACGACAACCTCCAGACGCAGAAGTACGACAGCTACAAGGTTCAGGCCGTGGTCAATGAGATCGACGGCTACGATCACTCCCGTACCACCAAGACAGGCGTGCCCGCCATCTTCGGGGTGAACTTCCAAACGGTCTCGACAGCGCAGAAACTGCCGATATCCAACGGTCAGGCCGGTGGATACGGCCCCGACGGAGTTACTCCGGGACCACTCCTTTCAAATGCACTCGACTTTGTCGACCACGAACTCGGCACGTTCACCCATGAAATCGATGCACAGCATCTTGTCGATAGCACCACGATCATCCTGTCGTCCAAGCACGGCCAATCCCCCACGGATCCGGGCGCGCTCACCCGAATCGACGATGGCCCGCTCCTTGACGGCCTGAACGCGGCCTGGACCGCGGCCCACCCGGGCGGAGGAAAGTTGGTCGCCCATTCCGTCGACGATGACGGCATGTTGTTGTGGCTTTCCGATCATTCACCGGCCGCCGCCGACCTCGCCCGTACTTATCTGCTCGCACAGTCCGGCTCCGGCAACGACATCACCGGCAAGGCCCGCCCATTTTCCTCGTCCGGACTCCGCGAGATCGAAGCAGGTCCAGCCGCGGCGGCATACTTCCACGCGGCGCCTGAGGACGCCCGAGTGCCTGACATTGTCGGAATCGCCCAGCACGGCGTTGTGTTCACCGGGGGCCAGAGCAAGATAGCTGAGCACGGCGGCGCCGACGCCCAGAGCCGGAACGTACCGATCCTGATCTCTGGGCCCGGGGTTGAACACGGTCGATCCAATCCCACCCCCGTGGCGACGACACAAATAGCACCGACCGTCCTCCGCGAACTCGGGCTGGATCCCGGCGAGTTGCAAGCGGTCACCCGCGAGCACACCGCCACACTTCCTCCCTCTCCCTGACGGCGGAGCAGCTCAGCCCCCGTACTTAACCAGGCACGATGGTGGGCCGAAAACCAGTTGCGGCGGGCCGTAACGTAGATCCACGTGCTCGCGCCTTACCTCCGCCTGGTGCGAGCGGGGTTCGACCGGCACGCCAGCTACCGCGCGGCGAACCTCGCGGGTCTGTTCACCAACACGATGTTCGGGCTGCTGCGGGTCGGCGTGCTGCTCGCGGTGGTCGGCCGGGCGGGCTCGGTGGCCGGTTACGACGCGGCCGGTACGGCTACCTACGTGTGGCTCGGCCAGGGGCTGCTCGCCGTGGTGCTGCTCTGGGACGACGGTGAGCTGGCGCAGCGGGTGCGCTCCGGGGACATCGCCCTGGATCTGGCCCGGCCGTGGGACCTGCAGGCCGCGCTGCTGGCCACCGACCTGGGCCGGGCCGGGCACGCGGTGCTGCTGAGGCTGGTCCCGCCGGTGCTGTTCGGCGCCCTGGTGTTTCCGTTCCGCTGGCCACACGTCCCGGCGACCTGGCCGACGTTCGCCGCATCGGTGCTGCTCGCCGTGGTGCTGTGTGGGCAGATCCGGTTCCTGCTCGGG
>Ga0137415_10005471_pt1 | contig 12586 bp, 7 predicted proteins | sample CZODoug3_1_1_16f_FD_183082 | JGI IMG/M metagenome (GOLD analysis project Ga0137415, IMG submission 183082) | Vadose zone soil fungal communities from Angelo Coast Range Reserve, California, USA - CZODoug3_1_1_16fungal (Hybrid Assembly) | ecosystem: Environmental > Terrestrial > Soil > Vadose...
TCGCTGATCCACATCTACTCGATCGGCTACATGACCCACGACCCGGGCCGGCGGCGCTTCTTCGCGCAGCTGAACCTGTTCATCACGGCGATGTTGATCCTGGTCATCGGCAACAACTTCGTGATGCTGTACCTGGGTTGGGAGGGCGTCGGCCTGGCGTCCTACCTGCTGATCGGGTGGTACCAGGACCGGCCATCGGCGGCGACCGCGGCGAAGAAGGCCTTCCTGATGAACCGGGTCGGCGACGTCGGACTGGCGCTGGCCATCTTCCTGCTCTGGACCGACCTCGGCACCGTGCAGTACACCCAGGTCTTCGCCCGGATCGGGGAGCTGTCCCCGGGCACCGTGCTGGCCGTCTGCGTGCTGCTGCTGCTGGGCGCCTGCGGTAAGTCGGGCCAGTTCCCGCTGCAGTCCTGGTTGCCGGACGCGATGGAGGGCCCGACCCCGGTCTCCGCCCTGATCCACGCCGCAACGATGGTCACCGCCGGTGTGTACCTGGTGGCCCGGTGCAACCCGATCTACGACGTCAGTGCCAACGGCAGGTTGATCGTCACCATCATCGGCACCATCACACTGCTGCTCGGCGCGATCATCGGCTGCGCCTACGACGACATCAAGAAGGTGCTGGCCTACTCCACGGTCAGCCAGATCGGCTACATGATGCTGGCCGTCGGGCTCGGCCCGGCCGGCTACGCGCTGGGCATCGCGCACCTGCTCACCCACGGCTTCTTCAAGGCCGGGCTGTTCCTCGGTGCCGGCTCGGTGATGCACGGCATGAACGACGACGTGAACATGCGCCACTTCGGCGGGCTGGCCAGGCACATGCCGATCACCTTCGTCACCTTCGGGCTGGGCTACCTGGCGCTGATCGGGTTCCCGTTCCTGTCCGGCTACTACTCGAAGGACGCCATCATCGAGGCCGCCGCCGCCCAACCGGGCTGGCGCGGTCTGGTGATGGGCGGGCTGGCCATGCTGGCCGCCGGGCTCACCGCCTTCTACATGACCCGCCTGGTGATCATGACCTTCTTCGGCGAGAAACGCTGGCAGAAGCTGAAGGCACCGGACGGGCACGACTACCACCCCCACGAGTCGCCGGCCTCGATGACCATCCCGATGATCATCCTGGCTTTCGGCTCGGTGTTCGCCGGTTTCCTGCTCACCCAGTCGCACACCCTGGCCGGCTGGCTCGCCCCCACGCTCGGCGAGCTGGCGGAGCAGCACGGCGCCACGCTGTCGGAGTCCAGCGTTGCGGTCGGCACCCTGGTGCTCTCCGGGCTCGGCGTGCTGATCGCCTACCTGCTGGTCGGCCGGCAGCCCACGCCGGTGACCCGGCCCGAGCCGGTGGCCTGGCCGGTCCAGGCGGCGCGGCGGGACCTCTACGCCAACGCCATCAACGAGGCCCTGATCGCCCGTCCGGGCACCTGGCTGGCCAGGGCGCTGGTCTACGTGGACAACAAGGGCGTCGACGGCATCGTGAACGGGATGGCCGCCCTGCTCGGCGGGACCTCGGGCCGGATGCGCCGGCTGCAGACCGGGTTCGTCCGGTCCTACGCGCTGAGCATGCTCGGCGGCACGGTATTGATCATTGCGGCGCTGCTGGCCGTCCGGTTCGGGACCCAGTGAGGTTGGCGTGAATAGCTCACACAGCGTGCTTCTGCTCATCCTGTTGCTGCTGCCCGCGGTCGGTGCGGTGGCGGTAGCGGCCCTGCGCGACAATCCCAAGGCGGCCAAGACGCTGGCACTGGCCATCGCACTGGTCGAGCTGCTGCTCACGGTGGTGACCTGGTTCTCCTACTCGGTGGCCAGCGCGGCCACCGAGCGGTTCCAGCTGGTCTTCGACGTGTCCTGGATCCCCAGCTTCGGCACCCGGATCACCCTCGGCGTGGACGGCATCGCGCTGGTGATGCTCGCGCTGATCGCCGTGCTGGTGCCGATCGTGATGGGCTCCTCGTGGGCGGACAAGCTCCCGGACGGGCGCACCGCCGCTGGCTTCTACGGGCTGCTGCTGGCCACCCAGGCCACCCTGGTCGGGGTCTTCGCGGCCACCGACGTGTTCCTGTTCTACGTGTTCTTCGAGGCCATGCTGATCCCGATGTACTTCCTGATCGGGCGGTTCGGCGGCCCGAAGCGGCAGTACGCGGCGGTCAAGTTCTTCCTGTACTCGCTGCTCGGCGGGTTGATCATGCTGGCCGGTGTGATCGGGCTGTACGTGGTCAGCGGCCAGCACCTCGCGTCCAGCACCTTCAGCTGGACCCAGCTGCAGTCGATCGCCGCCCAGGTGCCCGAGTCGGTGCAGATCTGGCTGTTCCTCGGCTTCTTCGTGGCGTTCGCGATCAAGGCCCCGCTGGTGCCGTTCCACACCTGGCTGCCCGACGCCGGTGCCGAGGCCCCGATCGGGGCCGGCGTGCTGCTGGTCGGCGTGCTGGACAAGGTCGCCACATTCGGCTTCCTGCGTTACTGCCTGCCGCTGTTCCCGGCCGCTTCCAAGGCGCTGGCGCCGCTGGTGCTCGTGCTCTCAGTGGTCGGCATCATCTACGCCGCGCTGCTCGCGGTCGGCCAGAACGACATGAAGCGGTTCGTCTCGTACACGTCGATCGCGCACTTCGGCTTCATCTCGCTGGGCATCTTCGCCTTCTCCACCCAGGCGTTCGCCGGCTCGGTGCTGTACATGGTCAACCACGGCATCACGACCGGCATGCTGTTCATCGTGGTCGGCATGCTGATCGCGCGGGGTAACTCGCGGCTGGTCAGCGACTACGGCGGCGTGGCCAAGCTGACGCCCGCGCTGGCCGGCGTGTTCCTGCTGGCCGGGCTGGCCTCGCTGGCCCTGCCAGGCACCAACTCCTTCGTCAGCGAGTTCCTGGTGCTGATCGGCTCGTTCCCGCGCGAGCCCGTCTACACGATCATCGCCACGGTCGGCATCATCTTCGCCGCGCTCTACGTGCTGTGGGTGTACCAGCGGGTCTTCCAGGGTCCGGTGCGCGGTGACGCCGTCATGGCGTCGGTGACCGGCCCCGGCTCGGTGGCCGACCCGGACACCGCCGTCGGCGCGCTGAAGAGCACCTTCGCCGACCTCACCAAGCGGGAGATCGGGGTACTCACCCCGCTGGTTGCGCTGGTCCTGCTGCTCGGCTTGTTCCCCGGCCCCGTGCTGGACGTGATCAACCCGTCGGTGACGGCGACCATGCAGGAGGTCGGCCTTGCCGACCCAGTTGGAGGGGTGACCCGGTGACGGTCTCGGCATTGGCGCAGGCCGGCCTGACACAGGCAGCGGAGCTGACCGGCTCCGCCGCCGTACTGGCCCAGGGGCCGATCGTCGCGCCCGCGGTGGCCTACTTCGCGCTGTCCCCGGTGCTGGTCATCCTCGGCGCGGCCTGCCTCGGCGTGCTGGTGGAGGCGTTCCTGCCCCGACACCAGCGCTGGGCGGCGCAGGTGTCGCTGACCCTGCTCGCGCTGGTCGTGGCCGGCATTCTGCTGGGTCTGTACGCCAGCCCCGGCCCCGCGCCGATCAAGACGGTGGGCGACGCCATCGCGGTGGACCGTCCGACGCTGTTCCTGTGGGGCACGCTGCTGGCCCTCGGGCTCGGCGGCGTGCTGCTGATCGCGGACCGCTCCGTCGAGCCAGGTGGCCAGTTCGTCACCGACGGCCCGGTGCCGGCCGGCACCCCGCAGGACCGGATCACCGCCGGGCGCAGCGGTATGCAGACCGAGGTGCTGCCGCTGACCCTGTTCGCGCTCGGCGGCATGATGACCTTCTGCGCGGCCAACGACCTGCTCACCATGTTCGTCGCGCTCGAGGTGCTCAGCCTGCCGCTGTACCTGCTCAGCGGGCTGGCCAGGCGCCGGCGGCTGCTGTCTCAGGAGGCGGCGGTCAAGTACTTCCTGCTCGGCGCGTTCGCCTCGGCGTTCTTCCTGTACGGACTGGCGCTGCTCTACGGCTACGCCGGCTCGGTGAAGCTGGGCGACATCGCGGCGGCCGCGGCGGCCTCGCAGCGCTCCGACACCCTGCTGTTCGCCGGGCTCGCGCTGCTGATCGTGGGGCTGCTGTTCAAGGCCTCGGTCGGCCCGTTCCACACCTGGACCCCGGACGTCTACCAGGGTGCGCCGACGCCGGTCACCGCGTTCATGTCGGCGGCCACCAAGGTCGCCGCGTTCGGCGCGATCCTGCGGGTGCTCACCGTCGCCTTCGGGGACACCCGGTGGGAGTGGCGCGGGGTGCTCTGGGCGGTGGCCATCGTGTCGATGGTGATCGGTGCCGTGATCGGCCTCACCCAGACCGACGTCAAGCGGATGATCGCCTACTCGTCGGTCGCGCACGCCGGGTTCATCCTGATCGGCGCGATCGCGATCACCGCGCAGGGCCTGTCCGGCACGCTGTTCTACCTGCTCACCTACGGCTTCACCACGCTGGCGGCGTTCGGTGTGGTCAGCCTGGTCCGGGACGGCAACGGCGAGGCCACCCACCTGTCCCAGTGGGCCGGGCTGGCCAAGCGCTCGCCGATCACAGCCGGGGTGATGGCGTTCCTCCTGCTCGCCCTCGCCGGTATCCCGTTGACCAGCGGTTTCACCGGCAAGTTCGCGGTCTTCTCGGCAGCGCTCGCGGACGGCATGGCGCCGCTGGTGGTGATCGCACTGATCGCCAGCGCGGTGGCCGCGTTCTTCTACGTGCGGGTGATCGTGCTGATGTACTTCAGTGAACCGGCCGCCGACGGGCCGACCGTCACCGTGCCCGGCGCGTTCACCACCGCCGCCATCACCCTCGGCGTGCTGATCACTCTGCTGCTCGGGGTGGCGCCGGCACTGGCCTTGTCGTGGGCCGGTGGCGGGCCCTTCGTAAGCTGACGGGTGTGAGTGGGGCGAGCGGGGCTAATCGAGTGGCCGGTGTCGAGTTCCTCGACGCCAACCTGGCCGAGGTGGTCGACGGCGGACTGGTGCGCGTCGAGGAGCTGTTACGCCGGGAGGTGCACAGCGGGTACGACTTCGTCACGGAGACGTCGCTGCACCTGATGGAGGCCGGAGGTAAGCGGTTCCGGCCGCTGTTCACCCTGCTGGCCGGCCAGGTCGGGCCCCGTGGCGACTCGCCGGACGTGATCACCGCGGCGGCCGTGGTGGAGCTGATCCACCTGGCCACGCTGTACCACGACGACGTGATGGACTCCGCCACGATGCGGCGCGGCGCACCCAGCGCGAACGCCCGGTGGGACAACTCGGTGGCCATCCTGACCGGCGACTACCTGTTCGCGCACGCCTCCCGGCTGGTCGCCGACCTCGGCCCGGACGCGGTCCGGATCATCGCGGACACCTTCGCCGAGCTGGTCACCGGCCAGATGCGGGAGACCCGTGGCCCCCGCCCCGGCGAGGACCCGGTGAAGCACTACCTGACGGTGGTGGCCGAGAAGACCGGTTCGCTGATCGCCACCGCCGCCCGCTACGGCGCGATGTTCGCCGGCTGTCCGCCGGAGCAGGTGGCCGCGCTGCGCCGGTTCGGCGAGATCATCGGCACCTCGTTCCAGGTGTCCGACGACGTGATCGACATTGCCTCGCCGCCGGAGGACTCGGGCAAGACGCCGGGCACCGACCTGCGCGAAGGCATTGCCACCCTGCCGATGCTGTACGCCGCGCAGCGGACCGACCCGGCCGCCGAGCGGCTGCGCGAGCTGCTGGCCGCCCCGCTCACCGACGACGGGTTGGTGGACGAGGCGCTCGGGCTGCTGCGCGCCAGCGACGGGCTCGAGCGGGCCCGGGACACGCTGCGCGAGCAGGCCGCGCAGGCCCGCGACGAGCTTGCCGTGCTGCCGGACTGCCCGGCCAGGGACGCGCTGGCCTCGCTCACCGTCTTCGTGGTCGACCGCACCGGCTGAGCCACCGCAGGGCTACTGCCGGTTGCGGCTGCGCCACAGGTCGGCCGTGAAGATCGCCAGTGCGACCCAGACCAGCACGAAGCAGGCCAGCTGACCGGCCGGCAGCGGCTCGCCGTTCACCAGCACGCCCCAGAGGAACTGCAGGCTGGGCGTCAGGTACATCAGGGTGCCCACGGTGGCCAGCGGGATCCGCCGCGCGGCCGCGCCGAACAGCAGCAGCGGGATGGCGGTGACCGGGCCGCCGGCGATCAGCAACGCCGTATGCAGCGCGCCGTGCCCGAACGTGCCGTGCCCCGAGGCGCCCAGCCAGACCAGGTAACCGGCGGCCAGCGGGCCGAGCACCAGCGCCTCGGCGGTCAGGCTCGCCGCGGCCGGCAGCGGGATCGTCTTCTTGATCAGTCCGTAGACGCCGAACGAGGTCGCCAACCCCAGCGCGAGCCACGGCGGCCGTCCGTTCAGCACGCTCAACAGCAGCACGGCCGCGGTTGCCAAACCGAGCGCGACCCACTGCCAGGTGCGCAGCCGCTCGTGCAGCACCAGCACGCCGAGCAGCACGCTGACGAGCGGGCTCATGAAGTAGCCGAGGGAGATCTCCAGGACGTGGTGGATCCCGACGCCGTAGATGAACAGGCCCCAGTTCACCGCGATCGCCACGGCACCGGCGGTGGCCATCAGCCAGCCCCGCACCGACAGCGCGCGCAGCATCGACCAGCCGCGCAACAGACCCAGTACGCCGGCCATCAGCACCATCGTCCAGGCGATCCGGTGGGCCAGGATCTCTACCGCGCCGGTCCCCTCCAACAGCCCCCAGAACGCCGGGAACAGCCCCCACAGCGCGTACGCGCCCGCGCCGAGCGCGACGCCCCGGCCGTCCACCCCGCCGCGCGCTGGGCCCCCACCGGCCGCCGGGCCGCTGTCGGCCGCCGGGCCCGCCTCCGCCGAGGCGGCGTCCGGGCCGGTCGGGCCAGTCGGGACAGGGCCGAATGCCGACTCGGTTGGACGGGGCCCCGATGCATCCGACACTCGTCCATCGGAACATGCGCGAGGGGGTCTTGTCGCCCGAGTTGTCGCCCATTTCTCCTGGTCGGCGGCACCTAGCGGCGAAAATGCTCCGGACTGCCCCCAAACGGGTCGGCGCGGCTGGCCGCACAGCCGTGGCCCCCTAGCGATCTTTCTGTGATTATCGTGCGTGGATCGTGCCGATCGGCACCGTTGACGTGGGGCGGACGTCGGGCAACGCGTGAGGGGTGCGGAGGAGGTCGAGGCGATGGCAGCGGTCTTGGCGAGCGGCTGGGGCGGGCCGGCGGTCATCGTGGCCGTCGTCCTGCTGGTCGTGCTGCTCGCGCTGTGGCTGCTGGCGCGCCGGCGGGCGCGCCACGAGTCGCGCGCGCCGGCGCCCGCCGGGGTGCCGGTCGCCGGTGCCGCTGGCTCGCCGGGGCCAGCGGTGTCGGGGGCCGGAGCGCCTGGGACCGGAGCGGCTGGGACCGAGGTGCCGGCCGGAAACTTGGGGGCGCTGGGTGCGGGCATGGCCGGTGCCGGCGCGGTCGGTGCGGCGGCAGCGGCCGCCGGCCTGGCGCGGCCCGGCTCGGCCGATGCGGAGCCCGAGGCGACCGGGTCCGGCGATGCCGGAGCGGCCACCGGCGAACCGTCCGGGACAGCGGCCGACTCGTCGCCCACCTCGGCGGCCAAGCCGGTCCTGAAGCTGGTCCCCGAACCACCGCCCGCCGAACCGCCGCCCGCCGAACCACCGCCCGCCGAACCACCGCCCGCCGAACCGCCGGCCCCCAAGGCCGACTCCTCGGCTGCCGACACGTCCGAAGCCGACACGTCAGACGCCGATACCGCTGTCGCCGGCTCGACCGAGGCCGCTCCAACCGAGGCCGCTCCAACCGAGGCCGCTCCAACCGAGGCGGCACCGACTGAGGCCGCATCGGGGGCCGCACCGACTGAGGCCGCACCGACTGAGGCCGGTTCGGCTCCGGCCGATGCCGCCACTGAGGCGACCGACGGCCCGGACGGCCCGGCGACGGACCCGAGCCGAGGGCCGGAAGATCCGGCCGAACCCAGCTCGGAGCGGGCTGGTCCCGCCGAGCCGGGGGAGGAGTCGGACAGCCCCGTCGAGCAGGGCGCAGCCGCCGAAGGGGAGACCGTGTCCCCGGCCGAGCCGACTTCGGCCGAGCAATCTCCGACCGAGCAGTCCACGACCGAGCAGCCGCTGGTCGAGCAGCCGCCGACCGAGCAACCGCCGGTCGAGCAGTCCTCGACCGAGCAGTCCTCGACCGAGCAGTCCTCGACCGAGCAGTCCTCGACCGAGCAGCCGCCGGTCGAGCAGCCTCCGGCCGGTGCTCCGGTTGCCGCCACCGCGCCACCGGCGGCCACTCCGGCACAACCCGGCGGGCCCGGGCCCACCGAGCGCACGGGCCCGGCTCACCGCCTCGGCACCCAGCGGAGCGGCCCACCGCCCGCGCCGAGCGTCCCGGCCCCCGCACCGACCGCCGATCAGACGACGCCACCCCCGCCCGTGCCGGAGCAGACCGCCCCGGAGCAGACCGCCCCGGAGCCGGTCGTCCCGGAGCCGGTCGTCCCGGAGCCCAAGCCCGCGTCCGAGCCCCGGTCCGAGCCGGACCCGGCCACCTCCTGGCTGGGTGGAGCCGGCTCCGACTCCGCACTGGCCGCGCTCGACTCCGGACGCTTCGTGACCAGCCTGCCCGCGGCGGGCGGTAGGCCCGCGGCCGGCCAGGGTCGGGCCATGCCGGCGCCGAGGGAACCCGTCGACGACGATGCCGCCGTGGGCTCGGCTCCACCCGCCGAAACGACGCCCGAGTCGTCCGAGTCCGAGTCCGAGCCGACCGAGGCCAGGCCGACCGAGTCGAAGCCGGCAGAGCCTGAGCCTGAGCCGACCGAGCCCGAGCCGGCCGCGGAGTCCCCCGAGTCGGCCGACGTCGAATCCGGTCCGGCCGGGCCTACCGACGGGTCTACCGAGCCGGCCGCCGACGCACCGCCCGACCCCACGACCGCCGAAGACAGCGAGCCCGCCGTCCCCATGCCGGCGCCGGTGCCGCTGTTCGAACCGGTGCCGCTGTTCGAGCCCCACTCGGACCAGCCGAGCCCGGAGTCGCGGCACGAGGAGCCGGAACAGCCCGAGCCGGAACAGCCCGAGCCGGAACAGCCCGAGGCTGAGTACCCGGAGGCTGAGCAAGAGTCCGAGTCGGAACATGCGGAACCAGAGCATCCGGCAGCCGAGCCCTCGGAGCCGAACGCAGAGCCGGAGCCAGAGCAGGGCTCGGAGCCGGATTCGGAGCCACACTCACAGCAGGAGCCACACTCACAGCAGGACCCGGAGCCAGAGCCGGAGCCGTTCCCGGGCGGGGCGCACTCGATGCCGGATGGTTCTGCGCCGTCACCGGAGTATCGGGTGAAGGTGAACCTCGCCGTGCGGTGCTACTACACCGCCGACTCGCCGTACTTCGCGCGGACGGCGGCGCAGCTGTGGTTCCGGACCGCGGCGGACGCCGAACGCGCCGGCTTCAGCCCGGCCGGCTGAGCCCACGCCGGACGTTCTGGCGGACGGGTCCGCCTGCTCGGGTGGTGGCTGCTCCGTCCGGCGGTGGCGGCCGTTGTGGTTCGTCGTCGCGCACCTTGCAGGCTTCTCGCGCATGGTGCGAGGTGCGCGGGAACCCCATCAGCTGCGCGTCAACCCCATCAGCTGCGCGGCAACTAGCAGGACTGATCTCACTGTACCGTCCCTTTATCAATTCACCCGATAGGGGAGGTGGTGCACGGTGACCGATGTGCAGGCCGTACCGCCGAAAGAAGTCAGCGAACCGTCCGGCAAGGGGCTCAAGGGCGGCGCCCTCGGCCTGATGTCCAGCATCGTCGTCGGCATCGCCTCCACCGCCCCGGCCTACAGCCTCGCGGCCACCTTGGGGCTGGTCGTGGCCACCGCGAACGGCGATGGCATCGTCGGGGTGAAGGCGCCCGGGGTGATGTTGCTGGCGTTCCTCCCGATGTACTTCATCGCGGTCGCCTACGCCGAGCTGAACAGCCGCGAGCCCGACTGCGGCACCACCTTCACCTGGGCGACCCGCGCATTCGGGCCGTGGTGGGGCTGGATGGGTGGCTGGGGAATCATCGCGGCGGACGTCATCGTGATGTCCAACCTGGCCCAGATCGCCGGCCGGTACGGCTTCCTGTTGTTCGGTGCTGGCGAACTGGCCGACAGCGCGTTCTGGACCACCGTGGCCGGCGTGCTGTGGATCGCGGTGATGACCTACATCTGCTACCGGGGCATCGAGGTGTCCGCCCGGCTGCAGTACGGGCTGCTCGGCATCGAGGTGGTGGTGCTGGTCGCGTTCGCCGGCTTCGCGCTGGCCAAGGTGTTCGCGGGCGACGCGCCGGAGGGTTCGATCACGCCGAGCCTGTCCTGGCTGTGGCCGTCCGGGATCTCGCTGTCCGCGCTGGTGCCGGCGTTCCTGCTGGCGGTGTTCATCTACTGGGGCTGGGACACCGCGGTCGCCACCAACGAGGAGTGCGACGACCCGGCGAAGACCCCGGGGCGGGCCGCCATCCTGTCCACGGTGCTGCTGCTGGCGATCTATGCGCTGGTGTCGGTCGCGACGGTGGCGTTCGCCGGCACCGGGAGCACCGGCATCGGCCTGGCCAACCAGGACAACGCCGACGACGTGTTCAAGGCGATCGGGCCGGCGGTGTTCGGCGACAGCACGATCGGCAAGCTGTTCGAGGGGCTGCTGCTGATCAGCGTGCTGACCTCGGCCTCGGCGTCCACCCAGACCACGATCCTACCGACGGCGCGCACCTCCCTGTCGATGGGCGTTTTCGACGCACTGCCGAGGCGATTCGCCAAGATCCACCCCCGGTACCTGACGCCGACCGAGTCGACGGTCTGGATGGGGATCGTGTCCATCGTGTTCTACGTCGGGCTGACGCTGGTGAGCAGCAATATCCTGGCCGACTCGATCGCGGCCGTCGGCCTGATGATCGCCTTCTACTACGGCCTGACCGGTTTCGCCTGCGTCTGGTACTTCCGGCGAACGCTGACCACGAGCGTGCGGAACTTCGTGATGCGCGGGGTGCTGCCGCTGCTCGGCGGGCTGATCCTGCTCGGCGCGTTCATCGAGTCGAGCATCCAGTACGCCGCGCCGGACTTCGGCAAGACCACGCTGTTGGGCATCGGCGGGGTATTCGTGGTCGGGATCGGCACGCTGGTGCTCGGGGTGGCGCTGATGCTCGTCTGGCGGTGGCGGGCGCCGGCCTACTTCCGGGGCGACACGCTGTCCAGGGCCACCCCGGAGTACGTGCTGGAGCAGGAGGCGGGCGTGGACTCCGGGGCACGGCTGCCGGACTCGCACGAGGCGGTGGTCATCGCGCCGGACCTGTCCAACCTGCCGCCCGGCCGACACGCCATCGACGTGCGCACCCAGGAGGAGCTGCCGCGCGACGACGAACGGCCGCCGCCGACACCGCCGACACCGTAGACAGCGGAACGGCCGGCCCTGGCGATGGTGACATCGCGCGGACCGGCCGTTCCGGGGTACGAGGAGGGGACTACTCCGCGGCGACGGTCCAGGTGTCCCTGCCGCGTAGCAGGGTGTCGAGGTCGGCCGGACGGCTGGCCTTGGCGTCGCGGATCTGCTGGCGGGCGCCGTCGTCGTAGGTCGCCCGGTCGACGTTGCGGAAGATGCCGGTCACGGTGTGCGTGAGGTCCTGGTCGGACAGCCGGGACAGCGCGAACGCGAAGCTCGGGTCGTCGCGGTGCTCGTCGTGCACCACCACGGCGTCCTCGCCGACCTCGGCGACCGGCGCGACCCGCAGGCCGTAGCCGTCGTCGGTCCGGACCACGCCGAGCTCACCCTCCAGGCCGAACCGGATCGGCTCGCCGTGCCGCAGCGGGATGATCCGCTGCTTGGACTCGTCGCCGACCCGGCGGATCACGTCGAAGGCGCCGTCGTTGAAGATCGGGCAGTCCTGGTAGATCTCCACGAAGGAGGTGCCCCGGTGCGCGGCGGCCGCGGTGAGCACCTCGGTCAGCTGGGCCCGGTTCGCGTCGATCGTGCGGGCCGCGAAGCTGGCCTCGGCGCCCAGCACTACCGACAGCGGGTTGAACGGGTGGTCCAGCGAGCCCATCGGCGTCGACTTGGTGATCTTGCCGATCTCCGAGGTCGGCGAGTACTGGCCCTTGGTCAGCCCGTAGATCCTGTTGTTGAACAGCAGGATCGTCATGTTGATGTTGCGGCGGACCGCGTGGATCAGGTGGTTGCCGCCGATGGACAGCGCGTCGCCGTCGCCGGTCACCACGAAGACCGACAGGTCGGGGCGGGTCACCGCGAGCCCGGTTGCGATCGTCGGCGCGCGCCCGTGGATCGAGTGCATGCCGTAGGTGTTCAGGTAGTACGGGAACCGGCTGGAGCAGCCGATGCCGGACACGAACACCACGTTCTCGCGCTTGAGGCCCAGCTGCGGCAGGAAGCTACGCACGGCGGCCAGCACGGCGTAGTCACCGCAGCCGGGGCACCAGCGCACCTCCTGGTCGGAGGTGTAGTCCTTGGCGGTCTGCTTCTCGTCGGTGGTGGGGACTCCGTCGAGTCCGCCCAACGAAGGCAAACCGAGGTCCGTCGCAGTCACAGCAAATCACCCTTCAGCGCGTCGGTGAAGACGTTCTGCAGCTCTTCGGCCTTGAACGGCAGCCCCGACACCTTGGTGTAGGA
>Ga0137415_10005474_pt1 | contig 12585 bp, 10 predicted proteins | sample CZODoug3_1_1_16f_FD_183082 | JGI IMG/M metagenome (GOLD analysis project Ga0137415, IMG submission 183082) | Vadose zone soil fungal communities from Angelo Coast Range Reserve, California, USA - CZODoug3_1_1_16fungal (Hybrid Assembly) | ecosystem: Environmental > Terrestrial > Soil > Vadose...
ATACCGAGATGATGCCGGCCGCGGACCCGCGACGGACCTGCCATTAGGCCGGCCGAATTATGAGGCGTGGCTCGCCGAGCTCATACCGTTGCTCCACGATGGTGACCAGGTACTCGACCTTGGTTGCGGCTGCGGCGTCCCAGCCACGGCCATCCTTGCTGAGCGCTATGCGGTAACCGGCGTCGACATATCGCCCGTCCAGATCGCTCGGGCGCAGCAGCTGGTCCCGCGTGCGCGATTTCAGTGCACCGATATGGCAACGCTGGAATTTCCACCCCAGAGCTTCGCCGCCATCGTCTCTTTCTACGCGATGATCCACCTGCCGCTGGACGAGCAGCCGGGGATCTCCAAGAACATCCACCTTTGGCTCAAGCCCGGCGGGTATCTCCTCGCGACGGTGGGATCCGGTGCCTGGACCGGCACCGAGGGCGATTGGCTTGGTGCCCCGATGTACTGGAGCCACGCCGATGGTGCGACCTATTTAACCTGGCTCGAGGAAACGGGTTTCGAGGTCCGGTGGATGCGCTTCGTACCCGAAGGACGTGGCGGTCACACGCTGGTTCTGGCGAAGACCCCCACCCTGCCCTCCGCCGCAAGCGGGGGAGGGGGACTTGATGCATGGGGGCGACGGTGATTGGGTGAGCGCATACGCTCCATACAATGAGGGCATGGGCACTCATAGAGTCGAACGCGTCGCAGCACAGCTTCGCGAGGAAATCAGCCAGATCATCATCCGTGACCTAAAGGATCCACGGATCGGGATGGCCACCATCAGCGAGGTCAAGCTCAGTCCCGACCTCCGCAATGCCACCGTGAAGGTGAGCGTCGTTGGCGAGGACGATGCTCGCCAGGCGGCGATCGATGGCCTGGATCACGCGAAAGGGTTCATCCGCCGCGAGCTGGGTTTGCGTCTCTCGAACCTGCGCTTCGCTCCCGACCTGCATTTTCAGCTCGACGAGGGTGTGGCCTACAGCGTCCGGGTCAGCCAGCTGCTGCGGGAAGTTCAGGAAGGGGAATCAAACGCCGGCGGCTGAGCTCGCTCCACCTCGCTCCGAGGTCGCCGAGCTGGCGCCCCGGATCTGGCGGGTGATCGACGATGCTCCGGTCGTGACGGCGGTCACGCATAAAGATGCCGATGGCGACACGCTGGGCTCGGCTTTGGCCCTCGCCCTCGCGCTGGAGGCGATCGGAAAGTCTGTGCCGGTCCTCTCCTCGCCGCCGGTGCCCGGCGCCTGGTGGTTTCTGCCTGGGATCGAGCGCGTCAACCGCATGTCGCCGCCAGCCGGTACCCCGGTCTTCATTTTCGATGCCAGCGATGCGTCGCGCGCCGGTACCTACGAGCCGGTCGTGACGCAGGCGCCGGTCCTGGTCAACGTCGATCATCACGTTTCGAACGCCCGCTTCGGGACCATCAACCTGGTGCTCACCGATGCCGCCTCCACCGGCGAGCTCGTCTACGACCTGCTCAAGGCCTGGAAGATCGACATTCCGCCGGGGGCGGCCTCCAACCTCTACGCCACGATCCTGTCCGATACCGGCGGCTTCCGCCACGACAACACTTCGGCGCACGCGCTGCGTGCCGCCGCCGAGCTGGCGCAGCTGGGCGCGGACCCGGTCATGATCGCCCGCGGCCTCTTCAAGAGCCGTCCGGCCTCTTCGCTGCGGATGCAGGGTCGGATCCTGCAGGGTCTGCATTACGAGTTCGGCGACCGACTCGTGTGGGGATCGATCAGCCAGGCCGGACTGCGGGACAGTGGCGCGACAACAGACCAGGCGGACAGCGCGATCGATCAGCTCAACACCATCCGCGGCCAGGAGCTCGCCGTCCTCTTCAAAGAGGCCGGTCCGCGCCTCACCAAGGTCAGCATTCGGAGCCGCGACCAGGTCGACGCGGCTGAGCTCGCTGCCAGGTTTGGCGGCGGCGGCCACCGCCGGGCGGCCGGCATGGAGCTGGCGCTCCCGCTCAAGGAAGCGGAGGCCAAGGTGCTCGCGGAAGTCCGCGCGCGCATGAACGACCTCGGGTGACCTCCGGCATCCTGAACGTCAACAAGCCGGCGGGACCATCGTCCTTCGCCGTTGTCCGCACGTTGCGCCGGCTTCCTGGTGTCCTGAAGGCCGGTCACGGTGGAACCCTGGACCCGGCGGCCGAGGGTGTCCTGCCGATCCTGATCAACGGCGCGACCCGGCTCGCGGACTTCGTCCACGAATGGCCGAAAACCTACGTGGCAACCGTGACCTTCGGCTTCACGTCCGACACCGGCGACCGGGAAGGCACCCTCACCCCCGCCGCTGACCCGCAGGCGATCAACCGTGAGCGGATCGAGGCGGCTCTGCCGGCGTTCCTGGGCCGGATCGAGCAGGTCCCGCCCATCTACTCGGCACTGAAGCAGGGCGGCGAGGCCCTGTACCGCAAGGCCCGGCGAGGTGAGGCGGTCGAGCGGCACGCGCGGGTGGTCGAGATTTTTTCCATCCGCCTCCTGGACTACGACTCGGCGGCGGGAGTCGGTCGTATCGAGGTCAACTCCGGCCGCGGCATGTACGTGCGCAGCCTTGCCCAGGACCTGGGCGCGACGTTGGGGAGCGGCGCCTATCTCTCTGGCCTCACCCGAACCGCGATCGGGCCGCTGAGGCTGGCGGACGCCGTGCCGGTGGCGACGCTGGCCGCAGCGGGGGAGGAATGGCCCCGCTGGCTGATGCCGATGGACCTGCCCTTTCACAGCTGGCCCGCCGTCGTGCTGGATGCCGCCGGCGCCGCCGCGGTTCGTCGCGGGCAGGCGGTTCCCGCGCCGGACACGACGAGCGGCCGCTATCGACTGCTCGGCCCCGACGGCGAGTTGGTGGCGTGGGGCGAGGCGGACGCCACTCGGCGGATCCAACCGCGCGCGGTCTTTTCGGCATGACGGCCGTCACCTTCGGCTTTCCCGCGCCCGGCATGTTCGGACCGAGCCACGCGACGATCGGCACCTTTGACGGCATTCACCGCGGCCACCAGGCTCTGCTGAAGACGCTCATCGGCGGGGCCCGCGAGGCCGGAGCCGCCAGCGTGGTGATCACCTTCGAGCCACATCCGCGCTGCGTGCTCGACCCGGACCACTGCCCGCCGAATCTGACCACCCTCGACGAAAAAACCTGGTTACTCGACCAGCTCGGTCTCGACCACGTGGTGGTGATCCCCTTCACGCCGCAGATCGCCGCGCTTAGTGCCGCGGCCTTCATGCAGCGGCTGCTGCGTGGAATGGAAATCCGCCGCATGGTCGTCGGTGAGAATCACCGTTTCGGGCACGGACAACGGGGCGACTCCGCCTTCCTACGCCGTTCCGGTGCGCGCCACGGTTTCAGCGTCGAAGTCGCCCCCACGGCTGTGCGCGGTCGTGAGCCTATCAGCAGCTCGCGGATCCGCCGGCTGGTCCTGCTCGGCCAGGTGCGGGCCGCCGCCCAACTCCTCGGTCGCGACTACTTCTTCCGCTCCACGGTGGAGCACGGCGCCAAGCGCGGGCGGCAGCTCGGTTTTCCCACCGCGAACCTGCGCATCGCCCCCAACAAGCTCATCCCCCCGAATGCCATCTACGCGTCGCGGGTCGACATCGACGGCCAAACCCATGGTGGCGCAACCAGCATTGGCTTCCGGCCCACCTTCGGCGGGAACACGCTCACGGTCGAGGCTTTCGTCCTTGACTTCGACGCTGACCTGTACGACAAGCTGATCACGGTCTGGTTCGTGCAGCGGCTGCGCGCGGAGAAGCGGTTTGCCAGCGTGCCGGCGTTGCAGCAGCAGATGGCGCGCGACGTGGAGAACGCCCGACGGATCCTCGACCACTCGTAATCGTCAACCCGGCAGCGGGCAGCGGTCGAGCCCGCGGCTTCTGGCGGCGGTGTGCGGCAGCCTGCACCGATCTGAGCTTCGAGGTCGTCGAGACCCGGCGGCGGGGCGACGCGGCCGACTATGCCGCCGCGGCCGGCGGTCGACTGGTCATCGCCGTGGGTGGCGATGGGACCGCCCATGAAGTCGTCAACGGCCTGCTTCGACGCCCAGCGGCCGGTCCGCCGAGGGTCGGATTCCTGCAGCGCGGCACCGGCGCGGACCTGCGCCGCAGTGTGGCGAGCCCGCGGCGGCCCGAGGACGTCGCCGCGTGGCTGACCAAGGATCGCTGGCGCCCGCTCGACGCCGGCCGGCTCTCCACCTCGACGGGGCGCCGCTACTTCATCAACGTCGCCGACGCCGGGATCGGTGCCGAGGTCGTCCGACGGGCCGCACACGGGCCGGGAGTACTCGGTGGGACCGTGAATTTCCTGGGCGCCGCGGTCATCAGCCTGCTGCGGCACCGCAATACGCCAGTGCGCCTTCGCCTGGACGAGGGCCCGGTGCTGCAGCGGCGCGTCCGCACCATCGCCGTCGCGAATGGCGCGTACCTGGGCGGCGCCATGCGCATGGCCCCCAACGCCCAGCCGGATGACGGCTGGTTCGACGTCGTGACGATCGGGGATGTCAGCCGCTGGCTAGGAATCCGCAGTCTCCCGATGCTCTATCGCGGGACGCACGGCCGGCTGGCCCAGGTCGAATTCGGAAAGGCCCGGCGCGTCGAGATCGAGAGCGACCAGCCGATCGGGGTCGAGGCGGATGGCGAGCTCGCCGGCATGACGCCGGCGGTGTTCGAGATCATCCCAGGCGCGCTCCAGGTTATCGATTGGACGCCTTCGGGTATACTCTCGTCTGACCGAGCCGGGCCTGCCGGCCCACGCGAGTAGCGCCGAAGGTGCGATACGAGCGTTTGAGGCGTTTCTGATCTTAGGAGGTATCTACCGACTGGCAACAAATACGAAGGCGGCCGTTATCGACGCCAACCGCCTGAACGACAAGGACACCGGATCATCCGAAGTCCAGATCGCGATCTTCAGCGAACGGATCAATCACCTCACCGACCACCTCAAGACGCACGCCCACGACCACAACTCACGGCGCGGGCTGCTCCAGCTGGTCGGGAAGCGCCGCCGGCTGTTGAACTACCTGCAGCGCACCGACATCGAGCGCTACCGAGCGGTCATCGCCAAGCTCGGGCTCCGGAGGTGACGGCCTAGAGCCATTTGACCTTGCCCGGGCGGGGCCGCCTCGCAGAGGGTTAGAGATTGGTGCACGGAGAAAGGGTTCCTTTTCTTCGAACCCCAACCCCTAACCCGCAAGACAGCAACCGCCTGGGCCGACTGCCGATCATTTTTTTCGCGCCGCCATTCGCGCGGCCCCAGGAGGAATCGTGAATACAACTCAACTCGAAATTGGTGGGCGGACCCTGACGGTCGAGACCGGTCACGTTGCCCAGCAGGCGTCCGGCGCGGTCACCGTGCGGATGGGCGACACCATGCTGCTCGTCACCGCTGTGATGTCGTCGACGCCGCGGGAGGGGATCGACTTCTTCCCGCTCACCTGTGACTACGAAGAGAAGCTCTACGCGGCCGGCAAGATCCCTGGCGGGTTCATCCGCCGCGAGGGACGTCCCAGCGAGCAGGCCATTCTCAACAGCCGCTTGATCGACCGGCCGATCCGCCCGCTCTTCCCCAAGGATTTCCGCAACGACGTCCAGGTGGTCGCGACCGTGCTCTCGGTCGACCAGGATGCCGATCCGGCCACTATGGCGATCAACGGCGCCTCGCTGGCGCTCTCGATCTCGCCGATCCCGTTCCAGGGCCCGATCGGCGCCGTCCGCATCGGGATGCTCGATGACCAGCTGGTCGTCGGACCACCGGTGAACAAGATGGAGGAGAGCAAGCTCGACCTCGTCGTGGCCGGCACCCGGGAAGCCATCATCATGGTGGAGGCCGGGGCCAAGGAAGTCCCCGAGGAGACCATCGTCGAGGCGCTGCGCATGGCGCATCGCGAGATCGTCCGGATCTGCGAGATGCAGGATGCATTCGCGCGCGAGGTCGGCAAGCCGAAAGTTACCGTGGCGGAAAGCCCCAAGGACCCCGAGGTCGACCAGGCGGTCGACCGCTTCCTGGCGGAACGGCTCGACCAGGCCCTCTTCAATCCGAACAAGGCGCTGCGCGAGTCCGCGCTCGACGATCTGAAGAAGGAGACCCTCGCGGAGCTCGGCCCGCAGTTCGCGGACCGGCTGCCGTACCTGTCCAAGAGCTTCGAAGCCAAGGTCAAACAGCGCGTCCGCAACAAGATCCTCGATGAGGGTCTGCGTCCGGACGGTCGCAAGACGACGGAGATCCGGCCGATCACCTGTGAGGTCGGTATCCTGCCCCGCACCCACGGCTCGGCGCTCTTCACGCGGGGTCAGACCCAGGCGCTCAGCATCGTCACCCTGGGCTCGATCGGTGACAAGCAGAAGCTCGACGGGCTCGGCCTCGAAGAGTTCAAGCGCTTCATGCATCACTACAACTTCCCGCCCTTCAGCGTCGGCGAGGCGCGGCCGCTCCGCTCGCCCGGGCGGCGTGAGATCGGCCATGGCGCGCTCGCCGAGCGGGCGCTGCTGCCCGTGGTGCCGAGCGAAGAGGAGTTCCCCTACACGATCCGGCTCGTGACCGAGATCCTCTCGTCCAACGGCTCCACCTCGATGGCGAGCGTGTGCGGCTCGAGCCTGGCGATGATGGACGCCGGCGTGCCCACCAAGGGCCAGGTCGCCGGGATCGCGATGGGCTTGATCACCGGCGACGGAAAGGTCGCCGTTCTCAGCGATATCCAGGGTGTCGAGGATGCCCTGGGTGACATGGACTTCAAGGTGGCCGGCACGCGGCAGGGTGTCACCGCCATGCAGATGGACATGAAGATCAAAGGCATCAGCATCGACACCATGGCCGGCGCGATCCAGCAGGCCAAGGAAGGCCGCTTCTTCATCATGGACAAGATGGATGCGGCGCTGAGCCAGCCGCGCTCCGCGATGTCGCAGTATGCGCCGCGGATGATCACGGTCCAGATCCATCCCGACAAGATCCGCGAAGTGATCGGCCCCGGAGGCAAGATGATCCGCAAGATCATCGAAGACTCGGGCGTCACCAGCATCGACATCGAGGATGATGGCCGGGTCGTGATCGGATCGGTCAACGGTGAGTCCGCCGCCAAAGCCGAACAGTTGATTCGCGACCTGACCGGCGAGGTCGAAGTGGGCAAGAATTACCGGGGCAAGGTGGTCCGCATCATGCCCTTCGGCGCCTTCGTCCAGATCATGCCCAACCAGGACGGCCTGGTCCATATCAGCCAGCTCGCGGAGGAGCGGGTCGAACGGGTCGAGGACGCCGTCAACGTCGGCGACGAGATCGACGTCAAGGTGACCGAGGTCGATCGCCAGGGTCGCGTCAACCTCTCACGCAAGGCCGTGCTCCAGGAAGCCAAGGGCATCACCAACGGCGACTGGGTCGTGACCGAACGGGATCGGGGCCCGCGCCGCGAGGGCAGCGGGGGTGGCGGCTATCGTCCAGGCGGCGACCGTGGCCCGCGTCGCGATTTCGACCGGGCCGGTCAGCGAGGCGACCGGAGGTAAGGACAAAGGCGGCGCGAGCACGAGGTTCGTGCCGCTTCTCTCCGTATCGATGGCGTCGCATCTATTTGTTTCGCTCGCCACTTTCCGTGGGTGATCTGCGCGATACGCGCAGGGATGCGATGCTGTGCGTTGCATTCGAACCTCGCGCGGAGTGAAAGTGCCGGATTCCTTGACATCGCCTGGCTGAGTAGCGATGCTCGAGTGGTGGTGTCGGGGTCAGCGCAGGTTCTGGTACCAGTTCGGCGGAAGCACTTCTCGCCGCGCCAGTCGGAGATTCTCTCCTTGATGGCCGAAGGGTTCTCGGACAAGGAGATTGCCCGAAAGATCGGGATATCCTATCCGACGGTTCGCACTCACATCGACCGAGTTTTTCGCGACTATGGTTTGCGCAACCGAACCGAAGCGGTCGCCACCTGGCTCATGCTGAAGATGGATGGATGAATTCGCTGTCCCCAGTTTCAATGACTTCCGCATTCCAGGCACTGCCTCTTACCATCAGCGCTACCGATGCGACCGCCCTGACCCCATGCGCCATCGCTAGCTAAACACCGATCCGAGGTCGGAATTTTTTCCTGAGGTGAGAACGATGCAACCACGCCTTTTTCGCTCCACACGGCCTCCGAACACGCGCCTGCTGTGGCCGCTGCGCCTCGCCGTCGCCGCGCTTCTCGCTGTCCCGCTGCTCGCGTGGCCCGCGGTCGGCAGCGCCGACACCTCGAGCCCCATCTACAGCGGGCGGGCCTACGTCGTGCAAGCGTCGGTGCTGGGCGCGCCACTGCCCCGAATCGCCGACACTGGCGATATCCCTTCCACGGGGGGCGCGCAAGAGGCCTCGCTCCTCACCGTCCCGCCAATTACGCTGGGCAGCGCCGGAGCGCTCAATGGAGCCGAAGTAGCCCATGCCACAACGGTCGGCCACGGCAACGCCAGCCGGTCCGAGGCCTCGGTCGCGGATCTCAGCGCGACGGTCGCCGGCACCACGATCACGGCCGACTTCCTGATGTCGAGGGCCGCCGCCCAGTGCAATGGAAATAGCCCATCGGTCAGCGGCAGCTCCGAGCTCGCCAACCTATCGATCAGCTCGATCAATGGCGGCCAGCCCATCACCGTGATGACGACACCAAACCAGACAATCGTCCTGCCGAGCAATGTAGGCACGGTCGTGATCAACGAGCAGTCGAACTCGGTGAGCGGGCAGTCAGGCAGCATGGACGTGAACGCCCTGCACGTCACCATCGCCAATCCAACAGTCGGACCGCCCCTGGCCGACGTCATCGTTTCTCACGCGCATGCCGACATCACGTGTCCGACGTCCCCGTCACAACCGCCGGCCTGCGGTGCGACGCCAACCGACTTCGTTACGGGCGGCGGGTGGATCGTCTCGCCATCGGATCACAATGCCAAGGCGAATTTCGCGGTGGCGGGTGGTATGAAGAATGGGTTCTGGGGACACCTGATGTACATCGACCATGGCAACGGGATGCGAGTCAAGGGGACCGGGGTCACCGGCTACGACTTTTATTCCGACTTCGGACCAACCGGCCGGCAGGTGTTGGGCTCGGCCGATGTCAACGGCAGCGCCGAGTCGTACGAGGCAGACGTCGCCGACAACGGCGAGCCAGGCGGCGGAGTCGACAAGTTCCAGCTCAGGCTGAACGGCGTCCTGACGGCGCCGGCCGCCCTGCTGAGTGGCGGGAACATCCAGCTCCACAAGGCCTGCCAGTAACGTCGTCATCGACTCGACATCGCATGTCTCGGGGCTCCGTCAATCGGGGCCCCGAGCCTCTTCCTTTGGTCAATGGGCGTGACTCCGTCAGAGTCCCAGGGCGTTATACTGACCTGCGACTTGCTGACGTTCTCCGACCTGCGGAGCCTGAGCAGGGACGTTCACGATTGTCGGCGTTGTCCCCTCGGCTTCAGTCGAACCCACGCCGTCCCGGGCGTTGGCCCGGAGAACGCGCGGATCATGATCGTCGGGGAGGCGCCAGGGCAGAACGAGGATCTTCAGGGCGAGCCTTTCGTTGGCGCGGCGGGCAAGCTGCTCGACCAGCTCCTTCGTGGCATCGGCCTTTCTCGAGGCGACGTCTTCATCACGAACATCCTCAAATGCCGGCCGCCCGGCAACCGGGATCCGCAGCCCGCCGAGGCTGAGGCCTGCTCACCGTATCTCGAGCAGCAGCTGCGGCTCATCAAACCGGAAGTCGTGTTGGTGCTCGGCCGGCACGCGCTGGCGCGCCTCTTGCCGGGATATGAGTCGATCTCGCGCCTTCACGGCAAAGTGGTGGTCAAGGACGGCGTGAGCTACATTCCCGTGTACCATCCGGCCGCGGCCCTGTATAACAGCTTCCTGATGGGCCCGCTGGAGCAGGACTTCAAGGCGGTCAAGGCCCACCTCGACCGGGTCGAGGAGCGGCGCCAGGTCGCCGCCGCCGCCGCCACACCCGTCCCCAAGCCGGAGGAGCAGCTCACCCTTTTTGGCTAAGCAGCCCAGGTTGCGCGCCATTCCCCTTGGGGGTTTGGGCGAGATCGGTCGCAACATGATGGCGCTCGAGTACGACGAGAACATCGTCGTCATCGACGCCGGCCTGATGTTCCCCGAGGAGGAGATGCTCGGGGTAGACCTCGTACTGCCCGATGTAACCTACCTGGTAGAGCGGAAGGAAAAGGTCCTCGCCTTCCTGCTGACCCACGGCCACGAAGACCACGTCGGCTCATTGCCGTACATCCTGCCCAGGGTCTCAGCCCCGATTTACGGCAGCCGGCTCACCCTCGGCTTCATCAAGAACAAGCTGCGCGAGCACAAGCTGGTGGAGCAGGCTGATTTACGTGAGATCAAGGCGGGCGACGTCGTCGAACTCGGTCCCTTCAAAGTCGAATTCATTCACGTCGCGCACAGCATTCCGGATACGACGGCGCTCGCCATCGAGACACCGGTCGGCATGGTGATCCACTCCGGTGACTTCAAGATGGACCAGACGCCGGTCGACGGTCGGCCGACCGACATGGCGCGCCTCTCGCATTTCGGCAACCGCGGCGTGATGCTGCTGATGTCCGACAGCACGAACGCCGAACGCGACGGCTTCACTCCTTCGGAGCGCACCATCGGCGAGGCCTTCCAGGAGCTGTTCGGCCAGTGTCCCGGCCGGATCATCATCTCGACCTTCGCCTCCAACATCTACCGTATCCAGCAAGCCCTCAACACCGCCGCGCGCTACAAGCGAAAGGTCGCGGTGATCGGCCGCTCCATGGTGAACAACCTGACGATCGCCCAGGAGCTGGGCTACATCCAGATGCCTGGCGACATCATGATCAAAATCCAGGACATCAACAAAGAGCCCGATGAGAAGCTCGTGATTCTGTCCAGCGGCAGCCAGGGGGAGCCGCTCTCCGCGCTGACCCGCATCGCCGCGCAGGAGCATCCGCAGGTGAAGCTGAAGGCGGGCGACACCGTCATCCTGTCGGCGACGCCCATCCCGGGCAACGAAGAGCTGGTCTCGCGCACGATCAACAACTGCTACAAGCATGGGGCGCGCGTTTTCTACTCGGCCCGCAATCGGGTGCATGCCTCGGGCCATGCCAGCCGCGAGGAGCTAAAGCTGATGTTGAACCTGGTGCGGCCCAAGTTCTTCATGCCGGTGCACGGCGAGTTCCGCCATCTGGCGCTGCACTCGGAGATCGCCCAGGAGGTCGGAATCCAGAAGGACCACGTGATCGTCACCGACGACGGAAACACGGTCGAGCTGAGCGACAGCCTTCCACATTTCGGCAACAAGGTCCCGGCGGGCTATGTCTTCGTCGACGGACTGGGCGTCGGCGATGTCGGGTCGGTGGTCTTGCGCGACCGTCGCGTGCTCTCCCAGGACGGCATCTTCATCGTGATCGTGACCGTCGACAAGGACACCGGGCAGGTGGTCTCCGGCCCCGACCTGATCTCCCGCGGCTTTGTCCATCAACAGTCCTCGGATGCCCTGCTCGAGTCGGCACGCCAGCAGGTGCTCAGCACGATCAACAAGCCGGGACGGGGCACCCCTGAATGGCAGGTGATCAAGAACTCCATCCGGGACTCGTTGAGCAAGTTCCTCTACGAGCAGATGCGGCGGCGCCCGATGATCATCCCGATCGTGGTCGAGGTCTAGCGTCATCAGTATCACCGCCTCTAAGCTGACAAAGAAGGACGAGGAGCAACGCGGCGCGCTCGTTGATCGTCTCTTTCACGGGGGCATCGCCGTGCTGGAGATGCTCAGTATCTATGTGGGGGACCGGCTCGGACTCTATCGGGCGCTCGCAGAACACGGTCCGGTGACCACGAGCCAGCTGGCGCGGTCGGCGGGGATTCACGAGCGGTATGCGCGGGAGTGGCTCGAGCAACAAGCCGTGGCGGGGCTGATCGAGGTTGCGGCGGAAAACGCGGACGCCGCCAGGCGGCAGTATCGTCTGGCTCCCGGCCCTGCCGAGGTGATGCTCGATCCCGAGAGCCTGAACTACCTCGTGCCGATCGTCTGGGCGATTCCCGGGCTGGCGGCGACCTTGCCGGCGCTGCTGAGCGCGTATCGCGACGGCGGTGGCGTGCCCTACGAGGATTACGGCGAGGACTTCCGAAACTCCATCGCCGCGAGCAACCGCCCAATGTTCAAGAACCAACTCGGCAGCGAGTGGATCCCGGCGATGGCCGATGTGGATCGCCGCTTACGAGCCGATCCACCAGCCAGGGTCGCGGACGTCGGCTGCGGTACCGGCTGGTCGAGCATTGCGATCGCTCGAGCCTATCCGAACGTTCGGGTCGACGGTTTCGATATCGACGAAGGCTCAATCGCGACCGCTCGGAAGAATGCGACGAAGTCAGGTGTCGAGAACCAGGTGACGTTCGAGCTGCGCGACGCCGGCGCCCCGGGTCAGGCCGCCGCCTACGACCTGGTGACCGCCTTCGAGACCATCCACGACATGTCGGACCCCGTCGCCGCTCTGAGGGCGATGCGCGCGCTGGTCGCGCCGGGCGGCGCGGTGCTGGTGGCCGACGAGCGCGTCGCGGAGGCGTTCACGGCCCCGGGGGATGAGCTCGAGCGCTTCATGTACGGTTGGAGCGTCTTGCATTGCCTGCCGGTCGGTA
>Ga0137415_10005476_pt1 | contig 12582 bp, 9 predicted proteins | sample CZODoug3_1_1_16f_FD_183082 | JGI IMG/M metagenome (GOLD analysis project Ga0137415, IMG submission 183082) | Vadose zone soil fungal communities from Angelo Coast Range Reserve, California, USA - CZODoug3_1_1_16fungal (Hybrid Assembly) | ecosystem: Environmental > Terrestrial > Soil > Vadose...
GCTCGCCGGCCGCGCCGACATCCACTTGCAGATGCAGCCCGGGACCGACGTCGCCCTCTACTCGTCCATGCTGCAGCATACTCTCGCGTTGGGTCTCGAAAACCGGGACTTCATCGCGGCGCGCACGCACGATTTCGAGAAGGTCCGCGCGGCCGTACAGCCGTACACGCCGGACAAAGCCGCGAAGATCACCGGCATTCCCGCCGAGCAGATTCGCCGCGCCGCCGAGACCTATGCCCGCGGTCCGAACACCAGCACGCTGTGGGCGATGGGGCTGACGCAGCACGCCAACGGCACCGACATCGTCACCTCGCTGCTCAATCTGATGTTCGCCTGCGGGATGATCGGACGGTGGGGTGCGGCGATGCTGCCGATCCGTGGCCAAAACAACGTCCAGGGCGCGTCGGACGTGGGCGCGATCCCGTTCGTCTACACCGACTATCAGCCGGTCGGCGATCGGGCTGTCCGCGAGCGCTTCGCGCGTGCCTGGAACGTGCCGGCGCAGTCGCTCTCGCTCGAAAAGGGACTGATGGTGACCGAGGTGGTCCGTGCCGAGAGCGCGGTGCGCGGCATGTATATCATGGGCGAGAACCCGATCATCTCCGACCCCGACATCGCCCACGCCGAGCACTGGTTCCAGGAGCTCGAGTTCCTCGTGGTGCACGACCTCTTTCTGACCGAGACGGCGCGGTACGCCGACGTCGTGTTGCCCGGCTCCAGCTTTGCCGAGAAAACGGGCACGTTTGTGAATACCGAGCGGCGGATTCAGATCGGCCACAAGGCCATCGACACCCCCGGTGACGCGCGGGCCGACCTCGATATCCTGATCGAGTTATCGCAGCGCCTCGGCCTGCCGACGACGTTCCACTCACCGCAAGACGTCATGCGCGAGATCGCGGCGGTGACGCCGAGCTGGGCGGGGGTCACGTACGACCGGCTGGAAGGCGCGGGGCTGCAGTATCCGGTGCCCACGGCCGATCATCCGGGTACGGCGTTTTTGTTCGACCACGCGTTCCCGACGTCGGACGGCCGCGCCACGTTCGTCCCCGTGGAATACACCGACCCGGTGGAGCTGCCCGATGACGATTACCCATTCGTCATGAACACGGGGCGCCAACTGTACCACTGGCATACCGGCACCATGACGCGCCGCGCGAGCGGGCTCGATGCCCGCGAGCCGACGCCGATCGTGGAGATTCATCCCGCGGATGCCAAGGACCTCGGCGTGCGTGAAGGCGAGCTGGTGCGGCTCACATCGCGCCGCAACTTCATGGTCAGCGCCGCGCGCATCACGGAACGCGTCGCGCGCGGCCAGGTATTCGTTCCGTTCCATTTCCGTGAAGCGGCGGCCAACCTCCTCACCAATCCGGTGCTCGATCCCTACGCGAAGATGGCCGAGCTGAAGATCTGCGCCGTCCGGATCGAGCCCGAGCGGGGCCCGGCTAAAACCTGAATCGGGCCGTTCCCATTCCGAGAGCCCATGCAAGCGATCGTCAAGGAAAAACGCGCGCCCGGCTTGACCGTGAAGTCCGTCCCTAAGCCGGCACCAGGACCCGGCGAGGTGCTGATCGCCGTGCGGCACGCCGGCGTCTGCGGCACCGACCTCCACATCGCCGATTGGGACGCGTGGGCGCAGGGACGCATCAAACCCCCACTCATCGTAGGACATGAGTTCGCCGGAGAGATAGCGGCGATCGGCGACGGCGTTACCGAACTGCAAGTGGGTCAGCTGGTCACGGCCGAGGGACACATCGTCTGCGGCCACTGCCTGCAGTGCCGCACCGGCAACAGCCATATCTGTAGAAACACGCGAATCATCGGCGTCGATCGCGACGGCGCATTCGCGGAATACATCGTGATGCCGGCGACCAACGTGCTGACACTCGATGGCATACCAACCGAGATCGGCGCGATCATGGATCCGATGGGCAATGCGTTTCACGCGGTGCTGACGGCGGAGATTCCCGGCAGCACCGTTTTCGTTGTGGGATGCGGCCCGATTGGTTGCTTTGCCGTCGGGATCGCCAGAGCGGCGGGCGCCAGCAGAGTGCTGGCATCCGACGTCAATCCCAAGCGGCTCGCGCTGGCGGCGCGCATGGGCGCCCAGGTGACCATCAACGCCGCCAAGGACGACGTCGTGAAGACTGTGCTCGCCGAGACGGCGGGCGAAGGCGCGGACGTGGTGTGTGAGATGTCCGGGGTGCCCTCGGCATTGCATCAGGCGTTCGCGTCCGTGAGCCTCGGCGGACGGGTCCAACTCCTGGGAATTCCTACGGCGCAGGTGCCGATCGACTTCGCCAACGAGATCATTTTCAAAGGGATCACGATTTACGGAGTGATCGGCCGCAGGATGTACCAGACCTGGCACCTGATGCGCCGCTTTCTCTCCAGCGGGCAGTTCGATCCGCGCCCCGTCATCACCCACAAATTCCCGCTCACCAAGATCGACGACGCGCTCGCCGCCATCCGCTCGGGCGACGCCGGCAAAGTCATTCTGGAGATCGCATGAGCTTCATCGGGCAGCTGCAGAACGAGCTCGCGGAATTCAAGAAGGAAGGCGTCTACAAGCGGCTCAATTATCTCGACTCGCCCCAGGACCCGCGCGTGAAGATGGAAGGGCGCGGCGAGGTCGTGATTCTCTCGTCGAACAATTATCTGGGACTCTGCGACGTCCCTGCGGTCGTCCAGGCGGGGAAAGACGCGCTCGAGCGCTGGGGCGCGGGCACCGCCTCGGTCCGATTCATCTGCGGCACGTTCACCATCCACCGCGAGCTTGAAACCGCGCTGGCGAGGTTCGTCGGCTGCGAATCCGCACTGACGTACGTGAGCTGCTGGAACGCGAACGAAGGCCTTTGCCCTACCGTGTTGAGCGAACCGGACCTGGTCATCTCCGATCAACTGAATCACGCGTCGATCATCGATTCTGTCCGACTCGCCAAAGCGATCACGAAGTGTCAGACCGCGGTCTACAAACACTCCGACATGAAGGATTTGGAGGAGACGTTGCGCGGCGCAGCGAAGGCGCGGCGCAAGCTCATCTTCACCGACGGCATCTTCTCGATGGAAGGCGACATCGCCAAGCTACCCGATCTGGCAGCACTCGCGCGCAAATACGACGCCGTGCTTGCGGTCGATGACTCGCACGCGACCGGCGTCCTCGGCAAAGAGGGTCGTGGAACGGCAGAGTACTACGGCATGCTCGGCGACATCGACATCATCACCTCGACGCTCGGCAAAGCACTCGGTGGGGCGGCGGGTGGATTCACCGCCGGTCCTCAGGCGCTTACCGACTATCTCACCCAGCGCTCCCGGCCCCAGCTCTTCAGCAATGCCCTTCCACCGACCGTCGCGGCGAGCGCGCTTGCCGCTGTGCGCTACGTCGAAGCGCATCCCGAGCTGGTCGCGCAGCTCCACGCAAACGCGCGCTACTTCCGCGAGCAGCTGCTGTCGCTCGGCTTCAAGCCGCTGCCTGGGGAGACGCCGATCGTTCCGGTGATACTCGGCGAGACCGCCAAGGCCATTCACATGAGCGAGCTGCTCTTGGCAGAGGGTGTGTTCGTGACTGGCTTTGGCTATCCAGTTGTCCCACAAGGACATGCGCGGGTGCGTTGCCAGCTCTCGGCGGCGCATTCGCGCGACGATCTCGATTTCGCACTTCGTGCCTTCAAGAAGGTCGGCACGAAATTGGGACTCATTTGATGACGCCCCTTCTGCTGCTCGCGCTCTTACAAACCGCCGAACCGCCTATCGGCCCAGCCGCCGTTCTGGGCTTCGAACCCGGCACCGATTCCCTGCTCGCCGACTGGAAGCAAGTCAGCGGGTACATGAATCTGCTCGCCCAGCGCAGCCGCTTCGTCCGCATCGACACGCTGGGACGAACGACTGAAGGCCGGCCATTCCAGTTGCTGGTGATTACGTCGCCCGGAAACCAGGCGCGGCTCGCGCAGATCGAGCGCGCGCAGGCGCTGCTCGCCGACCCGCGCCGGCTGAGCGACACCGTCCTCGCAGATCTCAGGCGCAGACAGCCGGCTGTGATTCTGATCAGCAACAACATTCACTCGACCGAAGTCGCCTCGAGCCAGATGGGGATGACGCTCGCGTACCGGCTCGTGACCGATCCGGATCTGCGAGTGCTGCTCGACTCGGTCGTGGTGTTGATGATCCCTTCGATGAACCCCGATGGTCTCGATACCGTCGTCAGCTGGTATCGCCGCTATAAGGGCACGCGCTACGAGGGTGGACCGCTGCCGTGGCTCTACCACAAGTACGTCGGCCACGACAACAACCGCGACTGGTTCATGTTGACGCAGGTGGAAACGCGCCTCGTCACGCGCATGCTGTACAAGGAGTGGTTTCCCGAGATTGTGTACGACGTTCACCAGATGGGCGCGAACGGCGTCCGCCTGTTCCTGCCGCCGTTCCAGGATCCCGTCAACCCGAATCTCGAGCCGGCGCTCGTCGCCGCGATCAATCAGGCCGGGACGGAGATGGCGGCGGCGATCTACGACGCGGGACTGACCGGCGTCGCCCATCAGCTGACGTACGACTTGTGGTGGCACGGCGGCTTTCGCTCGACTCCCACTCGCCACAACATGATCGGCATTCTCTCGGAAGCGGCCAGCGCTCGACTCGGATCGCCGATCACGCTGCCTTTCGACTCCGTGCATCAACCGGCGCGCGGCGTGAATTATCCCGCTCCCTGGCCAGGCGGAACGTGGCGCCTGGGCGACATTGTGCGTTACGAACTGCTCGCCTCCGAGGCTCTGGTGCGACTGGCGGCGCACGATCGCATACAAGTCATCGACCGCTTTGTCGACCTCGGCCGCCGGGAGATCGATGCGGGACGGGCGGGCGATCCCTTTGCCTATGTACTGCCGCCGCCGCCCGAGCAGCGTGATCCCGAAGCGTGGGCCACGCTCGCCAGCGTGCTCACGGCGGCCGGCGTCGAGGTCTGGCGCGCCACGGAAGCATTCACGGCCCAAGGACGCCGCTATCCTGCCGGTTCGCTGGTCGTGCCGATGGGACAGCCGTTCCGCGCCCACGCCAAAGATCTCCTCGAGCCCCAGCAGTACACGCCAGTCGGCGATCGTCCGCCCTACGACGTCGCCGGATGGACGCTGCCGTTTACGATGGACGTCCGCGCTGACGTAGTGAATGCGCCGTTCACCGCGAACCTCGTGCAAATAGACAGCGTGACGCCCGCGCCGGGCAGAATCGACGGCACGGGGGATGTGTTTGTCTTGAGAAATCGGACCAACGCGGAGTCACGCGCGATCGCGGAGCTGTTGTCCGCAGGCCAATTGGTGACGGTGGCGGGTGACAGCCTCATCGTGCGTGGCCCGAAGGCGCGCACCATTCTCGCCGAGCAAGCAGCTCGTCACGGATTCACGGTGACGGCGACACGCGCGACCGCGGCGGTCGATAGATCCGTCACGCGGCAACGGCTGCCACGCATCGGGTTGTATCAGCCGTGGGTTGCGAGCGTGGATGAGGGGTGGACGAGGTGGCTCTTCGAGCAATATGGGATCAGCTACACGACACTGCATGACAGCGATCTGCGGAGAGGAGGGCTCAGACAGCGCTTCGACGTGATTGTATTGCCCGACGCTGAGTCCGGTTCGATGATTCGCGGGCTCGACTCCACTCGCATTCCATTGCAATACTCGGGTGGGATGGGTGAGTCGGGCGCGGACGCAGTTTCGGACTTTGTTCGGGGTGGGGGCACGCTCGTTTGCCTTGACGGTTCAAGTAATTTCGCGATTACACGCCTTAACCTCCCGGTGGTCAACGTTCTAGCTGGGGAGGCATCGGGTCCTCAAGTTTTGCGATTTTACGCTCCAGGCTCTATTTTCGGTGTGCTTTTGGGAGGGGTGGAGAGGAGCAGCCCAGTCACCCTAGGGGTGCCTGACTCCCTCGACATCTACTTCGAGAACAGTGCCGCCTTTACGCTCACGGCTCCGGCACGGGCCTTGGCGACGTATCCCGCGGCGCCCCTGCGATCGGGTTATGCCCGCTACCAGGAGCGGCTCGAGGGCAAGGCGGCCCTGGTAGAGGCACCGGTCGGCAGCGGACGCGTGATCCTGTTCGGGTTCCGGCCCCAGTTCCGGGGTCAGACCCACGGCACCTTCAAGCTGCTCTTCAACGCGGTCCTGTTGGCGGCTCCGTAGCGGAGCCGTGGGGAGGAGTCCCGATGAAGCGGCTGATTCTCCTGGTGGGATTCGTTTCCTTGGTGACGGTTCCCGCCGCAGCGCAGCGCGCGCAGAACATCGAGTTCGGCGGCTTCGGATCGTGGTGGCGCTTCGACCGCTCGTTCCTCATCAAGAACGGCTTCGGCGGCGGCGCGCGCATCGGCTACAACCTCAGTGACCGCGTCGGGCTCGAGATTACCGGCGACTACGTCGCCACAAAGAACCTGGCGCAAACACAAGACATCACCGTCAACACGGTCAGCGCCAGTCTCGTCCTGAACTTCCCAGCGAGCGACCGCCTGACTTTTCTTGCGTCGGGCGGCTACTCGCGGATGGTGTTCGGGAAGGATCCGCCCTACAACTTCACGCAGCACATGGTCAACGGCGGCCTGGGTTTCCGGGCGTTCGTGGGGTCGCACGTAGCCGTGCGCGGCGACGTGCGCGCCCAATACCGGCCCGACAACCCGTTCTACACGAACGCGTTCACCGGTGAAGTGCAGGGTTCCGCCGGCGTCTCCTACTTCTTCATTCCGCCGCAGCAGGGCCATGGCTTCAACACCAACTTCCAATGGTACTGGGGGGCGCAGGGTGGTGCTTTCATCTCCAAGACGGTCACACAACCCTACGTCTACGACCCGATCGTTGGCGGCCATTGGCTCATCAAGTCGCGGCGGACAGCGCTGTACGTGGCCTACGAGCAGGCGATTTTCCTCACCGCGGCGCAGACGGTGATCTTTGATCCCAACTCCACCGCCTCTTCGGTGGGGCCCAGTTTCCGCGACGTCACGTTCCACGACATGCGGCGCATCATGTTCGGCGTGCTCGCCTTCCCGGCGCAGAAAGTCATCGAGCCATTCGGCGGTGGTGGGTTTGCCCTCATGCAGGTTTTGAATCCGACCGTCGATTGCACCGGCTGTAACACGTCGCAGGCGGTCGAGGCGGACGACCGCGTTCACACAGCCGCAAGCAAGGCGTTTTTCTGGGTCATGGGGGGTCTACAAATCAACTACTCGAGCAAGCTCAATGTCTTCGCCCAGTACCTCTTGACCTCGAGCGCGGCCAACTTCCTGCTCCAGAGCAACACCCACACGTTTCAGGGCGGGATCCGCTTAAGCCTCGGCACCTCAAAAGAAGGCATCAGCGAGCGGCACTGACCCAGGGCGAATCCTTGATATAGAAGCGCAGCGGCCAGTCGGCCGCTTGGGAAATACCAATACGCGGACCGCTGACGACGGCGGTCCGTTTTGGCTTTGATCCTTCCACGATCCGCAGCGGACCATCCTGCAGCGAGGCGCCGTTCAGATCGCCCGTAATTCCCAGCGCCTGACAGAGTCGAGCGGGCCCGGCGCACAGCGGTTCAGCGCCGCGCCGGTGGCGCATCGTCTCCAGTCCGGCGAGGGGTTCGAGCGCGCGGATCAAGACCGCCGCCGGGAAGTCTTGCGGCTCGGTGACGGCGTTCAGACACCAATGCATCCCGTAGGTGAAATAGATGTATGCCGTCCCCGGTGCGCCGTAGAGCGGTTCGGTGCGCGCCGTGCGCCGATGCCCGAAGGCGTGACAGGCGGGATCGTGGGGACCGACGTAGGCTTCGACCTCGACGATGCGGCCCGCCGTCTGTCGTCCGCGCCCGCCGATATCGCTGACGAGGATGCGGCCTAATAGGCCACGCGCGACCTCTTCCGTCGGTCGCGCGTAGAACTTCGCCTGGACTGCCGGACGTCGCACCGCTATGCGTCCCCCCCGCCACCCGTGAGGCCGCGCTTCACCTTCGACCAGAACGACTCACCGGGCTCGCTTTCGGTGGCGGCAGCCGGACGAGCTGCTGGCGTCACCGGGGGCGGCGGCGGCGGAGCAGGCGCTGGAGGCGACGCCGATTCTGCGGAAGACTGGTTCGTGATGTCGGGTGTCTCCGATTCGTAGCGCCGCGGTCCGCGGCCACGGCCGCCGCGACCACCGCGACGACCACGACCGCCGCGTTCATTGCGCTCGCCGCGCTCGCCGTTTTCACCGCGGCCTCTCCCTCCGCGGCCACGAGCGCGCGCACCCCGATCGGCCGGCTCACCGCCACCAACGACTGGCGGCTTCGACGGCGGCGTCTGCGCCGCTGGAGGAGCCGGAGGCGCAATCATATCACCACGCGGGCGGAAATTTGGATCCACTTCGACGACGCCGATCTTTGGGATCTCGGGAATGCCTCCCCCGGCGCCGGGACGATGGCTGCCGCCGCGCGAGCCGCGCCGGAAGCGGGGGCTGCGCATCGGGATACCTGGGGCAGAAGGCGACGGCGTGCTGTAGGGTGGCGGCGGCGCCGATGACGCCGGCATCGGCATGTCGTCTTCTTCTTCCTGCGCTTCGCGCGTCGGTGCCTCCAGGACTGGACGCGGTGCTTCCTCTTCCTCGCGGGCGGTCGCTTCCTCGCCCGCAGGTGAAGGCTGGTCCTCGTCCATGCCGATCCGGCCCACTGCCTGTTTCAACAAGCCGAACGCGTCGCCAAATGAGAAGCCGGACTTCGCGGCGGGCGCTTCCGGTTGTTCCGATGGCGCCGCCGCGGGCTCCGAGCCGGCCGCCGGCTGTTCTTCACGATCACCACCCCGGCCTCGTCCACCGCGACCGCGACCGCTGCGGCGCGCGCTCCCCCGGCCCTCCCGCTCGGGCCGCGGGGCCGCCGCGCTTCGGCTCCCGGCGCTCCGCTCGTTCGACTCGGCGAGTGTCGCGAGCGCCGGCTGCGCCGGTGCACCTTCGACCTGCGGTCCCAGGGCGATCTCGTATTGGCCATTGTCCAGGCGGGTCAGCGTGATCAGGCCGCGGCGTGCGGCCTCGATCACGAACTTGCTGAAGCGCGAGAAGCCGGCGTCCTTCTCGTCGAAATTGGGATCGATCTCCTGCATGACCTGCTTCAGGCGGTCGGAGCGCATGACGTCGTTGTGCGCCGTCATCTGCTTGACGGCCTCGACGACGAGCTCCCACGGATCGCGCTTCACGTACTCCACGTCACTGGCCTTGGTGAAGCCCGCCAGCTCGTTGTAGGAGTAGTACTCGTCGCAGTTCTGGATCAGCAGATCGCTCGACGATTCCCGGATGCCCACGCCGATCACGTACTTGCCGTACTCCTTGAGCTTCAGCACGAGCGACGAGAAGTCGGAGTCGCCCGAGAGCAGGATGAACGTGCCGATCTCAGGCCGTGTGAAGACCAGCTCGAGCGCGTCGATTGCGAGCCGGATGTCGGTGGCGTTTTTCTTGTTGGCGCCGTGAGCCGGCGCGAAGATCAGATCGATCGAGGACTCGGAGAGCGGCACGATGTACTGCGGATAGCGGCGCCAGTCGGCGTAGGCGCGTTGCACGGCCACCTTGCCGCGGATCATCTCAGACTGGAGCAGGCGCTTCAACTCGGTCTGCAGATCCGAGCGGATCGCCATGGTCACGTTGTCGAAGTCGATCATCAGCGCCGCATTGGGCGCGTGGGCCGGTGGTTCTTTGTGCGTGGGTCTGGGGGGGGTCAAATGGCTGTGTTGCTGCTGCGGTGTCATAAGGTACTTTCCTGCCCGCGCGCCGGACAAACTCGTACCACGTTCCCCGTGTGGGGGAAGTGAACGACGCTCGCATGCCGCGTCGGGCTCTTGGTGAAGGCGTGGTGCGCCGTAGTTAAGGCTGGCTGGTGCGTGGGGAGGGTCGCCGAGTCACCCCCGGCGCGCCGGTGCGCGCTACCTCGACCCGATGCCGAGGCCCGCAGGCGCCGCCTGATGGTTCGACCCCTTCGCCCTATGGCACTGCCAAGCGTATGAACTATTCAACATAAACGACTGGCAGCGCAGAAGCTAGCGGGAAGGCAAAAACTCCGCGGGAAGTGGGTTCTTAGGACCTTGGATCAGCTCCCAGCGCCACACGGGCCCGTCGTCCTGATCGACAACCATCCCGCAATGTCGGAAGCCGTTCTTGAGCAGCACGCGGGTCGAGGCGTTGGGCTCGGCGCGCGTATGCGCCCGGACCAATCGCACGCCAGGCGTGGCGAATGCGTAGTCCACCAACGCCGCGGCCGCTTCCGTCGCATAGCCCTGTCCTTGAAAGCCGGGCGCGACACCGTAGGCGATTTCGACCATGCCGTCCTCGTCGGCAGGTCCCTTGAAACCGGCTGTCCCAATCACCGCCTTCGCCTCGCGATTGACCATGAAAAATCCGTGGCGCCACGGGTCGGGGTCGGATGACTTCAGCAGCGCGCTGAGCCACGCCGGCGATACTTCGCCCGAAACGTAAAAATCGCGCAGTCCAGGAGCGAGACGCAGGCCGGTCGATGCCTCGAACCCGTCGGGTTGTTCGATCAACGTCAGCAGGTGTCGCGGCGCAGCGGGTGTGAGCGTGAGCCGGCGTGTGTCGATCATACCATGTCGCGATTGGCGCGGCGGATCTCGCCCTCCCAATGGAGACGGTGCAGGATACGATGGATTAAGGGGGTGAGCAGCACTCCACCGACCACCAGAAAAACGCCGCCCGCATAGAGCGCGAAAATCCCGGCGAATACCTTGCCTCCGTTGGTGTGAAGCGGATCAACTGGACCCATGCCGCCCAGCAGCATTGCCGTGTTGACGAACGCGTCGCGCCAGGCGAGGTGCTCATAGTGCTCGTACCCCCACATGCCCCCGACCAGCGACACCGCGATGAGCACCATCGCGCCGGCGAAATGATTCGCCATCCGCAGCGCGAAGCGCCGCGGCGGTAATGGTCGTGTGTGGCGGTCTTCGTACAGAACGGCGAGTCCTATTTCACGCCCGTGGCGACACGCGGAAGAGACGCCACGCCCAGACGCACAGCCCCGCGGCCACGAGCGTGATGATGAGAAACCAGGGATCCGTCCCCAGATGCGGCCATTCCTCGATGACCCGCCAGAGATGGAGGATCGTGAGCAGTCCAAACAGCGTGCCGGTGGTGATCAGATAGGCCCTCATACGATCCATCCGCGATAGGAGGAGAGTTTTCTAACCGTCATGCTCGACCTCATTGCGCCCGCCGGTACACGCGGACGTAATCGACGAGCATGGTCGCCGGAAAGATTGCATCCGACTGCGGATCGCCGTCGAAGTTGCCGCCGACGGCAAGATTGAGGATCACGAAAAACGGCTGATCGAATACCCATCTGCCGTGCGCCTCCACTGCGCTGCGCGTGACCGCGTAATGGACGGTATCATCGACAAAGAAGCGGATGTGGAGCGAGTCCCATTCGACGGCGTAGGTATGGAACGCGTCCGCGGCAGATCCGCGCGCGAATGTCTGCACATGCGTGATCGGCGTGTTTCCGAAATAGCCCGGGCCGTGCACCGACGAGCTGGTCCTCCTCGGAGCGCTTCCCTTATTCTCCATCACATCGAGCTCGCCGCAATCGGGCCACGGCGGAAACGATTTCCCCAGCAGCCAGAACGCCGGCCACAGTCCCTGCCCCCTGGAAAGCTTGATGCGCGCTTCGACCCGGCCGGGAGCGAAATACTCTTTGTGCTGCGTCGTGATCTTCGCCGAGGTGTATCGGCACGGCCCGTAGTAACAGGTCAAGCCGCCGGGGGGGGGCGCGATTCGGGCCACGATCTGCAACTGCCCCTGGCCATTCAGCGCAATATTTTCCGAGGCGTCGCGGTAGTATTCCTTCTCCTTGTTGCCCCAGCCGCAGTTTCCGTTCGCGCAGCCGTCCCCGAGATCAAAGCGCCATTTCGTCGTGTCGATGCGGGCGCCTGCGGGTCCGGCGAACTCGTCGCTCCAGACCTGGATCCACGAGCCGGTGGTGGTGGAGACGGTGGGAGTGTTGGCGGCGCAGGCGGCGCACCCCAGCAAGACGCTGAGCGCGAACCACCTCATGCCGCGAATGGCCACGTCTTTCCTTTCCACGACCACGCGCCAAAACATATCACGCCGAGGAGCAGCGCGCCCAAACCGAACGCGATCACGGGCACAGGCGTCGTCGCAAAGACGAAAATCCATCCCAGCAAAGCGACGAGGCTCGGCAACGGGTACAGCCACATGCGATACGGTCGCGGCATGTCGGGAGCGCGACGGCGCAGCAAGGTCAACGCCCCGATCTGGCCGACGAACTGCACCAGGATCCGCGTCGTGATCAGCGCATCGATGACCATGCCGAGCGATACGAAGCCGGCGAGGATCGAAAGGGCGCCGAGCACGACGAGGGAGACCCACGGGAACCCCTCCGTTGCGTGCAGGCGCGCGAACACCTTGAAGAAGTAGCCGTCCTTCGCGGCCGCATACGGCACCCGCGAGTACCCGAGCAGCAGGGCAAAGACCGAGCCGAACGCGGTCCAGAGAATCATCGCCGTGAAGATCGTCGCGACGCTCGGTCCATACATGCGCTCCATGAAAATCGACACGATAAAGTTCGACTGCGGGTGCGTCGCGGCCG
>Ga0137415_10005477_pt1 | contig 12581 bp, 12 predicted proteins | sample CZODoug3_1_1_16f_FD_183082 | JGI IMG/M metagenome (GOLD analysis project Ga0137415, IMG submission 183082) | Vadose zone soil fungal communities from Angelo Coast Range Reserve, California, USA - CZODoug3_1_1_16fungal (Hybrid Assembly) | ecosystem: Environmental > Terrestrial > Soil > Vadose...
TACGGGGCGCGCGCCATCACCGAGGGCGGCTATCAGTCGGTCCCCTAGCTCGCCTTTCCGGGCGGCGCGCTGATCGGCTGCGCGGCCGGCTTCGTCAACGTGCCGCGCATCAAGGGCACCCACAACGCCATGCTGTCGGGCATGCTCGCGGCCGAGCATGTGGCGCAGGCGCTCGCCGGTGGCCGCCGGAACGATGAGCTGGCCGACTACGAGGCGGCGTGGCGGACGTCGCCGGTCGGCCACGACCTGTGGAAGGTGCGCAACGCCAAGCCGCTGTGGTCGCGATTCGGCACCATGCTGGGCATCGGGCTCGGCGGCCTCGACATGTGGACCAACACCTTGGGCTTCTCGCTGTTCGGCACGCTCCGCCACCGCAAACGCGACGCCGAAACCCTCAAGCCCGCCGCCCAATTCCAGCCGATCGCCTATCCACGGCCCGACGGCAAGCTCACCTTCGACCGGCTGTCGTCGGTGTTCCTGTCCAACACCAACCACGAGGAGGACCAGCCGGTCCATCTCCGGGTCGCCGACATGGCGCTGCAGAAAGCCTCGGAGCACGACGTCTTTGCGGGTCCCTCGGCGCGCTATTGTCCGGCCGGGGTCTACGAGTGGGTGGAGGAGGGGGGGCAGCCGCGCTTCGTGATCAACGCGCAGAACTGCGTCCACTGCAAGACCTGCGACATCAAGGACCCGAACCAGAACATCACCTGGGTGACGCCCGAAGGCGGCGGCGGCCCGAATTACCCGAACATGTGACGCGCCGAGACCGTTCCGACCGAATCGGAATGCGCGCGCGCGGCCGCGCCCGGAGCTTCAATTCTTCGCGACATCGCGGGACCGGTTTTGCGTGTAAGAACAAGGGGCCCGGGCACGGAGCCGCATTATCCAGGGGGAATCGCGCCACCCCGCCACGATCCCGCCATATCAGGACCGTCAATGCGTCGCGCGTGCGACCCCCGGCGTCCTTGCGGCGTTGCCGCAAACAGGCCATTCTGCGGCCAAACCGGGCCAAGGGCCGGGCCAATCTCATGGGGAAAAGCGAGCCGTGAAGAAGATGCGCGTATTTCATTGCCTGACAGCGCTCTTCGCTGCCGGCATCTCGGGTGTGCTCGCGGTTCAGTCGCTGGCGGCGCAGACCACGCCGCCGAGCCAGCTCGATCTTTCGCGCGCGTCGCCCTCCGGAAACTACCTCGCGGCGCGTTCCGCCAATATCGATCGCGACGCCGCGACCGCCGCGGCCTACTACAACGCGGCCCTCAAGGCCGATCCGAAAAATCCCGAACTCCTCGAGCTCGCTTTCTATGCCGTGCTGGCGGGCGGCGAGATCGACGAAGCGGTGAAGCTCGCCGAGCGTCTGATCGCGATCGACAAGAACAACCGCAATGCCCGGCTGATTCTTGGCGTACGCGCCCTGAAGCAGAAGCAATACCAGGCCGCCCGCACGCAGTTCGCCCTTGCGGGGCGCGATCCGATCACCAACCTGACCGCGACCCTGCTGTCGGCCTGGAGCAGCTACGGCTCGGGCGACGTCAAGGGCGCGCTCGACACCATCGACAAGCTCGGCGGGCCGGACTGGTTCGGCATCTTCAAGGACCTGCATGCCGGATTGATCCAGGATGTCGCCGGCAACAAGAAAGAGTCCGGCAAGCGTTTCGAGCGCGCCTACAAGCTCGACCAGACCGCGCTTCGCATCGTCGAAGCCTATGGCAGCTGGACGTCCCGCAACGGCGCCAAGGACGACGCGCTGAAGATCTTCGAGGATTTCGACAAGGCGCTGCCGCGCCACCCGCTGATCACCCAGGCGCTCGCCGACATCCGTCGCGGCCGCAAGGTGCCGCAGATCGTCGACAGCGCGCAGACCGGCGCGGCCGAAGTGCTCTACGGGCTCGGCGCCGCGCTCGGCCGCCGCGAGGAGGAGCTCAGCCTCGCCAACCGCGGGCTGGCCTATCTGCAGCTCGCGATCTACCTCGAGCCCACCCATCCGCTCGCCATCCTGTCGCTCGCCGACCTCTACGAGGCGATGAAGAAGCCGCCGCTCGCGATCGCGGCCTATACGCGCCTGCCGGCCGACTCGGTGCTCAAGCGCAACGCCGATATCCAGATGGCGATCGATCTCGACGCCATGGAAAAGACCGAGGAGGCGAGGAAGCACCTGCAGACGCTGATCTCCTCGCGTCCCGACGACATCGAGGCCATCATGGCGCTCGGCAATATCGAGCGCGAGCGCAAGCACTACCCGGAATGCGCCGAGACCTACGGACGCGGCGTGGCTGCGATCCCCAAGCCGGAGCGGGCGAACTGGACCCTGTTCTATTTCCGCGGCATCTGCTTCGAGCGCTCGAAGCAGTGGAGCAAGGCCGAGGCCGATCTCAAGAAGGCGCTCGAGCTTTATCCCGACCAGCCGCACGTGCTGAACTATCTCGGCTACTCCTGGGTCGATCAGGGCCTCAATCTCGACGAGGGCATGCGCATGATCAAGCGCTCGGTCGAGCAGCGGCCCGATGACGGCTATATCGTCGATTCGCTCGGCTGGGCCTGGTACCGGGTCGGCAACTACGACGAGGCCGTCAAGCAGCTCGAGCGCGCCGTCGAGCTCAAGCCGGTCGATCCGACCATCAACGACCATCTCGGCGACGCCTACTGGCGGGTCGGCCGCACGCTGGAGGCCAAGTTCCAGTGGGCGCATGCGCGCGACCTCAAGCCGGAACCCGACGATCTCAAGAAGATCGAGGAGAAGCTGAAGTCCGGCCTCGCCAACGTGCCGCAGCCGGCGCCCTCCGCCGACGCCGACAAGCCCAAGAATCCGCGCGACGGCGGCTGAGGTCGTTTTTCGGGTCATTGCGAGGAGCCGAAGGCGACGAAGCAATCCCGATCAGCTGCGCGCCGGCGGACCCCGATTGCTTCGTGGAGCCTGTCCTTGGGCTTGCCGAAGGCAAGACCCGAGGGCTCGCAATGACGTTGCTAAATCAATTAAATCAATAATGTCAGCCGTCCTTTCCGATCAGGCTCCCGCCAAGGTCAATCTCACGCTGCGCATCCTGGGCCGGCGCGCCGACGGTTACCATGAGCTCGAGAGCCTGGTGGTGTTCGCGCGCCTGGGCGATCGCCTGACCCTGTCGCCGGGTGGCGCGCTCGGCCTCGATATCGACGGGCCGACGGGGGCGGCCGCGGGCGACATCGCCGACAACCTCGTGCTGCGCGCCGCCCATGCGCTGGCGGAGCGGGTCGACGGCTTGCGGCTCGGCCGCTTCGCCCTGACCAAGCATCTGCCGGTGGCGGCGGGTCTCGGCGGCGGGTCGGCCGATGCGGCCGCGGCGTTGCGCCTGCTCGCGCGGCTCAATGGGCTGGCGAAGGCCGAGCCCAGGCTGCACGAGGCGGCGCGTCAGACCGGCGCCGACGTCCCGGTCTGTCTCGAGCCGCGTGGCCGGTTGATGCGCGGCATCGGCGAGATCCTGTCGCCGCCCCTCGGTCTGCCGGCGCTTCCGGCCGTCCTGGTCAATCCGGGCGTGGCGGTGCCCACCAAGGACGTGTTCGCCAAGCTCGGGCTGCGGCCGGGCGAGACCGGCGGGGCGGCCCGGCAGCTCGATCCCCGGCAACTCGAAGATCGCGACGCCCTCCTGACCTATATGCGCCAGCATCCCAATGACCTGGAGCGCCCGGCGGTCGCGCTTCAGCCCGTGATCGCGCAGGTGCTCGCCGCGCTGTCCGATCGGAAGGGCTGCGGGCTCGCCCGCATGTCGGGGTCGGGCGCAACCTGCTTCGGCCTGTTCGGATCGGACGTGGAGGCGGCGGCGGCCGCGCAAGCAATCGCGTCGGCCCGGCCGGCGTGGTGGGTGGCCGCAACGGTTTTGAACAGCGCGGGCAAGATCGCTTCGGATTGAAGCGATCACACTTCGCTAATCCTCCTGCGTCATTGCCCGCGCAAGCGGGCAATCCAGTATTCGGTGTTCCTTTGAGTGTACTGGATCGCCCGCTTGCGCGGGCGATGACGGAATAGGACTAATGCGTCCGCGCGATCGCGAACTCGACCGCCTCGGCGAGCGCCTCCTTCATGGGCGACGCCGGGAACAGCGCCAGCGCGTCGGTGGCGATCGCGCCGTAGTGGTGCGCGCGCGTCACCGTGTCCTCGAGCGCGCGATGCTTGGTCATGAGCCCGATGGCGTGCTCGAGGTCGGCCTCGTTCGTTTCGCTGCGCTCGAGCGCGCGCCGCCAGAATTCGCGCTCGCTGTCGGAGCCGCGGCGATAGGCCAGCACCACCGGCAGGGTGATCTTGCCTTCGCGGAAATCGTCGCCGACATTCTTGCCGAGCTTGGCGGCCTTGCCGCCGTAATCGAGGGCGTCGTCGACGAGCTGGAACGCGATGCCGAGATTCATCCCGTAGGAGCGGCACGCCGCCTGCTCGGCCTTGGGCCGCCCGCCGAGCACCGGGCCGACCTCGCAGGCGGCGGCGAACAGCTCGGCGGTCTTGGCGCGGATCACCGCCAGATACTCGTCCTCGGTGGTGGCCGTGTTCTTGGCGGCGGCGAGCTGCATCACCTCGCCCTCGGCGATCACCGCGGCCGCGGAGGACAGGATCTCCAGCGCCCGCAGCGAGCCGACCTCGACCATCATCTTGAACGCCTGGCCGAGCAGGAAGTCGCCCACCAGCACGCTCGCCTCGTTGCCCCACAGCATGCGGGCCGCCAGCTTGCCGCGCCGCATGTCGCTTTGATCGACCACGTCGTCATGCAGCAGGGTCGCGGTGTGCATGAACTCCACCGCCGCGGCCAGCCGGACGTGGCCCTCGGCGCCGTAGCCCACGAGCTTCGCCATGGCGATCGTCAGGATCGGCCGCAGCCGCTTGCCGCCCGAGTTGATCAGGTGCTTGGCGACCTCCGGTATCATCGTAACCTCGGACCCGGTGCGCGACAGGATGGTCGCGTTGACCCGGTCCATGTCGGCCGCCACCAGATCGACCAGCGGGTCGATCGAGGATTTCCCAGGCGTTTCAAACGGTACGACGACGGCCAAGGCTTTGAGCTCCGAAGGGGCGCGGGACAAGGCAAGCATAGAAACGCTATGGTAGACCGGCAAGTGCGTTGGAACGCCGCCTTTTGGCGGGAATAAGGGGATGGAGTCCGGATGTTGCAAGCGGCCGAATTGACAGACAGGCGAAACGAGACGGAGGCCGGCGGGCACCGGATCGCCGTGCTGGTGCCCTGTTACAACGAGGAAGCGGCCATCGCCCGGGTGGTCGCGGATTTCCGCGCAAACCTGCCGGACGCCGTGATCTATGTCTACGACAACAACTCGACCGACCGCACCGTCGAGGTCGCCCGCGCGGCCGGCGCGACCGTGCGGACGGAAAGCCGCCAAGGCAAGGGCTATGTGGTCCGGCGCATGTTCAGCGACGTCGATGCCGACGTCTACGTGCTGGTCGACGGCGATGCGACCTACGATGCGCCGAGCGCGCGCCTCCTGGTGGCGCGGCTGGTCGAGGGCGGCCTCGACATGGTGGTGGGCGCGCGGCGCGACCAGGAGCAGGCGGCCTATCGGTTCGGCCACCGCTTCGGCAACCGGGTGCTGACCGGCTTCGTGGCCCAGGTGTTCGGCGCCACCTTCGAGGACCTGCTGTCGGGCTACCGGGTGTTTTCCCGGCGCTTCGTCAAATCCTTCCCCGGCCTGTCGGGCGGCTTCGAGATCGAGACCGAGCTCACGGTTCACGCGCTCAACCTCGAGCTTCCGGTCGACGAGATCGAGACTCCCTATTTTGCCCGGCCGGAGGGCTCGGTCTCCAAGCTCAGCACCTGGCGGGACGGACTGCGCATTCTGCGCACCATCGTGCGGCTTTACCGCGCCGAGCGGCCGCTGCCGTTCTTCGGCGGGATCGGGCTGGCGCTCGCCGTCGCGTCGATCGCGCTCGCGATCCCGATCATCATCACCTATGTGGAGCAGGGCGTGGTCCCGCGCTTTCCAACCGCCGTGCTGTCGACCGGTCTCATGATCCTCGCCTGCCTCGCGGTCGCGTGCGGGATCGTGCTCGATACGGTGACGCGCGGACGGCGCGAGATGAAGATGCTGGCCTACCTCGCCCAGAAGGCATCGGGCGAGAACTGAAACTTTTTGCAGGCGGAAGCAGGGGAGCAAAGACCGTGAAGGAAATCGTGCGCACCAATGATTCCGTGCTGGTCACCGCCATCGAGGCGTTGCTCAAGGGCGCCAGCATCCCGCATATGGTGGCCGATCAGAACATGAGCGTGCTGGAAGGCTCGGTCGGCATTCTGCCGCGCCGCGTGCTGGTGGCCGACGAATATCAGCGGGCGGCGCGCCTGCTGCTGCAGGACGCGGGCCTTGGCCACGAGCTGCGCCCCGATGGGCGCTGAGGCGCCGCCGCCTGCGCTGACCGACGATGCCGTGCTCGGCGGCCGGCTCAAATTGTATCAGCCCGCGCGCGGACACCGGGTCGGGCACGACGCCATCCTGCTCGCGGCATCGACGGCGGCGGCCGCGGGCGACGTCGCGGTCGATCTCGGCGCCGGCGTGGGCGCGGCCGGTCTCGCTCTGGCGTTGCGGGTGCCGGGCGTCTCGGTCTGCCTGGTCGAGCTCGATGCCGAGCTGGCGGATCTCGCCGCCCGGAACGCGGCGCGCAACGGATTGGCGTCGCGGGTCACGGCCCATGCGCTCGATGTGGCGGGGCCGCTCGCGGATTTCGCGGCGGTGGGTCTCGCGCCCGCAACGGCGGACCGCGTCCTCATGAACCCGCCGTTCCACGACGCGGACCGCGCCCAGGCCTCGCCCGACGCGCGCCGCCGCACGGCCTATCTGGCGTCCCCGGGCGCGCTCGCGACGTGGATCGGGACGGCCGCCCGTCTGCTGCGCCCCGACGGAACGCTCACCCTGATCTGGCGGGCCGATGGGCTGGGCGAGCTGTCAGGACTCTTGGAAGGCGCCTTCGGGGCCGTGACGGTGCAGCCGGTTCATCCCAAGCCGGCGGCGCCGGCGATCCGCGTCCTGGCGCGCGCCACCAAGGGGAGCCGGGCACCGTCTGGGCTGCTGCCCGGGCTGGTCCTCAACGACAGGGACGGCCGCCCGACAGCTGAAGCGGAGGCGGTATTGCGGGGCGCGGAGGCGTTGCCGCTGGCAGCGACCTAGCTGCCGCGTCTGTGTAAAAAACAGTCCCAGGTCGGTGCAATTGCCGGCATTTTCGGCAGCCCGAGGCGACCGGCCGATGCCGCAAATCAACCGGATTTCCGTTCGGCCGAGCCGAACAGGCCGTTGAACCGCGACCCTGCGGCAATTGAGCCCATCAGGGCCACCAGGAGAAGAATCTTCAGGGTCATTTTCGTCCTTTTCGCCGGCAATGCGTCGCCCCGGCGCTCAATCAGCAGCAAGAATTATTCCACTTTGACCGACTTAAAGCAGATCGAAGCTGCATTCTCGTTAACGACACAGCTTGAGCTCCTGGAGCGGCCGGCCTATCTCGGACCCATGACCGAACCGACGACCGACAATTTCCAGCAGCTGCTCTTGCGGGGCCGCGACTTGCTGCGTCCCCTCGTGCCCAAGCGGTGGCGCGGCTTGCCGTTGGTTCCGGTGGTACGGCTGTCGGGCGTGATCGGCTTCTCGACGCCGCTCAAGCCGGGGCTGACCCTGGCCGGCCTCGCCCGCGCCCTCGATCGCGCCTTCGGGATGGGCAAGCCCAAGGCGGTCGCGCTCGTGATCAATTCGCCGGGTGGCTCGGCGGTCCAGTCCCATCTCATCTACCGCCGCATCCGCCAGCTGGCGGAGGAGAAGAGCGTGCCCGTCATCGCCTTCGTGGAGGACGTGGCGGCCTCGGGCGGCTACATGATCGCGTGCGCGGCGGACGAGATCGTGTGCGATCCGTCCTCGATCGTCGGTTCGATCGGCGTCGTCGGGGCAACCTTCGGGTTCCCCGACGCGATGAGGAAGCTCGGCGTCGAGCGGCGCGTCTATACGGCCGGCGACAAGAAAGCGATGCTCGATCCCTTCCTGCCGGAAAACCCCGACGACGTCGCGCGCCTCAAGGCGATCCAGCGCGAGATCCACGAGACCTTCATCGGGCTCGTCAAGGCGAGCCGGGGGGCGCGCCTCACGGGGCCGGAAAATACCCTGTTCTCGGGCGAATACTGGGGCGCAAAGACCGGACTGGGTTACGGGTTGGTCGACCGGCTCGGCGACCTGCGCTCGGTGCTGCGGGAGCGCTTCGGCGACGACGTGCTCGCGCCGCTGGTGAGCGCCGAGCGCGGCCTGTTCGGCCGGCGCGTGCCGGGTGTCGGCGATGCCGGTCTGGCGCAGTGGCCAAATTTCGGGCCGAATCTCACGTCAGGTCTGGCGGAGGACGTCGTCTCGGCCATCGAGGCACGGGCCATGTGGGCGCGCTACGGATTGTGAGAATGAGGCGTGACATGCCGCTGTTCATCCCGCCGCTGATCGGTTGGGCGCTCGGTGCGCTCGGCGCCGCCGTGCTCGCCCGTTTCGTCGCCGCGGAGTGGCGGCGGGTTAACGACGCGCTCCATCCTGGCGAGCCTGCGCCCGACGAGGTCGCGCGCGAGAAAATCCCCACGCTGCGGCGCGACCCGGGCAGCGGGGTCTATCGGCCCGAGTGAGGGCGCTCCGTCATGCCCGCGCATAGCCGTTCGGAGAACGGCGTCGCTTCGCTCGCCTATGTCGCGGGCATCCACGTCTTAAATGCATCAGTAAGAACAAGGCGTGGATGGCCGGGACAAGCCCGGCCATGACGGAGCGCGCTCGGCGCGCGATGGCGCAGCCCTCAGCTCTGCCGCCAGCTCTCGAAGGTCGTGACCTGCGGGGCATCCACCCGTTCGCCGCAGCACACGCAGCGCCAGCGCCGCACCAGATAATTGAACACGTTGGTGTGCAGGTCGCCGCGATTCGAGCGGCCGGCCTTCTGCTTGAGGTCGCTGGCCTCGACGACGAGCTTCGGGCCGCCGGCGGCCTCGGCCAGCAATTGCATCTGGCAGGCGCGCTCCAGCTTCAACGCCACCCAGACGGCTTCCTCGATGCTGGGAGCCGCCGTGACGATGCCATGGTTGCGCAGGATGAGGGCCGAATGGTCGCCGAGGCAGCGCGCCACCGCCTTGCCGCGCGGCTGGTCGATGATGAGGTCGGTGGTCTCGGAAAAGATCGGCAGGTTGCCGGCGAAAACCGAGGCGTCGTTGCCGACCGCCACCAGCGGCTTGCCGAGCGACGAGAAGGCCACCGCGTGGATCGGATGGGTGTGGATCACGGCGTTCACGTCGGGCCGCGCCCGCAGCACCTCCGAATGGATGAACACCTCGTTGTGACGCGGCATCGCGCCGTCGACCTTGCGGCCCTCGATGTCGACCGTGATGATATTGTCCGGCCGCATCTCCTCGATGCCGATGCCGGCCGGCTTCATCAGGAAACGGCCGGGATCGTCCGGCAGGCGGACCGAGACATGGCCCGCCACATGATCGCCCTGGCCCTCCATGGCGAGCACGCGGCCCGCGTTGGCCAGCTTCTCGCGCAGGGCGTCGCTCATCTCATCCCTCCTTGATGCCCTTTTCGCGGATGATCCTGCCCCAGCGCGCGATCTCGCTCTGGAGCAGCTTGCCGAACTCTTCCGGGGTGGTGGGCGAGGGAACGGCGCCCGACTTGATCAGCTTGTCGCGCACCGCCGGATCGGCGAGCACGTCGTGGACGGCCTTGTTGAGCCGGGCGATCACCGCCGGCGGCGTCTTGGCGGGGGCGAGCAGCCCGTACCAGTTGTCGGCCTGGGTGTCGGCGAAGCCCTGCTCCTTGAGGGTCGGCACGTCGGGCAGCATGGGATTGCGCTGATCGGATGCGGCGCCGAGCGCCTTGAGCTTGCCGGCCTGGAGCTGCGACATCAGCACGGGCGCGTCCGCGAACAGCGCCGTCACCTGTCCGCCGAGCAGGTCGGTGAGCGCGGGCGCGGCGCCGCGATAGGGCACGTGCACGAACCTGACCCCCGCCGACGCCTGATAAAGCTCGAGCGCGAGATGCGGCATGCTGCCCAGCCCGGTGGACGCGAAGGGGAGGGTCTCGGGCTTGGCTTTGGCCATGGCGGCAAGGTCCTTCGCCGAGCTCGCGGGCAGACTCGGGCTCACCACCAGCACGGTCGTGTTGTTCACCACCAGGGACACCGGCGCGAAATCGCGCATCGTGTCATAGGGCATGTCGTTGCGCAGGTTGGGCGTGATCGCGACTGCGCCGACCGTGGTGAAGAACAGCGTGTAGCCGTCGGGCTCGGACTTCGCGACCGCGTCGGCGCCGATCGCCCCGTTGGCGCCCGCCTTGTTCTCGATGATCACGCTCTGGCCGAGCAGCTCCTTGAGCTTGTCGGCGAGCAGCCGTCCGACGAAATCGGTCGGCCCGCCGGGCGGGAAGGCGATGACCATCTTGATGGTGCGCGTCGGATAGGTCTGCGCCTGTGCCGGTGCCAGTCCGGTCACGACGAGCCAGCAGGCCGCGAGGGCGGCGAAGCGGCGGCCAAAGAGGGTCATGGGTGGTTCTCCGGGTAGAGATAGCGACCAGTGAATAGCGAGTAGCCAACAGGGTAGCGAGCCGAATTCTTCTCTATTCGCTAGTCGCCGTTCGCCCCTTTTTGGCTTCACTCGCTTTTGACGCCGGTCTCCTTGACCACCTTGCGCCAGCGCGCGGTCTCGCTCTTGATGAGCTCGGTCAAGTCTTCCGGGGTGCCGCCGATCGTGGAGACGCCGTTCTCCGCGAACCGGCGGCGCACCTCGGGGTCGCGCACCACGGCGTTGAAGGCCTGGTTGAGCCGGGCCACGATCGCGGCCGGGGTCTTGGGCGGGGCGAGCACGCCCGACCAATTGTCGGCGATGACGTCCGGATAGCCGAGCTCGGCGAAGGTCGGCACCTCGGGCAGGACGTCCGAGCGGTTCTGCGCGCTCACCGCCAGGATCGTCGCCTTGCCGGCCTTGATCTGGGGCATCAGCACCGGGACCTCGGCGCTCATCGCATTCAGTTGGCCGCCGATGAAATCGGCGACCGCCTGGCCGGCCCCGCGATAGGGCACGTATTGCAATTTGATCCCGGCCGCGATCTGCAGCATCTCGATCGCCAGATGCGAGATCGCGCCCACGCCCGTGATGGCGACCGTGATGGTGCCCGGCTTCTCCTTGGCGCGCGCGATCATCTCCTGGGCGGTCGCGACCCCGAGCGTGGGATTGACGGCGAACAGCACGGTGTTGCGGGCGACCGGGACGATGGGGGTGAAATCCTTGATCGGATCATAGGGCAGGTCGGAGCGCATGGTCGGATTGATGGCGAGCGCGCCCGCCGTGCTGAAGAACAGCGTGTAGCCGTCGGGCTCGGATTTCGCCACATACTCCGCCCCGATGGCGCCGTTGGCGCCCGGCTTGTTCTCGACCACGATGCTTTGCCCGAGCGAGGCCTTCGCCCTCTCGGCGAGCTGCCGCGCCACGAAGTCGGTGGTGCCGCCGGCCGCGAAGGCGACGACCAGCCGGATCGGACGGTTCGGATAATCCTGCGCCGCCGCGCCGCCGGCCGCCAGGGCGGCCGCCAGCACGGCCGCGACAAATGAGCTCCTGCGCACGACATTCTCCGCACGATTCGGGGGCTCACTCCTACGGCGTCGACGGCGATGCCCGCAAGGGGCGCGCCGCGGCCATCGCGTCGCGGGGCGGGCGCGCCAAGCCCGCGCCAAGCCCGCGCCTTGACCCCTCGGGGGGTGGCGACTACGTTCCGCGCCCACTCCCCCCGGCAACCGGCTCATGTCCAATATCGATCTTCCGGCTCACATGCGTCCCGAGCGCTCGTTCCAGGGCCTGATCCTGGCGTTGCAGCGTTTCTGGGCCGACCAGGGCTGCGTCATCCTGCAGCCCTACGACATGGAGGTCGGCGCCGGCACCTTCCATCCCGCCACCACGTTGCGGGCGCTCGGGCCGAAGCCGTGGAATGCGGCCTATGTGCAGCCCTCGCGCCGGCCCAAGGACGGCCGCTATGGGGAAAACCCCAACCGGTTGCAGCACTATTATCAGTTCCAGGTGATCCTGAAGCCGTCGCCGCCCGACATCCAGGACCTCTATCTCGCCTCGCTCGACGCCATCGGCATCGACCGCAAGCTCCACGACATCCGCTTCGTCGAGGACGACTGGGAGAGCCCGACGCTCGGCGCCTGGGGGCTCGGCTGGGAATGCTGGTGCGACGGCATGGAGGTGTCGCAATTCACTTACTTTCAGCAGGTCGCCGGCGTCGAATGCGCGCCGGTCGCGGGCGAGCTCACCTACGGGCTCGAGCGCCTCGCCATGTATGTGCAGGGCGTCGACCGGGTCTACGACTTGAATTTCAACGGCCGCGAAGGCGCCCACAAGGTCACCTATGGGGACGTGTTCCTGCAGGCCGAACAGGAATATTCGCGCCACAACTTCGAATATGCCGACACCGACATGCTGTTCGAGCAGTTCAAGATGGCGGAAGCGGCCTGCAAGAAATATCTGGCGGCCGGGTGGGCCGACGCCGCCAAGAGCCGTCACCTGATGGCGCTGCCAGCCTATGACCAGTGCATCAAGGCAAGCCACGTGTTCAACCTGCTC
>Ga0137415_10005479_pt1 | contig 12580 bp, 13 predicted proteins | sample CZODoug3_1_1_16f_FD_183082 | JGI IMG/M metagenome (GOLD analysis project Ga0137415, IMG submission 183082) | Vadose zone soil fungal communities from Angelo Coast Range Reserve, California, USA - CZODoug3_1_1_16fungal (Hybrid Assembly) | ecosystem: Environmental > Terrestrial > Soil > Vadose...
CGGATTTCGGTGCGCTGGCGGGCGAATTGTTTGGCGTAGCGGGCGTCGTCGATCAGGCCGCTTTGTTTCAGGCGGGCTAGAACTTTTTGGATCAGGTCTTCATCGGCGGTGCGGCGGATCAGGGCTTTTTTCATTTCGGAGACGGAGTGGGCGCGGCGCATCAGGATTTTGATGGCGGCGTCGTAGAGGGCGGGTTCGGAGTCGATGGTGCGGGGTTTGAACACTGGGGCAAGTTTAAGAGGGGAAGAGTGTAAGAGTCAAAGAGTGAAAGAGTTTTATCTCGCGGCGTCACTTCTTCAGCGCGGATTGGCGTTGTTGTAGGAAGCGGCGGACGGCGGGATCGGATTCCAGGCCTATGGCGATTTCGTAGGCTTGGCGGGCTTCGTTGTGGGCGCCGGTCTTGGCCAGGAGTTCTGCGCGGGCTGCCCAGTATGGTTGATATTCGGCTAGGCGGGCATCAGCGGCTACTTCTTGGATTGCGTCGAGACCGGCGTTGGCACCGTGGAGTTCGGCGATGGCCAGGGCGCGATTGATGGCGATAACCGGTGAACCGACTATGGCGAACAGTGTGTCGTATAGCTGGACTACTTCAGCCCAGTTAGCGCGGCCGGTGCGGCGTCGAAAAACGTGCGCCGATTGCAGGGCTGCTTCCAATTGATAGCGGCCGATGCAGCCGAGAGCGCTGGCGCGGCGCAACAAATCCTCGGCTTCATCGATCATCTGGGCGTCCCAAAGCGTAGGATCCTGCTCGGCTAGCGGAACGTAATCGCCTTGTTGGTTGCGTCGCGCGGGGCGCCGGGCTTCGGCGTGGAGTATCAGCGCTAGCAGGCCGAGTGCTTCTGGTTCTGAGGGAAGCAGTTCGGTCACAACTCGCCCGAGAAATATGGCTTCTTCGGCTAGATCGCGGCGGGCGACATCGGTGCCGCCTGGATTGGTCCAGCCTTCCGCGAAGGCGGCGTAGACAGCGCCCAGCACGGTGTCGAGCCTAGCGGGAAGCTCTTCGCGTTCGGGGACGCTGAAGGAAATGGCGGCTTGGCGGATTTTGTCTTTGGCGCGGACGAGCCGCTTGCTCATGGCCACCGGAGAGGTGAGGAATGCGGAGGCGATGGTCTTGGCATCGAGGCCGAGCACGACTTGCAGAAGTAGGGGCGCACGGATGGTGGCGTCGATGGCGGGATGTGCGCAGGCGAACATCATTGCTAGGCGCTGGTCTGGAATGTCGGCATCGGCGGCTACCGCGTCGAGTCCTTCGGCCATAATTTGCAATCGTTCACCGGCGATCTCGGCGCGACGTCGTCCTCGATACATATCGATCACCTTTCGCCGGGCTACGGTGAGCAGCCACCCTTCCGGGTTGGCGGGACAACCGTTGACCGGCCAATCTGCCAGCGCGGAGGCGAAGGCCTCGGACAGTGCGTCTTCCGCTGCGGGCACGTCTCGCGTGCGAGCCGCGAGAAAGGCGACGAGTTTGCCGTAGCTGCGCCGAGCTACTGCCTCGGCGGTGTTACGTGCTTGCGCGTCGCCTTCACGGTAATCCACGGCTTCACGCGGCAGGGGCGGCTGAGGCCGACATGGCCCAGACTGGACGCACTTCGACCGCGCCGTGACTTGCGGTGGGGCAACGCGCGGCCCAGGAGATCGCGGCGTCGAGGTCGGGCACGTCGATGAGATAGTAGCCAGCGATTTGCTCCTTCGACTCGATATAGGGGCCGTCCTGGACTTGCGACTTGCCATTGGCGACGCGCACGGTGGTCGCCGCGGAAGTGGGCTGGAGACGGTTCGAGCCTTTGTGGACGCCGGCCTTTTTCAGCGCTTCTGTGTAGGCGGCATAGGCTGCCACGCCTTCTTCCTGCTGGGCTTTCGGCAGTTTGGACCAACCAGCTTCCTCGACATGGAGCATCAAGAGATATTGCATGTGAAACCTCCGATTTGGATTGTAGCGGCTAATAGTGCCGCCACTACAATGACGCCTGACGTTCGGCGATTTGGACAGGCCTGTTCTTCGTCCCGATCTAGTTGAAAAGCAAGGCCTTAACGAAAACTCACCTAGTTTGGTACATACCGAGTTCCCATTATTGTTGATTTCCGACCGTGGGTATATATGAGAGGCGAATACAGAGGAGGCTTGAGATGCGGCGCAAACCGAAGGTGCTGTTTTTCTCCACAGGTAGCGCGGTACGCAGCCAAATGGCGGAAGGATTTCTGCGAAGAATTAGCGGTGATCAAGTTGAGGGCAGGTGTACGGCGGTGCGACCGGAGTCAAACCCACTGGCTGAAGAAGTGATGAGGGAAGTAGGAGTGGATATTTCCGAAGATGAGCCCAAGGAAATAAAGGAGTTGTTTCAGGAGCATTTTACGTTTGTGATTACGCTGTCAGATGACGCGACGGAGCGCAGCCCGGTGTGGCCGTTCACGCGCAATCTGTTTCATTGGAGCCTGGCTGATCCGGCAGCAGCTGAAGGTTCACCGGAACAGCGGCGGGAAGCTTTCCGGCGCGTTCGCGATGCGATTGCGGACAATGTGCGGAACTTCGCGATGACTGTGGTTCCGCGACTGCAAATGCGCTGAACTTCGCGCTTCGCTATAGAAGCCGCGACATCAAGATCCACGCGGGTGGCACCGAGACAGCTATTCCGAGAACGACGTGCCACCATCTCAGCCGCTCCTTCAGAGCTAAGATGTAGCGCAGCGCCGCGATCAGGACGCTTAGATTTGCGAGGCAGGCGGCTGCTCCGCTCCAAATTGTCAGACGATCTCGCGCGGTGGACACCTCTCCCTGCGCCAGTGCCCATAGCTGAAATGCCAGGAGTCCTGAACCAGCGGCGAGTAACGCCGAAATCGCAATTGTATATCCGCCTCCTACGCCTGGAGGGGCAGCCAGAAGCACTAGCAGTGCGATCGCGTACATTCCGAGACAGATGGCCGGCAGTTGCCACGAACCCTGCGACGGATACTCCGCTGTGATGGCGGTAAGGATGGCCGCAATGGCCATCATGGCGAAGAGAACGAGCAGCCGAGTCCGGGAGATGCTATGCGCGGCGAATGTGTGTTGGGTCTCCATGCCAGCCGCGATCCCTATTCGCTAGCGGGCTTCGGGCCGGCGACGTTCTCATTGAATTTGTGTTCCTGGGTGTGCACTGAAGTAAAACGCGATATGCGAAGAAGCCCTCTAAGCGAGGCGAGGGTGAGGAGCAAACCGATGGCGAGGGATGGGGCCCAGGGCATCCAGTTCCAAAAGGGCCGATCGATCATGGCCAGGGAGACCTTGCCGGGATCGTAGAGAACGGTGACAGGCCAACCGACGCTTTCGCCTTGCGATACAAGTTTGGAGTCCTCGAACCGCACCACAGTGCCTTGGGCCTCAAACTCCACAATTGGCAAGTAGACGTTGCGGCCGAACATGCCGGTGGAACTCGGGCTGCGATGCGTGTGAAGCTGCCTGCGCTGAAAGCCGACAATTTTGCCCGGAGTGCGGGCGCCCCTGACAAGTAGATGGAGGTCGTTCCTGCCCGTGAAATGCGCGAAAGCGAATAAAGCGACTCCGGCTAAAAACTGAGGCACGCAGGCATAGCGGAGAATTCTTGCGCGGTTGGCAAGTATCCACTCGACCTGGGACTGAGGGAATGGCATTGGAATGGGCTAGGCGAAGCGCTGTGCTATTTGCGGGCGAAGCGCTCGAAGTCGGCCATTTGGCGCTCCATCTCTTCGCGGGCGGAGTCGGAGGCGGAGCGGATACCCTGGATTCGGAGCTTGAACTCGTCTGGGTTAGAGGAGCGCGAAAGGGCTTCGTCGAGCGTGATTAGCTGCCTGGTGTAGAGATCGAAGAGCGATTGATCGAAGGTCTGCATGCCGTACTGGCTGGTGCCGGCGGAGATGGCGTCGTGAATGAGGCGCGTTTTATCCGGGTTGATGATGCAATCGCGGATGTAGGCGGTGGTGATCATGACTTCGCAGGCGGGGACGCGGCCTTTGTCGTCGGCGCGGCGGACCAGGCGCTGGGAGACGACCGCTTTCAGCGTGGCGGCTAACTGCAAACGAATCTGTTTTTGCTCGGGCGGCGGAAAGACGGCGATGATGCGCTGAATGGTTTCCGTGGCGTCGAGAGTGTGCAAGGTGGAGAAAACCAGGTGGCCGGTTTCGGCGGCGAGCAGCGCGGTGGAAATGGTTTCGAGGTCGCGCATTTCGCCGACCAGGATGACGTCGGGATCCTGACGCAGAGCGGCGCGCAACGCGGTGGAAAAGTTCGCGGTGTCAACTTCGACTTCGCGCTGGTTGATGAAGCTGCGCTTGTCACGGTGCAAAAACTCGATGGGGTCCTCGATGGTGATGAGGTGGTCGGAGCGATTGGCGTTGATGCGGTCGACCATGGCGGCGAGCGTGGTGGACTTGCCGGAACCGGTAGTGCCGGTGACGAGCACCAGGCCGCGCTGCTCTTCGCAAATGCGGTTGATGACCGCTGGGAGATTTAGTTCGTCGGTGGTGCGAATTTTTGTGGGAATGACGCGAAGCACCATGCCAACGTTGCCGCGCTGCTGGAAAACGTTGACGCGGAAGCGGCCGAGGCCGGCGACGCCGTAAGCCATGTCCAGCTCGGCGGTTTCCTTGAACTTTTGCTTCTGCCGGTTGGTCATCATGCTGAAGGCCATGGAAAGCATTTCTTCGGGAGTGACGCGGGGGACATCGGTAACGGCGTTCAGGAGGCCGTCTACGCGGAGATACGGGTGATTGCCAACTTTGAGGTGCAAGTCGGAGGCTTTATTTTCGACCGCGCGGCGCAGGAGATCGTCGATGCTCAGTGACATGATTTTTCGACGTTAGCATTGGCGGGAGGGGCGGACAAGGAATGCGAGAATTAGAGTTGCGCGGTAGTTAATGGGCTATTCTTGGTTGTTAGTGCTTGGCCGTTCGTTTCGGAGAAAAACTCGAATTTAACACAGAGGGCACTGAGGTTGGAGCATCGAAGTCATAGAGAAGAGGGAAGATAACGCAGAGGCGCGGAGTGCGCTGAGGTTCGCAGAGAACTGCGCTTGGCACGCCTCACAACTAAGAACACGGTCCATCAAGGTTTTTTCACGTAAAGGGAGTCGTAGAGTAGGCCGGCGATGAAGCCGCCGCCTAGCGGGCCGATCCAGTAAACGCCCCAGTTGGTCCAGTGATTCGAGGCGAGGGCGGGGCCGAAGGCGCGAGCGGGATTCATGGCGGCTCCGGTGAACGGCGCGATTACGAGGATGCCGAGGGTGATGGTCAGTCCGATGCCGAAGCCGGCGATGGAGCGGAAGGCGCCGCGCTCGTCCACCGAGGTGGCGAAGAAGACGAGGACCAGAAAGAAGGATGCCACTCCTTCGAGCAGCATGGCGGCGGCCGTGGAAAAATCGCGCACCAGTTCCGGAGTGCCGAGAGCTACGGCGCGCCAAGTTTCTTGGGGAATGATGCCTTTGAGAACAAATGCCGCGGCGATGCCGCCGATGATCTGCGCGGCCCAATAGAGAAACACTTCCACCGTGCCGATGCGCTTAGTGACCCAGAACGCGATGCTGATGGCGGGGTTGAAGTGGCCGCCCGAGATGTGGCCGAGGGCGGAAACCATGATGGCCATAGCGAGACCGTGGGCCAGCGCGATGCCTAGCAGGCCGATGCCGCCGGAGCTCTGCAGATAGCGGTCCGCGCAGATGGCGCCGGCGCCGAAGAAAACCAGCGCGAAGGTGCCGAGAAATTCGGCGGTGAATTTTTGGAAGGTGGTGTACATGGAGGGGAGATTTTAGCCGAGGACGCTGCGGCGGAGGGAAAAGAATTTAACACGGAGTGCACAGAGAGCGGAGCACGGAGGGCACGGAGAAGAGGGTAGCGAAACGCTTGCCTCTCGCCAAGCTGGGGCGCAGCGTGCTGCGCCCCTACGTGGAAAGCGGTTAACGCGTCGCGGCGCTTACTGGGGCGCTTACTGGCGTTAGCCAGTTGTGGCGATCGGGCTTGGTGCCGTTGGTGATTGCGAAAAACTCCGCTTGCAGCATAAGGGTGATGGGGCCGGCTACGCCTTTGCCGACCTGGATATGGTCGACGGAACGGATGGGCGTGATTTCTACGGCGGTGCCGGCGAAGAAGATTTCGTCGACAATGTAGAGCATTTCGCGCGGGATGACTTGCTCCTTCACGGGAATCTTCAGGTCTTCGGCGATTTTCACCACGGTGTCGCGAGTGATGCCGGGCAAGATGCTGGTGGCGAGCGGCGGAGTGTAAAGCGTGCCGTCGTGCACGAGAAAGACGTTCATGCCGGAGCCTTCGCTGACGTGGCCATCGGTATCGAGGGCGATGCCTTCGGCGTATCCGTTGAAGCTGGCTTCCATGCGGATGAGCTGCGAGTTCATGTAGTTGGCGGCGGCTTTGGACATGGCGGGGAGCGTGTTGGGGGCGATGCGCGTCCAGGAGCTGACGCCGACGTCGACACCTTTTGCGAGCGCCTCGGGACCGAGATACGCGCCCCAGGACCAGCAGGCCATGTAGATGTCGATCGGCGAGCTTAGGGGATTGACGCCAACTTCGCCGTAGCCGCGCAGCACGATGGGCTTGACGTAGCAGGCGTTGAGCTTGTTGCGGCGCACGAGCTCGGTGGCGGTGGCGCAGAAATCGTCGAGCGCGTAGGGCAGCTCCATGCGATAGATCTTCGCGGAGTTGATGAGGCGCTGCATGTGCTCGCGCAGGCGGAAAATGGCGGAGCCTTGCTTGGTGTCGTAGCAGCGAATGCCCTCGAAGACCGCGGAGCCGTAGCTGACGACGTGGGAGAGCACGTGGAGTGTGGCGTCGTCCCAGTTGATCCATTTTCCGTTGTGCCAGATTTTCTCGGTCTTGCTGATGGGCATGTGCGCTCCTCGCCTGCGTTGCAAAAGCAGAATACGGGAGAGGCGTGGAGGCGTCAATCGGTGGGAAGTACCAGCGAACAGAAGGGAAAAGACAAATTGGCGCGGTGAAGCACCGGCCAACGGCGCCCGCGAAAGTCCGCGGCCGCTACAAGTGCATGCACAATGCGCTTTGTCGAGCGATTGCGGTTGAGGTCCTTCGGGCACCCTCGTCGGCTGCCCCAGGATGACACCCTTGTGATGCGGCGCGGTTAGGGTTGCGGGTGCGAGCGTTTGTTGGAATTAGGTACTACTTGCATGGACGGAGCGGCGGGCGGTGGGTTTGTGTTGGCGGGTTCGTCGGCGGAGTGGAAGGCGGCTTGCGCTTGGTCGAGCATTTGGCGATTTTGGCTTTCCCAGATTCCGAAGAAGAAAAAGGGCAGCGCGGTGGCGGCGGCCCAGAGTTTGGCGCGGCGTGGAATTTTTACTTCGGGCTCCCAGCGAAAGAGTTGGGTGGCGATGAAGAAGCTGAGAGCTGCCCAGATGGCAAGCGCTACCAGCTGAACCAGAATTCTTTGCACCGGAAAGGAAGAGAACACGGCATTTTGCAATCCGCTAACCAAATACGTCGCGGGCAAGAACACAGAAATGTTTTGCGCTGACTTGGGTAGGTAGCCCATCGGCAACGTCGCGCCGGAAAGGAAAATCAGGGGCAGCCAGATGAGTTGATTGAGAACCTGGGTTTCTTGCATGGTGTTGGTGATACTGGCGACGACCAAGCCGAGACAGGCGAAGGAAACGGTTCCCACCGTGACCAGAATCAGAAGCGCCAGAGGATCGCCGAAGGTGTTCACGTGAAAGATCACGCGGGCGAAGAGCAGCTCGATGAAAACCGTCGGTAGAGTGAGGACATAGTTGGCGAGAATGCTAGAGGCGAGCATATCGGTTGCGGTCACCGGAGTGATATGAAAGCGACGGAGGATGCCTTGCTCGCGGAACATCACGAGCGTGGCGCTTAAGCCCCAAAAACTGCCCATCACATTGAGGGCGATCACCGGCCCAAGGAAGAAGCTAACGCGGCGCGGGTAGCTCTTGGCAAAAATTGTAGAGAACACGAAGAACATGCCCAGGGGGAAGATGACGCTGAAGAAGAAAAACATTTTGTTGCGCAAGGCGAGTTGAATGCGCATGCGCGTGAGGCTGGCAAAGTTTCTCAATCGCGTAGCCTCCTTCCGGTCATTTCGATGAAGACGTCCTCGAGGGAGGGTGTGGCGATTTCGAGGCTGACGAGCTCATTGCCTTCGGCTTCGAGGTGCTTTACGAGGGAGACGATGGCTTGCGGGGGGCGCTGCGTGTGCAGGACGTAGGTGCCGTCCACCTCGCGGGCGTCGACGACGCCTTCAAGATTGCGCAGCGTGCCATTGGCTGCCGGTTTGGCGAGCTTCACTTCGATGCGGGTGTTGCCGCCGGAGCGCTGCTTGAGCTCGCGGGGGGAGCCGCAGGCGATCACTTTGCCGTGATCGACGATAGCCACGCGGTCGCAGAGGCGCTCCGCTTCTTCGATGTAGTGCGTGGTCATGAGGATGGTTTTCCTCTCGCGGCGCAGTTCTTCGATGATGTCGTAGATTTCGCGGCGGACTTGCGGGTCGAGGCCGGCGGTGGGCTCGTCGAAAAAGAGCACGCGCGGATCGTTTACCAGCGCCATGGCGAGGGCCAGGCGCTGCTTCTGGCCGCCGGAGAGCTTGCTGTAATAGGTGTTGCGCTTTTCTTCCAGGCCGAAACGTTTGAGCAGTTCCTCGGGGTCGCGGCGGCGTTTATAGAAGCCGGCGAAGAGACGCAGAGCTTCCATGACGCGCAGTTTGTCGGGCAGGGAAGTGGACTGCAGCGAGGCGCCGATTTCATGTTTCAGCTCGCGGGAGCTGACCTGCGGGTCGAAGCCGCAAACGCGGACGGAGCCGCCATCGGGATTGCGTAAGCCTTCGAGGATTTCGACGGTGGTAGTCTTGCCGGCGCCGTTGGGGCCGAGCAGGCCGAAAACTTCGCCTTCTTCGACGCTGAAGCTGACGCCGCGCACGGCTTGCACATCGCCGTAGTGCTTGACGAGATTGTCTACTTGCAGGATGGGTTCGAGCATGACCGCCAAACGGATAGCATACCGTAGATTTGCGGCTTTGCCGAAACCGCGAAGGTTTATGCGCGCTTGGGTCCTCTGGAAACGCTACGTGCGCGAGAGGTCGGGGGCGGCGTCTTGGCTTGCTTCTTGGCTTGCTTTTTAACGGGGCGACCTTTTCCAGATGGGGTCCAGAGTTGCGTTTTTAGGTCGACGCGGAATTCGATGATCTTTACGCCTTCGGATTCGAGGAGCTTTTTCTGCAGGGAGGCGTAAGGCTCACGAATGAGGATTTTGCCGCGCTCGCCAACCACGCGATGCCAGGGAATGCCCTTTCCGGCGGGAGTGGCGGCCATGGCGCGTCCGGCGGTGCGCGCGCCACCCGGGAGGCGCAAGGCTTTAGCTAGCGCCCCATAGGATAAAACCCGGCCGCGCGGAATTTGTTTCACTAGACGATAGACTAAATCCCAAGACATTTTTTTTGTGGCCACCTTGTTCGCTGTGTCTGCATCCCAGTAACTTCCTGTGGAGCTTGCTTGAAGACAACGACAAAACATCCGCCACCGGGTTTATCTAGTGAGCCCGGAATTGCAGCGGCGAATGGTAAGACAGCCGACAGAGTACAGGAAAAGTCGCGACGCAATACAGGAAGCAACCCGGGGTTCGATGCATCTAAGTAAGTGTAGGGGAGAAGGCTGAGACAGGCGTATCCGCAAAACAAATGGAGCAAAGCAAGAAAAGTAATGAAGGAAGTTGGAGTCCGTCGCGTATCTTCTAGCTCAGTTGGGTAGCTCAGTTGGGTAGCTCAGTTGCGAATCTTGCCGTTGGTCGGAAACGCAAAGTTCCGTTCGATGAGCGAAAAAGACGAGCGGCGGGAGGGGTAACGCTTTAGAAGCAATTTGCGCGACCTATATGAAACGGATGTTGAAGCCTGTAGTGGAAGTAAAGTACACTACAGACAGATTGAGCATCGCGGGGTGAGTGCCATGGCTTTCGTTCGCCGCAAAGGAAACGCCTTCTACTTGGTGCACAACGTGCGCCGCGGCGGAAAAGTGCGGCAACTGCACCTGGCGCGACTCGGCGACCGCGCGCGAATCACGGAACGCATCGTGCGCGAGGTGTCCAAGAAGCACCCGTTCGTGGAGCTCAACTGGCGGGCCCTGCGCGAACAGATCAACAGTCATCTGGACCTGGCGGATCCGAATTCGCCGGCAGTCCAGAAACTGGTGGCGGCTTTGCGGACGTTGAATATGGACCTTGCGGACCTGTTTCCGCCGATACTCCGAATTTCTGAGTCACCCGCAGTGGCGCGGGAGCTGTTAGTGCAGTTGCGGCTTCTACAATCCACGCTGCAGGTCAAGCTGGCCCAGTTTGACCACGGGCGGGGTCGATTCGGTGTAGCGTCAGCGCATTTGCGAAGGCGCTAAGGGGAGGCGGCCATGGGAGAACACATACTGCCACTTGATCCAAGCCAGCGCAGCACGGATACGCTGGAATTTCAAACAGCGCTGCGCTCAAAAATCGTCGGCCAAGAAGAGGGCGTGCAAGCGCTGGTCGACCTCTATCAAGTATTTTGCGCCGGGTTGAATTCGCCTGGACGGCCGGTGGGGAATTTGCTGTTTTTGGGGCCGACAGGCTCTGGCAAAACGCGCATTGTGGAAGCGGCGGCGGAGATTCTGTTTGGAGACGCGCGATCGGTGATCAAGGTAGACTGCGCGGAATTCCAGCATTCCCACGAAATTGCGAAGCTGATCGGCTCCCCGCCAGGGTATTTGGGGCACCGCGAAACCCATCCGCTGATCACTCAGGAAGAGCTGGCCAAGAGCCATACGGAGAAGCTGAAGCTCTCGTTTTTGCTGTTCGACGAAATCGAGAAGGCTTCCGACGCGCTGTGGCAACTGCTGCTCGGAATCCTGGACAAGGCTACGCTGACGCTCGGCGACAATCGGCGCGTGGATCTTTCGCAGACGGTGATTTTTCTTACCTCGAACCTGGGCGGCGGGGAAATCACGGAATTGATGCACGGTGGAATGGGCTTCGTGCAGCCCACCGATACTCCGGACGAAGGGCTCGACCAGAAGGTGGAACGCACGGCTGTGGAAGCGGCGCGACGCAAGTTTTCACCGGAATTCATGAACCGGCTGGACAAAATGGTCGTGTTTCATCCCCTGAGACGCGAGCAACTGGAAGAAGTGCTCGACATCGAGCTCGGGCAAGTGCAGCAGCGCGTGCTGGAGACGGCCAAGGGGCAGTTTCTGTTCCGCGTGACTTCGGCGGGGCGGGACTTTTTGCTGCAGGAAGGCACGGATCAGCGGTATGGCGCGCGGCACTTGAAGCGGGCCATTGAGCGCCACGTGGTCTATCCCCTGGCTAACCTGCTGGCCACGGAGCAAGTGCATCTGGGCGACTTGGTCTGCATCGACTGGGACCGGGAACATTCGCAGCTTACGTTTGTTCGCGAGGGCGAGGGCGCGCTGGTGCAGAATCAGCCGCCGGATAGCGAACAAGTCGCGGCTGGGGCAGAAGCCAAAGACGGTCGCAAGGCCGATGTGCCTGCGGAGGCTGTCGCGGAAGGCAAGAAGCCTCGAGTGGCACCGGCAGCGGCGGGCCCTGCGGCGGCTCCGCAAGCGCGCAAGAAGCCAGAGCGTTGAAAATTTTACACTTAGATCGATTTGAAGCGCGGCATAGTAAACACTCCATTCGCCGCTTTTCGTCTACAGCCGCTGACACAAACTGTTTCAGCTCTCTCACTTTTTGCAGCAATGAAACAGAATCTCAGCGCATGAGACAGTTTTTAGAATCCCGAAATGCGTATGTCTATGAATTTGCACGCTTTTGGGGCATCGGAGAGTTAAAGGAAAGTGGCACGCCCCATGCAACGTTCCAAGCTTGCGACTTGCGTTCGAGGGAAGCTGGACGCACAGAGGACACATGATATGAAAGCTGCTGTCCGACACCAATTGGATCCCACCATCCGGAGCAACGATACCCGGGACTTTCAGGGAGCTTTGCGGGCGAAAATCGTCGGGCAAGAAGAGGGCCTGCAGGCGCTCGTCGACCTGTACCAGGTTTTCTGCGCGGGTTTGAACTCACCGGGCCGGCCGGTAGGAAACTTGCTTTTCTTGGGGCCGACAGGGTCGGGCAAGACACGCATTGTGGAAGCGGCCGCGGAGATTCTGTTTGGGGATGCGCGCGCGGTGATCAAAGTAGATTGCGCGGAATTCCAGCATTCTCATGAGATTGCGAAGTTGATCGGCTCGCCCCCAGGTTACCTGGGCCATCGCGAAACCCATCCGCTGATTACACAGGAAGAGCTGACGAAGAGCCATACCGAGAAGCTGAAGCTCTCGTTCCTCCTATTCGACGAAATCGAGAAAGCATCGGACGCGCTTTGGCAATTGCTTTTGGGGATGCTGGACAAGGCTACCCTAACCTTGGGTGACAATCGCCGGGTGGACTTGTCACAGACGGTCATTTTCCTTACCTCAAACCTGGGTGGCGGGGAAATCACGGAATTGATGAACGGCGGCATGGGCTTTGTGCAGCCGAAGGACATACCGGCCGCGGGACTAGACCAAAAGGTAGAGCGGACGGCTGTCGAAGCGGCGCGGCGCAAATTCTCGCCCGAATTCATGAACCG
>Ga0137415_10005480_pt1 | contig 12579 bp, 12 predicted proteins | sample CZODoug3_1_1_16f_FD_183082 | JGI IMG/M metagenome (GOLD analysis project Ga0137415, IMG submission 183082) | Vadose zone soil fungal communities from Angelo Coast Range Reserve, California, USA - CZODoug3_1_1_16fungal (Hybrid Assembly) | ecosystem: Environmental > Terrestrial > Soil > Vadose...
GCAAGGCCGCGGGAAGGGACGAGCGCTACGACTACCTCTATTCGGCCGCCGAGCTGAACCCATGGGCGGAGCGCACCAGGGCCCTCGCGGAGGAGGCGAACGTCACCGATGTCTACGTGGTCAACAACAACCACTTCGCCGGCCAGGCCGTCACTAATGCGCTCATGCTCGAGTCGCAGGTGACGGGGGGCCGGGTCAAGGTGCCCGAGACGTTGCTGAACGCGTATCCGAAAGAGCTGTCCGCGATTGCAGCGGACGAGCGCCAATGAGGGTCGCCGGCGTCAACCAGGATCTTCGCGGCTCAAACCTGCGGGTGAGGCGCAAGCTCCCCGGCTGAGCGTCGCTGAAAGAAGAGCGCGATCAGGCGGCCTTCCCCGAGCACCCGGTCGATCTCCATGAGCGCGACGAAGGGGATGAAGGTGACGACCATCATCACCGTGCGAGCGAGCGTCTCCTCCCTGGACTGGGAAAGCAGATCGAGCCACGCGCCGGCCAGGTCCTTTCCATGCACCAGCCCCCCGATCAGGTGCTCGAGAACACTGAATACGGCCACGAGCACGCCGTAGGCGGCCGCCTTGATCAGCGTTCCGACGATCAAGGGGCGGTGCTCGAATCGCTTGCCGAAGCCCAGGGCCCGACCGACGAGGATGAGCTTGCCGATGATGAACGCTTCGATCAGCCCGGCGCCGTAATTGAAATAGCTGATGCCGACCTCTCTCAAGATCAGCCGCTTGTAGACGTTGAATCCACTGAACACGAAGGCGAGGTAGAGGGCGATGATCAAGAACGCCTTCATTTCCCGGGCCGCCCTTTCCTTCAATCCCGGCTTTTTCTCGTTCGGCATTTTCGCCCCCCGCTGCCGAGGGGAACATCGCCGCCTCCGGCGAGTCAATTGCCCCAAGAGACGATGTTCCCCGGGCTCGAGCGCCGGGTGGAGGTCCGGCCGGTCAGAGGCCCTTCGCGTTCAACCAGGCGAGACTGAATTGGGCGAGCTCGCGCCATCCGCTGTCGATGGTCAGCGAGTGCCCGCGGCCGGGGAACTCCTTGAGCTCGGTGACGGCAGGCGACTGCCGGTACGCCTTGAGCGTGCTCTTCACCATCACGGGTGGAACGGTGTTGTCCTTCCCGCCCGAGACGAGCAGGAGGGGGCCGCGGTTGGCGTTGGCAACGTTGACCTTGGTCGCCGAGTACGGGTTGAGGGTTGCGGTCGCCGCCTGGAACAGCGGTCGCCCCGGCGCGGGCATGGCGTACTTCGCGTAGAGCTCCTTGGCTTCCTGCTCCGTGACGGCATTGGTGAACCCGAAGCGGAACTGGTGCTCGGTCAGGGCCACCGCGCGCTTGAAGTTGAGCGGGTTGCTCAGCACCGGGAACGAGGACCTCAGCGCGGAAAGCGGAAGCTCGGGCACGCCCTTGATCGGGGCAGGGTCGATCGCGATCGCCGCGGCGGCAAGATCGCGGCCCAGCAGGTTCTGCACGACCAGCCCGCCGAAGGAATGACCGATGAGGATCGGCCTCCTTCCGAACGCGCTCAGCTGCTTGGCGATGTGGTCGGCGATCTCGGTCACCCCATAGCCGGCCACGGCGCCGGCGTTCTTGCGGGTCTCTTCGGTGGTCTGCGAGTCGCCTGGCCAGCTCGCGGCGGTGGCCTCGTAACCGTTGTCGCGGAAAAACTGGACCCAGCTGCTCCAGGAATCGCCGTGGAGCCAGAGGCCATGGACGAAGACGATCGGAGCCTTCGAATGGGTTTCGGCCGACATGCTTCTTCCCCTTTCTGGGTAGACCGGTGCAGTTCTGCAGGCAGGAGCTGCGCGGGACCGGAGGATTGACGCCCAGGGCCCGCCAGCGCCCCCGCATGTATCGGCGAAGTCGGGTCGATCGCGCAACCCGGTCGGCCAGGTCCAGCTTGAGTGCTCGGCCGAGCGCCGCGTAACCATTTCGGGCCCGGCGCTGTATCGGTCGACAGGTTTCCAAGACTGCACCTCGAAAACCCTTACAAAGGAGAACGGACCATGGTTGGAATTAAGCTGGTGAATCGCAGCATCTTCGCGGCTGCCGTTTTGTTCGCCGCCGTCGCCGCCGCACCCATCGCGCGCGCCGGCACCCCGACGACCACCGACGAGGCGCGCTCGTGGGCGCAACTCGCCAGGATGAAGCCAATGGACGTCATGCACATGATCGACACCGAGAACAAGGGCTACGTGACGCGCGAGGAGTTCATGAAATTTCAGGAACAGCTCTTCGACAAGATGGACACGGACCACGACGGCAAGGTCGGGGCACCGGAATGGATGGGGAAGGCGGCGACCGGCACTGCCAAGAAGTAACGGCGCTGCGGACTCTGCGAATGAGCGAATCGGCGCGCTGGTGCGTCGGTTCGCTCCTTCGCGCCGACATGCGTGCTGCCTCAGTAGATCGCCAGCAGCCGCACGCGCGAGTGTTGGAGCTTCTGCAGCGGCCGCCAGCAGTTCTTGGGAATGAAGTCGTCGAGGGCACAGCCCGCGAGGGGAAGCGGCGGGATCTGCGTGAAGTCGGTCTCGAACGCCCAGAGCGTCTCTCGCGCCAGCGGGGCAGTGCCCGATGGCAGCGTGCCGAGCGAGCGCGCTTTCCCGAGGACGAGGCGGTCGTATGCGGTATTGCCACTGGTGCCGGACAGCTCGACGGCGAGGAGCGAACCGTCCCCGCGCAGGGAAATCCGCACCAGCGCGATCAGGCTGTGATGCCAGACAGTTCCGGAGACCGCGCCGGCTGCGAGCACCATGCTGAAGGGCTGGAGCGTTTTTCCCAGGCTCACGCTGTCGAGCCCGCGATCTGCGTTGGCGAGCTCGGTGAACTCCTCGTGCAACGGCCTGGTCGCGCCCGGCGCGCCGGCCAACCCTGAGAAGGGATTGCCCGACCGGCCGTATGCCGCGGCCTGCTTCTTCCATGAATCGAGGTACGCACCCAGGCTCGAACGTGGCGCGTCTTTCGGGCCTTGCTCGAGCACGTCCCAGCCGGGGTCGAAGCCGCGGGCGAGCCGGTCCTGTACCGCCTGCCAGTAGCCGTCTCTCCCCGCTTCCGCTCGCTGCTTCCCCTTCGCATCCGACACCCAACTCTCGATCCTGCGGCTGACGATCTCCTTCTCCTCGGCTAGCTTTTCGGCGCGCGACTTCTCCTGCACGAGGCCCTTGGAGCCGTCTCCTTGCGGGCTGCGATCAGGGAGCGCGTTTTCGGGATGAGCGAGTTCGAGGGAGAGCCGGCCGCCCGGGCGGTAGATGCCATCGGCACGCCAGTCACGCGGAAGGCTCGCCTGCTCGTCTTCCGCGCGGATATCCGGAACGGGCGCGAGGGCCGGGTTTTCGGGCGGAGCCGGCGCTGCCCTGCGCCTCGCAGTAGAGCTCGCGGGAGCGGGGGCTTTCTCGGGCCGCGATGTGCCGCTGGTCGGCGCGAGCTTGCGCAGAGCGATTGGGATCACCTTCGGCCCTGGTGGCGAGACGATGGCCTTGGACCTCGACAGACGTGTCAGCGCAAGCATCACCAAGGCGTGGAGCACAAGGGCTCCCGCCAGCGCCACCCACAGCCGACGACCAGGGCGCTCCATGCGGCCATCCTCGCCAAACCGTGGCCGCAGCACAATCTGCAACGCAGCGGATGTGGCGTTTTGACAGGTCGCCGCTTCCTTCCTGCACTGGACCGAGCCTAGAAGAGACTCCGCGGCCCCTGCCATGCACCGGCCGCGCCAGGAGGAATCATGCTCATCGCCTTGCTCCTCTTCGCCGCCGCCCCCGGCGTCTCCGACAGCGAAGTGGTCCTCGGCATCAGCGCGCCGCTCTCCGGCCCGGCCGCGGCGTGGGGATCGATCTCCCTCGCTGCCGAAGCCTGGGCCCGCCACGTCAACTCGCAGGGCGGCGTCCACGGCCGCAAGCTCCGGGTCATGATCCGGGACGACGCCTACAATCCCGGCCAGGCGGTCGCCAACGTCAACGAGATGAAGGACTCGGTCTTCGCGCTGGTCTGCCTTCTCGGCACGGCCGTGCTCAACGCCAACAAGGAAACGGTGGCGGAGTCGGGTATCCCGACCGTCTGGCCGCTGGGCAATCCGCAGGTCTTCGCGGCACAGCCGAAAGAAAAAGTGCGCAGCGTCTTCATGGCGTACCCCGACTACGTCGACGAGGCGCAGTTCCTCGTCGCCCAGGCGGCAAGCCTCGAGAGCGCGAAGAAGATCGCCGTCTTCTTCCAGAACGACGACTACGGCAAGGCCGGCCTCGAGGGCGCGCGGCGCGGAGGCAAAAGCAGCGCGGTGAGCATCGCCGCCGAGGTCCCCTACGAAGTCGCCGACCGCGAGCTGGGCACGCACGCCCTCAAGCTCAAGGAATCGGGCGCGGATGTCGTGCTGCTCTACTCGACCGCGACGCACGGCGCGGCCATCGTCAAGGAGATGGCCAAGGTGGGCTACCGGCCGAAGCTCTTCGCTTCCTTCACGCTCGGCGACCGGAGCGTGATGTACCGCCTGCTGGGCGATCTCTGGGAGGGCGCTTACTTCGACGTGAACGAGGCTCCGCCGGGCGATCCGGCCGCCGACCGGGTGCTCGGCATCCTCTTGCAAGAGGAACCCAAGCTCAAGGGGCGCGAGAGCTTCGCCATCATCGGCGCCACGGCAATGGCAGTCACCGTCGAAGGATTGAAGCGGGCTGGGCGGGAGCTGACCCGCGAGAAGTTCATCGCCGCGCTCGAATCGCTGCGCGGCTACCGGCCGGAGAACCTGACCGCACCCATCAACTGGACGGCCTCGCGCCGCCACGGGCTCAACACCGTGCGGCTGATGCGGGCGAAGAAAGCGGCCGACGCATCGTTCGCGCCGGTGAGCGACTGGCAGACGTTCCCGCCGCATTTTTGAGCGAACGACTCACTCGGACCGCCGCCGTGCTGCCCTCAGGGAAGGCGCGAAAAGCATTGAATGCAAACCAATGAACCTCTGCTCCTGGATGTTCGCGGACTCTCGCTGAGCTTCGGCGGCATCCGCGCGCTGCGCAGCGTGAGCCTTTCGCTCACGGAGGGCGAGAGCGTGGCCATCATCGGCCCGAACGGCTCGGGCAAGACCTCGCTCTTCAACTGCCTGAGCGGCGCGTATCGGCCCGGCGCAGGCGCGATCTTCTTTCGCGGGGAGAGCCTGCTCGGCCTCTCGCCGGACCGGATTGCCCGCCGCGGCATCGCCCGCACCTTCCAGAACCTGCGCCTTTTCCTCGGCATGCGGGTGATCGACAACCTGCTCCTCGGCCGCCATCTCCACTTCCACAGCAACCTGCTCGCCGCGGCGTTGCGGGCGCGCGCCGAGGAGATCCGCCAGCGCGAGCGATGCGAGGAGATCGTCGAGTTCCTCGATCTGGAGGCCTACCGGCATGTCCGCGTCGCCGACTGTCCCTACGGCGTGCAGAAGCGCGTCGAGCTGGGGCGCGCGCTCGCCCTCGAACCGCGCCTCTTGTTGCTCGACGAGCCAGCCTCGGGACTCACCGCCGAGGAGAAGGATGAAGTCGCCTACTGGCTGCACGAGCTGCGCGGCCGCTTCGGCGTGACGCTGCTCTTCGTCGAGCACGACCTGCGCTTCGCCGCGCGCCTCGCCCAGCGGATGATGGCGCTCGACCGGGGAGAGAAGATCGCCGAGGGCAAGCCCGAGGAAGTGCAGCTCCGGCCCGAGGTGGCGCGCGCCTATCTGGGAGAGGCATGAGCCTGCTGCGCGTCAAGAGCGTCGAGACGCTCTATCTCGATCGCATCCGCGCCCTCTGCGGTGTCTCGCTGGAGATCGAGCGCGGCGAGATCTTCGCCGTGCTCGGCCCGAACGGCGCCGGCAAGACGACCCTGCTCCGGACCATCGCCGGCCTCTTGCCCGACCAGCCTGCAAGGGGCGTCATCGAGCTGGATGGCGAGCGCATCGACCGGCTGCGGCCGGAGGCGATCGCCCGGCTCGGCGTCGTCTACGTCCCCGAAGACCGCGGCCTCTTTCGTGAGCTGACGGTGGAAGAGAACCTCCGCCTGGGGCTCTGGGGGAAAGGGGGAGATCTGCGCGACACCTACGCGATGTTCCCGATCCTCGCCGAGCGCTCTGGACAAGAGGCGGAGACGCTCTCAGGCGGAGAGCAGCAGATGCTGGCGCTGGGGCGCGCACTGTTGCGCCGGCCGCGGCTGCTGCTCCTCGACGAGCCGTCGCTGGGACTCGCGCCGCAGATGGCGAAGGTCGTCTTCGATGCCCTTCGAGACATCAGCAGCGGCGGCACCGCCATCGTTCTCGTCGAGCAGAACGCGCGCCTCGCGCTCCGCATCGCCCGGCGGGCGGCGATCCTCGAGACGGGTCGCATCGCGCTCGAAGGATCGGCGCAGGAGCTTCTCGATCACCCGGATGTGCGCGAGGTATATCTGGGGATGTGCGCCGCGCCCATCGCGCAGAAAGCGTGGCGGCTCCATCGCAAGCGGAGGCGCTGGTGAGCACGCTCCCCGCCCTCTTCTTCGAGCAGGTTCGCAAGCGCGGCGATGCGCTTGCCCTGCGCCACAAATTGCAGGGCATCTGGCGTCGCGTCACCTGGCGCGAGTATGGGGAGAGCGTGCGGCGCGTGGCGGCGGCCCTGCGCGCGTCCGGTCTGCGCCGGGGCGAGAACGTCGCCGTTCTCGGAGAGAATCGCCCCGAGTGGCTCTACTGCCACCTCGGCATCATGGCTGCCGGCGGCGTCACCTGCGGCATCTACGCGACCTCCTCGCCGGAGCAGATCGAGTACCTGCTCGGTCACTGCGAAGCGCGGCTGCTCTTCGTCGAGAACGAGGAGCAGCTGGAGAAGGCGCTCGAAGTCCTGCCGCGAACGCGTGTCGAGCACGTCGTCGTCTGGGACCGCAAAGGTCTGTGGGGCTTCTCCGACCCGCGAGTCGTGCTCTTCGAAGACTTTCTCGGTCCGCCCGGCGGCGATCTCCCCGACCTCCGTCCCGACGACTCCGCCATGATCATCTACACCAGCGGGACCACCGGCCCGCCCAAGGGCGCGATGCTTTCGCACCGCAACATCCTCGCCGTGAGCGACGCGCTCCTCGCCAGGCACCCGCTCACGGCCGAGGACGAGGCCATCTCCTGCCTGCCCTTCGCGCACGTCTACGAGAACCTCGTCTCCGTCTTCCAGGCGGTGCGGGTGGGCTACGTGGTCAACTTCATCGAGCGGCCGGAGACTCTGCTGCCGAACCTGCGCGAGGTGTCGCCCACCTACTTCGCGCACGTCCCGCGGCTCTGGGAGAAGCTCGCCTCCAGCGTGGAATTGCGCATGGCGGATTCCACGCCGCTCAAGCGCGCTGCCTATCGGTGGGCGATGGGCGCCACGCGGCTGCGCTGGCTCGCCGACTTCCTCGTGCTGCAGCCCTTGCGCTGGCAGTTGGGCCTCGATCGCGTGCGGCTGGCGATCTGCGGCGCAGCGCCGGCCTCGCCGGAGCTGTTCCGCTTCTACCGGGCGCTCGGCGTCCCCCTGGTGGAGGGCTACGGCCAGACGGAGGCGAGCGGGGCCATCGCGGTGGACCAGCTGCCCGAGCCGAAGCCGGGCACCGTCGGCGAGCCGCTCGCCGGCCTGGAAGTCGTGCTCGCCGACGACGGAGAGATCCTCGTCCGCGGCGCGCAGGTCTTCAAGGGCTACTTCAAGGCCCCGGAGCTGACGGCGAGCACCATCGACGCGGAGGGATTCCTTCACACCGGCGACATCGGCGAATGGGACGGCGAGCGGATGCGCATCATCGACCGCAAGAAGGACATCATCGTCACCGCCGGAGGCAAGAACGTCACCCCGGCCTACATCGAGAACAAGCTCAAGTTCAGCCCCTACATCCAGGACGCGGTGGTGGTGGGCGACCGGCGCAGGTTCATCGTCGCGCTCATCCTCATCGACGAGGAGAACGTCACCCGCTTCGCCCAGGACGAGCGCATTCCCTTCGCCACCTTCGCCGACCTGACCCGCGAGCCCGAGGTGCGAAAGCTGATCGCCCGCGAGGTGGACAAGGTGAACCGCACTCTCTCCTCCGTCGAGTCGGTGAAGAAGTTCGCGCTTTTGCCGCGCCGGCTCTACGAGGAGGACGGCGACGTCACGCCCACCCGCAAGGTGAAGCGGCGCAACCTCGAGGCGCGCTACGCCGATCTGATCGCCTCTCTCTACGGAGAATGAAGTGGATCGGGTCGAGAGCTACCGGGAGGAGCTTGGCTTCGCGCGCGGCCGCGTCAACCGCGCGCTCCTGGCGGCGCCGCTGGCCCTGGCGCTGGCGCTGCCCTTCGTGGGAAGCCCGGCCTCGCTCGTGCGCGGGACGCTGATCGCCATCACCGCCATCGGCGTTCTTGGGCAGAACCTGCTCATCGGCTATTGCGGTCAGATCTCTTTCGGCCAGGCGGGGTTTCTCGCCATCGGCGCGTACGCCTTTGCGCATCTGCAATTCCTCCCCTGGCCTCTGGCGCTGCTCGGCGCCGGACTTTCGGCGGCGCTCGCCGGCGCAGTGGTCGGCTTTCCCTCGCTGCGGCTGAAGGGCCCGTATCTCGCCATCGCCACTCTCGGCTTCGGCATCGCCGTCTATCAGCTGCTCGCGAACGTGTCCTGGCTCTCCGGCGGGCGCACCGGGCTCTCCGTGGCGCGCCCGCCGTTGCTCTCGCTCTACTGCACCGACGTGCTCCTGCTCGCGCTGTTCGCAGCCGCGACCTCGAACCTGGTCTCTTCCTACGCGGGCCGCGCTTTCATGGCGGTGCGCGACAGCGAGATCGCCGCCGAGTCGATGGGGGTCAACCTCACGCGCACCAAGCTCCTGGCGTTCGCGCTCTCCTCCTTCTACACCGGCGTGCACGGCGCGCTCTTCGCCCAGTTCCTCGGCCACCTCGAGCCGGAGCTGTTCAACCTCGGCGAAGTGCTCACGCAGTTCGTCGCCATCACGGTGGGCGGCCTCGCTTCCGTCGAGGGCTCGATCCTCGGGGCCGCCTTCGTCGTGCTCCTGCCGGCGCTGTTCGGCGGCGCGCGCTGGGCGGTGCCGGTGCTTTTCGGCGTGGCCATTCTCGCCGTGCTCGTCTTCCAGCCGGGCGGCCTCGCGGGCTTGTTGCGCAAGGCGCGGCTCTACCTCGAGCAGTGGCCGTTTCGCTGAGCATGGACCGCTTCCTTCAATACGCCGCGACTGGACTTTCCGCCGGGAGTCTCTACGCGCTCGTCGCCCTCGGGCTGGTGCTCATCTACAAATCTACTCGCGTGCTCAACTTCGCCCACGGCGAGCTGGCCACGCTGGGCACGTTCGCCGCCTTCGCGCTGGTCTCTCGCGGCCATTCCTTCCTGCTCGCTTTTCCTCTCGCGGTGCTCAGCGGCGCGGCGGCGGCAGTGCTCTTCTACTTCGGCGCGCTAGCGCCGGCGCAGCGGCGAGGAGCGACCCTGCTCGGCCAGGTGATCCTCACCATAGGCCTGGCTCTCATCGTGCAGGGACTGGTGGCTTTCGTCTTCGGCACCGAGCCGGAACGGATGCCGTTTCCGCTCTCCGACAGCGACTCCCGCCCGGTCGGGCCGATCTATCTCAGCGAGCTCTCCTTGGGCACTCTCGCCGCCAGCCTCGTCGGTTGCGGCGCCCTCTACCTGGTCGTGCAGCGCACCCGGCTGGGGCTGGCCATGCGCGCGGTCTCGGAAAACCTCCTCGCCGCGCAGACGCTGGGCCTTCCCACCCGGCGCATCCTCGCGCTTGCCTGGGGAGCGGCCGCGGCGCTCGCAGTGCTCGCCGGGCTCTTTCTCGCACCCGCGCTCCTGCTCGATCCCTACTTCATGCTCGATCCCTTCCTCAAGGGACTCGCTGCCGCCGTGCTGGGCGGGTTGGGCAGCCTTCCCGGCGCGGTCGCAGGGGGGCTCCTCCTCGGCACCGCCGAGAGCCTGGCCGGCGCGTATCTCGGCATCGCCTTCAAGAAGACCTTCGCCTTTCTCGTCATCCTCGCCGTCCTGCTGCTGCGGCCCGAAGGGCTCTTCGGCCGACCCTTCAAGGAACGGATCTGAGGGAGGGCGAGCGTCGCGCCATCGCGAGCGCTCGCCCCCGACCCGAATCTACAGCCCCATGCAATTCGCGTAATACGTCACGGTCGCGGACCAATCGGAGAAGATGCCCAGGATGCCGACGTCCCTGGCGAGGACGTCGAGCACCACCAGGATGTCCCCGTCGTTGTGCAGAGCGGGGATGATCGACTGGTAGTAGAAGTTCTTCGACGGGATCACCTCCTCGTTGATGCGTCCGGACCGCTCCAGCGTCCAGGTGATGATCTCGAGCCCCGCCTCTCGCGCCGCCCTGGCGTACTTCGACGGCACGATCTTCCCGTTCTCGACGGTGAGCAGGACGAACGTTGGTGGGGCGATGATCCGGATTCCCTTGGCTCGGAGCTCCTGCATGCCCGGCACCCAGGTGGTCGGGTCATCGGGATTCAGCAGCGGCGTCCCTGGCGTCTCCCGGGTCTCGTAACGATCGTCGAGGAAGACCGCCTGGCGGCCGAAGTCCGGGGCATTCTTGATCCAGTATTCGATGTCGCCGCGCAGGAAGGACTGTGCGAACACGTCGTGCGCCGGAACGCCCGCGGCCTTGTTCTCCTCGATGATTTTCTGCACGAACTTCTGGCGGGCATTCCCGCCGAACACCTCGGTGGGCGTTACCTTGGCGTCGGGATTGAAAGCCTTCGCTTCGGGGGTGAACTTGCCACCCAGCGACCGGATGAGCTGGATGCTCTCCTTGTGCGTGAGCAACGTGCCGCCCGTCGAGTACAGGTCGGTGCGCCAGTTCGCGGTCCCGCCGAGGAACTCCTGCGGCGTCCTGGCGTTCGGGTTGGAGGCGTCCATCTTGCCCTTGAGCGACTTGAACTGATCGACGGTGAGATCGCTCGTGCAGCAGAGCGCGGAGGCCGCCCTGGTCCGCTTGCCGGTCGAGTCGAACTCCGCCGGCGAGAACGGCCGCGAGCACTTGTTCGCCAGATCGCTGAGGAGGATGTTCGTCGTGGTGTGCAGGTCGCACTCGTCGTGCCGGCACACGAGCTCTCCGTCCTTGGTGAAGGTCACGTCGCACTCGAGGATCCCTGCGCCCATCCGCGCGCCGGCCCGGTGGGACTCCTTCGTGTGCTCCGGAAACTGCAGCGTCCCGCCTCCACGGTGGCCGATCGAGAACTGGGTCTGGTGGAACGGCCCGTTCGCGCACTGCTGGAGCTTGGACTTGAGCGGGCCGTCCGCGAGCTTGTCAACGAGGTAGTACGGGCGCGGGCCGAGCTGCACGTTGGACGGCCCATTTTCGTCGTCGTTGGCGCGCGCCGCTGACGGGATGTAGAGAGCCGCGGCGATGGCCGTGGATACCGCGATCGCAAATGGACGCATGGGTTCCTCCTGGACTCGAGTAGCTGCCGCCCCGGCGGTCAGACGTGGCGTGCCAGGGCGGCGCCATCCCTATACGACTCCGCGTGGCCTCCAGGAAAGGTCTCGGCAACGATTCGGAGACGAGCAGAAACCCGGGCTCCGGTTGCTGACCGTTTGCTGAGCCTCGCTCCGCCTCAGGGCCGCCATCGCGCGCACGCGCTCGGCGCGCTCCTCGCTCTCGCGAAACGCCCTTCGAGTCGCCCATCCAAAGCCCGAACTGCGCTCGTAACGTGGCACGCACGCTAAACTCTAGGTGGGGCTTACACTAGAGTGGCTGCGGCTATGAGCGAGAAACCACCACCCGTGCTCGGCAACGCTCGCGTACTCGAATACGCCGTGCTGGACGAGTCCGTCACGTACTCGGGTCACAGCTCTCTTTTCGTTGGCAAGGTCGACGAGGGATTGAAGGAATTAGGGCCGGTGCCCTGTCTGGCTATCGTCGAAGACCTGAAGAGCGGCGAAATCATGCTCTTGCACTGCGATCAGGACTGGGACCTTCTCGGGATCGGCGGAAAGTACGAGTCAACCGCGCAGGCGAAGACGAGCGCCGAGCGCGCGTACCATGGAGTCTCGGGCTGCTGGATCGACGCAAAGATCACGGGCGACGAGGCGTTGAGATTCCGCGATGAGATTTGGGCGGAGAAGCGTTGCAGCTTCTGCGACAAGATTCCGCCGGACTTCAACAACATGATCGAGCGGAACAACGTGCGCATCTGCGATCTTTGCATCGTGGAATTTCAGAAAATCCTTGCCGAAGAACCGCAGTCGAAAGAGTGAGACGTCGAACACGCGCTCTCATCGCGCGCCCGAGCCCAGGAAGGCGACTACCGCTGTGCGCTGCACGCGGATCCTCGAGCGCGAGGTGCCCGTAGGTGCCGGTCGTCGTCGTCACCGATGCATGCCGCAGGATGCGTTGCACCCGGTGCGCGCTCGCGATCGCCCTTGAGGCGCAGCGCTCGACCGTTTCAGCCAGACGGCACACGGGGCCGGATGGTATCACCCGCATCGGACCGAAAAATCCGGCTCCGTTTGCTGACAGGTTGCTGACGGACCCGGCGCGAGCGCTTCCGACCCGAAACGCGCCGAGGATTTGCCGAGCGAAAACCAGATTCTGCAGAGTGAGCCGCGTGGGGATCGAACCCACGACCCTCGGCTTAAAAGGCCGGTGCTCTACCAGCTGAGCTAGCGG
>Ga0137415_10005481_pt1 | contig 12579 bp, 8 predicted proteins | sample CZODoug3_1_1_16f_FD_183082 | JGI IMG/M metagenome (GOLD analysis project Ga0137415, IMG submission 183082) | Vadose zone soil fungal communities from Angelo Coast Range Reserve, California, USA - CZODoug3_1_1_16fungal (Hybrid Assembly) | ecosystem: Environmental > Terrestrial > Soil > Vadose...
CCGAAGCCGCCCCAAATCGCGCCGTCGATGGCCAAATCCAGATTCGCGTCTTCGAGCACGATCAAGATATTCTTGCCGCCCATTTCCAGATGGCACGGGCGCAGCTTCGGCGCACAGGGTTGGCTCACCAGCCGGCCTACTTCACTCGACCCTGTGAAGACCACCGCGGCTACACCCGGATGATCTACGAGCGGCGCGCCTACGTCCGGGCCGCTGCCATTTACAACATTTACCACGCCGCGAGGCACGCCCGCTTCCGTGAGTATCTGGATCAGCGTGTAGGTCGAGAGAGGCGTATCTTCGGCGGGCTTGATGACCACCGTATTGCCGCAGACCAGAGCCGGCATAATCTTCCAGGAAGGTATAGCCATGGGAAAATTCCATGGCGTGATCAGGGCGCAGACACCAAGCGGCTGTCGCGCGGACATCGCAAATTTGCTCGGCAATTCCGAAGGCGTGGTCTGACCGAAGAGGCGGCGGCCCTCCCCTGCCATGTAATAGGTCATATCCATCGCTTCCTGCACGTCGCCGCGAGCTTCCGCCAGGACTTTCCCCATTTCCCGGGTCATATCCCGAGCCAGGTCTTCTTTGCGCTTCACCAAGGTCTCAGCGGCGCGATACAACATTTCCGCGCGTTTGGGAGCGGGCACCAAACGCCAGGATTCAAATGCGTCGGCAGCGGCGCGGACGGCCGCGTCTACATCCTCGGCCGTGGAACGAGGAAACATCCCGATCAATTCGCGGCTGTTTGCGGGGTTGCGATCTTCAAACGCGAGGCCACTCGCGGATTCCATCCATTCGCCATTGATGAAATTCTTGAAAACCGTGGGGCGCACTGCGGTCGCCATAGACTCCTCCGGACATTATCAGGGTACACCGTTGTCAGGGAGTTTGGTGCTGCGGAGAAGCGCTAACTCCCTGGGTTTGAGGCGTAGGTAATGGCGCGGCGCGGCCGGCAATTTCTGAACCCAGGCCAAGCTTCTGCAAGGTAGGCGCGTCGAGCTTGCCGGTAGCCGTGAGACCATGCGCGGACTGGAAATCCTTCATGGCCTGGATCGTCGCATTATCCCATTTGCCGTTGGGCTGGCCCTTGTACGCACCGTGCGCAGCAAGCGCTGATTGAATCTCCGAGATCCGCGCGGCCGTCGGAGCGGTTTGGGCTCTCTGCCGAACTTTTCGCTTTCTCGCTGGCCGTGTTTTGGCGACAACCTTTTTCGTGCTTGAGGAGGTTGGCGTGGTGTTAGACGCCACGGTCTGCTGGCCCGCAAACGCAGCCGCCGTCAAGCCAAAGGCCGCAAGAAACAGGGTGGCAGTGATCTTCGAGATTATGTGCGCACGCATCTTGCCATTTACCGAGACAAACGGCTGCTCAACGCGACTGGGGAGCAACTCCTGCCAGAAAGACCGTCAGCATGCGCTCGCCGTCTGCATGTCGCAAAACTTTAAATACCACATCCTGCCCAGCCTTCAACGCCGCCCTCAGTCTGCGATAGTCGGCCGCGGAAGTGACCGGCTGGTGATTGATCTCCTGGATCAGATCTCCGCGCGTGAACCCGACCTCCTCTGCAAACGTGGCCGGATCAACCTCGGAAACCACAGCGCCGCGATTGTTTAGAAAATCGGCGCGCCGCGTTCCATTCGCACCGATATCTTCGACCCGCAGACCGAAATCGGCCGGTACCACTTCGGCCGGCTGTGAGGGCCCGTGCTCATCATCGGAGCTGGATACGCGATCGGGAAAGAGCCTGGCGCGATCCTCCACGACCACGTCTGCTTCATGCTGCACACCGCCGCGCATGTAGAGGATATGCACTTTGTTGCCGACTGTGGTTTGGGTAATCGGGTCCACTAGATCGCTGCCCGATTTCACGGGCTTACCGTTGACGCTGGTGACCACATCGCCCGGCTGAATCCCCGCTTTGTCTGCCGGGCTGCCTGGCTCAACATACTGCAACACCATGCCGTTGGCTGCGCCGAGTTCCCGAAGCACGATGGGATTGCTGCTTTGCTCTTCCACAAACGTGATGCCGATCGAACCGCGGATCACTTTTCCGTGCTGAACGATTTGGTTGTAAACACTGATGGCCATATTCGAGGGCAACGCGAACCCCACGCCCTCATAGCCTCGTCCACCCGTCATGATCGCGGTATTGATGCCAATGACGCTACCGCTCATGTCCACCAGCGGACCGCCGGAATTGCCGGGATTGATAGGCGCGTCGGTTTGCAGAAAATGCTGAAATTGCCGCCCCACGTTGCCGCGGTCTTTGGCGCTGATAATCCCTGCAGTCACAGTGGCTTGCAATCCGAAGGGGCTGCCAATGGCGAGAACCCAATCGCCGACTCGCGCGCCGCTGGAATTTCCCAGCTTGACCACCGGCAAGTCGCGGTTGGCTTCAATCTGGATCACGGCCAGGTCGGTCTCCTTGTCCTTACCGATCACCTTGGCTGTGTAAAGCGTTGGCTCCGTATTCAACTGCACTTGAATCTTGGTGGCCTGTTCGATTACGTGATTATTCGTGAGGATAAATCCCTTTTTGTCCACAAGGATGCCCGAACCGAGGCTTCGCTCTGCTTCAGGTCCCTCGTTGGGCGCGTCGAAAAAGCGGTTGAAAAAATCATGAAACGGATCTGCTCCCCCGCCGCGATTTTGGGGCTGTCCCTTCCGGTCAATCACCTGAGTGGTGGAGATGTTCACCACCGCGGGTTCATCGCGTTCAACGATCGCGCCGAAGGCGCTGGACAAGCTCACCGGGTTAGGGAGCTCGAGGAGTGTGGCCCCGTTTGGCAGGAACGAGTGCGTCGCGTTCACCCGCACGGAAATCACGGTTCCGATGAGAATGCCAATGGACAACGTCAACGCAATAAGCAGGCTGGCAACAAGTTTCCGGTTGCGGGCCCAACTGGCCAACTCCTGTAACTGAATACCCATGACCGCTCCCGAGGGCCGCTGAATGCCCGCATAGATGCGACGCTGGATTATAGCATCCGTCCACGCCTCTAAAGGAAAATCGGTTGGGCCCACTTGCCTGAGGACAAACACCTCTCAAGCGTACCACCGCGGGCGGAGGGGAGCAGCGCAGTTGCTCCTCACAGCCATGTGCTAAAATGCAGAAGCTATGGCTCCGCGAACGATGTACGACAAAATCTGGGAATCCCACGTGGTGCGCGAGGTTCCCGGCGAACCCACCCTGATCTATATCGACCGCCACTTGATCCACGAAGGCACTTCTCCGCAAGCTTTTGCAGGGGTCGAAGCTGCCGGCCGCAAGGTCCGCCGGCCGGACCTGACGTTCGCGGTGATGGACCACTCGGTGCCGACAAAGAACCGGGAATTGCCGATTCTGGATGACAATGCGCGGCTGCAATTCGAGGCCCTGGCGCGCAATTGCAAGAACCACGGCGTGCACCTCTTCGATATGTTCAGCCGCAATCAGGGCATCGTGCATATCATTGGCCCCGAACTGGGCATCACGCAGCCCGGCCTTGCCATCGTTTGCGGCGACAGCCACACTTCCACGCACGGAGCGTTTGGCGCGCTGGCCTTCGGCATCGGCACAAGCGAAGTGGAACACGTGCTGGCCACGCAATGCCTCCAGCAGGATCGTTCCAAGACCATGCTGGTTAGGTTTAGCGGCAAGCGTCCGAAGGGCGTCTCTTCCAAAGACTTCATTCTGACGCTCATTGGCAAGATCGGCATCTCTGGCGGTACGGGGCACGTGATCGAATACGGAGGCGACACCATCGCCGAGCTATCCATGGACGCGCGCATGACCATTTGTAATATGAGCATCGAGGGTGGCGCGCGAGCGGGCATGGTGGCTCCGGACCAAACCACGTTTGAATATCTCGAGGGCAGGCCATTCGTGCCGCGCGGGCGCTGAGCGCGAGCGAACCGCGCCCAGCCCCAAGGGGACGTCGGACATGAGGTCCGCGCGACCTGTCTGGCTTGTCGCCGCCGGCAGCGCTCTCGTAACCGCGGGTTCCGCTATCGGGCAAGAGCCGCCTCCGCCACGGAGCGCCGAGGTCCGGCAGCTCGTCGCCGAGGTGGTTCGGCAAACCGCGCTAAGGCTTTCTGATGTGAGTCCTGGTATGGACCCGCCGCTCCAATTGAGCTTGCAACACCGCTTATCTACCCTTCGCCTCAGGGATCGACTTCGCTGATTGCAGGGGCCTGCAATCAGCGAAATCGATTCGGCTCACTTCGGCTGGACGTCGTCTCCGTCACCCGCGGCGGAGCCGTTCGGCGGTCTCGAGCGCAGCCTGCACGCGGGGCCAGTTCATGAACGATCGCCGAAGCGCTGAGTCGGGCGCGCGCGCAGCGACCCCTTCGATGGTCTCAGCCGCCAGCCGTGCGGCGGCGGAGGCCTCGTCACCTTTGCCGAGCTGCACTTGGATGTCGGCCAGCAGATGCGCGGCCTGCCAGATGAGGGTCGGGTACGCGATCTCCCGCGCGATCCGGACCGCCTCCACGGCGTCCGGCTCCGCCTCACCCCAGCGACGGGCGGCCGCCGCGGTCTGCGCGCGCAGCGCGTGAGCCTTGCCGACGTACTTCATGCAACCCGTGGAGCGAGCCTGCACGAGCGCCTGCTCCAGCGGAATCAAGGCCTCCTCGGGACGACCGACAGCGAGGAGCGCCTCCGCAAGGTAGACCCGGAGATGAATCGACCACCGCCAACGATGGGCCCCGAACGCGAACTTCTCGACGCGGACCGTCGTCTCCTCCAGGAGCGGGAGTGCGCTGCCGACGTCGCCGAGGTTCATGTGGTCGTAGCCGAGATTGATCAGCGCGCTGATCTCGACGTTCGGGTTCTTGATGCGCTTTCCGATGTCGACGCTCTCGCGGTCCAGCTCGATCGCGCTTCCGAAGTCCCCGAGCTCCTGACGGAGCCACCCGAGACTGTTCGTCAATCGGCCCTGAATGAAGCTGTTGTTCCGCTCCTTGGCCTTCAGGAGCCCGGCGTTGATGGTCGCCAGGCCCTCCGCATAGTCGCCGAGCGCGATCTCGGATAGGCAGCGGAACGCCATCGCCATCAGCTCGGTCACGCCATCGTGCACCTCTACCGAGGTCTTTTCGGCTTCCCGCGAGACCGCGATCGCGCGCCGGAACTCGGCGCGCCAGTTCGCGTGGGCCCCCAGGAACATCCGGCTCTGCAGGCCCACAGCAGGGAATCCCTTCTCCTCGCTGATCCGCACCGCCTCATGAAACTTTCGGTCCCCTTCCTCCAGGTCGCCCTCGGCCTGGTCCATCGATCCGAGCGATCCCAGGCTCGCGGCGAGGAGACGGCCGTCGCCGATCTCCTCGGCGATGACGCGCGCGTCCTCGGCGCACCGCCGCGCTTCGTCGGCGAACTCCGAGCGAAAGGAGAAGAAGTAGGAACGTGAGATGTCGACCAGCGCTCGACCCTCGTTCGCCCGGTCCCCGACGGCCCGGGCCAGCGCGAGCATCTTCTTCGACTGCTCGGCCGCGTCGAGGTATCGCGCGAGCACCATGAACACCTGACTCCGGCTCTGGTAAATCGTGAAGACTTGCGCCGGAGCAACGGGCGGCGTCACCCGCTGCGCGGCCTCAAGCGCGCGTTGGTAATAGTCGAGCGCTGCCTGGTTGGCGTACGCGTACTGCGCTTTGTCGCCCGATTGCACCAGGTACGCGAACGCTTCTTTCCAATCCTCGCCGTTGACGAAGTGGTGGGCGAGCTCCTCCGCGTGATCGGCCAGCCGGTCAGGATAGAGATCCCTAATCGCGTGCCCGACCGAGCGGTGCAGCTCGCGCCGCCGCTCCTTGAGCAGGCTGTTGTACGCGACGTCCTGGATGAATGCGTGCTTGAAGATGTAGGCCGGCTCGGGGAGCAGCCCGTGCTCGTAGATGATCTCCAGCGCCTTGAGCTCGCCCAAGAGCCCTTCGAGCTCCCCGGTGAGCCCCGCGATGCGGTCCAGCAGGCGCACGAGGAATTGGCGTCCGATGACCGAGGCGAGCTGCACCGTGCGCTTGCCGTTCTCGCCGAGCCGGTCGAGGCGCGCCATGATGATGCCCTGAATCGTGTCGGGCACGCTGACATCGGCGGCGCCCGTGACGAACCGCACGCCGCCGTGCTCGCGTCTGAGGAGACCGAGATCGAGGAGGGTCTTCGCGACCTCCTCCACGAAGAGCGGTACGCCCTCTGCCTTCTCCATCAGCGCCGCCTTGAGCGGCTCGGGAAACTCCGCCGTCCCGAGCACCTGCCGCGCCATGGCGAGGCTCTCCGCCTCCGAGAGGCTGCGAAGCGTGAGCGTGGTCTGGAAGGACCGCGTGCCGAAGGGCGGCGCATAGCCGACGCGATAGGTCATGATCAGCATGACGGCGAGCCCGGCCACCGAGTCCATGAGGTCGCCGAGATACTCTTCGCTGGTTGAATCGATCCAGTGCAGGTCCTCGAAGACGAAGACGATGGGCCGCAGCGCGGCGCCACGCTGCGACAGCGCGCGTACGGCGTCGAAGATCTTGCGCCGGCGGGCTGACGGCTCCATCCCGGCGACCGTCGGATCGCCCGGATCGACGCCGAGGACCGTGCGCACATACGGAATGTGTGCGTCGAGTTGTCCCATACGTCGCATGCCGTGCTCGATTTTCGCGATGATCTCAGGCTCGCCGTCGAACTCCTCGATCCGGAAGTTGTCGCGAAGCTGGTCGACGACGGGCAGGAAGGGAATCGACTGGCCGAACGAGACGCACCGTCCTTCGAGCCACGTCACGTGTTCGCCGGCTTCCGCGAGCGCGCGCCGGAACTCGACCGTGAGCCGCGACTTGCCGATGCCCGCTTCGCCCGCGATCTGAATGACCTGGCCGTGGCGCGCCTTGACTTCGCGGAACAAGTCGATCAGGACGGCAAGCTCGCGGTCGCGTCCGATGAGCGGCGTGAGACCCCGCTCGGCGGCGACGTCGAGTCGCGCCCGGCGGCCCCGCGCGCGGAGCACCTCGAAGGCGCGGACGGGTGCACGCCCCTTGACCTGGACCTCGCCGAGGTCGAGCGTCTCGAAGAAGCCGTTGATGACCCGGTGGGTGCCCTCGCTGACGAGGACGCTGCCGGGTCGCGCGATCTGCTGCATGCGCGCCGCCAGGTTGGTCGTGTCACCGACGGCGGTGTAGTCCATGCGCAGGTCGTCACCGATCCGTCCCACCACCACGGGGCCGGTGTTGAGCCCGATGCGCATCTGGACGGTCAACCCCCGTTGCGACTCCAGCTCCTTGGCGTAGTCGCGAAGCGCGCGCTGGATGCCAAGGGCCGCATGCACCGCGCGTCGCGGGCTGTCCTCGTGGCCGATCGGGGCGCCGAAGAGCGCCATGATCCCATCACCTGTGTACTGGTTGATCGTGCCTTCGAAGCGATGCACCTCGGCGGTGATCAGCTCGAAGCAGCGGTTGATGAGGCGGTGGACTTCTTCCGGATCGAGCTTCTCGGCGAGCGTGGTGAAGCCGGCGACGTCGCCGAAGAGCACGGTGACCTGGCGCCGCTCACCCTCGAGCGCCGAGCGCGATTTGAGGATCTTGTCGGCGAGGTGCTTCGGCGTGTAGCTGGCGACGCTTGGCGACGGCGCAGGCAGCGCTACGGCCGGACGAGACGCTGGTGGAGCGCTCGCCGCCGCGGTCGCGCTTGTGCCCGAAGTTGCCGGCGCGCCAGAAGCGAGACTCGCGCCGCACTGGCCGCAGAACTTGAACTGAGGCGGGACCTCGGTGCCGCACTGCGGGCAGCGGGGCGCGAGCGGCGCGCCGCACTGGCCGCAGAATCGCATTCCCGGCGGGTTCTCGAACTGGCACTGCCCGCACGTCATCATTGCCTATATCAGGGAGTGCATCGCCGACATCACCGTCACCTCCGCGGCCCGCGGCATCCAGCCCCTGGCAACCTCGCCCCCGCGCCTGGCCACTCCCGCATAGCGGGGGAGGAATGTGGGGTGCCCACCCCCGTCGGCCCAGGCCATCGCTACGCCGGCAGCATCATCTCCGCAACGTGGCGCGCGGTCAAGGCTGCGTATCGCGCCAGCTAAAATGTTACCGAGCGCTTCGAGCGGCCAAGGAGGCACCTCGTGCACACGCGTGCGCAGTGGGAGTATCTCGCAGCGACCCATAGCCGGTGGATGCTGTAGAGCGTGGCTACCTGCACGTCGAGCAGGGCGCGAAGTTGACTATCGATCGTCCCAAACCACTCGATCGCACCGTAGAGACCGCCGATCCCAAGCATGAGCGGCAGCCGATGCGCCATGAGACGCTCGGGAGTCGGCGTCCGACCGAACATACTATCGCGAGGTTACGGCCACGCGCGTGCCCTGTCGCTGAGGACTGCGCGTTCTGTTACCGTCGACCGCCCGAGTGAGCCCAGCAGGCAGCTGGCTAGCAGAAAGGCCGCAGATCAGCACCGGCAGGGCGGCGACGACAAGGATCGAGGCGAGCAGCAACCACGCGCCCTACGTGCGCGGGTGCGGCACGCCCTCGAATTGGAGCACGAGGCCGATGACCGCGAGGACAAGATAAGCGACAGCACGAGGCTGAACGTCATGGCTGCGGGCCCGTCCAACCCCCGAAAATGCATCAAGGGCCTGAGGACAGGTGAGCAACCGAGAAAGCGATGTTCAGTCTGGCGCAACAGCTAAGTCGCTATTGGAACTGCACCTCTAGTCTTCTGCCCGCCTGCCACCACCTGTGCGGTCGGTAACAGGCCGCCGGCAAGTCGCAAACGCGGGGAGCCAAAAACCCTGCGAACCTGAGCCCTCGCTGGTCTCCGTGTTTCGCGTAGTTTACGAAGTCATACGTGCAGGCTCAGATAGAAATGATTGTGGACAGCGCTAACGACGCCATTGAGCGGCCGAGCCGGCGAGCGGAGACTCGCTGGCAAAGGTCCGTCTCGAATGGCAGGTTAGAGCGCAACACGCGACCGTCGCGACTGTCAGCTTTCAATGATGGCAATGTGTGCCTGGATCTTGGCGTCTACAGCCCCCTGTCCGAATTTCTGGGCGATAGCTTTCGCCGCAAGATCGGTCGCTTCGCCGAGGCGAGAAGCATCGCGTGCCTCGATCTCGTTCCGTAGCGGTGTCCCCTGGCAGTACGCGACGGCTGGGACCCGGGGCGATTCAGCTCGACTGCGCGCCGCAACCGTGCTGATGTCGGGTGACGCAGTGAACCCGCCGTTTGCAAGGTCTCGCTCGATGGTCAGACGGTCGTAATAGCCGTGGGGCGTGCGAGCCAGGAAGCGCGGCGGATCCTCAGGAAACAGGGATTCGAGTGCCGTCGTCACAACGTCAGCGAATTCGTTTTCTTTGATCCGATCCCACACGTTGAAAGCGAACACCCCTCCCGACCTGAGAACTCGACGGGCTTCCGAAAACGCTCTCGACCTTTCGGGGAAGAACATGACTCCAAACTGGCACACAACGGCATCAAACGTTCCGTCCGGAAAGGGCAGTTGCATGGCATCTGCCTGCCGCCACTCCACATGGCGCTTGGTCCCGATCGTGGAAGCCAGGTCCAGCATCGACTGATTTAGGTCCGTGGCAACGATGGAGACGCTTTCGGGTAGCACGGATACCAACGTACGAGTCACGACACCGGTACCGGCTGCAATCTCGAGTACGCGAGTAAGAGATCTTGAAGCTAGCCGATTCGCCAAGTCCGCAGCGTAGGGCTCGAAGATCAGCGGAACCAAATACGTTTCATAAAGCTTCGGAATTGAGCCAGTAAAGACTTTGTCGGTATCGGACATGGCAATTGCCTGTGATCGATTCAATTGCGCTTCAACGTCGTGGTGAACGGCGGGCCGAAATGCCCGTCGAGGGCAAGGCCCAGCTGGCCCGTCCGTTCCACCTAGAGTTAGGCGTATTCCTACTCCAAGTCACGCGTCGGGCTCCCAGAGGCGCTCGCGAAAATACTCGCGCCAACTCTCGGGAAGCGAGGACAATTCGCTCGCCCGGCGTAACAGGTCTTGATTCGCGGCGTCCGCTGCGTAAAGCCCGACGACATCCGCCACAGTGATATGGCTGTCGTCCTCGGCGACGAGTTTGAGCGAGTCGCCGGCACCGATATCTCCCTCTAAAAGGACAGAGAGATAGAAGCCGGTGCGGCCACTGCGAAGGAACCGCTTAACCATATCAGGCCGATTGAAGCGGATACCGAGCTTGAAACAGGGCATCCTAGGCTGCGTCACGATGAATTCTGCGGACCCGGCGCGAAATCGGTCTCCAATGTGAACTCTGTCTTCCAGCAAGCCTTCCGTGGTCAGGTTCTCTCCGAATGCTCCCCATGAAAAGTCAGTGCCGGGAAGTTCGTTGCGCCAGAACGCGTAGTGCTCCGACGGGTAAGCATAAATCGCCTTATCGGCCCCACCGTGAACGGAGAGATCAGACTGCCGGTCACCCAGAATGTTCAGTCGCGTAACCCGAACGCGGCCCGGAACCGGTGCCTTGAATATAGACGTAAGAACGACTTTAGCTCGCCACTCGACTTCGCGTGGAAGACCCGCGTTGACTGAGAGGACCTTCACCAGCGCCGCCTAACGTTCACAGTAACCGGCGCGCGCAGATGAACCCATCCAAAGCACTGCGCGCGCGCGCGTCCGCGTTGACTGGATGGTTAGAGCGCACTGTTACTTGACGTCTTCCAGCTTGACGCCTCGGCCCGCACGGATGCTTGCCCGAGCTTGCTCAACCCGTTGCAGAAACCGTGGATCGTTTTCTAGTCGGTAGTCGAACCAGTCGTCCTCTGATTTAAATCCGATGAGTACGCCAGCTGGTTTGCCGTGGCGAGTGATAACGACATCCTGTGTCTCGGCCTCTCGCAGAAAGCGAGACAAGTCGTCTTTGACCTCGGAAAGAGGCACTTCCTTCATTTTGGTATGAACCTTTGTAACGATAAAATGGTATCCACTAATGGCAAGGCCTTTTAATAACCCGTCTCTATTTTGTACGAGACGGCCTGACAAATTCACGAACTCCCGGTCTTTCAAGCTCGATAGTTCACGCCTTGCCTGGGGGTCCAGTTCCTGGCTGACGAAGGCGCAGAAGACAACGCAAGCTCGATCGAAAAGCCGAAATTGAGTGAACGGTTCATCAAAAAACACCGACTGAACCAGCCGCCCATTGATGGTTATTTCCTTACCCAAGTACACTTCTGGCACTGCGCAAATCTCATTAATGGGTATCGGTTGATTGAGCGGCGGAGGAAGTAGGGTATTTAGTTGTTCTTCTATGGTTTTAACCTTATTTCTTTCATCGGTAAGTTGTCCTCGAAGCAAAGTAATCTCGTTATCCATCTTCACAGCCTCTTGCCGTGAAATTCCGCAACCGGATAACAACAAGCTTCCTATCAGGACGAACAATACCTCCCGCATATCATATCTCCCTTAATTGGTCTAACGTCCCGCATTACCGGCGCGCGCCGCTTTTGCGCGCGTCCGGGTAGATGCGGTGGTTAGACCGCGCTTCTCCACGGACTTGAGCCAGAGTTCGTAGATGAGCACGGCGTTCGCTGGGACCTTGCCTTCAACACCGGCATCACGGTACGCGAGGTGCGGCGATATGCGTACTTTGCGATACCCGCCCTCGCGCATGCCGACCAACGCGTACTCGACGCCGGGAATAAAGCGCCGCGAGCCGAGGACAAGATTTTGGGCTCGGCGTGCATGGATGACGGAACCTTTGTTGAGGGATGCTGCGCATTCGAATGCAACGGCGTCACCTTTCTCTGCACGAGCACCGGTGCCTTCGGTTTCAGCAACTACCTTCACGCCTGATGGCATAGCGCGGTCTAACGTTCCCGGTAACCGGCGCGCGCACCACTGCTCTTAGCATGCGCCGGCGCGTCGCGCGCGTCCGCGTTGACCGGGTGGTTAGGGCGCAGGTGTGACACGCGCAGCTTTGAACCAGCTTCGAGATGCATTCGTGAAGATGAGCACTACTGCAGTTGTCTGGAGCACGAACTGCGCTAACGTGCCTACTAGAAGGAGCGCGGGATACGCGCGCAGGGCTCCCGGAATGACAAGCAGAAGAACGACAGATGCCAGGGTACCGAACGTGTAAATGAACGTATACGTCCACCGCGCCCAACCACGTCCGGCACTAATCTTTGCCGCAAACAGTGCCAATAGACCGGCAGTGCCCACGCCGATGCCTATGGTTACCCCGACGTCTCCAGGTTTGACGACCCATACGACCTGTGCCGCCGTGAGGACGAGAGCGAGGGCTGCGGAGGCCCACAGGCATGCGGCAGCTCTTCGCACCGAAACAGGTCCTTCGATTGATGCGTCAGTGGACATGCGGCTCCTACTGCGGCCTAACGTCCACGCCCACCGGCGCGCGAATGCAATGGAGAAAAGAGCTGCGACGCTCCACGCGCGTCCGAGTGGGGCGTGCGGTTAGACCTCGTCAACATAGGCAGCCTCGTCCATCCGACCACCGCACACAGGGCAGTACCAGATTGCATAGTGCGGCGTTAGGCCATCGGGCCGTTCGTGTCCCTTTATCATAAGCAACCCGTTGTGTTCATCTCTGTAAACAGGTGAGTCTTTCGCCGCAGCCCAGCGCTCCACGGATCCACAGGCACACATCCGATCC
>Ga0137415_10005482_pt1 | contig 12577 bp, 14 predicted proteins | sample CZODoug3_1_1_16f_FD_183082 | JGI IMG/M metagenome (GOLD analysis project Ga0137415, IMG submission 183082) | Vadose zone soil fungal communities from Angelo Coast Range Reserve, California, USA - CZODoug3_1_1_16fungal (Hybrid Assembly) | ecosystem: Environmental > Terrestrial > Soil > Vadose...
ATCGTCGTTCCGGATCGGCTCATCGCACGGGCTGAACCTGACGGCCTCGCCCAGGTGCTGGCCAACCTCCTGCAGAATGCCTCGCGCTACACACCAACCGGCGGTCAGACCTCGATCCGCGCCGAAGCCCGCCGCCCGCATGTTCTCGTTTCGATCACGAACACAGGCCCGGGGATCCCACCGGGTGACCTGCCGCACGTCTTCGAGCGCTTCTACCGCGTCGAAAAGTCACGCGACGCCGCGCGCGGCGGCGCGGGCATCGGGTTGGCGATCGTGAAGCAGATTGTCGAAGCGTCCGGTGGAAAGGTGGGCGCGGATTCGAGCGATCACTCGACGCGTTTCTGGTTCAGTCTGCCGGCGGTCTGACTTTTAGTGACGACTTCGTGACGCAGCTTCACCGTCCCTAAACAGGCGGCCTTCAGCCTCATGAGCGATTCGAAATTTCGCGAAGGAGGCAATCGATGAAGAGTCCGATCCGATTGTTCGGTGTGCTGGTCGCTGTGGCCGCCGCGGCGATAGGTGCCGTGGTTCCCGCGCAGGCCGCGCAGAGCGGCCATGCGGTGTTCGTTCAGACCAACGACCTCGAGGGGAACGGCATCGCGGCCTATCACCGCAGCGCCGATGGCACGCTGTCGTATGTGACCACCTATTCGACAGGTGGATTGGGAGGGCGTGCGGCGGGTGCCGGGTCGGACCCGCTTGCGTCGCAGGGCTCCTTGCAGGTGGTGCCTGAGGAGGGGTTGCTCCTTGCGGTAAACGCCGGCAGCGACACCATCTCCGTCTTTCAGGTCGATGGCGATCGCCTACAGCTGACCCAGGTGCTGCCGTCGGGCGGCCCCTTCCCGGCAGCCCTGGCGGTGCACGACAACCTGGTTTATGTCCTCGACGCCGGCGGGCAGGGCTACGTCTCCGGCTATCGCGTCGCCGGCGGCAAGCTGCACCCGATCGAGAATTCGACTCGAACGCTGCTGCTGGGCAACGCCGACACCCCCTTCTTTCTCGGCTCGCCCGCTCAGGTTGGGTTCACGCCGGATGGCGGGCACCTCATCGTCACGACCAAGACGCACAACACGGTTGATGTGTTCTCGGTCGGCCCTGACGGACGGCCATCGGCGGCGCCGACAAAGAACGCGGCGGGACCGGTGCCGTTTGCCTTTGTTTTCGACAGCGCGGGCCGTATGGTCCTGAACTACGCAGGCACGAGCTCGCTCCAGACCTTCACCGTCAACGATGACAACACAATCACGGCGGTCAGCACGGCCACAAGTGACGGCCAGATCGCGGCGTGCTGGGCGACCGCAGCCGCGGGGTTTGCGTACGCCTCCAACACCGGCAGCGGCAGCGTGAGCCAGTTCCGGGTCACGAGCGGTGGCGCCGTGACACTGGTCAACTCAGTTGCGGCGTCGGGCATCCCCGGCGCGATCGACTCCAGCGCGGCAGCTGGGGAGTTTCTCTACGTCCAGAGCGGCACGTCCGCTTCGGTGTACGTTTTCAGCATCGGAGCCGGCGGCTCGCTTACACGCATTCAGATCGCCAACGTCCTTGACGGCGACGACCAGGAAGGAATCGTCGTCATCTAACACAGCTGATCGCGTGGCGGCCGGGTTCACCCCGGCCGCCCATCCGATTCCGAACCGCTGACGCCACCGGAGCCGAATTCCCACGCACGACAGGTGCCGCTGGATACAGCGAGGCGAAATTCGGTCGGACCTTGGGAGTTAATCTGCCGGTGTGGCGGGCAACTTCTCCGGCTGGAAAGGAGATTTCAAAGGCTATTTCCTGGGGCTTCGCGCCAACAACAGCAAGGCTTACTTCGAAGCCCACCGGCGCCAGTACGAAGACGAGGTCAAGGCGCCGCTGGTCGCGCTGCTCGCCGACCTCGAGGCAGAATTCGGCCCGCCGCGCAGGGTCTCTCGCCCGAACCGCGACATCCGCTTCTCAGCTGATAAGTCACCCTACAAGCTGAACATCTACGCGGACGTGGAAAGGGGCGGGTACGTCGCCCTCGATGCCGAGGGTCTTGTCGCCGCGGGCGGGCGCTACATGGTGGACGATGGGCAATTGAAGGGGCTGCGCGAAGCGGTCGCCGCCGATCGGTCGGGCAAGCAGCTGGTCGCGATCGTCGCCGACCTGCGCAAAAAGGGCTACGAGGTCGAGGGCCAAGAGCTCAAGCGGGTGCCGTCGCCGCATCCGCAGGACCATCCCCGTGCGGACCTGCTGCGGCACAAGCGGCTGATCTACTGGAAGCGCTGGCCGGCCGGACCGTGGATCGCGACTTCCAAGGGTCGCGAGCGGGTGGCTCAGGCCTGGCGCGACGGCGCGGCGCTGGAAGCGTGGTGCACGAAATTTATGGACGGCAAAACCTAGGCTTGCAGCTCGGCTAGTAGTCGCGCGGCTTCTTGCGCGTTCGTGGTGCCGTAGTTGGAGAAGCAGTTGTTATACACGACGTGTGTCTGCTTGGTCGACTTAGCGATCGAAGCGATCTTTGGGGTCCAGTCCGCCAGCTCGTCCTCGTCATATAGGTAGCGGAACCGCTCTGAGGGCGGGATGTCCTTCTTCTCCCAGTTCTCTTGGTTGCGGCCGTGGAACCGAAACACCGCGAGCTCGTCGTTCGTCGGAAACACGACCGGTGGCACTGAGCTCTTGAAGCCTTGCGGCTCATCGACGGCCACGTACGGGATCTTGTTGTCCTGCAGGAAGCGGATCGTGCGCTCGGCATTCTTCTCGTTGAACCAGCTGCCGTGGCGGAACTCGACCGCGATGGGAAGGTCGAGGCGCTGTCGCGTCTCGAGGATCAGCTCGCGCGCCTCGTTGGATGGAAAGACCCATTTCGGAAACTGGACGAACACCGCCCCGAACTTTCCCGCCTCGATCAGCGGCTCGAGCGCCTCGCGGAACTGTTGGTAAACGGCATCGAGCAACTCGCCCGGCAAGTCTTTGCGGTAGATGCGCTTCTTTTCCGTCAGCTCGGAGGAAAGCCCTTCCCTGATCGCCTTGGGCAGCCGCGAAACCTCCGTCGGCTGACCGGTCATCAAAGCGTGGGCCTTGATGTCGAAGATGAAATCTTTCGGCGTGCGCTCGACCCAGCTCTCGGCGGTCCGCTTGTTGGGCAGCACGTAGTAGGTCGCGTCGACCTCGACCATCGAGAACTGGCTGGCGTAGTAACGCAGCCGATCCTCCGCCGTCTTCATGCCCGTCGGGTAAAAGACACCGGGAGCGGTCATCGTCGGATCGGTCCAGCTCGCGGTCCCGAAACGGACATCGCCTTTTCCGACTTTGAGCGGCGAGCGCGCCCCATCCCCGGCTTCCTCTGAGCGCTCGTGAGCGACCTCCACGCCAGGATCATGCGGGTCAGTTTTGGCCATCGTCTATGCAAGCCACTCGGTGATGAACCGCGGGCTGAGGTGGATGTCGACCTGGCGCAGGCGTCCTTCGCCTGAGTTGACGAAGGAGTGGGGCTGACCAGCGTCGACCACCGCCATCTCGCCCGCGCCCACCTCCCGGGTCGAGGAGCCGTCGTCGAAGGTCGCGCGGCCTTCGAGCACGATGAGCAGCTCGACGTACGGATGGCGATGGAGCTTGGGACCCTGACCTGGCGCGGCGTCGACGAAGATCACGCACGCACCCACGCCACCATATTTCTCGCCCACGAACTCATGCGCGGGCGGGTCGCTTGGGAGCTCATCCTGCCGGAGGAATCGAATGCCCAACCCCGCCGAGTCTACCGACGAGGCGCCGCCAACTTGTTTTCGTATCGCGCGGTGTAGAGGATGACAAGCAGGGCAAGGATGAACGTGGGTAACACGACCGTCTTGTATCCGACTCCGGCGACCACGAGCACGGTGGCCACGATCGTCAGCGCGGCGAGAAAGCCGGCGGCGACCAGCGGCGGGCGAGTCCGCCGTTTGCGCCAGGCGCGCAGCATCGCCGCCGCGGCCAGGAGGCACGCGAGGTCAAGTGCGATCAGCCCATAGAAATTGCTCATCCCTTCGGCCCCATCCGACCAGGCCGCTTCGCGACCGGGCCACCTTCCCCGGCTGGCGGGGAAGGGGGGCGGCGTTCGCCCCCCTTCGCGTCACTTCCGATCAACCGCCCACCGGAACTGGCTCGGCGCCGATGCCCGTCTGGGCCCGGACGTCGATCTCGTGGAATTTGCGCTCGGCCAGCCGGTCAGCCTTGGCCAGCTCGCCGAGATAAGTGCCGAGGATCGCCAGGGCGAATCCAATCGGGATGCTCACGATGCCGACGTTCTGGAGTGGGAAGGCTGGATGGGCGACAGCCGGCAGCGTCCAGCCGGGTCCGATGGCGACGAGCCAGATCGTCAACACCGTCCCTCCGACCAATGAGGCGACCGCGCCCCACGTGTTGAATCGCTTCCAGAACAGGGTGAAGAGAATCGCGGGCAGGTTGGCGGCAGAGGCGATGACAAAAGCGACGCCGGCCACCAGCGCCGCCGCGTTGGCCGTCGCTCCCACTCGAGCGGCGAGCCAGATCGAGAGGAATCCGACGAGCCCGGCGGTGATGCGCGCAACCAACACCTGCTCCTGGTCGCTGACGTGGCCGTGGAGGATGTGGGTGCGAATGACGTTGACGTAGAAGTCGTGGCTGAATGCGCCAGACGCTGCGAGCGTCAGGCCGGCCACGACGGCGAGGATGGTCGCGAAAGCAACCGCGGCGATGAACGCGAGCAGGAACTCGCCGCCGGTCGTGCCGAAGAACTGTGTGCCCAGGTACTCCGCGAGACGTGGCGCGGCGAGGTTGCTGTTCGGCTTGCAGCCCTTGGCGACGGTCGCGCAGATCTGTGCCTTGCCGACCAGCGTCGCGGCGCCAAAGCCGAGGAACGTGGTCATGATGTAGAAGGATCCGATCAGGCCCATCGCCCACACCACCGATTGGCGGGCCGCTTTTGCGTCGGGCACGGTGAAGAATCGCATCAGGATGTGCGGCAATCCGGCGGTGCCGAGAATGAGCGCCATCCCGAGCGAGATGTTGTCGAGCAGCGCGAGGTCGATGCCGAAGACCTGCTTCTGGCCGTACTTGTACAGGATCCCCGGCTGCGTGAAGTTGAGCTTGGTGGCCGAGTCCTTCACGTGCGCGATGGCATCGAAGAAGCTGCCGAAGTTGAAGCCGAAATGGAGAAGGACGAGAAAGCTGAGGAGCACAGCTCCGCTCATCAGCATCACTGCCTTGACGATCTGCACCCACGTCGTCGCGACCATGCCGCCGGCGATGACGTAGATCATCATCAGCAGGCCGACGACAGTGATGGATGGGTCGAGCTTGGTGCCCAGGATCGTCCAGTTGAACCACGGCTTCAATGCCGAATCGAGAGACGGGATCAAGATCTTGATCAGGCTGCCGGCTCCGATCATCTGGGCCATCATGTACGACGCGCTGACCGCGACCGTCGAGAAGGCAGCCGCGGAGCGAACAGGGATCGGCGACATTCGGTAAGAGAGCACATCGGCTAGGGTGTACTTGCCGGTGTTGCGCATCGGTTCCGCGATGAGGAAGAGCACGGTCAGGTAGGCGACGAGCCAACCCACCGAATACATGAATCCGTCGTAACCGTTGAATGCGATGAGCCCGGCGATGCCGAGGAACGACGCCGCGCTCATGTAGTCACCGGAGATGGCAAGCCCGTTCTGCCAACCCTTGATGCCCCGCCCCGCGGCCCAGAACTGGACCGTGGTCCGTGCCCGGCGTGCGGCCCACGCCGTGATGCCGAGAGTGATACCGACGACGATCAGGAACAAAGCCAGGGTGAGGTTCATGACGCGCCTCCCCGGCCACGCGCAGCTCGGGCGCGCACCTTTTCCGCTAGAGGGTCGAAGACCTTGGTCGCCTTACGGATGTAGAGATAGGCCAGCGTCCACGCCATGACGAACTGCGAAAGGGCGAACAGGTACGCGATGTTGACGTGACCGATGACATCGGTTCTCATGAAGCCGGGCGCGAGTCCATTCAGCAGGGGAAGCAGAAAGTAATAGACGAGGAAGAAAATCGTCGCGGGAAGCACAAAGCGGAAACGTGCCTGGACGAGCTGCCTGAACTCGGTCGTTTGCTCCAGGCCTTCCCATTGGGCAACCTCCTCAGGCGGTGGCCCGGCGTCGGCAGCGGCCTCCGCCGGCGGCACGGCGGACGGACTCGATGGTTGACGTTTACCGATCTCCATAGGCCAATTCCCCCTCATGAGCCCGCGTGGAGGCAGCCAAACGGGGGACGGCAACCAAGGCCCCCCGGCCCCCTGGCCACCCGAACGGGATTCAGATTAGGGCTTTGACCGCGGCTTGTGAAGACGGGATTGACGGGCGCTCCGCGAGGCGCGCTCGCGCGCGACTAGCTATATACGGGCGCTCCGCGAGGCGCGCTCGCGCGCGACTAGCTATATACGGGCGCTCATGCGACCTCGGCGATCCGGTCGTCGTCGCCGACCAGTTCCGAGATCCGGTCGAGCACCATCGTCGCAAGCGCCTCCGCCTCGGCAGGAGTAAGGCCTCCGGATGACCGACCGTCGAAGACGAGCCGGACGGGCTCCGCGGCGCTGCGGTTCGAGATGGCCCGGAGCACTCCTCCGAGCTGTGGTCCAGGCCTGTCGTCGTCCTGAAGCACGGCCGCGACTATCACCGCTCGAGCCCCCGATATAGGGACCCCCAAGGCGACACGTTTGGTGTCGTCGAGCTCGACGATTTGTCCCCGGTGCTGTGAGAACCACAGTAGAACGCGGTCCAGGTCGTTCGCTCCGTCAGCCTCAACTCGTACAGTCATCACAACCTCAACAACCTAAAACCTCAGGGCATTCTGCTGATACGTACGCTGAAACCAAATCCGCCTAGCCTTTATTCGTGGCAGAGCAACGCGTCGCGATTGTCACGGGAGCCAACCGAGGCATCGGGCTCGAGGTCGTCCGCCAGCTGGCCGAGCGTGAGTACAGGGTTGTGCTCGGCTCGCGCGATATCGACAAAGGCGAGGCCGCGGCAAATAAGGTGCGCGCGGGCGCTGGAGTGCTCGTCCGCCAGCTCGACGTCACCGACCAGTCCGACATCGACCGGCTGCGCGATGAGATCGCAAAGACATTCGGCTCGCTCCACGTCCTGGTCAACAACGCCGCGATCCATTACGACACTGACCAGAATGCTTTCGACGCCGACCTACAGATCGTGCAGGAAGCGCTCGACACCAACCTGTATGGGGCGTGGCGGATGTGCAAGACATTCATCCCACTCATGCGCAAGAGCAGGCATGCGCGAATTGTCAACGTTTCGTCTGAGGCTGGATCGCTCACGGAGATGGGCGGCGGCACGCCGGCCTATGCGGTGAGCAAGGCCGCCCTGAACGCACTGACGCGAATTCTCGCGGCCGAGCTGCGCCGGGATCGCATCCTGGTCAACGCCGTGAGCCCTGGGTGGGTGGCCACCGATATGGGCGGGCCTGGTGGCCGCCCCGTCCGGGCGGGCGCTGCCTCGATCATGTGGGCCGTCGAGCTGCCGGACAGCGGACCGACAGGCGGCTTCTTCCGCGACGGCAGGCCTGTACCGTGGTAGGCGGACATCGATGGAAGAGCTGAAGCTTGAGGTTGAAGGGGCGCTCGCGGACATGGAGACTGCGCTGTACGAAGCAAGGCCTGACGCCAAAGAGCGGATGCACCCTAGAGCGGTCGGCGGGGCGGTGCGCAACGCCGGCGAAGTGCTCGGTCGAGCCGGGCTCGCTTACGACCACGACCTTTTCGAGATGGTCGCCCGGCGTTGGGAGAAGGGCTACCCGGTCGACGAGGAGTACGAGGCTGACGTGCGCGACCTGCAGGCGGCGGCGACGCGCGCGGTGGACCAGCTCAGGACCCGCTAGACAGCTCTTTCTCCAGACGATCGATAAAAGTCGCCTGCGATGGAAGGATCTTCCGCCGTGCTCCCTCGAGGTCAAACCACGCCGCCCGATCGACCTCGGGAAACGCCTGCATCTTTCCAGAGCGAGGCGGCCATTCCAAGTCGAAAGTGGTGCTGTGCACATCGTCGACGTCGACGTCACCGGCGACTGCCCAGGCGTGGACCACTTTGCCGCCCGCCTGCCGAATTGAGCCGAGCGACTTGAAGTCGCCGTCCGGAGCCTGCCGCCCCAGCTCTTCTTGAAACTCGCGGCGCGCCACGTCTTGTGGCGCTTCGCGCGCCTCGATCTCGCCCTTCGGAATGGACCAGGCGCCTTCATCGCGCCGCTTCCAGAAAGGGCCGCCCGGGTGCACCAAGAGCACCTCGGTCCTGCCATCGCGCACGCGATAGAGGAGAAGCCCGGCGCTTTCTGCGCTCAGCTTTTTCGCGTCCAGTCGAGAGGCAGGCCCGCCTCGAGGTGGGCCATCGCCTCATCCGCTAACTTCAACAGGTCGACGTTGGGATCATTCGCCGCGGCCATGAACGTCGCGATCATCACTCCCATGAGTGCGCCGGAAAGGTTCCGCACGGCGAAGTCATCCGGGCTGCGGCCGAGGCGACTTGCCAGCAGCTCGGCGCCTTGCTGCACCATGCCGGCGAACTGATCCAGCATCGCGGCCCGCAGCACAGGGCTCGTCGCCAGCAGTCTCAGGCGGTTCTTGAGGACAGAATCCTGGTCGGGTGTTAGGTGGGAGAAAACAGCGCGCATGGCGGTGCGAAGGGCCGCGAGCGGATTCAGATCGGGAGGCTGTGAGGCGAACGCCGCGTAAAGCAGCGGGTCGAGATCGTCTCGCAGAACCACATCTTCTTTGCTTGGGAAGTAGTTGAAAAATGTGCTGGGCGAGATCTCGACCGCCTCGGCGATCTCTTCGATCGTCGTGGCCTCGAAGCCCTTTTTCAGAAAGAGGCGCATGGCCTCCTTCTGGATCGCGGCTCGAGTCTTGAGCTTCTTTCGCTCGCGTAAGCCGATGCTCAAGCCACCTCCTGAGCGGCGCGGTCTGCAACGTGGGCGGCGAGCCTTGTCGCCCGTCCGGGCAAGAAGACCAGCGCCAGCAGCGCGGCGAGCGCCGCGATGCCGGCAGACACGATCAGGGCAGCGTCCATCCCCTGCACAAAAGCATGGCGCACTGATTCGAGGAGCGCCGGCGAACACGCCCAACGTGAGGGCGGCCAGAGCCCACCATCTCCGAGCGCAGGCTGAGTTCATTTCACTGCGTGACGCGCGCTTGGCGCCAAAAGAGCCGAAAAATTCGCCGAATTTAGCCTCGGTGGCGTCAGCGGTGTGGAACGGTCGGGACTAGGCCTTCGCGGCCCCGGCCGACGCCTGCCGGACGGTCAGTACCCGCGCCACGTCGGCTGGTGAGAGGATTCCGACGAGCTGGCCGTTGTCGAACACGAGCACGCGTTGGTCAAGGCCTGAGCCGATCCGCTGGATCAGCGCCGCGAGATCTTCGCGAGGATTGGTTGTGGGGACCTCGGCGATCGGTCGAGCGGTTTCGCTCAGGTGCTTGGTGCCGCGTTCCGAGCTGGGTACGCGCACGAGGTCGGAGAGACGCACGACGCCCGTCAGCTTGCCCGAGGGTTCGTGGATCGGGTAGGTCGTGAAGCTGTGGTTAGGCGCGACCGACTCCAGGAACTGTTGCACGGTGACCCAGTCGGGCAGCGTCACCACCGGCGAGGTCATCGCGGCGGAAACTGGCACATTCTTCAGCATCGCTCGGACAGTGGACCCTGCCTCCTCCGACGCGCCTGCGGACAGTAGAAACCAGCCGAGGAACGCGATCCAGATCCCGTTCGCGACCGCGCCGGTGAACAGCTCGAGCACCGCGAATCCGATCATCAGATAGGCGAAGACGCGACCAACCCGGACCGCGTTGTGGACGCCGCGCTGCCGGCTCCCCGACCGCCACCACAGGAACGAGCTCAACAACCTCCCGCCATCCAACGGAAAGGCCGGCAGCAGGTTGAAGAGCCCGAGCGCGATGTTGACGAACGTTAGCCAGCCGAGCAGTGCCGTCAGGATCGCGTTGCCCTGCGTCGCGAGGGCGAGCACGAACGCGATCCCGCCGATGATGAGGCTGGTGAGGGGCCCGACACCCGCGATCAAGCCCTCCGAGCCGGCGCTGGTCGGTTCGCCTTCGAGGTTTGAAACGCCTCCGAAAAGCCACAGCGTGATGCCTGAAACCTTGACGCCATAGCGTCTTGCCAACAGCGAGTGCGACAGCTCGTGCGCCAGCAGACAGGCGTAGAAAAGGAGGGCGCCCACCACCCCGGTGACCCAATAAACCGTCTGCCCCTGGCCTCTCGCCGTCGCCGGCAAGACCTGGCTGGCAAGCGTCCACGCGATGAGGGCGAAGATGAAGATGAGGCTCCAGTTGAATCCGATTTCGATTCCGAACAACCGTCCGAGCCGGATGCTTGGAGTCACTCCTTGGTGAGTGTACGTCCGGGTCTCCTTATGCGGGAAATGACCAAGGGCCGGTCCGGTCCCAGGTCGGATCACGATTAAGAAGGCGTGGACAACGCAACCCTGGCCCGGGCGACCATGGGCACGTCTTTGGGGTTCCACATCGTCTTCGCTGTGCTCGGGGTCGGCCTTCCTCTCCTGATGCTTATCGCCGAAGGACTTTGGCTCAGGACCAAAGACCCTGTGTGGCTGGCCCTGGCGCACCGGTGGTCCAAAGCGTTCGGCATCCTTTTCGCGGTTGGCGCCGTCTCGGGCACCACGCTCTCTTTCGAGCTCGGACTGCTGTGGCCGAGATTCATGGCGTTCTCGGGTGCGATCTTCGGCCTGCCGTTCTCGGCCGAAGGCTTTGCGTTCTTCATCGAAGCGATCTTTCTCGGCCTCTACCTCTACGGCTGGGATCGATTGAGCCCCGTAGCCCATTGGCTGACGGCGATTCCAATTGCGGTGAGCGGCGCGGCCAGCTCCGTCTTCGTAGTGATGGCAAATGCGTGGATGAACTCGCCCACCGGGTTCCGGCTCGGGAGCAACGGCCAGCTGCTTGATGTCAATCCAATTTCGGCGGCGCTGAATGCTTCGACGCCGACCGAAGACCCACACATGCTGGTCTCGGCCTATGTCGTCACCGGCTTTCTCGTGGGCGCCGTTTATGCCGCCGGCATCTTGAGAGGACGCAACGACGCGCTGCACCGACGAGGACTGGTGCTGGGCATGGCGATGGCCGCGGCGGCGATCGTGCTTGCGGGGATCACGGGTGACAGCAGCGCTCGCTTCATCTACCAGTCGCAGCCCGTCAAGTTCGCAGCCCTGGAAGGGATCTACGCCACGCAGCGAGGCGCGCCGATCCACCTCGGCGGCATCCCTGTCGATTCCGAGCACCGAGTCGTCGGAGCGATCGAGCTGCCTGGGTTGCTCAGCTTCCTGGCAGCGTTTGACTTCAACGCGGTGGTCCGCGGTCTTGATTCTTTTCCGCCCAACGACCGGCCCAATACTGCACTGGTCCACTTGTCGTTTGACACGATGGTTGGCTTCGGCATCCTCATCGGTTTGGCGGCTGCCGGCTTCTGGATCCTGTTGATCTACAGGCGGCGGATACCCGTCTGGCGTCCTCTGCTGTGGGCGCTGGTCGCGGCCGGCCCGGCCTCGGTAATCGCGATGGAGGCGGGTTGGTTTGTCACCGAGTTCGGGCGGCAGCCGTGGATCGTGTACGGCATCTTGCGCACCACCGACGCGGCAACCACCGCTCCCGCGTTGGGACCCACCTTCGTCATCTTTTTCGCCATCTACATCGGCCTCGCCGTGACCACCGCGCGCCTTCTCGTGCTTCAGGCGAAAAGGAACCGCGCCGCGTCGTGAGCGAAGCCGAGATCGTCGCCGGCGTCTTGTGGCTGGCACTCACCGCGTACGCGGTCCTGGCGGGCGCGGATTTCGGCGGTGGAGTGTGGGATCTGCTGGCGAACGGACCCCGAGCCTCCGACCAGCGCCGTGCGGTGGCGGAGGCAATGGGTCCGGTCTGGGAGGCCAACCACGTCTGGCTCATCTTCCTGATCGTCGGGCTCTTCACGGCGTTTCCGTCGGCGTTCGGCATCCTGAGCCTGGCCCTGTACGTGCCGTTCACCATCGCGCTCGTCGGGATCGTCCTGCGCGGGGCGGCGTTCGCCTTTCGCGCGCATGGTCGCGAGGCGGTCGGCGGCGCGTCCGCCTGGGGCGTGGCGTTTGGGGCCGCCAGCGTTGTCGCGCCATTCTTCATGGCCACGGGCGTGGCCGCGGTGACGTCGGGAGCGATTCGCGTCTCGGGCGGCCGGCTCGTCTCCGGCTACGAGGCGGGGTGGGCCACACCGTTTGGCTTCCTGCTCGGCGTATTCGCCGTCGCGATCTGCGCATACCTGGCGGCCACGTACCTCATGGTCGAAACAGAAGGCACGCCTCTCGAGGCGGATTTTCGGCGCCGCGCCATGGCTGCGGGTTTCGTATCCGGCTCTGCTGCGCTGGTCTGCCTCGCCCTCGCCCCGATTGCGGCGCCTCCCCTCGCCAATGCGCTGTTCGGGCGCGGCCTGCCCCTGCTGATCGTTGCGCTGCTCAACGGACCGATCGCGCTCTTTGCCGTGTGGAGATCGCGGCCTAGAGGAGCCAGGGTCGCGGTCGTGGCCCAGGTCACTTTTGTTCTGTGGGCGTGGGCGGTCGGACAATG
>Ga0137415_10005483_pt1 | contig 12575 bp, 10 predicted proteins | sample CZODoug3_1_1_16f_FD_183082 | JGI IMG/M metagenome (GOLD analysis project Ga0137415, IMG submission 183082) | Vadose zone soil fungal communities from Angelo Coast Range Reserve, California, USA - CZODoug3_1_1_16fungal (Hybrid Assembly) | ecosystem: Environmental > Terrestrial > Soil > Vadose...
TAATTCCGCCCAGCGCCCGCTCGACGTCAGTTTTGATCGTCAATTCGCTCACGCGGGCACGCCATTGGCAAGGAACGTTCGCGCGGCGCCGAGGACTTTCTCTTCGACTTCCGCCATCGTGCCTTCCAGCGACGCGCCCGCGGCGCGATGATGACCGCCGCCCCCGAACTGATTGGCCAATGCCGCGACGTCTACCTCGCCCATCGATCGGAACGAGACCTTGATGCGGCCGTTGCCGATGTGGCGGAACAGCAACGCCATGCGAACGCCGGCGATCGATCGCGGAAACTCGACGATGCCGTCGAGGTCGTCCGCGGTCACCTCGTGGCGGCGCAGCGCGTCCGCCGGCACGCTGACCCACGCCAATCCGACCTCCGGTTCCACGACCAGCGTCTGCAGCACTTCGGCGAGCAGCCGCACGCGGCCTTCCGGCGCGCTCGCGTAGACCGACGCGTAGATCTGCTCGGGATCGACGCCATGCTCGAGCAGCGCCGCGGCGACGCGCAGCGCGCGGGCCGTCGTGTTGGAGAAGCGGAATCCACCCGTGTCGGTGAGGAGTCCCACGTAGAGCGCCTGCGCGACCTCGGGCGTGAGCGGCCAGTCGGCCACCGTTGCGAGGTCGAACACCAGCTCCGCCGTCGCCGTCGCCTCCGGGGCGATGAGACAGGGGCCCTGGGGCAGCTTGACGGGACCGACGTGATGATCGATGCACACGAACGACGGGTCGCGCTTGCGAATCGTGGCGGCGAGCGCCCCCAGGCGGGTGATGTCACCGATGTCGAGCGAGGCAACGATGTCGGCGCGTTCGATCTCGCGCACGGCGTGCTTGCTCGAGTCGGCGCCATCGGGAATCATGAATTCGAAGCGCTCTGGGATGCCGGTCGGGTTCGCAATCGTGACGGAGACGCCGCGGGCGCGCAGCAAGTGCCACAACCCGACCTCGCTGCCGACGCCGTCGCCGTCGGCGTTGACATGGGTCGTCAACACCACGTGACGGGCGCCCATCAGCGCCGCCGCCACGTCGCGCGCCGCCTGAGCACGATCCGGCGGAACGGGGACGCCGTTCGGGTTCATTGCGGGGAAGATAATCGCCTTCTACCCGGCGCCGATCTAGCTCCTTTGGACGTGTTTTCGACCGGCGCCGGTGTTGCTGAGCTTTACCGCGTCGGTTGACCTCGTGGCCCGCCACCCGCACCTGGAGCGCCGGGCCTGCCCCCCGCCCCACCGGCCTCAAGCTCGCGCTGCAGGCGGCTGTGCTTCCGGCTATAGCCGAAGTAGATCGCGAAGCCGATGAGCAGCCAGACGATCAACCGAATCCAGGTGTCGCCCGGCAGCGTCGCCATCAGGCCCAGACAGCATACGACGCCGGCGATCGGCACGAACGGAACCCACGGCGTGCGGAAGGGACGGTCGAGGTCCGGCCGCTTCTTCCGCAACACCCAGACGCCGGCGCAGACCAGCACGAACGCGAGCAGTGTCCCGATGTTCACGAGCTGGCCGAGCAGCTGGAGCGGCAACAGCCCCGTGGCGAGGCTCACCGCGATGCCGGTGAAAATCGTGGACAGGTAGGGTGTGCGGAATTTGGGATGCACCGCGCCGGCCCATTTGCCGAGCAAGCCGTCACGCGACATCGAGTAGAACACGCGGGATTGGCCCAGCAGCATCACGAGAATCACCGACGCGAGGCCGAGCACGGCGCCGACGTCGATCGAGATACGAACCCAGTGCGGCGCGCCCACTTTTTCCATCGCGTACGCGACCGGCGCGGGGAGGTTCAATTCGCTGTACGGCACCATCCCGACGAGAATCGCCGACACGACGATGTAGAGAATCGTACAGATCGCCAGCGATCCCAAAATGCCGATGGGCATGTCCTTTTGCGGATTGCGCGCTTCCTGCGCGGCCGTGGAGACGGCGTCGAATCCGATGTAGGCGAAGAAGACGAGTCCCGCGCCGCGCAACACGCCGGAGATCCCGTACGTGCCCCACTCGCCCGCGTTCGGCACGATGAACGGTTTGTAGTTCGCAGGATTGATGTGTCCGAGGCCCACCGCGACGATCAGGAGAATGATCGTGACCTTGAGGATCACGATGATGTTGTTGACGCTCGCCGACTCCTTGATGCCGATCACGAGGATCGTCGACATCAGGACGACGATGAAGACTGCCGGGAGATTGAGCCACGCGCCCGTGAAGTTGAGCCCCGTGTGGCCACATCCCGCCACCGCCTGTTGTACCTGAAGACCGGTGCACCACTGCGTCGGTGATGCGGCGAGATGCGGGGGGATCGTGATGCCGAAGTTGCTGAGCAGCGAGACGAAGTGGCCCGACCAGCCGACGCCGACCGTCGCCGCGCCGGCCGCGTATTCGAGCACGAGATCCCACCCGATGATCCAGGCGACGAACTCGCCCATCGTGGCATACGAGTAGGTGTACGCGCTGCCCGCGACCGGGACTGCCGACGCCATCTCCGCATAACAGAGTCCCGCGAAGGCGCAGGCGATGCCGACGAGCGCCATCGAGATCGGCACGGCCGGTCCGGCGTGCAGCGCCGCGGCCTGGCCCGTGAGGACGAAGATGCCGGCGCCGATGATGGCGCCGATGCCGAGCGTGATCAGGTTGAGCGGGGTGAGCGCCCGTTTCAGCTGGTGCTCGCCCGCCTCATTGGCTTCGGCGCGCAGGGTCGCGATGGATTTGGTAGCCCACAAATTCATGCGGGACTCCGTTCAGGGAGGTGACGAATCGACGGCACGGACCGCCCCAAGGTTCGCCGGGGGCATCGATCTGTCAATAGAGTCGCGCGTTAGATCAATAGGTCACATCGAGCCGCAGCGTCCAGGTGCGCGGCACCGGCAAGGCCCCGACGTCCGCGATACCCCGGGGCTCGCCCGGTTGGATGATGCCATAGCTGCCGGCCTCAGGGTCCCCGCCGGAGTAACCGGTCCAGGTCCACAAGTTGCGACCGGCCAGCGTGATGGCGAGGGATCGAGCTCCGAACGCGGCGGCGATGCGCGGTCGAGGCGACCACGTGACCGCCAACTCGCGGACCTTCAGGAAATCGGCGTCTTCAAAGTAGTCGGTTGTCGGACCGATGTTCGCAACCGCGCGCGCCTGCTCGGCGAGGGGCGTGTTTCGATCAACGGCGGCGCGACACCTCCCCGAACGGCATCGTTCATACGCGAATTGATTGAAGAGCGTCTGCCCGGCGCGGTAATCAAGAGCCAGGGTCGCTTTGAATGCGCCACCGAACGTCCAGGCGGAAGTGAGCATGGCTCCCTGGGTGGGATACGGCGTCCCGGTCCAGACGCGCTGCGGTCCGATCGTGACTTCCGACGGCGCAACGATTCCATCGGCGTTGGCGTCAGCAAAACTCTGGATTTGATTTGCCCAATAGCCGCCGACCGGATACCCGGGAACGAGGAGTTGAGAGTAGCCAGGGGCTCCGAAGGCGACAGGAGGGCCACTGAACTTTTTCAATCGATTCCGGTTTCCCCACACTGAAAGCGTCACGTCCCAGCCCGCGCCGGGACCGGACAGCACGTGTCCGGAGAGCATCGCCTCAACCCCGCGGTTGCGGATCGTCCCCGTGAACGCGACCGGGAAGCCCTGATAGGTTTGCACCACGCTCAATACACGTGAGTGCATCGAGTAGTACGTCAGTTGAGCCACCGCACGGCCCCTCAGGAGCGTCGCGTCAGCGCCGAGGTCGATCGAGGTCGTTCGCTCCGGGTCGATGCGCGGCACCGGAGTCCCGATGGGCACGAAGATGAGGGGCAGTCCTCCGTATGGTATCGGAGCGGCCGACCCGTACGCTGCGCGGAGCCGGACCTGGCTCACCCACGTCGACTCGGCCGCGAGATGCGCCAACCACGTGGCGCTGAGGCTGGGGTTCGTCGCATGGCGATCCTGCCCTTTGAACCGATCGTGCCGCACGGCCGCACCTAATACCAGGCGACGACCGATCTCGAGCCGCTCGTCCGCGTAGTAGCCTGTCGAGTGGTACCACGTCGTTTGCCCGGCGTTGTTGAACGGGTCGCTGAAGCCGTTTCCGAAATCGGTCCGAATCGTCCAATGCTGCTCGATGCTGTCACGCAGCCCCTGCACACCTATTCGAAGAGTCGACCGGACACGCGATGAAATCGAATTGGTCGCCGTCGCTCCGAGTTCGAGGGTGCGGTGACGTGCCTTTGTGTCGCCCTGTGTCCACGACCCTACGGACTGCGGGTTATTGGGGACGTACGGCGAGAGCCGAGTATCCAACTCATGTGCCGCATCGAACCCAGCAAGCGCTCGAACGCCCATCCACCGCCATGGGCTCCAATTCGACTCGAAGGTGGCCAACAACCGGTCCACATCCTGCGTGTCGTGGGCGCGAAACATTCGGCTCCAATCGAAGCCGCTGCTGTCGCTGGGGCCGAACACGCCGAGTTGGTAAGGAAGGTTCGGCGGGATATTCAGGTGTCCCGAGATGCGCGTCGCGTTGATCCCAAACTCGACGGTGGACCATGGACGCACCCGTCCGCTGAGTGTGCCGTTGAGCCGGCGGTGCTTGTTGGGGTCGGTAGACGTCACGCTCCCAGAGTAGGGCCCGGTCTCGCTCGTGAACTCGCCGGAGACTCGATAGTCGGCTCGCGCGGAGCCGCCAGACGCGCTCAGCCCTACCTCGCGGAGCAGGGCCGTTCGGAACGGATTGCGTTGCTGGAGAGGGTTGAATTGCTGCACGAAGTCCTGAACGCACTGCCCCTGCGCCTGATACTGCAGCGTACAACCGCCCTGCCGGAAATACGCGCTCGCGTTATCCGAGTCCACGCCGCCGAAATTGGCAGGCCAGTCTCGCGATGCCGAGCTGATGCCACCTTGGGCGAAGGCCTGCAGGCGGATGGGCCCGGGTCGACCGCGCTTGGTATGAATAAGGATCACGCCAGCGTTCGCGCCCGGGCCGTAGAGCGCCGCAGATGCCGAGCCCGTGATCACTTCGATGCTGTCGACATCGTACGGGTTGAGATCATCCAGGCGCAGCGGACCGGGAGGACGCGGCAACTGCACGAAGCCAGCGTCAAACGGGGCAACGGGCCAGAAGGAGTCTTCTCCGGGATCGACGCGCATCCCGTCGACGAGCACGATCGGTGCGCGGTCGGCCAACAAGCTCTGCAGCCCACGCACCCGGATCCGCGAGCCCATCCCGGTCACGCCGGCACCGCGCACGATCAGGAGGCCGGGCGCCCGGCTCACAAGCATGTCCGAGAGAGCGTGGGGAGCCGGGCTCGGGCCGATCCGGAAATCGTTGGCTGGCGGGATCGTGTCCGCGGCGTCGCCGGGTCTCCGGACGCTGTCGACCGGAACCTGTGCACCCAACAAAGACGGAAGGACGAGCGCCGCGGCTGCGTGGAGCGCGACCGCAACGCGACACCAGCACGAGTTAGATGCTGTAGTTCGGAGCTTCTCTCGTGATGACCACATCGTGTGGATGCGATTCACGCAGCCCCGCAGTCGTGATCCGAATGAACTCTGTTTCGGTCCGTAGCGCAGCGATGTCGCATACCCCGCAATACCCCATTCCGCTCCGCAACCCGCCGACCATCTGGTACACGACGTCGGCGACCGGCCCGCGATACGGGACCCGCCCTTCGATCCCCTCCGGGACGAGCTTCTCCAGCGAGACCTCGCCTTCCTGGAAGTAGCGGTCCGCCGACCCCTCCTCCATCGCCGACAGGCTGCCCATCCCGCGGATCACCTTGAAGCGCCGCCCCTCGAGCAGGAACGATTCGCCCGGACTCTCCTCGGTGCCCGCCAGCATCGAGCCCATCATGACGCTCTCAGCGCCCGCGGCGAGCGCTTTCACCGCGTCACCGGAGTACTTGATGCCGCCGTCGGCAATCACGGGGATGTCGCCCGCGCCCCGCACGGCATCCACGATGGCCGTGATCTGCGGGACGCCGATCCCGGTCACGACACGGGTCGTACAGATCGACCCCGGCCCCACGCCGACTTTGACGGCATCGACGCCGCGCTCGACCAGAGCGCGGGCGCCAGCTTCGGTCGCGACGTTGCCGGCGACCAGCTGCGCGTCCGGGAAGACGTCGCGCAAGCAGGCGACCGTGTCCAGCACGCCCTGGCTGTGGCCGTGCGCGGAATCCACCACGATCACGTCGCACCCGGCGTCGACCAGCGCCTGGGCGCGCGCGCGCGCGTCCGGCGTGCCGCCGACGGCGGCGGCGACGCGCAGCCGGCCGTGCTGGTCTTTATTGGCGTCCGGGTATTGGCGACGCTTGAAGATGTCCTTGATGGTGATGAGACCCTTCAGCAAGCCCTGCTTGTCCACGACCGGCAATTTCTCGATGCGATGTTTCGCGAGAATGCGCTCGGCCTCGTCGAGGGTCGTGCCGATGGGCGCGGTCACCAGCTTGTCCTTGGTCATCACGTCGCGAATCGGCCGGTCGAGCTCGCGCTCGAACTGCAAATCGCGATTCGTGATGATGCCGACCAGTTTTCCCGCGCCGTCGACGATCGGCACGCCCGAGATCTTGAAGCGCACCATCAGCTGCTGCGCTTCCCGCAGCGGGCGGTCGGGTCCCAGCGTAATCGGGTTCATGATCATTCCCGATTCGCTGCGCTTCACCCGGTCGACCTCGGCCGCCTGCCGGTCGATCGGCATGTTCTTGTGGATGACGCCGATCCCGCCCAGACGCGCCATGGCCATCGCCATCTCCGCTTCGGTCACGGTATCCATGGCCGCGGAGACGATCGGGATGTTCAGGGGGATGGCGCGAGTGAAGCGGCTGGCGACAGCGACGTTCCGGGGATGCACCGTCGAGTGACGGGGCACAAGCAGCACGTCGTCAAAGGTGAGAGCGACGTCGGGTCGGAAGGTTCCCATCTCGGAAGTTACTGGGGGGGCTTCGTTTCCTCAACCTGTTTCTCAACCTGCTTCTTCTTCGCCTCATCAACCGCGGCTTTCCCGGCCGCGGCCAGGCCCTCGAGGAACCGGCCCGCCTTTCCGACCGCATCCATCGTTCCCCGAATGATGGTGATCGGCACGCGTCCCGCGCGCATCGTGTCTTCCAGTGTTTCCGCGACCTTCTGGAAGGCGGGAGCGCCGGCCGCTCGTTGCGAGTACTTCGATTCGAGGAATTCGATGTAATCGAGCACCTGGTAGGCCTGCTCGTCCGGCATCACATCGAGCTTGCGCCGGATGCGCTCATTCAATAGGTCGTTCACGGCGTAACGCCTCCCTCCAACGAAATCAGGTCCACGACCGGGTTGCCGAGATAGCGGCTGCGGCCGTTTCGTACCCGCGCCGTGATCGTCATCGTGACGAGCGGCGTGAGCGCGCGGAATGCGGGCAGCTTCGTATCCGGAACGACGACATAGACGAAGCCCCGTTCGGGCAGCGGTCCCCGCGCGAGCACGTACGAAGAGCCACTGGGAATGTCGGGCCGCAAGTCGTCGGCTTTTTGGATGGCAATGAATTCGAGATTCCAGCGGAGCACCTGACCCGCATAGCGCTGCGGCTCGGCGCGCAGCTCGGCGGCCGTGACCCCGACCAGCACGCCTGCGGGCGCGGCTTGCAGATCGCCTCCTTTGACCCAGCCCTCGAATTGCACGCGGGTCCACTCGCCGTTGCGGCTCAGGACGCGGAGCGGCGTGTCGGTCGTCACCGTGCCGGCTTCCGGGCCGTCCGGGGCGCGGTACAGCGTCGTGATGCGCACCGGTTGGGCGCGCGTGCTGTCTATGGGGGCTGGGGCCTGGGGGCTCGGGCCTGGGGTCAGCACAGCCTGGCTGTCGGAGGCCTGGGACGTGTCTGCGGTGCGCGTCGCGACGATGTCGGCCATGGGCGCAAGGGCGCTGCGCTGCATCCAGCCCTCGCGCACGACGTGTACCCAGCGCCCGCTGCTGTCCGGCGGCGCGCGTTTGAGACCGAAACCCTGCGAGAGCTCGGCGACCAACGGGCCGGCGGGCGCGGCGCGCAGATTTTCGTTCGGCGCGCGCGTGACGAGCAAATCGAAGTCGGGCCGGTCGCTCCGTCCCACCGACGTCGCGAAGATCCAGCCGTCGAGCGTGACATGAATCCAGTCGTTGCGAGTTGCGCCGCCGGTCAACACCGCGCCCCGCGCGAGCCGCGCGATGCGCCGGCCCGCCACGTCCTGATGAAACCACGCATTATCGACGTTGACGCGATACCGGTTGCCGCCCTGGGAAGCCGCGACCTGCGGCGTCGCAAGCCCCAGAAGCGCTAGTAGCACGGGAGTGATCTGGCTAACTTGCATCCCCTTCAATATGACAACGACCCGCAGCATGCGCGCCCCCCCTCCGGTGGTCCTCGTCGTGCTCGACGGGTGGGGCTTCCGACCGGGCCGCGACGGCAACGCCATCGAGCTTGGCCGGACGCCGGTGTGGCACACGCTGTGGGACCGCGCGTCGCGCACGCTGCTCGAGGCATCCGGCCTCGCCGTCGGTCTTCCCGAGGGACAGATCGGCAACAGCGAAGTCGGCCATCTGAATCTCGGCGCCGGCCGCGTCGTGCCTCAAGACCTCGTGCGCATTTCACAGTCCATCGCGTCTGGGGAGTTCTTCCGCATTCCGGCGTTGCTGCGGCTCGTCGAGGATACACGTCGGCACGACGGCACGTTGCATCTGATGGGACTCATCGGCACCGGTGGGGTGCACGCGCTCGACAAGCACCTGCTCGCGGCGGTGGAGCTCGGCCGGCGCGCGGGACTGAAGATCGCGATCCATGCCTGGCTGGACGGCCGTGATACCCCGCCGAAGTCTGGCCTAGGGTTCATGGAGGATTTGACGGCGGCGGTCAAAAGCAACGGCGGCGGTCGGGCGGTCGTGTCGACAGTGATCGGACGCTACTACGCCATGGATCGCGACAAACGGTGGGAGCGCACCAAGCTCGCCTACGACGCGATGGTGAAAGGGATCGGCGTGCAGGTCCCCGATCCGATCACTGCGATCCAGCAGGCGTACGCCGCGGGCGAGACCGACGAATTCGTCAAACCGCGCGTCATCAGCGGCGCGCCCGTGATCCGCGAGGGCGACGGGATCTTCTGCTTCAATTACCGCGCCGACCGCATGCGCCAGATCGTGCGCGCCCTGGCCGGCCCCGATTTCGACGGCTTCGACGTGAGCGGTCGGCCCGGCGTACGCCTCGTGACGATGACGCGGTACGATCAAAAGCTCCCCTTCCCCGCCGCATTCGAGCCGATCGTGCTGTCACGTATCGTCGCGGAAGTGCTGTCGGACCACGGCAAGACGATGTTTCGCACCGCCGAGACCGAGAAATACGCGCACGTCACCTATTTTTTTAACGGCGGCTATGAGCCTCCGTACAAGGGCGAAGAGCGCCTGCTCGTACCGTCCCAGAAAGTCGCGACGTACGACTTGATGCCCGAGATGAGCGCCCCCGGCGTGACCGACGTGTTGTGCAACGCGATTGCGCAGAAACAGCACGATTTCATACTGTGCAACTACGCCAATGGCGACATGGTGGGGCACTCGGGAGTGCTGCCGGCGGCGATCAAGGCGGTCGAGACGGTCGACCAGTGCCTGGCGCGGGTCCTCACCACAGCCGAAACGGCCGGGGCGACGGTGTTGGTGACGGCGGATCACGGCAACTGCGAGCTGATGATCGATCCCGCCACCGGAGGGCCGCACACGGCGCATACCACGAATCCCGTGCCGCTGGTCATGGTTGGTGACGGAGCCCCCAGACGGCACCTGCGGACCGGTGGCTCGCTTCGCGACGTCGGGCCTACGATCTTACGTTTGCTCGACATCGAACCACCGAATGAAATGTCGGGACGCGACCTACGAGAGGCGGACTGATGGAACGATGGAATGATGGAATGATGAAGAACGGGAATGACGGAAGGTGGAGAACGAAGCTCGCGCGCGCGCTCGTCCTACTTTCCATCATTCCATCGTTCCATCTTTCCGCGCAGGTCGGCCACGACCCCGCGCACTCTCCCTATCGCGATATCCTGCTGCACTCGGGTCCGGTGTTCTTTGTCGGCCACCTGAGCGGGAATCGTGGAATTGCACCCGCGGGCACCAGCAACGCCATGACGTTCGGTGCGCGCTACGAGATCCCGGCCGGCAAGTCGCTGCATTTTCAGTTCACGGGCGCCTACATCCATGGCGATCGATTCATCATCAATCCCCGCGCCGATTCGTCGTCCCCCGCTCGCACGACCGGACCGTTCACGTCCGATCTCGCGCTCGCAGAGATCGGAATGCAGCTGCGGCTGACGGGCGGCAAGACATGGCACGGGTTCGCGCCCCATGTGGGGACGGCGCTCGGCATGGTGTTCGACGTGAACTCGCCGGGGGACACGACGAGGAGCGGCTACCACTTCGGGTCCAAGCTGACGATCGCGTTCGCCACCGGCGTGCGGTGGTATCCCATTCGTCGCGTCATGATCAACGGCGAGCTCCGCGCGCAATTCTGGCGTCTCAACTATCCGGTCTCCTTCCATGACTCGACGCAGGCTTCTGACGGGTCCCGCGTGCTTCCGCTGACGCAACCGCTCAGGGACTGGACGACGCATCCCTGGATCAGTCTCGGCATTGGATGGATTTTCTAGCCGAGGGCTTGCGGCGGGCGTGGGGGCTACTCATCGCGGGTGATTCCGAAGTCTTCGGGATCGCTCTTCTCACTCTCAAAGTCGCCGTCGTCGCGACCGCCATCTCGTGCGCAGCGGGGCTGCCGCTCGGTTACTTCCTGGCGACGCGCCGATTCTGGGGACGCCGTGCCGCGCTCACGGTGGTCAACACGGCGCTCGCATTCCCCACCGTCGTCGTCGGCCTGCTGCTGTACGGCCTGCTCTCCCGACGCGGGCCCCTCGGCGGCCTCGGCTGGCTCTATACCTGGCAGGCGATCGTCGTCGGCGACGTGCTGCTCGCGTTGCCGATCGCCGCGGCCCTGTCGGCCGCCGCGATTCAAGGCGTCGACGCACGCATCCGCCGCACCGCCGAGACGCTGGGTGCGGGATCGTGGCGGACGGCGTGGACCGTGGCGCGCGAGGCACGGTTCGCACTCGCCGCCGTGATTACGGCGGCCTTCGGTCAGGTCGTCGCGGAAATCGGCGCGGCGATGATCGTGGGCGGCAATATCCGCGGCTCCACGCGCACACTCACCACCGCCGTCGCCCTCTACACCGCGCAGGGCGACTTCGGCCTCGCGCTCGCGCTCGGCCTGGTGCTGTTGATCCTGGCGCTCGTCGTCAACATCGCGCTGCAGGTACTCCAGGGACGCGGGGAGGACCATGCTTGAGCTGCGCGGCGTCCGACACCGCTACGAAGGGCGCGTGGTGCTCGACCTCGCGCAGTTCAGCCTCCCCCGCTCGGGGGCGGTGGCGGTGGTCGGGCACAACGGGGCCGGGAAAAGCACCCTGCTGCGCCTCCTCGCACTGCTCGAAGCGCCGACGGAAGGACAGGTGCTGTTCAACGGCACGGCAGTGCCCCGGCGCGCGCCCGCAGCGCTGCGCCGGCGCGTGACGCTCGTCGAGCAACGGCCGGTACTCTTTCGTGGTACGGTGCGGGAGAATCTGGAATACGGCCTGCGCGTGCGCGATGTCGGACAGACGGCGGCGAACGGCATCATCGGAGACGTCGTCGAGCGACTCGGACTCCAGGCGCTCCTTCCGCGGCGCCGTCACGAGTTGTCCGACGGGGAAGTGCAGCGCGTCGCCGTCGCACGCGCACTCGCATTGCGGACCGACGTCCTGCTGCTCGATGAGCCCGCCAGCTCGGCCGACCGCGCCGCGGCGGGCGCGCTGTACCGTGCGCTCGCGGCCGAGCGAGCCGCGCGTCCCTTCGCCGTCTGCATCGCCTCGCACCAGCTCGAAGACGCGTACCGCTGGGCCGACGATATTCGCGCGCTCGCGGACGGCCGCCTGTCGCCCGTCACGCCGGAGAATCTGTTTCGGGTCGAGCTTCCTCCGGGCGACGGCGTAAAGACGGCGCGTGTCGGCAACATCGACCTCCAGGTGATGACCGATCGTGCCGGTCCCGTGGTGCTGGCGGTCCCACCGACCGACATCTTCGTGAGCAAGGAGCCGCTCCCGTCATCCGCGCGCAACATCTTCAAGGGCCGCGTGACCGGCATGGCGATCGAGCACCGTGGCGCCGGCGTGCATATCCGGGCCGATATGGGCGGCGTCGAGCTGGTCGCCGCCGTGACCGCCGAGGCGGTGCGGGATCTGGCGCTCACTCCCGGCGGCGCCGTCGTGTTCTCTTTCAAGGCCACCGCCGTCCAGGTATTCTAAGGAATGCCGACCGGGTATCTCACCCGCATCGTCGAGTTCACGGCGACGCACCGTTTTCCCGACACACCGGAATTTGCCGGGGCCACGAGCGACCACAGCCATCGGTATCGGTGTGCCGTGACGGTAAAGGGTGTGTTCGATCCGGCACGCGGCGGTGTGATGAGCCTGACTGTACTCAAGACCCTGCTGCAACGCGAAGTGGTGGGCCGTTTGGATGGCCGCCATATCAACGACGACATCGCGCCGTTCACCGGCGGAACGTGGGTCGCGACGGGCGAGGCGGTGGCGCTGCATGTGTGGGAG